>Ga0156653_106_pt1 | contig 139732 bp, 137 predicted proteins | sample RifOxyC2_FD_111983 | JGI IMG/M metagenome (GOLD analysis project Ga0156653, IMG submission 111983) | Candidatus Campbellbacteria bacterium RIFOXYC2_FULL_35_25
TGGATTACTTCTTTCTGTGCATTCTCTTGCTGGTAGATGTTTTCTTCGTTCAATACAAGAGGAGAGGTTTTGAGTAAATTGGAGATGTTGATTTTTAGGTGGGAGAAAGCAACTTTCGTACTGCCTACCCCATTAAAGAGCTGGCCGGCGACATTTCCACTTATATGAATAACATTTTTCAAATATTTGATCTCTCCTCTATAAAAATTTTCGGAATAGCTGCTTATCCCTTGGGTAATTTTTTGAGGGACAGAAAGTAAGCTTTTTAGAGTATCTCCTCCTATCGTGGAAACATTTTGATTAATTTGTTTATAAAGCCCAGAAGTTCGGCTTTTAATATTTTGTGAGACTCCTCCATTTGCAAAAACCCCAAAACTAACCAATAAGAACAAAATCAAAGTAGAAACCATTATCCTGGTGCTCCAAGGAGAGTTTTCCAAAGAAATCAAACTTCTTGTAGAAACAGATGTATCTTGTTTAGGCGAAATTTCATTACCAACAATAGAAATAGAAACGGAATCCAAATCGTTTTCCTTACCCGACAGCAAAGAATCTATATATGTGATAAGGGACCTTTCTTCCACAAATCTATTTCTCCCCACCATCTTGGAGTTAAGTTTTTGGGCACGACACAACTGCCCAATGTAATCATTGGTATATCTAGTTATCTCGGCAGCTCGTTTAGACGAGATATACTTTTTACCGTCAAAAAAGACTTCATCTGAATTCATATACTCATATATAATAACATTTATTACCTATTTATATCTAAAGCAGACGTGGGGATAATTCAAATTCTATTTATACTTAAGAGTCTTAGATGAATCAAGTTTGGAAGCTTTTATTGATGAGCGAACTCCTGTAAGAAAACCAATTACAGCAGAGAAAACAATGATAAAAGTTACAAGCCAGGGAAATCACTTTTTTCTAAATCTTACTCTTTTAGGAGGCTTTTGAGTAAATCCTGCAAAACCTTGGGGTTGGCAGAGCCTTTTGTGGCCTTCATTGCTTGCCCCATTAGATATTTGATGGCAGTTTCTTTTCCTTTTTTATACTCTTTAACGGTCTCCTGATTTTCAATAATTACCTTCTCAACAACATTCTTGAGATCGCTTATATCATTTTTTTGAAGCAGATTATTTTCTTCTGCAATTTTTTTAGAATTACCACCTTTTTCAAATAAAATTTTCAAAATATCCTTGGCCCCACGAGAAGACACTTTATTTTCTCCTACCATCTTTATCAATTCAGAAAAATTGTCTTTATCAACATTTTCCACTCCCCCCACTTCGCTATTTTTAACCATTCCGACCAAATCGGATGTAATATAATTTGAAGCAAGTTTAATTAAATCTTTGTTGTCACCAATTTCAATCACAACGGCCTCAAAAAGATTTCGGTAAGTCTCGTCGATTACATACATTTCTACATCCTCTTCTTTAATTCCAAAGTCTCTCAAAAATCTTTCTCGTTTCTCCCATGGCAATTCTGGTAAAGCATTTTCTAGAACATCTTTATTAAATTCTGCGATTTCGCTTAATTTTAATTTCGGCAAATCTGGGTCAGGAAAATATCGGTAATCTGCCGAACCCTCTTTCACTCTTTGAGAAAAAGTTTTTTGTTTATTTTCATCCCAACCTCTTGTCTCTTGAATGATTTCTCCTCCCTCCTCTAAAACTTCTATTTGTCTTTTAACTTCATAGTCAATGGCTTTTTCAACGACCTTAAACGAATTCAAATTTTTTACTTCTACTTTTGTTCCAAAATGTTCATTATCACTCACGGAAATATTTGCTTCAATTCTCATTTCTCCTTTTTCCATGTTAGCTTCTCCTACTCCTAAATATCGAAGCAACAATTGTAATTCTCTCGCAAAAGCACTTGCTTGCTGGGCGCTACCCACCACCGGTTCGGTAACTAATTCCATCAAAGGGATACCTGCGCGATTAAAATCTACCAAACTGTGGCCCTTTTCATCATGAGTTGATTTTGCTGTATCTTCTTCCAAATGAACTCGCGTAATCTCAACCCCTTTTAAATTACCCCCGGAAACAAGTGGATATTTATATTGGCTTATTTGATATCCCTTAGGGATGTCAGGATAAAAATAATTTTTTCTATCAAATTCAGTAAAATCAGCCAATTTTCCTCCAATAGCTAAGCCTACTTTTAAAACGCTTTTCACAGCCTCCTTGTTCATTACAGGAAGAGTCCCTGGGTGAGCCATACAGACTGGGCAAACATTCATATTAGACCTTATTTCATCGGGGTCATTCTTTGAATTACAAAACATTTTAGTTCTGGTTTTCAGCTCAGCATGAATTTCTAACCCAATAGTTGTTTTATAGTTTTTCATAATAATCGAATTATATCATAAACATCCTATTTGCTCACAAAAATATAAAAAGTTATTGAAGTTGGGTGTCGGACACCCAACTTTTTACCCCAGTACTCAATAAAATTAACCTTCATACCTTTTTTCATTTATATCTCTGATTGTCTCTTCAGCAAACTTTTGATAATCATTTTGATTTTTAAATTGTTCTAAAATTATACCCTTTTCACAAATGTTAAATTTATTATCTTTTTGAATATATTCATTCCAACTAGATCTATTTGGGATTAAATCTAAAAAGTGTTTTCTAGTCCCATCAAATTTTTTGTGAACTTTATTATTTAAATTTACATAAGCACTGGTATGTAGTAATTGTTCATTCGATTCTATATGCACAGCTTTAAACTTTCCTTGGAACAAAGCCCCACTCCTTTTATTTTTTTCATTAAAATATCTTGAGTACCCTCCCCCTAATCTTTTCATAAATTCACTTATTCCTCCCTCGGCTAACTCTTCTAAAATTAAATGGAAGTGATTGGGATTAAGACAATAACAAATAATGTTAACTAATTTTTTACCTTGAGGGTTGGGCGTTTGGCAATTAACTTTTTTAGATTTATTAACAAGAAAAATATCATTCCCTGCTTCTATACTATTAAATTCTTCCAAACTTTGAAAAAATCTAAAAGCATCATATTTATCAGAAAAAATATTTCTTTTATCTACACCTCTATTAAAAATATGGAAATGTTCACCTACTATGAATGGTACTTTCCTCATACCTACATTATACACAAAAGTTGGGTGTCGGACACCCAACTTTTGTGTATAATATTATTTTTTTAAAATTTTTATAAGATAATCAGATAGTTCTTTTATTAATCCATCGTCATAGATAGAAACTGTTTTTACTTCTGGATTAATTTTCTTAATTTTTTTCTTAGTTTCTTCCAAACTCTTTGAATCTACCAGATCAGATTTAGTTAAAATTACTAGCTCTTTTTTTTCCGCCAATTTTTCATCATAGTTTATTAATTCTTTTCGAATTGTATTATAAGCATCGAGAACATCTTCATTCTCCAAAGAAACACAATGAACCAATGCTTTCGTTCTTTTTATATGACGAAGAAATTTATGTCCCAGACCTTTTCCTTCGGAGGCTCCCTCAATCAAACCAGGGATATCAGCTAAAATATAACTATACAATTCTCCTAGATTTGGTTCTAATGTAGTAAAGGGGTAAGCTCCCACTTTAGCTTTTGTATTTGTAAGCTCATTCAACAAAGAAGATTTTCCAGAACTGGGCAAACCAATAAATCCTACATCGGCGATGAGTTCAAGCTCAATAAAAAATTCTGATTCGTGACCACTTTTTCCTGCGGTAAATTCTTGGGGGGTAGTATTTGTTGAACTCTTGAAACGCTCATTACCCAAACCTCCGTGCCCTCCTTTCAAAATAAGAATCTGTTCATTTTCTTCAAGAAGGGTTATTTTTTTCTCGTCCTTTAAGTCAGTGATGGTAGACCCGATTGGTAAATCTATAATTAAATCTTCCCCATCTTTTCCTTCCATGCTATTTTTCATTCCATCGCCCCCATTTTCAGCAATAAACTCCTTCTTATTTTTGTAACTAGAGAGTATATTGATATCACGAACAGCCCTAATGTAAACATTACCTCCTTTACCACCATTACCACCAGCAGGACCCATTTTGGGTTTTCCTCTTTCACTTCTCCAGCGGACAACACCGTCCCCTCCTTTCCCCGCCTTGGCATAAATTTTTAACTCATCGACTAACATAAGCTTCAGTATAAAGTCAAAAGTTGATAAAGTCCATAAAAACAAACGGCTCGAGTTCCTGAAAAACCTGAGCTGTTTGTTTTTTATTTAATTTTCGTCAAAATTGAGTTATTCAGCAAGAGCCAGTTCAGCCAACTTCATAGCCCCTTCTTTTGTCTCTGCTGCACAAATGAAGATCCCATTGTGACAAAAGAGAGCGTCTTTTACCCCGGTAACTTTGGCGAGATCTTCGCCATTTTTACCCGCCCAGCTTTTGGGTAAATATTTTCTTCTTTTAAAAGAATACATGTCGTTGGCAACAGCTGTCACTGACCATCTCTCACCATTTCTGGGTTTTATTACAAAAAGTGGTTCAGGGTATTTATTCAAGACATCCTCCCAAGGATAATTTTCATCCAAAACTATTATTCTTTTGTCTTCCGTTTTCTCGTAAATTTCTTTTAATCTCTCCTCGGCTTTTTCAAAATTGTTCATTTTAACAACCTCACGTTGCAAAAGTTTTTTTGCTAGTTTAACTGCCTGAACGAACAAGCTGTCAAAACTTTCTTTCTCTGGCCAAGAGGGGTCAAAGGTAAAAATAATAGAGGAAAGCATATAAGGATAAATGTTTGGGTAAATTGGTTTATATATTTCTACCCCATTATCCATAGCGTCTATCGGACTAACTAATCTTTCTTCAATTTTTTGAGCGACTTTTTCAGATGCACAAATTTGAGGTCCAAACTTCTTCCAAACCAAACCAAAAGACGAGTACGGGATTCCATTTTCTCTCACGCCAGCACGACCTTCTTGGTGATGATCAAAACGGTTCTTGTCTGGGTCATAAACCAGACCAACATCATAAACAAAATCCCCCGACTCAATTAATTTCTTGTCGCGGGTCCTTATTATTTCAACATCATTAATCTTTTTGTTTAATGCGATTAATATAGTAGCGGTAGCAAAAACATCATCCGCATGGAAACGGTTATTGTGGGTTACTAATTTTAACTTTTTTCTGAAACTAAACATATTCTAAATTCTGCCTTTCTTGTGAAAGTACCACGTTAAAGAAAAGATACACAAAAGAAACAAGACTGTCAACGACAAAGCTAGCCTATTTTTTAATTGAACGATTTCTAAACCATAAGAAAAAATGAAAGAAAAAGGAATAACCCCAATAAAAGTAGCTAATGTGTATTTCTTAAGACTCATTTTTGAGAATAAACCAACTAAGTATCCCAAAATATCAACTGGAATAATAACATGTAAAAAAACTACCCACCAAAACTCTATATCTTCTGGAACAAATTTTTTATACTTATCTATCTTTTTTTGAGAAACAAATTTAACAAGAACCGGCTTCCCAAAACGACGGGCAATCCAAAAAGCAACGATGGAACCTAAAACCCAACCAACAATAAGATAAACAGTTGTTAGAAATGGCCCAAAGAAAACAGCTACGAAAGGAACTATGGGTAAAACGGTCAGAGGGGCAAAAACAGTAGCTAGGAAAATTAAAAGAATAAAAGCTGAGATACTAAGCAAAGAATTATCTACGATATAATTCCCTAAGAATTCAATAGGGGCTTGCCAAAACAAAGAAATGGCTATTAGAATAAGAAAAATAAAAAAAATTATGTAATTATAATAATTTTTCATTTTTTAATTAAGAGACTGGATTTATTATGGTTCCTTTTTTAAAAGCCTCTATATTCTTTATGGTAGTCTTGAAGATTCTTTCAATCGCTTCTTGGGTATTAAAGGCATTGTGAGGTGTAATGATTACTTGGGGGTGGTCAATAAGATACTGATTGGCTAGAACTATTTTCAATTCTTCTGGGTTAGCATGTTCTTCAAACAGCAATGCCGTTTCATCACCCATAGACCCCTCTTCCTCTAGGACGTCTAGTCCAGCTCCAGCAATAGATTCTTTTTTAAGAGCTTCAACCAAGGCCATTGTTTCAATAACTTCACCCCTTGAAGTGTTTATTATGTAAGCACCTTTTTTAATTTTTGAAATATTTTCTAAATTAATCAAGTGATGAGTATGGGGGTTATAAGGAACATGTAAAGAAATGACGTCTGACTTTTCTAACAATTCATCAAAGTCAGCATATTCGAAACCAGCTTTCTTGGCAAAATCTTCATCTCGATGGATATCAAAAACAAGAACATTCATATCAAAACCTTTTGCCATTCTAATCATATGACGACCAATATTTCCTCCTCCAACAACACCCATAGTTTTACCCATAAGATCAAAACCTCTCAACCCATCCTGAGAAAATTTACCTTCTTTCAAAACTCTATCATAAGCGGGATAAATCTTCCTAGAGATAGCCAACAACAAAGCCATAGCAAATTCTGCTACCGTATTTTCGCCGTAAGTCGGAACGTTCGAAACTTTTATACCCCTTTTTTGTGCTTCTTCTAAATTGATATGGTCAAAGCCAGTTGATCGAGCAGCAATAAATTTTAAGTTAGGAAATCTTTCCATTTCTTCTGCTCCTACATGAGAATTAACGAAGATAGATAAAATTTCTGCTTCTGCATCCCGATAATCAGAATTTTCTTGGATAGAACCTTTCAAAAAAGTTATATTATTTTCTCCCTCTAAACTTTTTGAAAAAAACTCTCTTTCCCACTCGTCTTGATAAAAATATAAGATTTTCATAATTCAAACTTAAATAATTTTATTTTAATAATTTATTCTCCATATTATAGCATTAAAAAAACAAAAACCGCCCTCTCATTCACTAAGTTGGGGGCAGTTTTTGTACATATTTAAAGGAAAAGTTGTAGTTATTTTTCCATTTCCTTCTCTATTTCAAGGAGTCTCTCATACTTCACCCTTCTGACTTCCTGTGAAGGTGAGCCTGCTTTTAGCCCGTAAGCCCCTACTCCTACAGCAAGATCTGCAATAAAAGTATCCATTGTCTCGCCAGAACGATGGGAACAAATTATTTTCCAACCAGCTCCTCGAGCCAATTTAACAGCTTTATACACTTCGCTCAATGTTCCAATTTGATTTGGTTTAATTATGACGGCATTGGCTCTTTTGTTCCTAGTAGAATCAAGGATTGACTCAGTATTAGTGGTGGTTAAATCATCCCCCACAATTAAAACATCTTCCATGATTCCTTTCCTTAAGGCTTTTGCATCCCAATTTTTTACTTCCCTTGTTATATTCTCGAAAGAGGGTAAATCTGATTCATCAAACGGATCCTCAATACTCCCGATGGGAAAGTTTTCAACTAAATTTTTATAGATATTTAAGAACTGTCCTGATGAATATTCCTCCCCTAAAACACTGTAGACTCCGTCTTTGTATAATTCGGAAGCGGCAACATCATTTGCAATAACCATATCACTATCCATTAAATTAGATAACAATTCGAACGGTTCTTCGATGGTTTTCATTTCTGGAGAAAATCCCCCCTCGTCCCCCATTTCTACTTTGCCATATTTCTCTTTTATCGCTTCTCCTAATTTTTTAAGGAAGACTAGTGATTTTCCGTACGACTCTTTAACAGTTTCTCCCCCAGAGATAACAATATATTCTTGAAAAGGTAATCTAAACTTAGCGTGTACCCCTCCGTTTAAGACATTCATAAACAAGTTAGGTTGTGAAGGCTCCACCCTAACCCCTGAAATTTCATTTATATATTGCCAAAGAGGTTTGTTCTCTAGTTTTGCTTTTAATTTTGTTGTGGCGATGCTTACCCCCAAAATTGCATTAGCTCCGAGATTAGATTTATTTTCTGTTCCGTCTAATTCCAAAAGTAATTCATCAATATTTAATGGCTCGACATCCAAACCCATAATTGCTGGACCGATTATTTCATTTACATTTTTAATTGCGGTTTGGACACCTTTTCCATCCTCATCCCTCTTCTCTAGGGCCTCCCGAGAACCAGCACTGGCTCCAGAAGGAACAGAGGCACTCATAAACACATCCTCGGAACCAATTTCAACTTCAATAGTTGGGTTGCCTCGTGAGTCTTTTATTTCTTTTGCTTTACAAGATGTTATTTTGTTCATAATTTCTTCAAATTATTCTATTGTTTCTGTATAAAATAATTTAAAATTATTTCCTCTTTCTCTTTGCTTCTTCATTATTAACAGTCATCGTAGTCTTAATAACTGTGTCAGGAATAAGTGAGATTGAATCAATACCACAATCTACCAAGAACTTTACGAATTCAGGGTAATCGCTTGGAGCCTGCCCACAAATTCCAACTTTTGTTTTTGTTTTTTTAGCTTTTTTCACCAATTCTTCCACTAAGATTTTTACAGCTTCATTATTTTCATTAGATAACCCGACTACTTCTAATGTTCCTGTTGAGTCTCTGTCTATTCCTAGTGTTAATTGAGTTAAATCATTTGAACCGATTGAGAAACCGTCGAAAATCTTAGCAAATTGTTCTGCCAAAATAATGTTCGCCGGTATTTCGGCCATAACGTAAACTTCCAAACCATCTTTTCCTCTCACCAAACCATTTTTAGCCATAATTTCTAGAACCTTCTTTCCTTCATCAACAGTTCGACAGAAAGGTACCATTACTTTTGTATTAGTTAATCCCATTTCTTTTCTAACCTTCACCAAAGCCTTACATTCCAATTCAAAAGCTGGCAAAAACTCTGGAGAATAATAACGAGAAGCCCCTCTGTAACCAATCATCGGGTTTGATTCAACTGGCTCGTATCCGCGACCTCCGATCAAGTTTGCGTATTCATTGCTCTTAAAATCAGACAATCTCACAATAACCGGCTTAGGGTAGAAAGCAGCAGATATTCTGGCCACACCCTCCGCTAATTTATCAACAAAGAATTCAGCTTTATTTTTATAACCAATAGTTAATGCCTCTATCTTCTTTTTTGTTTTAGCATCTTGTTTGTTAAAATTGATTAAAGCTAGCGGGTGAGCTTTGATTGTATTGTTTATAATAAACTCCAACCGAGCTAAACCAACACCATCATTTGGAATAAATGAATTTGAAAAAGCCATCTCAGGGTCTCCTACATTCATCATTATCTTAGTCTTTGGTTTTTTTAATGTTCCAATATTTGTTCTGGTTGTTTCATAAGCCAAAAGACCTTCATAAACTTTTCCTGTCTCTCCTTCTGCGCAGTTAACAGTTACCTTTTGCCCTGATTTTATCTTTTTTGAACCAGTTTCTGTACCAACGATACAAGGAATTCCTAATTCTCTTGAAACAATTGCGGCATGACAAGTTCTTCCTCCTTTATCTGTAACAATAGCTGAAGCGATTTTCATGATTGGTTCCCAGTCAGGATCAGTCATAGAAGTAACAAGAACTTCTCCTTTCTTAAATTTCAAAATATCCTTCACGTCCATAATTTTGTTAACCACGCCTGAGCCAATCTTTTGCCCCACACTTTGTCCAGTAATAATTATCTCTCCAGTTTCTTTTAGTTTAAAATCTTCTATGAAGTTTTTGTCTCTTTGAGATTGTACTGTCTCTGGTCGAGCTTGAACAATGTAAAGCTTCTTATCTTGCCCGTCTAAAGCCCATTCCATATCCATAGGCCTATTATAGTGTTTTTCAATGATAACAGCCCATTCTGCTAACTTTTTTGCCTGTTCATCGGTAATAGATTGCTTAACTTGGTCGGCCAAACTAACTTTTATATTTTTAACTGGCTTGCTAGGGTTAGCCGTATAAATCATTTTAATGTCTTTCTTGTTTATAGTACGAGAAATTATAGATTTGGTTGGTTTAAAATAATAAAACTCATCAGGAGTAACGCTTCCCTGAACCATGTTTTCACCTAATCCATAGATTGAGTTTATTAAAACTGTATTTTCAAAACCTGACTCGGTGTCAATTGAAAACATAACACCAGAAGAAGCCAGATCGGCGCGTACCATTTTTTGAACACCAACAGAAAGAGCAATATCAAAGTGATTAAAACCTTTATCTGTTCTATAAGAAATAGCTCTGTTCGTAAATAATGATGCTACACATTTTTTAACAGCAATCAATAATTCTTTTTCACCTTTAATGTTTAAATAGGTTTCCTGTTGTCCTGCAAAAGAAGCATCTGGTAAATCTTCGGCTGTTGCGGAAGAACGAACTGCCACATCCACATTTTTTACTTTGTACTGAGAAGACAATTTCTCGTAAGCCCCTATTATTTCTTTTTTTAAATGCTCAGGGAATTCAGCTTCTACAATAACCTTTCTTACTTTAGCCCCTCGAGTCATCAAATCCTGAATATTGTGAGTATTTAAACCTTCGAGAATTTTTTTTATTTCATCCATGGCTCCACTTTCTTTCATAAAATCTCTATATGCGTAAGCGCTAGTGGCAAAACCATTAGGAACATTAACACCGCTCTTTGTAAGCTTTTGATACATTTCTCCCAAGGACGCGTTCTTTCCTCCAACAAGCGGAACATCTTTGATTGTTAATTGTTCAAACCAATATATATTTTTTTGATTCATATACTCTTTAAAAATTATTCTTATAAGTCTATCTATTATACACTAAAATTAATTTTAGATTTACACCAAAAAGGGGAAAATCTGTCTTATTCTTCTTCCAAAATTGCTTCTTCAACCCCTTTAATTACTAAATAAAAATCTGCCACGTTTGACCCGGTTCTTTCTGTTTTTATATGTCCGCCAGACTGTTTAAAAAAATTATAGGCGTCATTGTTATCTAAAAAAAGCAAAGTGTCTAAGCCAATGTCTAGTGACTTATCGTATAAGCCCATATCCGCAATAGCCCCTGCCACATCACTATTATCCCAACCATCAGAAGCACAAGCAGCAACGACTGTATTATAAGGAATATGAGGCAGTGCTCCCAAAACAAACTCTTGGTTCCTCCCCCCTTCTCCCTTTCCCAAAACTTTAACGGTTGTTTCTCCCCCCCAAAGATGACAACTTTTAGGAGAATACCCTACGGAAACAAATTTTTGACCTAAGATTCTCGCTTCTCCCTCAAGTTTCGTGTCCTCAATGTATGTGTCATACCCCAATTCTTCAGCTCGCTTCTTCATTTCTTCAAGAGCTACTTGATTTGACCCTAAAAGAATATTAGTAATATTCTCAAAATATTTACCTTTTTTGGGAGTTTCAATCAAGTCTATTTTTAAATTATCCATTCCATATTTTTTCAAAATATTAAGAGCATCCTTTTCTGTTGTTTTATCCATAACAGTTGGACCAGAAGCAATAACACTTAAATCATCCCCAGGAACATCAGACAAAAGAAAAGAAACAACAGTTGCTGGATAAACTAATTTTGCAAACTGACCTCCTTTTATCATAGAGGTGTGCTTTCTTACTGTATTTAATTCTGTAATGGTTGCCCCTTTGTTCATCAGCTGGTCTGAGATTTCTTTTTGCTCTTCCCAAGTCATTTTATAAGGCAAGCACATTAAAGAAGATCCTCCTCCCGAGATTAGTGTTATAACCAAATCATTTTTATCTGCTTGTTTTAATATATCAACAATTGATTTTGTCACAGCAACATTTATTCCTGACGGAAATGGGTGGGTTCCTTCTTCTGAAATCATATTTTTAAAATCACCTTTTTTCACATCAAGAACAACGCCACTGGTTATTTTATCCCCTAACAAATCTTCAAAAACAATAGCAGAATCCACGGCACATTTTCCAATAGCGATAAAATAAATATTCTTATAATTATCAAGACAAATTTTGTGCTCAGCAAAACAAATACTATTATCTTTAATAGAGATCTTTGAACGGATAAGTCTATCGGTTAAAATTGACTCATAGCCAACTTCTAAAATACTAAGTGCGTCTTCTCTTAATTGTGAAGTTGCTAAATCATCAACGTTTTTTATTACCGGGATTTTATTTTCCATATACACTAAGTATAAATTATAAAGTAACAAGTAGAAAGTAGGTAGCGGATAATTTAAATTATAAAAAATCTATACACTAAAGAAAAATAGATACGCTAAAAAAACCAAATAAAAAGTTGTCATGATGACCGCGTTTTTCTTTGACAAAGTATAATCACTAACAATAAAAATATTGACTAATATAGTAGCCAAAAATAAACTAAGCATTATTTCTACTCCTCCAATAGCAACCGTTATCGTTTCACCAAAAAAAACAGTAGCTAGAAATAATGGTAAACCAAGACCAACAAAAATATTAAATATATTTGAACCAAAAATATGAGACATCGCATCATCATTATCTCCACTCTTTGCATTCAAAGCTACCATAACAGTATCAGGGATTGATGTAGCAACGGCAATAACAGAAAAGCCAACTAAAATTGCAGGTATTCCTAATAAAGTAGAAACTATGATTGCATGTTCAGTTAAAAAATAGGCAGCGATACCAATTAAAACCATACTTAGGATAGCTATCGTGATTTCTTTAGCAACAGAGAATACATCCATTACCATCCTAGGGTGATGCGTTTGATATTCTTTTGTTTGTTCAACTATTATATTTGTATACCAAATATAAGCAGCAATAAAAATAACGGCGATAGCGATACCCCAATCAGTTGAATATAAAACGGCCCCCAACAATGCTAATATCGCAATATTATAAAAAATAGCATCTCTCGCCACAACTTCACGACTAACCCGAAAAACAATAGGTGAGAAAAAAACAGCAACACTTGGGATAATTAAAATATTAAACAAAACAGAACCCGCAATAATCCCCACACCAAAATCAAACAAATGAAAATAAGTTACAGAAAAAATAGCAATCATTAATTCTGGGAAAGAGCCAGCAATAGCATCTAGTGTAGCCCCTTTAACTGCAGGAGAAAGATTAAAATAATAGCCTATCTCTGAAGAAGCTTTAGTAAAACGACTTCCAGAAAGATAGATAACGATGCCACTTATTATTATGATTAAAATACTCGTAAACATAAGGATAAGTATAAACCCCCACACCTTTTTTTAAAAGGTGTGGGGGTAAAGTAGCTAGTATCGAGAAACAAAAAACTGCCCCGCATGACAATGCGGGGCAGTACATACAAGGGTGCTTGCTAAACCTCAGTAGCAATGATATTAGCCGCTTCTTCATCTGGTTTACCAAAAATCTCATCCATGGATTCGATTTCGGTATCTAATTGTTGCAGGATTCTTTCCATACAAGAACAAATTCCTGGCAAATCATCAATACCTTTCTTCTGGGCTCTGGAAAGACCCCCAATCAAGTTTTTTAAGAAACCCTCTATCTCCACTAAAAGACGAAACCTGAGGGAACCATTCCCTGCGACCACGCCAGGTTTTTCATCCCGTAGTAAAGAGATAACCTTGATCACTTTGCCGAGAACCGCTGTTTCTTCGACATGATTAATGGGAAGATAAGCACCTACTGTGGCCTTCCCCACCTCTCGGTTAAGAGGGCCTCCTCCCTCTGCATCAAGAATCTTAATAATTTTATTCCACAAACGAGCAACGGAGATGTTGAGATTAATCAGGGTGTTCTTGAGATTCGCTTTCCTCGCTCGCAAGACATACTTCCTGAAAATACAGCAGACCGCGAAAAGAACAAGCGGCAAAACAACAACGAAAAACCAAAAAACCCCTGGTAACGCCTTGACTGTAACCATTCTTGAGAACCTCCTTTAGGTAAAAGTAGTGGTTAGAAGACCAAAATTCTATGTCGAGGGTATCAAAAAAGACCCAAAAACACAAGCAAACCAAAAAGTTGGGTGTCCGACACCCAACTTTTTGGTTTTTTAAATTTTCTACCAAATATCCACTGCTCACTACCAACTAACAAAAAGTCGAGCTAATCTTATCTCTTCATAACTAAAACCATCCCCCAAAATACTTTTAACTGGAGTGAGTTTCGTGTCGCCAGATTTTTTAAATGCTTTTTTAATTTTTTTTAATTTATCACTTGGAAAATCTTTCTCCAAATAGTTTAAATCTAACTTTTCATTCCCCTCAAGTAATTTTTCCAAATGGTTGATAATTGTGTTTTCAGTTAAATCTCTTTCTTTCGCAATATCCTCAATTGAAAGTTTTTTCTCAACTAGTAGTTGCGTTTCATCATAAGTTGAAAGGGTTATTTCTTTCCCTTTTTTTGCACTTCCTCCCACTGATTCCAAAAATTCTTTTTGCTTTTGTTTTTTTGTTTTCTCCACCATCTTTTGTAATTTATCAACCGATTTTTTTGATAACTCCATCAATTCAGTATCCAAATTTAAAACATCTTTGTTTACCTGCAGAGCTATTGTATTCAAGCCCATCAAACGTAACCCATCAATTGATTTAACTCTTGAAAGAGCCACATACCCCATCCCCTCAACAAAAGACTTTGAAAGATCAATCTCTGCTGCATCCAAACTCATTCCCTGACTTTTATGCACAGTAATAGCCCACGCCAAACGCAACGGAATTTGTTTTAGCTCTGCTTTTATCTTCCCTTCGTCATCAATAATCCAACTTTCTCGGTCAACTTCAATTTTTCTTCCATCGTATGTTTTAACAATTGGTAACCCTCTTTCACTAAAATCAGCAACCGTACCCAAAGTTCCATTTACATATTTCTTAATCGGGTTATTTTTTATAAACATAACCGCAGCCCCTTTTTTTAGTCTCAATTCCTCCTGAGCAAAACAGCTTTTTTTTAAAGTTTCTACTAATGCTTTTTTGCCCTTGGTTTCCATTTCAAAAATTCTTGCAGGACCATCTATTCCCTCCAATTCACCTTCATTTATTTTATCAATATCTATATTATGAGTATAAAGCTTGGTTGGAGTAATGTGACTTTTCAGTTCTTTTCTGTACCTAGTTCTTAGCGGAACCAAAACATTCTCTCCTGCATTATTTTGTCTGATACTATTTAAAATATCAACCAAAGTGTCACATTTATGCCTAAACTGTTCTTCCAGATAACAAACCTCTAGATTCATGTTTTGCCACACTCCTGATTTATTTATAAAACTAGACTCGCCTCCGCCTCTAGTAATAGGAGGTAACTGGAAGAAATCGCCCGACAGAATTACCTGCATTCCCCCAAAGGGTAACTCATTTTGTTTGAATCCTCGGCAAACTCTATCAATCAAATCAAGACGATAGTGGTGAAGCATTGAAACTTCATCAATAATTAATACTTTGGTATTCTCAAATCTTTTTGCTAAATACTGTTTTTGCAAAAGTGAATCCATTTCCCATTCATCCAAATCGTCTTTTATTCCGATTCCTGCCCAAGAGTGAATGGTCACGCCGTTCATATGAGTAGCGGCAATCCCAGTTGAGGCAGTTACCCCGATTCCAACCCCATTTTCTTTTAAAAAATCGATATAAGTATTTAAGAGATGGGTTTTTCCACTTCCGGCTGGCCCTGTTAAATAAACATTGCGCCCCATTTTTAAAATTTCCAAAGCCTCAGATTGTTTCATTACATAAGAATAACGAATTATGAATCACGAATCAAGGAAACAAAAAGATTCTGTACCTTTATAATTTCTATGTTTTGACAAGTAACAAGAAACCCCAGGCAACCAAATGCCTGGGGGTGTCAAAATAGAAGCTAACGTGCTTTCAATACCTCAGAAAAGCCAGCTATTTTGGACTTGTCGTGGATGAGGGAAAGAAAATACTGAGTTTTGTGCTTCCGACTTTTCATGTGACACAGAACGTAGTCATCTTGAACTCTTGTAGTAATAGAAAAGTGGAGATGTAGTTTTTCCAAGGCGGTATTTTTTGAGGCTACTCCAGTGACAACCCCTATAACTTTAGGAGTGACCGACCCTTCCTTTTTAAACCTCCTCCTAACAAAAAAATCCATGCTTTTCTCCTTATAGCTAAAGTTACATTTACTCTTCAAACATCCTAGCAACAAGATATCAAAAGCAAGGGCTTAGGTCAAACGCTAACCAAAAAAACATAACTTTTTGGCAAAAACAAAAAAATCCGCTTTGCGGATTTTTTTTGTTTTCTTGATTAGTTGAATAAGTTAAAATTTTGATACAGTTCGAGGAAGTGAAAAAAAATTATTTGAGGCGTATTTATAATACGGTGAAAATAATTTTTTTAAAACTGACGAAGAACTGTGCAAAATTTGGACTTATTCTGTAGTTGTTCCATCAAAATGTTCATCATCAGCCTCAGCCTCTTCTTTTGTTGTATGGATAACTCCGTTTCTGTGATGAGCTGGGGAATAGATAGTGTAAAGTTTCATATCTTCAGTTTCAGAAGTATTGATAACATTATGGTCTGTCCCGGCTGGAATTAGGATAGCAAAACCATCTTCAACAGCAGTTTCAACTCCATCTAAAATTACTTTTCCTTCCCCTGAATCTACTCTGAAAAATTGGTCAGTATCTTCATGAACCTCCATCCCAATTTCTTCCATTGGTTTCAGACTCATAAGAACTAGTTGGCTGTACTTCCCGGTGTAAAGAACTTCTCTAAAATTTGAGTTCTCTTTAGTTAACTTCTCTATGTTTTTTATAAATCCATGCATAATATTTTTAAATTAATTAGTAATTTTCTATAATTATATCATAATGTTCTTTGTTATTTTTTCCAAATAACTCCAAACTTTTTTTATCACTTTTTTCCTTCATTTCAAATGACATTTCATTCCAATTATCCCAAATTCTTATCAATTCATTTTTGGTTGGTTCTTCATGAATAAGCTCAATCCCAGTCTCGGCTCTCCATAAATGAATTGGATCATTTAACAAACTATTAGCTACATCTTTAGGATACTTTTCTAAAATTTCTTTTTTTGAATAAGGAAGTTTATACATTAACCTTAATAATAACAAAGAAATTTTAGTAAAAAAAGGATTTTGCTTCGCAAAATCCTTTTTTTACTACATATGTTATTGTTTCTAAATAATTTCAAATTTAGATACAGTTCGAGGAAGCAAGGGAAAATTTTTCGAGCCTTATTTCCTATAAGGTGAGAATAATTTTTCTGAAGATGACAAAGAAACTCGCCAATTTTGAAGTTATTTATTATTTTCCACAGCACTTTTTGTATTTTTTGCCACTACCACAAGAACACAAATCATTCCTCCCCAGTTTCTCTCCCTGATTTACAATTGGTTTTTGAACCTGCCCTTCTCCTTCTGACCCTGCTTTTTCGGTAATACTCTTTGCTTGTTCATGGATGGCTTGTAGTTGTTGCTGTTCTCTAACAAAAGCTCCAGCTCCCATACTTGGAATAAAGTGTAAAATCTTTTCATTGATTACCCACTGCATTTCCTTAAACATATTCAATCCTTCTCTTTTATATTCAACAAGAGGGTCTCTTTGCCCATAGGCACGTAAATTAACTGATGAACGCAAATAATCCATTACTTCTAAGTGTTCTACCCAAAGCATATCAATAGTTTGCAACATCAGTCTTCTCATAACATCAAAAAATTCGATGTCACCCAACAAACCCCTTTTTTCTTTAATAATTAACCCCAGACTTTCCCGAGTACCAAAAAGTTCCACAGCTTCTTCGGATGAAGTGCTGTAAACTTCTTCAATAATTCCTTCCAAAATATCTTCTATTTCTTTATCTGTGCCAAACAAAATTTTTCTTCTTCTTTCGTAAACAATTTTTCTTTGGTAATTTAAAATATCATCATATTGCAAAACATGTTTTCTGGAATCAAAATTAAACCCTTCAATTTTTTCTTGGGCTGATTCAAGGGAGCGGGTTATCATTTTATTCTGGATAGCCTCATCTTCAGGGATTCCCAATTTGCCCATAAGATTTTTAACCATATCAGAAGCAAACACTCTCATAAGAGTATCTTCTAGGGAAACAAAAAATTGTGTTTCTCCTGGGTCTCCCTGCCTTCCAGAACGACCTCTCAACTGATTATCTATTCTTCGAGATTCATGTCTTTCTGTCCCCATAACAAACAATCCGCCCAAACTCTTAACTTCTTTATATTTTTCTGGGGTCATTGGAATACCGCCAAGTTTAATATCAACTCCTCGTCCGGCCATGTTTGTAGCAACGGTTACTCTACCTTTTTCCCCCGCTTGAGCAATAATTTCACCTTCATTTTCGTGATTTTTTGCATTTAATAATTCGTGTTTTATTCCCTCCGCTTTTAAATACTGTGAGAGTAATTCATTTTTATCAATAGAAACTGTTCCAATCAAAACTGGCTGACCTGTTTTATTTAATTCTTTTACTTTTTTTGCTAGGGCTTTAAATTTTCCTGTCTCTGTTTGAAAAATTAAATCGTCCTGATCTTTTCTTTGAATATCTTGGTGGGTAGGAATAACCACTGTCTCCAAACCATAAACTTTGTAAAACTCTTCTGAAGAAGAGTGCGCTGTTCCTGTCATTCCTGACAATTTTTTGTAAAGACGAAAATAATTTTGGAAAGTAATAGAAGCATAAGTTCGTGATTCTTTCTGAACTTTTAATCCCTCTTTAGCTTCTATCGCTTGGTGTAAACCTTCTGACCACCTTCTCCCTGGTTGTAAACGACCAGTAAATTCATCAACAATAATTATTTCTCCTTCTTTAACAACATACTCCTTGTTTGCATTAAAAAGCGCCTTGGCTCTAACCGCTGTTTCAAGATGGTGAACAAATTTGATTCCCTTTTCAGTATAAATATTTTCTATGCCTAATATTTTTTCTGCCTTTTCTACCCCAGCGTCTGTCAGTGTCACTGCTTTAAATTTTTCTTCTACCTCAAAATCTGTATCCCTAATCATTTTAGTCGCAATTTTCGCAAACTGTGCATACAAATCTTCTGAATCTGTAGTGGGTGTTGAAATGATCAAAGGGGTTCTCGCTTCATCAATAAGAATAGAGTCTATCTCATCTACAATAGCAAAGTTGTATTCTCTCTGACGAATTTGTTCTTTTCTGTATTCAATATTATCTCTCAAATAATCGAAACCAAACTCGTTGTTTGTTCCATAAGTTATATCAGCTCCATAAGCCTCCTTTCTTGTGCAAGGGCGAAGAAACTCATCAACAATTTTATAAGAACCTTCTTCATCTCTTTCTTTATCTAGTTCTGTGTGAGTTGAGTCATAAAGATATGATTGTTCACTGTTTATAATTCCGATACTCAAACCAAGAGCTGAATAAACTTGTCCCATCCAAACAGCATCTCTTCGTGAAAGATAATCGTTAACAGTAACGACGTGCACTCCTTTTCCTTCTAAAGCATTCAAATAAACGGGCAATGTCGCAACCAAAGTTTTTCCTTCTCCTGTTCTCATTTCGGCAATTTTTCCTTGATGTAAAATAATTCCCCCAAAAAGTTGAACATCGTAGTGTCTTTCTCCTAAATTTCGTTTAGATGTTTCTCTTACAAGAGCAAAAGCTTCTGGCAACAACTCATCTAGGGTCTCCCCCTCTTTCAACCTGTCTCTATATTCTTTTGTTTTATTTTTTAAAGCTTCTTCAGATAAATTCAAAAAACTATCCTCCCAAGAATTAATTTTTTCCACTAAAGGCTGAAGATCTTTCTGAGCCTTTTTATTTTCATCCCCACTTAATATTTTCTTTAAAAAATTCATGATTTGCTTATATTAACACAAACGAGGTTCCAAATAAACAGAAGCTTGATTTTATTATCAAAATTGATTATAAATAACAACAGAAATCGGTAGTTAAATCTAAACCATTACAAAAAGGGGCGAAAAATGGAAGGGACGGATTGTTTGTGTAACATGGGGAAGATTTATGCCGGGGACTTCAAACCCAAAGTTCCTCTTGCGGAACAGTTTCAAATCTTCAAATGTGCTCAGCACTGTGGAAAAATGTTTTTCCTCCGGAACGGGCAATTCGTTGAAATGGCCCAACCACACTGAAGTCTAAGCAGCAACAGACCACACAAAAGAGCAAAGGGTTCCGGAGCGCTAGCTCCGAAACCTTTTTTACTTCCCATACTTTGTGTGCTATGTGCTAAGCTAAGCTTAGCACATTTTATTTTATTCAAAATCAATTACCAAATCTCTTTCTTCTTCATCTTCTCCAAAGTCTTTAGTTCCACTTTTGTTATTAAATTCCTTATATTCTTGGTTATTATCAAACTGACCTTTAATAATTTCATAACTTAATAAATTCCCCCAACGACTCTCGCCAACATAATCCTGAAAACTTGACCATGGGTATTTTTCTTCTTTATTCTTCCATTCTTTTATACCTCTAGGATTTCTATGAATATAAGCAGATAGATAAAGTAATTGTTCGTTAGATTCAATATGAACTACCTTAAAGGTTCCTTGAAATAAATGCCCTGTTTTTGCATATTTTTTATTATGATATTTGGTAAAGGATGTACCGATTCGGTGCATATACTGAGAGATTCCACCCTCTTTTGTCTCCCTAAGAGTTAAATGAAAATGATTAGGCATTAAGCAAAAATTGATCAATTCAACATATCTGTTTTTTATAACTAAATCTAGCTGATCTTTTTTAAAATAAAAAAAATTTCTTTTTACAAAAAAACTAACTGAACGAGAAATATTTAAAAAACTAAAGGTAGACTGAAAATAAATAATTAAAAATAAAAAACGAACATAATCACGAATGTCTAAAAAAATATTTTGTTTATTATTCCCCCTATTATAAACGTGGTAATATTCACCCACAGAAATTTCTACTTTTCTCATAAGTATTATAATACACAAAAACCTTAAAATGTGCAAAGCTAAGCTTAGCACATTTTGCACTTTTAGTTCCAAAACACAACCTCTGGTTCAATATCCAATCCTGTTTTTTCTTTTACCTCTTCGGTAATTTTTTGAGCAAGATTTTTAATTTCTGTGGAAGTTGCTTCTCCGTAATTTACTAAAACCAAAGACTGTTTTTCGTGTGACCCAACACACCCTTCTCGAACCCCCTTTAAACCCAAACCTTTATCTAGAATATAAGCTAATGCAATTCTAAAATTTTCAGCATTTTCCGAAGTCTCTTTACCATTATCTATTCTCAAAAAATTCTGATCGCATGAATAATATTGTAAATCAGGAAAAAGGTTTTTTAAATCTTCTAATTGTTTTTTATTAACTACAGGATTTTTAAAAAATGAACCTGCTGTCCCAGTTTTTTTCAAATCAGGAAATTTATTTTTTCTAATCTCTACTATAATATTTCTCAAACCTTGAAGGGACACTTCTTTAATACCTCTTTCCAAAATAAGCCTTTCCACATCTTTGTAGCCAAACTGTAAGACTCCTTCTTTTTTTAAGCTAAAACCAACCCTAACAACTACTAAATTTTCTCCTGATTCTTTTTTAAAAATACTGTCTTTATATCCAAATTCACAATTCTCTTTTGGTATTTTTTTTATTTCATTTGTCTTTATATCAAAAACTTCAACCCAATCAACAACATCTTGAACTCTACCGCCATAAGCTTCAATATTTTGAACAACGCTTGCCCCCACTGTTCCAGGAACAAGCGAAAGATTTTCTAAGCCATAGAGGCCCTTCTCGACACATTTTTCAACCAGCTCATCCCAAATTTCCCCTGCCCCAGCGGAAACCTGAACAGTATTCGTATTTAACTCTTCAAATTCAATTCCCTTCATTTCGATCTTTATTATCAGACCATAAACTCCTTCATCGGAAATTAACAGATTGGAACCACAGCCGAGTACAAAAACAGGCAGTGAGTTTTGTGTAGCAAAATTCACTGCCTGTTTTAAACCTTCAATATTTTTAACCACAACAAAATACTTAGCCAAACCACCTGTTTTAAAAGTACAAAAATCAGCCAATGAAATGTTTTGTTGCATTTGCATTTTATATTTGATTATACGAATAATCTTTTCTCAACAAAGTCATAATAACTGAAGCAAGAGCTCCCAACAAGAAGACCCATTGCAGAGGCAAAAAGGACGCCATTATAATAATAATCACTCCCGAAAGAGCTTTCCCTAAATGAACTGCCATTTCATGCAAAACAGTAAACTCATCAACATAATGCCTCTTGCTGGCAACAATATCATAAAACATAGTGTCGAAAGAAGTCCTCGCAAAAATTTTCATAACATTATGGTAAACTCCCACAACAAATATATGAAAAGCTGTTAAGACAAATATTTTGATAACCCAACCAAGTGAATAAAGAAGTGTCCCCATCTTTAGAGCTCTTTTTTTCTCTCGGTTACCACCTCGGTCAAGTTTCCCCCCCAAAATAAATTGCAAAACCATAGTTCCAAGAATAATCAAAGCAGATACATAACCTACTTCAAAATAATTTCCACCAAGAAGCTGAAACATAAATATAGGCCATACGACTAGACCCACCATTGCCTCAGCTCCGTCTGCCATAAAAGCAAAAAAGCCAGACCTATTTTTTACCGACAAAAGTTCCTGCCAAGACTCACGATACCCCCAATCAAACCTTTCTTTTGTTTTAGGTATCTTCAGAAAAAACAGCCCGGCAAGTAGGTAAAGAACAACTCCAATGGCAAACACCACATCAAAACCATACTTAAGAATAATAAAACCAGAAAGAATCGGGAGTAACCCTGCTAACAAATTTCTCGTTATATCAAAAAAACTCAATTGCTTTGCCCGATCGCCATCATTAGAAAATTTAGCAAAATCAGTGTGATAAGGAACCCAATGGAAAATTCTAAACAAAACCAAAACAATCACAAGGACAGGAGTTAGATAAAAATAATTTCCTTTATCTACAAAATAAATAATGACATACCACAAAGCTCCAAGAAGAAGACTCACTCTCAGAGCATTTCTGAAACCAAATTTATTCAAAAACATCGCACCAAAAGAGACAGTAAGAGCATACAAAAAAGAGGTTATACCAAAGAAAAAAACAACCCACCTGACATCACCATCAAATAAATCAAACAAAAACAGAGGGACGAAGATTCCCAAAAAACCTGAGGCTATCATCAAAACAGCCTGAGCCCCATACAAAGAAAGAAACCCTTCTTTAAATTTTTCGTCAAAATAACCTTTTAAAAAATTCATATATTATTTCTAAGGATTTCGACCAGCCTTAATTTCACTTATGTAATACTCCCCTTGTTCCTTAAACTCGGGATTAGTTTCTATAATACCCTGGAGGACTTCAATGGACTTTGTTCTTTGTCCTGCCTCAAGATACGCAGCAGAAAGAGACATTTTTGTCTGAGTATCCTCTGGATTTTTTTCTACATATAATTCCAATATATCGATAACCTTTTTGCTTTGCCCAGTCTCATAATAAGCCTTTAACAATCTATCGTCAGCAACCAAAGTAGAACCATATTCAGGAACCAACAAATCTTCAACCAATTGGTCTTCTCCGGCGTAAACAGCGGTAGATGCATAAGCCAATCTTATTTCACTAAAACTTGTGTCTAACTCAAAAGCGGTTTTTAAAACTGAGAGGGCTTTTTCGTAATCTTTTTGAACAAGATGAATAGTTCCGATTGCAAGCAAGATGGATTGTTTATTTGGAGAAGACTCAAGAGCTTTCTCTAAATGAACAAGGGCTTCTTCATAAGAGCCACTACTGGCAAGAAAATCTCCCATAATAACTTCTAAACGAGTATTTTCTGGATCGGCTTCTATTTGTTTTGTCATTTCACCGTAAACAAAATCAAAAACTTTTTGTTTAGTGGCATCATCTGACTGATCAGAAGTCATAACTGATTTCAACGATTGAGTTAATTGTTCTCTGATTTCTTGGTTAGCAAATGTGTCATAAGAAAGAGCCTTTTGGAAAAGTTCTATGTTTTTTGATAATCCCTCTGGATGATTAATGATAGATTGAAGTAAATTAGTGTTAGCCAAAATAGGTTTTGCATTAAAAAAGTAAATTGAAAACAAAGCCACTATTATTACAGCCGGCACTAAAACAAAATTTGTTGTGTCTTTAATTTTAAGACTTTCCGTCTTTTCCTTTCCATTTAAACTATGTATGAAGCCCAGGATAGCAAAGAAGAAGATAAAGCTGATTAAGTTATCAAAGACGAAGAAATTATGGATAAAATACCCTACTAGTAAACCGATTATTACTGCTTTGTCAGCAACAGAAAAGTCAGAATTTTTATCCTTGATTAGGTAGTAAATGATCACCCAAAATAAAGCCAAGTAACTTAACAAACCAAGAATCCCTCCAGCAATTAACCAATCAAAGAACACATTGTGGGTTCTATCAAACCACTGCTCTTGATTGAACATTCTTGGATTGTAATTTTTATTGAAAACATAATTAAAATTTTCTTGTCCCCAACCTAGCAAAGGTTTTTCTTTAAAGCCTTCCCACGCCATATTCCAAACCATAAAACGAGACTTTGTGGTTGTTTCTTGCAAAGAAATATCCGCAAATCTTTTTAAAACTGGGCTATTCTGAACAAAATTGCTCTCTTTAAAACCCAAAAATAAACCGATTAACAAAATGGTTCCGGCCAGGCCACCAAGGCATATTCTTTTAAGAATAATCTTTTCTTTTTCAAAAATAGCAACAAATAAAGCTGTTACAAACAGTCCTCCAACAAGACCGAGCAAGGCCCCTCTGGTCGCAGTATTGTAAAGAGTAATTACTTGCAAAATAATCACCAAACCATAAATCCATTTTACGAAACTTTGTTTTTTTACTTTCAATAACAAAAACAGGGTTAGGAAAATATGAATAAGCATATAAATCGCCAAATAGGAGGAATTGCCAAAGGTTGCATCCAATCTTGTGCTTCCTTGATGAATTTCAAATTTACCCGCTAACTGCATAAAACCATAAAAACTCATCAAAATGCTGGCTCCAATAGATACATTAAAAAATCTGTACCAAATTTCTTTTTTCATTAAAGAACTAGTAACAACAAAAAAACCAAACAAGTGCAAGAGAGTAACCCACCCTTCCATCCTCTCAAAGTTACTCCAAATACTTTTTAATGGGTTAACGCCAACGATATCAGCTAAACCGATAACTGCCACAAAAACAGCTGACAATACAAGGACTAAAGAATTTTTGGGTCTATATTTAGCATTCAACAAAGCCAGAATTGCCCACAAACCAACCATTATCTCGACAAGAATTCTAAATGTAAAAGCTTTTCCTGTGATAAAAGGAAAAAATGTATTATTAAAAACAATAAAAGGAATAAAAGGTACTAAAAAGATAGCCCCGTAAATTATATACCTAAGTATATTCTCGATTTCTTTTGAATTCATCGCATTAGAAATAATTAGTTTTTAACAGTCACAAAACCCGTCAAATTAAAAAATTTCTAACGGGGTTCATATAAAGATAATCATATCATATAATAATTAGCAGAACAAAAAAACAAATGATATTATAAAATATAACTTAAATGAAACAGCTAATAGAAAAATCAAAAGATAAAACATACAAATTTCTCCGCTGGACCGAAAAATGGACTAAAACTGATATGGTTTACCTCGCTAAAGGAGGCTTTTGGCTTACTTCGAGTCAGATGATAACCTCTATTCTTGGGCTTATTCTGACAATAATTCTTGCAAATAAATTACCAAAAGAAGTATACGGGACATATAAATATGTTCTATCGTTTTTAGGCATCATTGCTCTCCCTTCAATATCAGGGATGGGTTCAGCCATCGCTCAGTCAGTAGCGAAAGGAAAGGAGGGTTCTTTCATACCGGCAATAAAAACAAAAATAAAATGGGGAACATTAAGCACAGTACTAAGTTTCATCTTCGCAATATACTATTACACCAACGATAATTACATACTTGCCTCTTCCTTTGCTTTATTAGGAATCTTTACCCCCTTCATGGAATCATTTGGATTATATTCAAATTTCCTACACGGGAAAAAAATGTTTGGAAATATGAGTAGATATGATGTTTATTCATATTTAATTTCTGTCAGTATAGTTGGAATCACAACTTTTTTTTCCAATAGCGTATTAATTCTGCTCATGTCCTATTTTGGATCGTGGACATTAGTCAGATTTATCTTTCTGCAAATAACAATAAAAAAATTCCAACCAAACAAAGAAAAAGATGAAAAAATGGTAAATTATGGGTGGCATCTAAGCGGAATGCGTGTCGTAGATACAATCTCTTCAAGCTTAGATAAAATTCTCTTATGGCATTTTCTAGGCCCAATACAGGTAGCCACTTATAGTTTAGCCATCTCGATTCCAACCCATCTCATCGACTTCACAAAGATATTTAACCGCCTAGCATTCCCAAAATTGGCTGAGCAGGAAGAAAGTTCTTTAAAAAAAATCCTGTTCCCTAAAATACTTAAATTATTTCTGATCACATTAGTATCTTTTATCTTATATATATTAATTGCTCCACTACTATATAAAATTTTCTTCCCACAATACAAGGAAGCTATTTTCTATTCCCAAATATTTGGAATAGCCATATTAACCCAACCACTAACCCTCATTGCCACTTCATTTACCGCTCAAGCAAAAACAAAAAAATTATACTGGGTCAATACATTATCTCCTATCTTCTATATAATATTATGTTTGTTGTTAATCCCAACACTAGGTATAATAGGAGCAATTATGGCATTTTTAGGCTTAAAAATATTTAAATCGGTTTTATTAATTTATTTTTTTGTAAAAACTAGTGAAAAATAAAAATTTTAAAATAGACTTTCTGGGAGTAGGAACAATAAGGGGGGGAACAACATGGGTACATGAATGCTTAAAAGAGCACCCACAAGTCTGTGTTCCCACACCAAAAGAAACACATTTTTTTAACGATTCATATAAATACCAAAAGGGGTTAACTTATTATTCTTCATTTTTTAAGTCCAAAAAATGTAAAGTGAGGGGAGAAATAAATCCCGGCTACTTAAACAACCCAATGATAGCTGAAAAAATAAAGAAAAATTTTCCAAATATAAAAATATTAATATTTCTTAGAAATCCAATCGAAAGAGCTTGGTCTCATTTTTTAAAACACAAAAACAAGGGGTGCAATCAAATAGAAAAATTCGAAGAAATATTAAAAAAAGAAAATATTTACATAAATACTGGTTTTTATTACAAAAATATAAAAAAATATATCGAATTATTTGGGAAAGAAAAAGTATTAATACTAATTTACGAAGACCTAGAAAAAAATCCTGAGAAATTTATTGAAAGTATTTATTCTTTTATAGGAGTTGATAAAACTTTTAAACCGAAGGTACTGAGTAGAAAAGTAAATTATTTAGGTTATAGTAATGCTTATCTCCCAAAATTAAATAAAATACTAATCAGGCCATCTAAATTGCTGCCTAAAAAATTATTAAAACTTCTTAAAAAAAGTCGTCTTATTGAAAAAATTTTCTTAAACATAAGAAAAATTATGTTTAGATTAAACACCTCAAAAAACCATCCTTACAACAAAAAAACGGAAGAAATTCCTTCAAAACTAAGAAAAGAAATGAAAGAAATATACAAGGAAGATATCCAAAATATAGAAAAATTAATGAAAAGAAATCTAAATTTTTGGAAATAAAACTTACTCCTTTTCAGCAATAAACCAGATATAATTTACTCGACCAGTTAAAACAACTAGCCTACTTAAGCTAACGCCTACTATTTTTTTAATAAAACTATTTTTTGCGTATCTTCTTTTTGATTGATTATTCTCATCAAAAACTACTTTGGATGAAATACTTTCTTGTTTCTTTTTATCTAAAAGGCCTAACCTAAAAAGGGACTCTCTAATAGGTAAATTATTTTGATTAAAATCCCTTTTTCCTGTGGCAACTATTTTAAAACCTCCCTTTTTTAAGAGTTCCCTCAATGTATTTTTATTAAAATAATAAAGGTGTTCTTTATAAATTAACTTATTTTTATAATTAGATTTTTTTATAGAATATGAATTAATATCAGGAGTTTCTATAATTAAACGACCTTCTTTTGGCAAAGAATCAAACACTTCTTTGATTGCTGCCAGAGGATCATTGAGATGTTCGATTAAATGGAACATTGTTACTACTTTTATATTATTTCTGGAAACAATTTCTTTTAAACCATCTTCAATAGTTTTTTGGTAAACAATTAAGTTATTTTTTGTATAAAATTCAGACGCTTCACTATTTGGCTCTATCCCTATAATATTTTCATACTCAGCATCAGACAGTGTTTTTAAAAATAATCCCCGGCCAGTACCGATATCGCATAAATTTTTCAAATCAACATATTTTGAAAAAAGATTAACCCTATCCTTCATATCCAAGATTTTGGCATGAATTTTTTCATCATTCAGGTCAATTTTTTTTATACCTTGATTTTCATAATGTTTTATATCAACATCAAAATTTGCTCTCCAAACCAAACCGCATTCCAAGCACTCCCTCATCAAGAGATTGCTCATCAATTTTTCTGTCGAATCTTTATGGCACAAAATACACTTTTGAGGGGAAGTTTTCATTTTTTATTTTTCTAAAGAAAAAAGTACATCACCTTTTGACATTTTTTGATGAATATCAAGTTTCGACTTAACTCCATTAACATCCAAACGATAAATAGTATAGCCTAGAGAGTTCATAAACTTAAAAACATCAAGTCTCGTTTCGTTGTTATTGACTTCACAAACAATATTTAATATTTTTTTTCTTTTCAATAAATTTTCCATACCTTTCAGCGCGTCAAGTTCATATCCCTCGATATCTATTTTCATAAAATCAACTCTGTCTATATTGTTTTCAACGGCAAAATCATCTATCTTTAGTACATCAATCTTTTGTAATAGTTTTTTGTCATTAAATTTATCTTTATCAAATTTGAGATCTCCAAATTTATAAAACTTAAATTCAATAAAACTATGCCCCCCATTATTCAAGGGGTGCAGATATAGAGTTAACTTCTCGTTTTTGTTTCCTACTCCTTTATTTATGGCGAAAATATTTAAAAAAATATTTTCGTTTACATTTTTAACTAAAAAATTGAAATTGTTTTTTTCTGGTTCAAAAGCGAAAATTTTTCCCTCCTTCCCGACCAATGGCGACAATAGTATCGAAAAATATCCAACATTAGACCCAATGTCAAAAAAAGTATCTCCTTTTTTAATGTTGTTTAAAAAAAAATTAGAAATATTAATTTCATAAAGTTTGTGAGAATAAATGTTCCTCTGATTCACTCTTGATAAATCAACATCAATCACCCCTCCTGTTTTTAATCTCTTTTTAACCCAATTTTCTTCGTAATCATCTCGAAACATTACGCACATCATTTGCTTCAAAAATTCATAAAACCAAAAATAATATCTTCCTCCTAATTTAAAAGATATATTGCAGAAAAAAACTACTACTTTTCTTTTTTTGTTTTTATCCAAAAAAGAGAAGAGGAACCCTAAGCAACCTCCCGCTATTTGAATTATTCTTTTTAAAAAATTTTTCACTCTTTTCATTTTTTACTTACTAAGAATCTAAACAAATTATCAAATTCTTTAATAACCATACTAACACTAATTTCGTTCGTTTGCCTCAAAGCCTCTTTCTTATCATAAGCCCTAGCATTCATCACATATAATTCTGGTTTCTCTCGATTGTCGATACAAACAACCCTGTGGATATCACTAATAGGAGGCTGTTCTCTTTCATCAATTGGACCAGTGATATCTATTGTAGCTACCCCGAAAGCTTCAGCAATATAAATTGGGCCAGTATCCACGCTAATAAAAATATTCATTTTTGAAATTAAAACTTTTAATTCATCTATATTAAACGCATCTAGTGTATTAAAAATTTGAGTATCTTTACTTAAGAAACTAATCATTTCTTTTACCTCAACTTCATCCCTCTTCCCTCCAATAACAATGATTTTAGCATCATATTTTTTATAAATATAATCAGCCAATTCGGCGAACTTATCTGCCCCCCATTTTTTTATTTTATTTCCAGCAGAAGGAGATATTCCGATAACCAAATCATTTTTATTTATATTATTATTTCCAAAATAATTATTTACTTTTTTATTTGCTTCATCAGAAAAATATAAATATTTTTTAGTATCAGTAACGAAAATATCAATAGGCTCTAATAGTTTTAAATACTCTCTGGGGGCATAACTTCCCATTTTATGAGACATTGTAATAACCAGTTTTCTTAAAATTTTATATTCCCATACTTCATAAGGGGAATATCCGTTTTCTATAAAAGGAACAACTATTGTTTTAACATTAGCTAAATATAAAATAGCCAAACTAACAAAATCAGGAGCTGTCACACAAGCAAAATCTACATTTTCTTTTTTTACTTCTTTAACAACTCTTAAAAAATTATTGAATACAATATACTTGTTTACATCGCTGTTCCCTTCTAGAATATCCTTATTAATTTTATTCCCTACTACGATTACTTCACAATCTGGGTATTTCCCCTTCACCGCCCTAAACATTGGGGTGGTGCAAACCATATCCCCCAATTTAGCCATCTGAACAACTAAAACTTTTCTAGATTTATCTACTTTTTTATTCGCCTTACCTTTGTAGATAGAAAAAAATAAACAGAACAAAAGTAATATTATTTTTTTTATTTTAAAAATCATTTTTATTTTATAAAATCAATCACCTGCTCAGATCTTTCCCTCCATGTATAATTTTGAACATCAAAAAAAGATTGCTCTGATATTTTAACACCTAACTCATTATTATTTAAAATTCGACTAATACCCTCAGCCAATTTTTTTGAATTATCAGGCTCAACCAAGACTGCATTACCTTCATTAAGAATCTCTCTGATAGACGGCAAATCTGATGCTACAATAGGAGTTTTTCCTGCCATATATTCAAACATCTTTAAAGGAGACGTGTAGTACTTAGAAATATCCTCTTTGGCTGTGTTGGGCAACACAACAACATCGGCTGATTTTATCCAAAATGGCATTTCTTCATGTGGGCGGGAACCTACTAATAAAATATTCTTATATCTTATATTTTTATTTTTAAAATCCTCGACATGATGTTCTTTTCCTCCCACAAAAACTATCATGGAATTATCGCTCAGGTATTGGGACGATTCAGCCAAAGTTTGAACACCCTTCCATTCGTACAAGAGGCCAATATAAACAATGATTTTTTTACCCAACGGTAAATTGAGTTTTTTTCTAGCCTCCTCTTTAGAAATTTCAATATCAAATTTTTTAATATTTACTCCGTCAGGGGAAACAAAAACATTATTTGTGTTCTGTATGACTTCAGCGAATTTACTTTTTATATATTTTGTTAAAACAATGACTTTATCACTCTTTTCTAAAATATATTTATACCAAAATGATTTTTTAGAATTGAAATCATGCGCCTCGTAGATAAACTTTAATGGCAACCTAAAAAATAATTTATTATAAAAAATAAGAAAAAATAAAAGCTTTTCTTCTCGACAATAGATATGAGTAAATTTGTTTTTTTTAATAAAAAATAGATATTTCAAGGACAACAAAAAACTTCGCGAAGATCCTTCTATATTTTTAATATTCAAACGAGAGTCTTCTTTTATTTTTATATCTTTTCCGCCTAAAACAAAATTTTCTTTTAAAATACTTTGAAATTCCTGAGACATCTGAATAATTTGCAGTCTATTCGTCTGGTATGAGGGGAAACTTATTGATGTAGCATATAATAATTTCATTGTTTATTCTAAATCTAATGCTTTTAAATATTGATTTAATATTTTTTTTGAATCAAAATCTTCTCCCCTCATTAAACTAAGTCCTGAATATTTTTCTCTCAAACCCTTATCACTTAATAATTTTTGTACCGCTTCTGAAGTTTCTTTTACCCCGCCCATAGGAACTAGTATTCCATATTTTCCGTATTCGATACCTTCATCCATACGATACAATAGGTCTGTATCCGGAGCAATCATTTCTCTAGGCCCCGAACTGCAATCTGTGGCTACAACAGGAACCCCACAAACCATTGCTTCCTGAAGTGAATTAGAAAAACCCTCCCAAATTGAGGTAGTAACAAAGACATCAGCCTTTGTCATAAAAGAATACGAATTTTCAGAAAAACCAAAAAAATCAACATCTTCTCTTACCCCTAATTCTTTGGCAAGCTCTTCCATTTTCTTTTGTTCACGACCGATACCAACAAATAAAATACGGGATGGTACATTTTTTCGAACTTCTTTAAAAGCCTTCATTAAAGTGGGAATGTCTTTTTGCACCCTCAACCTACCGACAAATAAAATTACTGGTAAATCTTTATTATCCAACCAAATATGCCCCGTTTTTTCCTTTCCCATTCTCTTTATCTCCTCAACTGATTTTGGGTTATGAATTACTTTTATTTTATCTTTTGGGATTTTAAAAACTTTTGAAATATCATCGGCCACCCCAAAAGAATTTGCTATAAAAATATCAGAATACTTATATATCCTTTTTGTTATAAAAGGAATTAAAAAACCTTGTTTGAAACCTTTGTATTGAGAAAATAATATTGAGAACATATTTCCCATTCGAAAAACTACTTTTGTTTCGACTCTTGCTATCTTTTTTGAAACTAGTGAAATAATATGGGTAAACTCATCAGTAGCGATTAAAATATCTGGTTTATTTTTTTTAAGATAAGAAATCATCTTAGGAATGCTAAAAATTATTCTCCCAACATTTAAATCAATAATGTTTATCCCCTCCTTAACTTGTTCTTTATATTGCCCAACTGGTTTTATAACTGGCATATCAACCTTAAACCCTAAATCGGCGAAACCATTGGCCAAATTAACCAGATTTCTCTCGCCCCCTCCGGCTCGAAATGACGACAGAAATATTGCTATTTTTTTATTTTTTTTATCTTCCATCTTTTTATAATTCTTTTTTTATATAATCAAAGATTATCTCTTTGGGGACAATCTCAAAGCACTTATTTTCTCCTCTATTATTTTTAACAATATGATCTAATCCTGAATAAATGCCATCTTCGGATTCTCTTAATTTATATAGTATCGTTGCATTTTTATTATAGTAAGGCAACCAGTTTAAAGTTCCATTATTAGCGATAACCAAAGATTTTTTGTTTATGAAAGAAGCAAGGTGGGTTACCCCTGTATCAACACCAATAAAACAGATTGAGTTATTGATGAGATTAAGAAGGCAATTAGGATTTAACCCGCTGACAATTTTAACTCTTGAATCTTTTAAAAAATAATTTTCGATCTCCCTCGTGTAATCTTTGTCTGAATTTCCTGCAGTTAACAGTATCTCAGTATTTTCATCTAAATCTAAAATATTTTCCAAAACCCAAATGATGTCTTTATTATTTATACTTCTTTTTCTAACAGAGCCAAATGGATGAAACACTAAATATTTCTTATCTTTGACACCAAATTTTTCTAGACAATCCAAATTGGGTAAATACCGAAGACTAGGAACATTTTTTTTTAAACTAAATCCAATCTCCTGCAATAAATTCTTCATTACATCCAAATAAAAAATCGTTGTGTCGAATTTAAAAAATTTATCATAAAAAAAATTAAATTTACTTAAATCTTTAAACCCAACCAAAAAACTTCTTGGCATCAAAGAAATAATTCTGGCTAAAATTTTCACCCTAAGCGGAATTGAACCAGCGGTAGGAGGAACGACAACGTAGTTAGAGTCAAATAAAAACTTTACTAAAGGGACACCTAAATTACTTTTATTTGCCTCAACAACATTAAGATAATTATAAGAAATAATCATTTCTTTAAAAAAAGACTTATTTCTAGGAACAACTATATATAAATTAAGTTTGGGATTAGAAAGATGGACATTTTCCATAAAAAAAATAGTCATAAGAAAATCACCAATTGATCCGTTTTGAAAAAAAAATAAATTTTTTATAGACTGAAAATTATTCATGGTGGATCTTCTTGTTTTTGGCCTCAAATAAAATCATAAAAGAAAACATTCCCGGCCAAATTTTATCCAAAGAAATAAAACGCCCCAAAGGAAATAGACCCACATCATTAAAATATTTTTTAAACAAATTGTTTAACTCCCTTCTAGAAAAGTGATTAATATGAGTTGGGTCGTGCAAAGGGGTAGCTTTTTTCTTCCCAAAAAATAACCTGATTCTGTTCTTTAAACTAAAAGCATTCGGAACAGAACCCAATAAAGCACCTTCGGGTTTTAATATAAACGAAATTTTTTGAATTATTTTTTCAGGATAATATAAATGTTCCAAAATCTCACCAGCAACAACTATGTCAAAACTATTTTCTAAAAAACCCCAGTCTTCATATAGATTTAAATGTTTTGTTTCTATATTTAATTGAGATTTTGCCTTCTCTAAAGACTCCTCATCAACATCAACCCCTAAAACGCTATTACCCGCGCAATAAGTTTTGGTTAATTCACCATCACGACACCCAATATCTAAAATTCTTTTCCCTTTTCCGATCCTTTCTCTTAAAAAAGAGCCTCTTTCATCACCAAAAAGTGTTTTCCCTCTCCTCCCCCCATCTCTATGGTGCTCTGTATAAATTTTTTTTAAAGAATCATTATTCATATATACTTTTTATTTTTTTAATTAAGTTTCCAATACTATGATTACCAGCAACGGTGTTCCTTAATTCAATACCTAAAGATTTTCTGCCTTTATCTCCAAGATCAAACATTTCTTTTATTTTATCACATAAAATAACAAAATCATTTTTAGGAAACATTAAACGTTCCTTGAAACCACCCAAAACCTCCAGAAAAGCTTCGTTGCAATTTAAGATAGGAATTCCGCAGGCCATTGATTCCAAAACTGTCTTGTCTAAACTTCCTGTGTGACTTGTATTAACAAACAAATCGGACTCCTTTAGATACTTTGGTATCTCGCTATTTGAAACGGGCCCAACAAAAATAATATTATTTTCTAAATTCTTTTGACGCACCATTAATTTTAATGAATCAAAATACTTTTCCTGTTCAGACAAAACAACACCCCCGATAATCCTAAGCTTTATATTTATTCCACCGCTAACAAGCTTTTCGATTGCCTTTATCAAAGTTTCATAATCTTTCACAGGAGAAATCCTGCCAACAGTTACGACACTAAAAATAGTAGGTTTTATTATATTCAAACCTGGTTTGAAAATTTCTAGATTAATTCCTTGTCCAACGACTTTCTTTTTTTTACTATCTATACGAAAGCCGCTTTCTGTGGAAGTAAAAACATGATTGGTGATTTTTTCTGCTATTCTCAAGCTAAAAGGAACAGACCCGTGAGCATACCATAAACCAACTTTTTTACCCCACAATCGCCAAAATAGACCTCCTAGGAGCACATAAACTTGGTTCATATGTACAAAAACTTGCTCATAACCGGCTCTTTCTTGCCAAATGTATTTATAAAAATTTAAAATGTATTTTAGTTTAGAAACACCCCTCTCTTTCCCAAGAGAAAGGACCTTCACATTTTCAGGCAAATCATGTTTTCCTTCATAAAGACAGATAACTGTTACCTTTTCATAGTTTTTAGCGAACTCCAAAATCCACCCATGGAAGAAACCAAGGACGTCATCATTTTTGTCTACTTTTTGTGTGAGTATTAGTAATTTCATTATTACTTTTTCCAATCTTTAATTACTATTTTTTTATTTTTTTTATCTACATTAACAACAAGTTTCTGTGATTTTATCCAACCCAAATCTCTGATCCCTTCAATAGGCAAGGTAACAAAGTATGTAGGACCATTTTTTGCTAATTTTCGAATATTTCTATCTTCTAGTTTTCTTCTTGCCATAATAAGTAAATTTTAACTGTATAATTAACTGTACAGTTAATTATACAGTTAATTCTAGTTAAAACAATTTTTTCATGCTACTATTTTGAGTATTGGTATTGTATATAAGATATTCACATAATATACAATATTTCGTTATTAATAGTTCGAAATTTCGTATAAAAACGAGTTATGTGTAATTTATTTTTTCATGATTAAAATTATTATTTTTGACTTTGACGGAGTTATTCTTGACAATTACGAGCTTCACTACTCGTTTATTCAAAAACAGATAACTAACATAACAAGGGAAGAACATAGGAGGTTGTTTGATGGAAACATTAATGTTGAGCGAGAAAAACTATCTCATAGAAATACTGGGTACGATATAAAAAAACATTTTAGTGACGCTAAGCTTGAAACTGTTATTGATTCTGAGGTAAAAGTAATTCTGAAATCTCTATCGGAAAAATACATGCTAGGGATTATTACCTCCGCAAGAGAATACGGGGTAAAAGGTTGTCTTGAATATAATCGATTAAGTAAATATTTTTCATTTATTTATGGGTATGAAACCGGCACATTAAAGAAAGATAAATTTAAAAAAGTTTTTGCGGAGCATGCTGTCTCTCCAAATAAATGTATCTTTGTTGCAGATACAGTTGGAGACATATTGGAAGCTCGTGAAGTGGGAGTTGAAACAATTGCAGTTGATTTTGGATATCACAACAAGGAGCGTCTTAGCAAAGTTAATCCCTTGGCAATAGCTTCTAATTTTAGCGAAGTATCTCAAATCGTCAGCAAAATAAGGGTATAAAAAAATAAACTACACATAACAGCGTGTATGAGGCTACGGTTTTTTACAAAAGCCTTCGCCCAAATTACTTCGTAACTTCTCATACATACAAACGTTAGGCGGAATAAATTAATTTACTATTATGGAAATAACAAAACATTTTACAGCTACTACCTACATCGTATATGAAAAGATGGTGCTTTTACATTTCCACAAAAAACTTAACCTGTGGTTAGCTATTGGCGGGCACATCGATGACAACGAATTACCAGAGGAAACCGCACTACGCGAAATAGTTGAAGAAGCTGGTTTAGTTGCGACTCTATATAATCCAGATAAACAACTCGGGGTTAGTGATATTAAACAATTATTTCGCCCAATGCACATCTTGCTTGAAGATATTACGGAAACACATAAACATATTGATTTTATTTACTATGCAACATCTCAATCTAATGTTTTGAACCCACAAGAGGGCGAAACCGACGACCTTAAGTGGTTTACAGCAGATGAAATTGAAAAACTTGATGCCCCAGAAAATGTAAAAGCAATTTCTTTAACAGCCATTAATCTGCTAGGCACCTCAAGTTAATTTGCATCTCTCAACACCGGGTATCAGAATATTTTTTTCAAAATATATAGGGTCACTACAAAATATTAAACAAAACACCTCTCCCAATCCTCTTTGATTAATTGCAAATAATCTTGTTTGTTTTTTATAATTCTACTATCAATATCTTCCATAGCTTTTAGAGTCATTGTTTTCAGCTTTGCTTTGTTATTTAAAATTTCTTCTAACTTTTTAATAAAACATTTTTTGTTTCCTACTTTACAAATTTCGACACTCCCTTCTTTTAAGACATCCCCCACCAAACCAACATCGGTGGTTAAAACAGGACAACCAGAAGCGGCCGCCTCAATAAGCGTCATTCCGTATCCTTCAAAATTTGAAGTATTTAAAAACAAATCAGCAGTTTTATAATAAGAAACTAAATTGTCTTGCCACCCAGCAAAGACAATCGAAGCTGATAGCTTATAGCTTAGAGCTGATAGCTCAAGACTTTTTCTTAACGAACCGTCGCCGACAATCACTAGCCCGACTTTTGGATATTCTTTGATAATTTCTTTCATTACATCCATAGCCAAAGGAATATTTTTCTCCTTTTCCAGGCGTGAAGCCATCAGAATAATAAATTCAAATTTAGAATATTTTTTATGTAAGTCTATTTTGGGCTGTGTATTTTTTATCTTTTCTAAATCAACAAAAATAGGTAATATTGAAATTTTTTCTGCTTTTTTAATCTGCCACTTACTAATAGAATTTTTAATCCTTTCACTAACAACACGAACTCCATCAGCCTGCATTATTAAAAGAGTCGCCAACTGACCCCTGCTTTTATTTAAAACGGACGCCATTTGGAACTTCATACTCAAAAAATCTGCGTGAACCTGCAAGTGTAATTTTGCTTTTTTTGTTTTAGCGATAAACCAACCAACCAAGCCTGTTTCAAACGGATCTTGAGTTGTCACCAGCCACTTATCTCTATTTAAATTACTTCCGATTATCTTTCTCCCGATTCTGATTGCGTCAAAAATATACATAAATTTATTTATAGAATTCGTCGAATAAACTTGAGTCCGATTCCCAATAATCCTTCTTTCGAAACCAGTTTTTTTAGAAAAGACAATAATATGCAAGTCATCAACTAAATTTCCATATTCAACCATCCTCTGCCTCACCGCAGAATTTTCCTCAAAAATCTTTCTATCTGTTGAAATCATTAAAACTTTCATCTTTTTATTTTATATATTTTTTAAAAGCCCTGATATCTCGCCGAGCATTTTTTCTCTATTAAAGTTCTTTACTTCCTCTTGAGCGTTCATAGCGAAATCTACTTTCATTTGATTATTCCCCAACAATCTTATTACAGCCTCTTTTAACTCGTCTTTGTCATCGTAAGAAACTAGCAAGCCATCTTTGTTATTTTCAATTATTTCTGGATTACCTCCAACATCTGTAGTTATAATAGGAGTACCAACCGACATCACTTCTAGCAACTGATGGGACAGCCCTTCATAACCAGTATTTAAAACAAACAAATCTGATGCTTTTATATACCTCAAGAGTCTATCTTGAGGCAAGCTTCCTAACAAAAAAACTTTTCCTACCAAACCAAAATTATTTATTTTTTGTTCCAACTTTTCTTTATCAGGACCATCACCAGCAATAAATAATTTAATATTTGGCAAATCTTTCACGACTTCAATTAAAGTCTCAAAACCCTTCCAGGGAACAAACCTTCCTACAGAAAAAATAATGTTTTCAATAAAACCAAATCCCTTTCTCAACGTCTCTTTTGATTCTTCCACCTCTTTAGGAGCAAAAGCATTGTAAACAACTTTTATTTTTCCTTCTTCTATACCCCACATCATTACAATCTTTTTCAGATAATTACTTGGGACCACAATCGTATCTGCCTTTTCCCCCACCCACCTTTCAATTTTTCTCCTTAGACTAGAAACCCAATCAACCTTCATATTTTGAAAATCTTCTGGGGTAACAAAACTAACCCCCTGTCCTTGTTGCTGTTGCTCCCAAGCGTAATCACCCACCATTTTCAAAACAAATTTTTTGCCAAGAATTTTCGCCACTAAAACTGAAGGTAACCCCACTGAAACAGGATCCTGAGCATAAATTAAATCTACCTCTTTACCTTTTTTTAAAGTTTTTAAAAAATAAGCAAAATGTCTAATTATTTTAGGTAAATGTCGTACCTCACCAAAAGACAAAACTTCCACCTCAATTCCTTTTTTAGGCAATTCATCAAAAAGCAACTTGGAATAAGTCGCCGGCCCCCCAAAATCTGGTGGGTAAATCCCTGTACAGATAAGAATCTTCATTTCTTAAGAATAGCAATTTTAATGGGTAAAATAAAGCATAGGAGCCAATAGGTTTGTTCTCTTCCTATTTATTTTATATAATAAAACAAGAAGTTGGAATCTACAAAAATGGTGTTTCCGAGAAAATCAAACTTGGAGGAGGAAACGATGGAAAAATACCCATATAATGGGCATCCCATTGCTGTAAACACAACTGTCAGGAACCTCCTAAGCAAAAGTGTCGGGAAGGTTCAACCTCATTTCGGGGAATACAACCCTGCGCTTAGGCCTGAAGTCACCCTTGTCCCAGTTTTATGGGAAGGTGATGGAGCAAGACTCGGAATCTGTTCTGTACAAGTCAACAATCTTGAACAAATGACTTAACCTAAAAAAAGGCAGGAACCCCTAGGGGTTCCTGCCTTTGCTAATTTATACAGACACTAAAATCTCATTTCGCACTCAAGAACATTGTGATAAACTAAGAATTATGAAAATAGTAATTGCGACACCATTATATCCCCCTGAAATTGCTGAATCAGCTATATACTCAAAAAAAATTTCTGAATTACTTACTAAGGAAGGAAATGAAACAACAGTTATAACTTACACAAAAATCCCAGAAGAAATTGTTGGGGTAAAAATAATCTCTATAAATAAACAAATGCCTTTACCAATAAGACTTTTTGTTTATACAAAAAAATTATTGAAATTAGCGCAAGAAAACGATATTATCTACGCACAAAATGGAGCTTCTGTTGAGTTACCAGTGGCTATTGTAGTTCTCTTAACCAGTAAACCATTGGTCATTAATACAATTGATGAAAAAGCGGATGAACAAACCCGCGAAAATACCTTATTAAGATACATCCAAAAATTCGCCTTTAACAAAGCAGATAAAATAATATGGGAAAAACCTTTATCAAAACCAGAAATTCTTCCTTTCCAAGAAAATCCTAAAAATGAAACAAGGGAATATGAAATGTCATGGAAAAAACATACCAAATCACTTATGGAAATATTCAAAAATGCAAAAAACAAAACAAAATAATTTTGAAAATGAACTTGAACAGATAACACCAATCATTAACCAGTTGGGGTTTTCTCTTGATACCTTTCAGCCACATATAAGCGGAGAAAAGAAACTTATGCGAGCAGTAACAACGGCCAGTGGCCAAAAGCTTATCCTTATTGGGCATCAAGAAAAAGGCAACAAAAAAGTTATTATAAAAATAACAAAGGATAAAAAAGGTGTGCATGAGATTGAGAAAGAGAGAATTTGCCGTGACGCTTTAAAAAACATTATTTTTGCTTACAAAATATTTTTTTCACCAAAAGAAATTCTTTTCACAAAAATAGAAGGCTATACAATATCTATTCAAGAATATATAAATCAAGAGAGTACTTTTTTAGAAAGACCTATCGAAAAACAGTTTTCTCTTGCATTAAAAGTTTTCAAGGCACAAGAAGGAGCCCACGCAACTACGTATAGACACAAAAAAATAATTTCAAAAACATTTGGGTATGTAGATTCAGATTGGTATATAAAATCTTACCAAGAATTTAAAAACAATATTGGGGAAGCGTCGCCAGAAAATAAAAAGCTACAAGAAACCCTCCAAGACGGAGAAATGTCTTTGATAAAAAATAAGGAAATAATAGAACAATACTGTGGCTTTCTAACACACACAGATTTCGTTCCCCATAATTTTAGAGTAGTTAATAACGATATATACCTACTAGATCACTCATCAATTAGATTCGGGAATAAGTACGAAGGATGGGCTCGTTTTCTTAATTTTATGACATTACACAATCGCCCGCTAGAAGAAGCTCTACTTTTTTATATAAAAAATAACCGTACAAAAGAAGAACAAATATCATTAAAATTGATGCGTATCTATCGTCTTGGAGAAATAATCTGGTATTACACAAATCTTTTACAAAAAACATCGGGTGATTTACAAACCCTCACTAATGAAAGAATAAAATTTTGGGGAGCTGTTTTAGAATCAATTCTAAAAGACCAAACTATTTCTGAAGAGGCTGTAAATAAATACAAAGAATTGAGAGACTCTCTCCGTAGTGACGAAGAAAAACAAAGACAAAAAAATTTACACTAATCTAAATTATTCATTTGCCCAACCAATTTTTCATACTCATCGACGAGTGGATGCTTCCATGTTTCCTTAAAAACTTTAAGCATTTCGTTTTGAAACCAAAGGGTCTTATCTCTACCACGGTTAAAATTATCCCAAGTTTTTTTACCCTGCAAAGAATATGCATTTAATAAACTTTTTGCATTATGAATCTTGTCTGATATTGAAACAGCTTTTACATTCTCTGAAGAAATTCTTATTGAATGAATATATGCCTCTTTTCTTTCTTCCCACTCGAGTGATTTATCTTCCGAAACAACTTTTATAATTTCAATGGTTTCATTACCTAATTCTTTTACTAATTCGTGTTCAGAAAAATCAGAATCTTCCAAAACATCATGGCACAATGCGGCCGCTACAACAAAATCAGAAAAATTATATTTTACTAACTCCAAAGCAACTATAAATGGATGAACAATGTAGGGAGAATTATCACTTTTACGAACCTGTTCTTTGTGAACATTAACGGCTATTCTTGTTGCTTTTTCAATCAAACTTAATTCCATAATATTATTTTAAATAAATCTACCAAAAACTTTTTCTCGCATTTCTTTGGCAATTACATCCCAATTAAACTTCACAAAAACCATATCCCTCGCCCTCTCTACTATCTCTTTTGTTTTTCCCGGATTTGCGAGCACATCTTTGACCGCCTCAGCAATTTGCTCAGAATTATCTTTATCTACCACCCAGCCAGTTGGTTCTTTATCAGGGTTATGTTTTTTATCAAACAAAAATTCTGCGATTCCACCTTCTCGAGTTGAAATGACAGGAAGCCTTGCCGCCATTGCTGATAAAAATGAATTACCTAGCCCTTCTGAACGAGAGGGTCCTACAAAAATATCTGCAATGGTTGTGTTTCTATATTTAGGGACATCTTCTCTATCAAGTTTTCCTATAAATTTAACTCTGTTACCCAATTTCTTTTCTTCCACTAAATCTTTAAGCATCTTTTCGTCAGGACCTCCCCCAATCAATACAAAATGAACATTGTCGGGTAAAAGAAGCAAGGCACGAATTACATCGTCATGACCTTTTTGATATACCAGACGAGCTGCATTCATTAAATATATATCACCAGGGTTTTTACCCAACTGTTTTTTAATTTCTTCAACTTCTTCTTGCAAATAGTCAGGGTTCATGTTTTTAGGGTTAGCCCCATTAAAAATCTTTACTATATCGCCCTTATACCCACGACGAGCGGGCCATTCACCTAAATAACTTGAAATTACTTGAATAACAGAAGCCTTTCGAAAACCATAATCTAGAAGAGGTGTAAAAGGTCTAATAAACCATCTTTCAAAAACCTTTTCATAAGGGTCCCCGTCTTGAAGAGTTAGAATATGAGGAATAGAAACACCCCAAAAATGTAACAAAACAACAGGCCATAACATATAGGTCATCATTGCCCAGATAGCATCAAATTTATATTGTTTGTGTAACTTTTTTGCCTTCAAAGCTGCTAAAGCAGGGAATAGAATTTTTGAAAGATAGACGGAGCCAAAACCAACTCTGTGTATATTAACGTTACCAATCTTTTCATTTTTTGGAAGAGATTTATCTGATAAGAGAGTCACCATATGAAACTCAATATCGCTTGAATCAATACGATCGGTTATCTCTTTTATTGCTCCTTCGGCACCGCTAACATTATTAGGATAATACGCAAGGGAAAATATGAGTATTTTTTTCATAACTCTAATTATCACAAAAAACGAGTTATAATACAATAATAAAATTAAAAAAGGGTAGCTCTCAACGAGCTACCCTTTTGCGAAATCAACAAGAGAATGCTTATTTCACAGGCTCCCAATCAAAAATTGTAGCGAAACCCGTCTCTTCCTCATATACCAACGTTTGGCAAAGAGGAATATCAACCTTCAACTGAACGGAAAAGACATGGAAGCTATACTCCGTCACCAAATCTGGATAAGTTGGGCTTTTTTTTACCCGACAAAAACCTTTTCCTTGGCTCAAAGTATCTGCTCCCCCACACATAAGTGCGACAGGAAATTCTTCTTTGAGGGCTCTCAGTGCTGCAACCTTAGGGTCCTCATCAGTCTTGACCATCTCGCCAATGGAAGCATCGAGTTTCCTCTCGCGGATTCTTCCATCCTTAAGAATCTGCATTTTTTCAACAAGAACCATAGACTGATCCTTACTAAAAACAAACATTGCCACAACAGTGACGCAACGTTTAAGGAATCCTTTTTCCTCAATAAGATAGAAATCACCGCGGTTGATACACCGGCACATTTCCTCCAATGTGTTTGCCTCTCCCTGCCCATAAAGAGGAACCGGGAGGAGGCATGTGTTAAGTAATTCCTTTAGCCCCTTTTCTGTAATCTGGGTGATCTGCTCTTTCAAAATATCCCCTCCATTTTATTTGATATCGATCTTCTTTTTTATCTAAAAACAATCTTAATTCTGCTAAGAATTATACAATACATAAATAAAAAAGCAAGACCTACAGTTTTGCCGGTCTTGCTCTTTTATTGTAATTATTTGTTTTCTTTCTTAACTTCTTCTATATAATCTTTTAGGTTTCTTTTTTGTTCCCAACCAAGATCTTCTATTTTTGTAGTATCGACGACAGAATGCGGGCGGGTGGTTTTTGTTGCTTCTAACATTTCTATTTCTCCACCAAACATATTAGCCACATCTGTAAGAGAAAATTCTTCTTTGGCACTGATTCCAAAACCGTCCCCTTCTCCTTTTTCTCCAACTAAAATAATCCCATCTACAGTATCGTCTACATTGGTAAATGTTCTTGTTTGAGTTCCGGGAGCACGAACCTTGTAAGAAACCTTGTCTAAATAATTTTTTTTAAAAATTTCAATTACTGTCCCATACTCATCACTTCTTTCCCTGGGACCATAAACATTATAAAAATAAGTGATTGCGCAAGAAAGACCAAACCACCTTCCGTAATTCATTACCAATTCACTATTAATGGCTTTCATCCAAGTATAGGGGGCAAGGTCACGCCCAACGACACCATCGCCTCTATCACCAACCGATTTGGTTGAAGACCCGGCATAAACAAGTTTGCATTTCTTTTTTCTCCAAAATTCTAAAACTCCAAAAGTTCCAGCAATATTCAAATCCCAAACAATTTCAGGTTCATTTAAGCTAGCTGCGACACGGGAATATTCTCCTAAATGATAAATTATATCAGGGGTTTCTGTAATATGTTTTTCTATATCTTTGGTGTGCCCTTCTCGATATTCTACTCCTTCAACATGATTATCTTTTGACCCAGTAAAATAATTATCAAGGGAAATGACTTTATGGCCTTCTCTCACAAGTCTTTCACAAAGATGAGAACCAATGAAACCAGCTCCTCCTGTAACTAATATTAATTTTTGTTTATCATTTTCCATATAAATTAAGTAAAAAGTTTGTAATGTTATAAAGTTCGCAAAGTCTTTTTAATGAACCTTAGAAACTTTCTAACTACTTTTTAGTCTATTATTTTAAAGTCATCAGCACTTAACGTTTCTTCTTCAAGACTAATTTCTTCAGTCATTTTTCTTGAAAAGAGAATTCCAACGACTGAAATCAGTATAAGTCCCATAAGTAAAAAAGTCCACTTATTAAATAAATTCAAACCATCTACAGCACCGCCAACAAAAGCTATCTGACTCTTATTAAAATCTTCAATTTGTGAGTACTCGGTACCCACAATTTCTTTCTTTACTGGTTCACTTTCTGCAGAAACTTCAGGTATCCCCAAAATACCGTTTCCCTCGGCCCTACTTGTGGGGTTAGCCTCCAAGTTGGCTTTACTTGGGGGTTTAACTCCCAAGTTATTTTTTATTAAAGGATTGGCGACAATTTTCCCATACTGGAAAACGGTTTCTCCGTTTGGATATAATAGGAAAGTTTGATTTATATCAGGGAAATTTAATCCTGTTATTTTTGAAGGTAATATCATTTTTTTATTAGCCAAAATAATTGTGTCTTTTGGCAAAGTAAAATAATTATTTTCAGACTTAATCATCCACCAAGATAAATTTAACTCGTAGTTAGAATTATTTTGTAACTCTAAAAATCCCTTTTCATTGTCTATATTAGAAATAATAATATCAGCGGGCAATGCTTTCACCACGATTCTATCACTAGCAGAATATTTTCCAGAAGAAATATTCAAAACCACAACGTATTCGCCAGGATATTGATAATTATGCAAAACATTTTCCCCTTCCTTTGTGTCTCCATCACCAAAACTCCAAACGTAGCGAGCATTTTGTAATGGTTCTTTTTCTAAACCAACAGCCAATGCTTCAAAAACAGAGCTGGCCCCCACGATTACATTTTTATCATTTCCAATATCAACAAGAATTCTTTTTTTCATTAAATCTTCTGTCTCTACCACAAGAGACATTTCACCAGAAACGGTTGCTGCTTCTACCAAAGAGGCTTCTTCATTAAGACTATTTGGCTGACCGAGAGTCGGACTAACACTTAACCAACTACTACCAACTAACTGAAGAGAATTTCCATCACCATTGGCCCCCATTTCTTTATTGTAAGTAGCAGAGTCAACCTCAGCTTCATTGATAAGACTTAACGTATCTGTGGTATTACCCAAACTCATAACTGTATCAATAACTGTCCCATTAAAACTTGGGTGTTCACTTCGAAATAACTCTGCATCACCAGAAAGAATTGCAAAACTACCTGCCCCGATAATTAAAGAGCCCTGCCCACCATTCTTTGGTGGCTCATTTAAATTATGACTACTCCCGTCATTAAATTTCCAACCAGTTAGATCAACATCTTCATTTCCATTATTCCAAATTTCAATCCATTCTCTGCCGTCATCTGACCCCTCTATGTCATACATTATTTCATTGATAACAATCTGAGCATTCGCAATATTCCCCCAAAATAAAACAAAAACAAAGATAAAACTAAATTTAATCTTTGCTTTCATTTTATTTCTTTCCAAAATTCTCGTCATAACTCAAAAATTCAAAGTCTCTTCTACAAGAAGAATTTAACTTCCCAAAATCTCTCTCAAAATTTTTTCAGGAACTTCTCTTAATTCCTCTTCCTTTTTGGGAATAGAGGCTTTTTTGTCTTCCTCAGCCTCTTTTAAAGCTTTTTTTAAAGTTTCTTTTAATTTCTCTTTATTCGACTTTTCGATGTCTTTATTTAAAGTGTCTTGCTTCTCCAATATCTTTTTCTTCTCTCCTACGTCTTCTCCCTTAGTCCTTGAAATACTATCCATTGCACCACTCAAGGCCTCTTTAAGTGAATTTTTTCCCTCTAATACCGGCCTTTTGGCAGAAGATGGGGTTGTAGGTGTCATTGGTGTTGGTGTTACCTTTGCGGTTGTCGGCATCGCTTTTGTCGCTGTGGTAGTAGTAGTGGTAGTAGTTGTTGTTGGCGCTTTATTTGCCGAATACTTCTGGCTGTTTCCTTCAAACCTTTTTTGAGGGGCACCTTCACTAGGCTTCGCTCCCTCTTTCTCGTTAGAAACAACCTTCTTAACCTTGAATGATTTTTCGTGCCAATCTTTTATTTCTTTCTCTACTTCAGTCTTAGGCCGAGTAAAACGATTTCTAGAAGCAGCAACAATCTCATCCCGAAAAGAGATGCCTTGTTTCTTTATTGGAGGAAGTGTTCTTGCTGAAAAAGGAGTAGAGCCAACTCCGTCAATCATTAACTTTAAATAGATTTGAGCGAAACCAAGATTAACAATATCATCCATAAGAAAAACTGGCGAAAATTCTTTTTCAAATATTTCAGCATCAAATGACCCTACTCGGAAAACAATCATAGTCCCGACGTTTCCAAAAACAGCAAAACGAACCACCTCAGGCATTTGCTCAATATATTGGTGAGCCATTGTTAAATTTAGTTTATATTTTCTAGCCTGAGATAAAATATCAGCGAAGGAATCATTGGCGAGGTTCTGAAACTCATCTATGTGTAAATAAAAATTGGGGTGTTGGGCTAACTCACCCGGAGATAAATCGGCTCTACTCATTGCCGCTAAAAATATTTTTGTTGTCATCATAGAGCCGAGTAAATTTGCATTTGACTCCCCAATTTGACCAATGGATAGATTTATCAAAAGGATTTTTCTAGTATCCATAACATTCCTAAAATCAAAAGAAGATTTAACTTGTCCTACAATATTTCTGATAATTGAATTTGATGTAAACTGCCCTACTTTATTCAAAACAGCCGAATATGCATCTTTTCTGTATCTATCATCCCAAGCTGCATATTCTTTTTCCCAAAAGGCTTTAACCGAGGGGTCAGTAACATAGCTGACGACCTCTTTTTGGAAGTCATTATCAGTAAACATCCTTGGCATAGATAACATTGTAGAATTTGGGTACTCCAAAAGAGCCAAAATTGTATTGCTGGTGATGTGTTCCATCCTGTCAGAAAAAGTTTCTTCTCCCCAAATCTTTTTAAAGGAAGATAAAAGACCTTGGGCAACTAGGTGCCTTTTTTCAGGGTCAACATTTTCCATAACGTTGAAAGCAATAGGATGTTCTGTATCAAAAGGAGCAAAATAAATAACATCATCTATTCTATTTTCTGGAACGTAATCTAAAAACTTATCTATGGAACCTCCGTGTGGGTCAATAAAGGCAATCCCATTACCATCCAAAATATCCTGCGCTGCCATATTTTCTAGGAGAGTAGATTTTCCCATTCCTGTCTTTCCTATAACATAAACGTGGCGGGCTCTGTCTAATGCTTTTATTCCAAAAGGAGTTTTTTTGTTACGAAAATCAGTTTCCGCAAAATATGTAATTTTGTTAAGATCTTCCATACCTATTAGTATAAAGTTAAAAGGAGAAAGTTAAAAGGGGGAAAATTGAATTAAAAAATAAACAAAAAACAAACACTCCTGTGTTTGTTTTTTGTTTTCTCTCTTCTTAATTTTCTACTGGTTGTAAACATCACAAAAGACTTTCCTGGTCATAGGGCCAAAGACTCCGTAACCGGTAGTTGCTTCTGTTCCTGAACAAACAACATCATATTTACACTGGTATCTTTGAACAGCTTTGATAGTTAAATTTCCGTAATAGCCCGAGTTTATCCCTTTGGGATAAATCTTCTTGTCTAGGGATAAAATTTCTTGTAACTTTTTGACTTGTTCATTTTCCATACCGTAGGAGAGGGTGGCATTAAAGTATTGTGAGCAAGTCAAACCATCAATTAGTTTTGTTCCTACTGGGTTAACGATTGGGGTTTGGTCTGTTGTGGAAGTAGCAATACTAAAACTAATATTAGCGTCTGTAGTATTAGTATTCCCGACTGTATCTCTGCACTTAATGTAATAATTATGATTACCGTTACTTAATCTACTAATTATAGCACTGTGAGTATCCCCACTGGCTGTCATTGTTCCTGTCATTGAATCGTAGGCAGTGTTAGCTACTGTGCTGTATTTACAAATGGCTGTTTCATTCGTTGTGACAGAAAGAATGGTTGAGGTTGTGCCTGCTGGTAATATGCCCGTTGGAATTAAAGAAGAAATAACAGGGGGAACGGTGTCAGTGATCCCTCCACCAACAGTAGCTGTGTTTGAATAGGCGCCTAGATTACCCGCCATATCAAAAGCTTTCACAGAATAGGTGTAGTTTGTGTTGGGTATCAGAGCCGTGTCTGAATAAAAATTAGTTATGGTTGTTGTAAGGGAATTTGTTGGTGTACAAGAAGTCCCGGCACACCTGTATATGTGGTAACCAGCTACCCCTAGATCGTCAGTTGCTGAAACCCAAGTTAAATTGATTTGGGAAGAAGAAATTGAAGTTGCTTGTAATCTAGCAGGAGCCGATGGAGCGATGGTATCAACCCAAGCGGAATCGTACTCATCATTATCTTCTGCAGAAGCACATCCAGGATCAATAGGATAATCTATTTTTCCATCAGAATCATTATCTATTCCATCGTTACATTGATAAATCCCACTTAGGGCGCAAGTCTGAGTTCCTGTTGTTATTGGTTTAGTTGCTGTGGTACCACAACTGTTAGCATCTGTGCAAGTTCTTGTCTGAGTTTGTGAGTTGTTGGAACAAACCCCCCAAGCACTCCAAGAGGAGCATGTCCAAGCTTCGATACAAACAGGGGGAGTATAAATACAAGATTGAGTCAAGACTGGTGAGCCTCCAACACACCCTGTTGGAGTTGAAGATATAATTGTTCTTGATTGTGTTCCATTAGATTGGCAAGTTCCGAAAGTAGAATAGGTGAAGTTAGTGCAGGTGACAGGTGAAGTAATTGTATATTTTTCCAACCAATTTTCTGCTGACCAACCGTCAGGAGCACTGTCGTAATTCACTTGCCACCACCAGTAACCATCACTAGATACAGGACCTCCAATAATTGTCCCTAACAAACCAACGGCTTGGGTACCTAAATAAGTTCCCGAAGGTGTAGCGCGGACGTTGAGAGTAGTGGTTGTTTTGGCACGATCGTTAATAGCTAGTTTTGTGGAAGCTACCAAAGTAGCTGTGCAAGCTTGTGTTTGAGTAACGGACGGTTTGTTCGTAGTAGTGCCACAACTATTGACATCGGTGCAAGCCCTGGTTTGGGTTCGGGAACTATTGTTGCAAGCGGACCAAGCACTCCAAACAGAACACGACCATGATTCGGTGCAAGTAGCAGATGAAGTGGTTAGGTATTTTTCTAAATATTGTTCCACTGACCAACCGTCAGGAGCATTGTCGTAATTCACTTGCCACCACCAGTAACCATCACTAGATACAGGACCTCCAATAATTGTCCCAAAAGCCCCTAGAACTTGAGAACCCAAGAGTGTTCCTGTTATTGAAGGAGTGGCACGGACATTAAGAGTGGTTGTTGTTTTAACGTTGTCATTGATAGCTAGTTTGGTGGAAACTGTTGGGGTAATTGTACAAGACTGAGTGGTCACTGGTGAGCCACCGGTACAACCTGTCGGGGAGGAAGTAATAACGGTTCTTGTTTGAGTATTGTTGGATTGACAGGTATTCCAGCTTGAATAGGTGAAAGAGGTGCAGGTGGTAGGAGTTGGGGTTGGATTGATAGCAGAACTAGATGGCATCCCGTCCCGTACTTCCCAATCATCAACTTGTCTAGAAAATGTACCTGTCTCTTCTGCATCAATAGATGGGGCAGCCACATAATAAACATTATTAGGTGTCCAAACTCCGTCTGCATAATCGGCATCCAACTTTAAAGTACCATCGTACCAGAATTTACTAATCCCTGTAGAAAATTTAATATAGAATTCGTAATGATGCCATTTTCCGTCAGTCATATTAGGAGTGCCAATGTATTTACTCAACTCTATCATTGTCCCATTGCCTTTGGCAGAGTAATATATTGTACCATCATTCATCATTGTGTAGTGAACATAACTTTGAACACCATTCCAATGAGGATAAAATAATTTGAAATTTTCAAAAGTATCGGTGCTTGTGAAATTTGGATACCGCATCCAAAAAGACACGTGCATCTCATCTGATGGCCAAGGAGATGGGATATTATTCTTCCAAACAAGATGGGCCGAATTCACATTTCCAGAACTAAATGAATATCCAGTTCCATTCCGGCCTACAGCATTAAGATTATAGTCTGGAGGAGAAAGCACAGACCAGTTTGGTCCATACACAATTAATCTACTGTCAACCTCTTGGTCATCAAAATTTTCCTGAAAAAGAAGAGAGGAGCCAGAAACAGTAGCAGAAGTACAAGCTTGCGATCCAGTTGTGGTTGGTTTACTTGTGGTTGTACCACAACTATTGACATCGGTGCAAGCCCTGGTTTGGGTTTGGGAACTATTGTTGCAAGCGGACCAAGCACTCCAAACAGAACACGACCATGATTCGGTGCAAGTAGCAGATGAAGTGGTTAGGTATTTTTCTAAATATTGTTCCACTGACCAACCGTCAGGAGCATTGTCGTAATTCACTTGCCACCACCAGTAACCATCACTAGATACAGGACCTCCAATAATTGTCCCAAAAGCCCCTAGAACTTGAGAACCCAAGAGTGTTCCTGTTATTGAAGGAGTGGCACGGACATTAAGAGTGGTGGTTGTTTTGACACGATCGTTAATAGCTAGTTTTGTGGAAACTGTCTGGGAAGTGGTGCAAGATTGGGTTTGGGTGGTGATTGGTTTACTGGTGGTGGTGCCACAAGAGTTGGCATCGGTGCAGGTTTTGGTTTGAGATTGGGAGTTATTGGTGCAAGTGGACCAAGCGCTCCAAGAGGTGCACGACCATGATTCGGTGCAGATGGTAGATGGAGGGGTAGTTGATATGGATGATGACATAAACGCAAATGGAGGAAGTCCATCCCAAACCTCATAATCATCAATCGCCCATCCTCCATGACCATCCGCAGAGTCACATGTCGCTTTCAAAGCAGGAGACCTGTCAAGTCCCGCGCCATTATAATGCCCGGTTATTATATTGTTCCTATCAGAAACTATTTCATTATTAATAGCCATCACGAAATGACCATCGGGATTGCTATGGCTTGTTCCGGATGAAAGTTTCATATAAATCTCGACCTTCATCCAATCGCCACGAGTATAACTGGCTCCAAACCAATCACTGCCTATTGGTGTCCCAGATCCTCCCTGCCACACCAACCCCACTCCCGTATCTGAAAAAGAGGTGAATGCTATCTCCGTGTGTCCTAAACTTCCACCATCAAACCAAAGTTGTTTGGTGTTATAGTATGTATTTCCTACACAATTGGAATAATTTGCATCAAACTTCACCCAATATTTTATATATAACTCATCCGTTGCAGGAAAGGGCGATGAAGGAAATGCAATATTAAGATCACCACCACTATCATCTAAATTATGCGTGCTCCATGCTGCAAGGCCCGTATGCCCCGGCACATAAGTTACTATATGGTCAGGATTGCTCGGATGATTATACCAATATTCATACGCGTGGATATAGCCCAACGAATCAGTAAGGTTGTTTTCAAAATCCACTTTGCTGATTTGATTGGCGGCCTGGCTAACTTCTGTCTTGAATAGAAAAATTCCAACAATGAAAATAATAACTAAAGAATACCTGGTTATTTTTTTTGTCATATTTTATTTCCCTTTTTTAAATAGCTCTATGCTAAACAAGAGTGTATTCAAAAAATTTATAGTTTTTAAATGTTCACACTATTAATAGTATTAATGATATCACTTCCTTCCAAATTAGTGGGGGGGTTATCCACAATACAAAATTGGGTCGGCCTAACAAGCAAAAAACTCTTTTGTTTCAAAAACGTTTATATCCTCTCTTTTAAATTATAAAAGGGAATGACTTACAAAAATAAATAAGTTTAATTTATTCTCTTTTTAGCGCTCCACTAGTATATTTATTAGAAGCTGACCACAACATCCAACTAGTTAAACCGGCATCATAAGTCGCTTGGATCTGAGCCTTAACTTCTGGAACATCATAATTTCCTCCGTAATCAAAATCTTGTAACCACGGCCTTAGTTTTGAAGGGGTTGTGCTAGCATTTACCAATTTTTTCACACCCTCATCCATAACAAACTTTATTAATTCGTAAGGATGTTTGTTAGGGTCACTCCATCCGTTAAAATTAGGAGGGTAATGAGACGGGTAAACCATTGGCGCGACATAATCAAAATAACGAGCGGCATCTTCTAATATCTGACCAATATTTAAGTCGTCTGAATTTGTTGTTGTCATACCGAAGAGATCTGCCGATAAGATAACATCGGTATCTCTAAAATTTCTCCTCAGATAAACAAAAAATTCTTTGAGAACATTTGATTTTCCTAAGTACGAATCAGCATTAATTTTTTCCTCACTAAAAGGATAATAAATATCTTTCATATTTCCATCAGAGGGGAACCTTATATAATCAAAATTGAGTTCATCAAAACCATACTCGTAAGACTGTTTTCCAATAGCAATAATATAATCCCAAACTTCTTTGGAACCAGCATCCAACCAACTAATACCCTTGCGGTCTCTCCAAATTCCACCATCGCTAGCCCTTTTTACAGCTAAATCAGGCCTAATCTTGGTCATGTGCAAGTCCTGAAAAACAGGAATTCTTCCAATAACATAAATATGTTTATCATGTAGATCTTTTATTAAACCTTTTATATCTTGAATTTTACACTCTCCTTCGCTTAAATTAGCGACGGAATCCTTTAAAAAAGGGTCATCAACATCAAAGGCAATTTTTCCAGTTTCATCTTTTATATTTAGAACAATCGCGTTTAATTCTGTGGTGTCAATTAAATTTATTAAATTATCTCTTAGGCTCGGGGTACTCGCCACACAAGCTGTCATATAAATTGCTTTTAAAGACTTTGGGATTTCAACATGAGTAGCAACAAAAACCTCTTCTACGGGGAGCTCTACTCCAACTTCTTCTGGAGCTGCATTGTATTTTACAGAAAAGAATTCAGGGAAACTTGAGTAAGAGAAAAATGAGAGGGCAACAAAAAAAACCCCTGCGAAGAGAGGCTTAGTAGAAAATCGATTCTTTTGTTCTTTTTCTTTTACCATTTTTATTCTTTGTTTTCAAAATCCTCAACAGTTTCTTGGTTTCTTTGTTCTTTCGTTTCTATGTTTCTATGTTCTTTTGTTTCTTTGTCTCCCAGTTATTCATTTTGTTTAAAACTAGAGCTCTCGCTATTCCCTTTAGTTTTTTTTATATCCTTAAATATTTTTTTCAAATATAAAGCCCTAACAACAATCAGAAAACCAAGAAAAACCAAGATGCCTGTCTCCCACATACTAGGTAACCCTAAATAAGGGGTCAGCATAACCAGAAAACCGGTTGTTAAAACTATATTCATGATACTCACTATTATAGTAAAAAATTACTAAAAACAAAAGCCCTGAAAACTTTACTTTCTCATAAACAAAGCTTCTGGTATTTTATTTTCTCTTATCGCCTCCTGAATTTTTTCTGCGGTTTGAGGCATAAAAGGAATCAGTAAAGCTGATATCTCCCATAAACCTTTCAGTAAATACTCGACATCTTTTTTTGCCTTTTCTTCGTCTATTTTAATTGTTTTAAAAGGCTGAGTATCTTGAACAAATGAATCTAACGCACCAATTTTCTTCCAAATAAAATCCGTTGCGTTGTCTAACCTATACCCATCGATGCTATCCCTGTATTCTTTATTGTTCTCGTTATTTAAGACGGTGTCATTATCTAGCAAACTGGTAGTCACGCCATAAGAAACACTCATTTTTAGAACACGGCTAACTAAATTACCTAAACCATTGGCTAAATTTGCGTTGTAACTTTCTAAAAATCTTTCTTGCGTATAATCCCCATCTTCAACTGATGAAACTTCTCTCGTAAGATAATATCGAAGGGCGTCTGTTCCATATTCATTAACGATATCAAGAGGGTTAGATACATTGCCGATACTTTTACTCATTTTTTGTCCATTAGAAGTAATATGACCATGAATAACTATTTGTTTCGAAGGAGGTAAATTTGCAGACATTAACATTGCCTGCCACATCGCGGACTGGGCTCTTAGATTATCTTTTCCAGCAAATTGCAATGCCGGCCACCAACTTCTAAAAGTATCCATATCATTAGGCCAACCAACAACTGAGACATAATTTGTCAAAGCATCAAACCAAACATACATTACATGGTTCTCATCTCCTGGGACAGGAACGCCCCACGGCATTTTTTCTTTTAATCTAGAAATGGAGAAGTCATTCAGGCCCCTCTCAACAAAAGCTTTTATCTCATTAAATCTTGATTCCGGGACAACAAAACTTGAGTTTGATTTATACAATTCCAAAAGTTTATCTTTATAATTAGACCATCGAAAAAAATAATTTTCTTCCTCTATCACTTCTATCTCCTGTCCAAGGTGGTCAGGACATTCACCTTTTATTAATTCTGAATCGGTTTTTTCCAACTCACAACCAACACAATATTTTGACTTATAATTCTTTTTATAAATATCACCATTCGCCTCACAAACTTTCCAAAACTCTTGTGCAGCTTTCATGTGGTCCTCGTCTGTAGTTCTAACAAAATTAGTATAACTTATATTCAATTCTTTTATTTGTTCTTTAAATGACTCTACATGACCGTTGGTATATTCTTTGGTATCTTTCCCTTCCTCTAAAGATTTTTTATATACCTTCATCCCATGTTCATCTGAACCGGTGTTAAAAAATACCTCGTGACCTTGAAGCCTTTTATACCGAGCGAGGGAATCAGCCCTAACATATTCAAGGGCATGCCCAATGTGAAGAGGAGCATTGGTATATGGCAAGGTTGTCGTGATATAAAACTTTTTCATTAGACTTTTTCTTCTAGAAATTTTTTCTTATCTTTTTCGACGTCACTAATAAATTCCATAAGAGCCGCCGCTAAAGGAACTGACAAAATTATTCCTAAAAATCCAGCCAGCTTAGCTCCAATAATAAGAGCTAAAATGACCAAAAGAGGAGGGACGCCAACAACCTTCTTTACAACAAGTGGATAAATCAAATGATTTTCAAACTGTTGAATAATTATGTAAAAACCAGCAATAATCAAACCTTGAGTAGTTCCTCCGTCTGTGACTGCAATTAAAATAGCTGGGATAGCCGCAATAATAGGACCAAATAAAGGGATTAATTCCAAAACCGCAGCCAATACCGCTAACAAAAAAGCATATTTAACCCCAAAAATAGTTAGCCCCAAAAAAACAAGGACCCCGATAATAACCGCGAGAAGGAGTTGCCCCTGCATCCAAAGACCTATCTTATTTTGAGACCTTTTCCAGAGATCAGCTATATATTTTTCGTGTTTTACTGGTGTGATTATTTCTAAAAACATAGCAATACCATCTTTCTGAACAGCCAAATAAAAAGAGAGGACGATGATTAATATAAAGTTAAACACACCTCCAAAAATCCTACTTACTACTTGGAATAAACCACCAGTAGCATTACTTATATTATTTCTGAGTTCCAAAATAATATCACTAACAGAAAATCCCTTTGACAGTTCATTGACGCCAGATACCCCGTCAACAGGATTCCATAAATTTAAAGAGTTAAGGTATTGAGGAAATGTCGAAGAAAGGTTTGAAGCTTCGTCTAAAAGTGGTGGCAAGAGAAGTAAAAGAGAACCAACAACTACAATAATAAGAGCGGCATATATAAAGATAACAGAAATTAACCTCGGTATTTTACGGTTAGTAAACCACTTGGTTAATGGCTCAATCGCAGAAGCAATAACAACCGCTGTCAGAATAACGAGAATCAAATCTCGCAAAATATACAAAGAAACAAAAAGTAACAAAAAAAGTATTATCTTTATAATTGTCCCTGATGTTATGTTTATAGATATATTTTTATCATTTAACATAATAACAGTATAAATGAGCGAGTATTAAGTAGCAAGGCACAAAATTAATTTAATTTTTCCTTCAGATAATCTACTAAATTATCAATGTTTATTCTCTCTTGTTGCATTGTATCTCTGTCACGAACAGTTACTGCCTTATCCTCAAGAGAGTCAAAGTCAAAGGTGACACAATAAGGTGTCCCTATTTCGTCCTGGCGACGGTACCTCTTCCCTATTGATTGAGTGTCGTCATACTGAGAAACAAAATGTTCATTTAACTTTCCAAAAAGTTCTAATGTTGGTTTTGAAAGTTCTTCTTTTTTAGAAAGAGGTAACACGGCAACTTTTACTGGAGCAATTTTTTTAGGAAATCTAAGAACAACCCTTTCATCATCCTCACCAATTTTCTCTTCTTCATAAGCCGCTACCAAAGCTAAAAGCAAACTCCTTTCTACCCCAAAAGTTGGCTCTAAAATATGAGGTGTAAATCTCTCATTTTTATCTTGATCAAAATACTCCAACTTTTCGTTTGAAAATTCACTGTGTTTAGTTAAATCGAAATCTCCCCTGTGAGCTAAGCCATATAATTCCTTAAAACCAAAAGGAAATTTATACTCAATATCGACTGTCTTTTTTGAGTAATGGGAAAGCTTTTCTTTCGGATGTTCCAGTCTTCTTAAATCTTCTTTTTTTGCTCCTAATTCCATTGCAAATTCTTCTTGTTTTACAATCCAATCATCAAACAGGATTCCCCAATCAGCCTCTGGATGAATTAAATATTCAATTTCCATCTGTTCAAATTCTCTTAATCTAAATATAAAATTACCGGCAACAATTTCGTTTCGAAAAGCTTTGCCAATTTGAGCAATCCCAAAAGGAATTTTTATTCTTGTAGAGTCGACAATATTCTTAAACTCAACAAAAATAGCCCCAGCTGTTTCTGGTCTTAAATAAATATCGCCTTCTATCCCATTCATCTGAGTCTTAAACATCATATTGAAGTCCTTTACTTCAGTCCAATTACTTTTTTTACAATTAGGACATTTAATTTTTTCATCCTGAATAACCTTTGTCATTTCTTCGTTTTTCCCTTCTAAGTCCTTTCCTGTGGCATCTTCAACTAAATGGTCTGCCCTAAATCTTTTTTTACATTCTTTGCAATCCACCATAGCATCCCCAAAACCTTCCGTATGACCAGAGGCTTCCCACAACTTAGGGTGAAGTAATATAGGACCATCCACTCCGACAACATCAGGTCTGGTCGAAACAAATTTTTTCCACCAAAGTTGTTTAATATTATTTTTCAACTCCACGCCCAAAGGACCGTAAGAGTATGTCCCCGACAAGCCGCCGTAAATTTCAGACCCAGGGTAAACAAACCCCCTTCTTTTAGCCAAAGAAACTATTTTTTCCATCTTATCTAAAACGGGCTCCTCTTTTTTAGGTTTTTCTTCGTTAGTTTTCATTTTTAAAAAATTTATAAAGTAGATAAATTACCTAACAAATTCATGCCCATAACCTGCTCCGGGGTCTGTACTTAATCGAGTAGAAGCACCGGCTTTTGTATTACTCAAAGAATCACCAGTAAATTTGTCAGTACCAGTAATAGTAACATCCCCAGTTAGGAGGGGTACTAGAGTAAGGTGCGTCAAACTTGGCAAAAAAGCAATCTGGAAAGATATTTCTTTCCTATTATTAACAATACCAACGCCTGGTTTTATGTCTCCAACATCCCAAATAACTTCACCGCCAACAGGATTGTATGTTATTTTTTCTGAATTAGGAGAAACAACTCCCATCCAACGAACATAAGTGGGAAGTGAAGAAACAACTCTAACACCACCAGCCTCATTCGTTGTATTGGTGACAGCCCAAGTCACTGTATAGGTTGTTTCTGTCTCAACTTCCGGAGGAATTGGACCACTGTTAACAAAGGGGCCAGAATAATATGTGGCATTGGGGGTTACCCTTAGGTCAGTAGAAAATCTAAGGATCTTAGAAACGGAAGAATTTATCTCTTCCTGCGTCCCCACTTCCGAAATACGGTTTCCTTTTGCGCTAATGGTTAAACGAGCTTCTGGATTCACTAAGTTACCTCTCTCGGAAACATCTAGGGGTTTAAAAGAAAAACTAAAACGACCGTTCGCTCCGGGGAGGATTTCTGACAATTCACCGTTGGTACTTTTGTTCCAAATAATAGTATTATCGACGGAACGATAATATCCCTTGCCGGGAGAAACAGTATTTTTGTCTAAAATCCCCCCTTCCAATTTTATGTTAATTTCACCACCAATAATACTAGTGGAGGAATTATTAGCCCAGATTACGTCTACTCTTACCGTACCGTTACCGCTCAATGAATATTCTTGGGAGAGAGCCCCATTTACAGCAATATCAACACCAATAAATGGTTTTTCTATAGAAATAGTTTTAATCAAAGAAGCAAACAAAGCACCGATTTCTTTCTCATCTTTTCGGTCTTGGTTCCCTGCACTAAACCGAAAAACCCTTTCTTCTTCATTCTGCCCCGAAACAATACCTTTTATTTTAACAACACTCTTATCAGCAGAACCCCCTTCCATTTTCCATATATTATCCCCGTAAGTCGGTTTTGGCTCCGAAGAGATAAACTTGAAACCAAAAGGATATTCTACCACTAATAAAAGACTTTCTACTGATCTCTCAGAATCGGAAACCACACTAACAGAAAAATCCATTTCCTGCCCAGAAATAACCCTCTCCATGGGACTAATGATTAAGTCAATTGGTGAAGAACTTATGTTTATACTATACTTCCTTTCTTTAAAGAAAATAGCGTTGGAATCTGCAATACGATATTCTAGACTTATAAGGATGTCTTTGTCGCTATTTCTCTCCCCATACAAAACAGACCTAACTTCCTTTCTGATACTTCTCCCAGAAGGAACCACCCCTAAGGAAACCCTCTCACTTCTCAAGGCTTTCCCAGGCTCGCTAGCGGAATAGGTTCCTTCTGGGTATTTAATCACCAAATCTGCGACTTCTAAATTTATTGGGTTGTTGTTGGTAACCGTAATTTTCAGAGAAAATTCACCCCCACTTTCCATAGAAGATGGACCAATAACAGATATATCAACATTCTCCGTAGAAACCTTATTATTTCCCAGCCAAACCATCAAAAAAACAAACCCGACAGACAGCATCAAAAAAATAACAGCTATGAATAATATCTTTTCTGAAAAATTTTTAGTTTTAGGTTTTCTTCTTTCAAAAAAACCGTCTTCCTCTTCCTCTTGTCGAGAATCATTCCAGCCAGATTTTATGTCATATTTTCTGCGAGAAAAAGATGCTCTGTCTTTAGAAAAACGGGTATTCCGGGAATAGAGCCCCGCTTTAACCCCCTCAATCCTATCACTTTTTTTACTATCATCAGTCATACAGTAAAAGTATAACAATAAAAAAATAATTTTCCAATCAACCCTATGCCCATAAACTACAAATGCATTTCTTCAAAAATCTCTCCTATCATCTTTTGGGCTTCTTTTTTTACAGTCTCCATTTTTAAAATTAATTTATTACTTAATTCCCTTGAACTCAAAAAATCAGAAAAAAGTTCTTTACTCACATTTTTGTCAAAGTATCCTAAATTATTTAATATTTTAATATTCGTTATTAACCCTAGGTTCTCTAATTCTTTTTTACTCAAATCTCGTTCTTTCAAAAAATTTACGGTATCTGAAACAATATCAAAAAGTTCCTCATTTTTTTCTTCACCGTGGATAAGCTTTCTGAGCAAAGAAAATATACTCAAAATAAAATCAAATCTTTTATTTTCCCTTATCCCTTGCCCAGAGAATATAAAAAACAAATTTTCTATTGGGGAGACATTTGTTATTCTCCAAATGTCTTTTCCTCTGACCAAAGAAATATCAGAAATAGAAAAATCCTGTAAACCATAGCGATTTTTCGAACTTATTTTTCGAACACCCTGGGCCGTTGCGTTAATAAGACCGAGCTCTCTTGTGAAAAGATAGAAAAACTTATTCGATTCGCCAGTGTCAAAACTATTTAAAACAATACCTTGGGTGGTGTAGATGTTATGCATAATATCCAAGTATAAACCCCCACACCTTTCATTGCAAAAACATGCATATGTTTTATTTTAGACATTTTTATAATGAAAGATATGGGCTGATAAACCCCCGCTCACTTTGTGAGCTCACACCTTTGAATAAAGGTGTGGGGGTAAAGTAGCGAGTATCAAGTAACAAGATAAAATTTTATTTAACAAATAATGATTTTATTTTTAAAATAATACAAGACAACAAATACCAAAAAAGTATAAAAATAAATAAAGATATTATTATCATTAAAATAATAAAAATTGGTTCTGGTAAAAAATCGATTTCTTCAAAGAATTCTGATGCAACCATTACAATGGTAAACGGCTCTATACTAGGAGATAAAATTTTTTGTATAGAATTGGACGGAATACATCCTTCCGTACATAATACTGCATTTGCAGAATAAAAAGCTGCTCCTATATTTATTACTGCGATAATAACGGCTAATATTATTTTTGCTTTAGTTGGTTTAAAAAAATTTTTCCAATTCATAATTTAATCATATCATCAAAAATAAGTCTTGCAAAAAAAATACCCTACTGCTATTCTAATCTTAGAAAGGTAACTTTTTCAATTCTCCACAAAAAGGAGGCTCAAAATGGGCAAAAAATTTTGGATACTAACGTCTTTGGGCGGATTGTTGGGATTGGGACTTCTTTGCTTGGGCTTTGAAGTAACATCGAAGATTTTACTTTACATTGGAGGTCTCATTTTTTGCGGGTCATTCTTGCTCTTGGTACTGAGCCCCATTATTATAGAGTGCAGAAAAGGTAATGGGACCTAAGCCATAAAAATGCCCAGGGAGGTTCTCCTCCCTGGGCATTTTCTCTTATTGTCGACGAAGATTCTTTATTTATTAAGTTTCAATTTAAAAACTAAATCATCGATTTTTATTATTTCTGCGTCAGTTCTGCACAACTCCGCGTTTGTTCCGCATTTGATTTCTTCTATTCCAGCTACTTTTTTCAAATCTACTTCAAATTTTTTAATAAGATCTTCCCCCTCTTTGTTTGTCTCAACTTCTAATTCAACCAAATCACTTGGAACAAGATTTTCTTGCTTCCTTAATTTCTGAATATTTCTTAGCAACTCTCGATAACGTCCTTCTCCTTTTAATTCCGGGGTGATTGTTGCATCTAATTCTACTTTTTCTTCATCGTGTTCCCCAAAAACGACCATTTTCACATTTACCTCATCTTTAATTACTTCAACCATCTGTTCATCCATAACTGTCGCTTGTGGACTGTAGGCAGTAAGACTTTGTAGTGGTTGTCTCACCTTAATTCCAAGTTCTGCCCTTGCCTCCAAAGCCAAAGAAACGATCTCTTTAACTTTTTTCATGCTTTCCAAAATAGCTTCATCGATGTTTACTTCTTTGGTCCAACTCTCGAGGTGCACACTTTCCAAGCCATCATTACCTTTAACTTTCTGATAAATTTCTTCCGCCAAGAACGGCATAAAAGGAGCAATAACTTTTGAAAACTCTCTCAAAACAAATTGTGTTGTTGCCAAAGCATAATCTCGGTCCTTGTCATTACCCCCCTTAAATCTATCTCGAGACCTTCTAATATACCAGGTCGACAATTCCTCAACAAAATCCATAATTGGTCGAGAAGCCCTGTCTAATTCATAATTATTTAACCCTATGGAAACTTCTTTAATCAATTGATTTAATTTAGTTAATATCCATTTATCCAAAATGTTTTCACTGTCTTGCGGGTTAACTTTTGTTTTGGAATCTTCCTTGTACAACTCATAAAAAGAATAAACATTCTTAACTTTCAAAATAATTTTCTTCAAAATCTCATCTACTCCCTTTTCTGAAAAGTTTAAATCTTCTCCCCGAACAATCGGAGAACTAATCATATAATAACGCATCGCATCAGCTCCATATTTATCAAGGATGTATGAGATATCAGGATAATTTTTTAAACTTTTTGACATCTTCTTTCCATCTTCCGCCAACACCATGCCGTTCACAATTACATTCTTATAAGAAGTTTTCCCAAACATAGCTGTCGCCAATACTATAGACGTATAAAACCAGCCACGAGTTTGATCGGTTCCTTCGGCGATAAAATCTGCAGGAAAACCAATTCCTTTTTCAGGGTTAAACTTGTCTAAGTTTTCAAAAGGATAATGATTAGAAGCATAAGGCATCGCCCCCGACTCAAACCAACAATCAAAAACCTCTGCGATTCTTTTCATTTTTCCACCACACTCGCAATCAAATTCAACCTTATCAATATAAGGCATATGTAAATCTGTTTCATAATTTTTATTATGAGGTAATGGGGCAAAATCCAATTCACGAATTTCAGCATTTCCAAAAAGATTTTCTTCCTCTTTAAAAGCAACTGTTTTCTCGGCATTTAACCCTTTTGCTACGGAAAGCAAAAACCAAGCAGGATATTCGTGAGTAACAATTAAGATATTCTTATCTGAATACTTTTTATCTATGTCGTAAATAAAATCTCCCACTCTATTTTTTGTCTCATTAAGACTTTCTCCGTTAGAAGTAGCCTGTGTAAATTTCCCCAGTAAAGAGCCGGCAAAACTTCTATACTCATCTACATTTTTACCCTCGAGATCACCTACTTGGGCTTCGATAATTCTTTCATCAAAAATAATATCGGTTTTTTTAATTCCGATTCCTTCGGAGATTATTTCAGCGGTTTCTTTTGTTCTAACAAAAGGTGAAGAAATGATTACATCTATTTTTTTCTTCTTTAGTTCCTCTAGAGCTTCTTTTACTTGCTCTTTTCCTACTTCTGTTAAATGATGAGGATTCGTTGCTTTTGAACTACAAACATTCAAGGTATTATTTTCTGCCTCACCGTGGCGAATCACAAAGTAATTATTTGTTCCTTTTGTCTCTTTTCTTAATTCATCAATCGAACCAATTATTTTTATCTTTCCACAACCATTATCTTGAGAATTTGTGTTTTGTGTTTCGTGTTTCGTTTGGTTTTTGTGTTCTACACTTTGTATTTTCCTAGTTTGGCAACGCCAAACTGGTAACGGAGCTCCCCAAAAACGAGTTCTGGAAATTGCCCAGTCACGAGCTCCTTCAAGCCACTTACCAAACCTTCCGTCTCGAATATTTTCTGGCACCCAATTAACTTCTTGATTAGCTTTAATCATTTCATCCTTAATTCCTGTTACTTTTAGAAACCAAGAAGAGGTCGCGTAGTTAAGAAGTGGGGTGTGACATCTCCAGCAATGAGGATAAGAGTGTTCAATTTTTTCTTTTGAAAACAACACGCTACCCCCCTCTCTATTAGCCAAAAGTTTTATCATCTCAATATCAGTTGCCATGTGGTCATCCTTAGGCTTTACGTACAAACCAGCTAACCCATCCCCCACTTCTGATTTAAATTTTCCATCAATTGAAACATGCTGAACAAAAGGTAAGCTTTCTTTTTTACCCAACTCCATATCATCAGAACCAAAAGCAGGAGCAATATGAACAATCCCTGTTCCATCTTCGGTAGTTACAAAATCAGCTCCGTAAATTTTCCAACCATTTTTGTGATTTTCCAAACTTTTGTCTTTTGAATAATAATCAAAAAGTGGTTTGTAAGATTTTCCAATTAATTCTGAACCCTTAGTTATCTCATTAACATTTTTTACAAGATGACCTAAAAAATCAAACATGTCTTCGTCTTCTCTTGGAGTTATCGGTGTTTTTTTATTTTCAAAAATTTCTTTAGCAACCCAATAATATTCTTTTTTAAAATTACTTTCGTAAGTTTCTCCTGGCTCAATTTTTTTTACTTCGTTTGTATTTTCAATTTTTAAATAATCAATATTTGGGTGAACTGCCAAAGCGACGTTTCCAGGCAAAGTCCACGGAGTAGTTGTCCAAGCCAAAACAAAAGTTCCGGGCTCGTCTGCTAATTCAAACTTAACTGTCGCTGACAAATCTTTGATATCTTTATACCCCTGATTAACTTCAAAGTTTGAAAGGGTTGTTTCACACCGAGGGCACAAATGCATTGCTTTGTGTCCTTCGTAAATTAAATTTTTGTCATAGATAGTTTTAAAAATATGCCAGATAGACTCAGAGTAAGAAGTGTCCATTGTCTGGTAACTAGCATTCATATCCACCCATCTACCTGTTCGTGGAATAATCTTTTTCCAATCAACATCATAACGAAGCACACTATTCTTGGCCGCTTCATTAAATTTTTCTACTCCATAATCATAGATGTCCTGTTTGTTTTTGAAACCTAGTTCATCTTCAATTAAATTTTCAATCGGCAAACCATGACAATCCCAGCCCCAACGACGAGAAACTTTTTTACCAAGCATTGTTTGATAACGAGGAATGATATCTTTCATGGTTCCTGCCAAAATATGACCATAATGAGGTAAACCAGTAGCAAAAGGAGGTCCATCATAAAAAACAAAAGAGCCGTTGGGAGATTCCTTCTCGGTAGATTTTTCAAAAATTTTATTATCCTGCCAAAATTTCAGAACTTCTTCTTCACTTTTAGCAGTCTCGGATTTATTATTATTTTTATCTTCCATATTTTAAACTCTTTATATTGATAATTTTTCTAAAAACTTTAGCCAAAGGCTAATCAGCCTCCGGCTGAAAAAACTACCAACTAAAAACTTAGTTTTAATATTACATCAAACACCCAGCTTGAGCAATTTAAAAAGATATTTAAACAACAAAACCAAACAAAGGGCTTTTTCTATCAATGACCTGATACTTAAAGCCTAATTTATCTAATCTTTTTAGTAACAGATTAAAATTTTCTTTTCTCGCCAATTCAACTCCAACCAAAGCTGGGCCGGACTCTTTATTATTTTTCTTAAAATATTCAAACAAAACAATATCATCCCCAGGGCCCAAGGTTCTCTCGATAAATGTTTTCAAAACCCCAGCTCTTTGAGGGAACTCAACTATAAAGTAATGCTTTAGTCCTTGATATTCCAAACTTCTCTCGATAATCTCAGGGTATCTACTAATATCATTGTTACCACCGCTTACAATACACACGACAGTCTTCCCTTGTATCTTTTCGGCTAATTGCTCAATTGCAGATAAAGCTAAAGCCCCAGCAGGTTCCGTAACAATTCCATTATTTTGATAAAGCAAAATCATTTCCTGACAAACCCTTCCTTCGGGAACTAGCAAAACTTTGTCTACGATTTTTTTACAAATTTCAAATCCTAATTTCCCAACAGTTTTAACGGCAGTCCCGTCTATAAACTTATCAATCTTATCTAAGGTAACTACCTCTCCTTTTTTTAATGATTGAAACATAGAAGGAACTCCCTCTGATTCTACCCCGATTAATTTAATCTTTGGGTATTTTGATTTCACATAGGTACCCAAACCAGAAATTAACCCTCCTCCCCCAATGGGAACAAAAATATAATCAGGGCTTTCTTCTAGTTGTTCTAAAATTTCTACGCCCACAGTCCCTTGCCCGGCGATAACCAACTCATCATTAAAAGGATGAATAAAAACCTTGTTTTTATTATCACTAAAATTCTTTGCTTTATGGCAAGCCTCATCAAATGTATCTCCAACAAGCACTATAGAAACCCATTTACCGCCGAACCTCCTCGCTCTTTCAATTTTTTGTTTAGGCGTATTCTGTGGCATAAAAATATACCCTTTTATTTTTAACTTACTACAAGCGAAAGCAAAACCTTGAGCATGGTTCCCCGCGCTGCCACAAACAACCCCTCTTCTTTTTTCTTCAGGAGTTAACAGGGATATTTTATTGTAGGCACCCCTAAGTTTGTAAGATCTAACTGATTGCAAATCTTCTCTTTTTAAATAAACTTTTGCTTTATATTGCTTTGATAGCCTCTCGTTAAGCTGAAGGGGTGTTTTGATAACTATATCTTTTAGCCGGCCATAGGCTTCTTCTATTAATTTGGGAGTAATTTGTGATTTCATATATTTATTATTTATGAGCAATACAAGAGATTTCAACCAAAACATCCTTTGGAAGTCTCGCAACTTCAATAGTTGCTCGAGCGGGATATGGCTGTTGGGCAAATTTTTCTGCATAAATTTTATTCATCTCAACAAAATTATTCATATCAGAGAGATAAACTTCTGTTTTAACAACCTGAGACAAACTGGAACCAGCCTCAGACAAAACAATCTTCAAATTTTCAATAACTCTTTCCGTTTGTTCTTTTATATTTTCACCCGCAATTTCACCAGTAGCAGGATCTACGGAAATTTGCCCAGAACAAAAAATAAAATTATCAACTTCAATTGCTTGAGAATAAGGGCCAACGACTTGAGGGGCTTTGTTTGTTTTTATTTCTTTAATCATAATGTTCTAATAGTATCAAATTTCTAAATCTAACAAAAGTATTAAAAAAGCCGGCAGGGGGTACCTGCCGGCTTTCAAGAGTCTAGGACTAAAACCTAGAAAATTATGCAAACTCTTGAAATAAGGTTGGCTGGGGGGCAGGGATTCGAACCCCGACAAGCAGACCCAGAATCTGCGGTCCTACCATTAGACAAACCCCCAGCAAAATTAAAAATGTGAAGAGAGATGAGGAAGAAAATCGGCGGCAGTGTCCTCACACACGCATTCGCCAACATCTCGCAAGTTTTAGCTTCCCAAAGAAGCCTGCTCTGGGCAATACTTGTAAAATGTATCTCTCTTCACAAAAAAGAGCAAATTTACATCATTATACTACCTAAATAAACTTTTACGTCAAGCTCCCACACCTTTCATAATATTATTAAATAATTTTACAAAAGAGATTTACCTATTTTTTCCAAAGAACGATATTATGAAAGGTGTGGGGGCAAGCAAAAATAAAATACCCCGGCCTGAGGGCACGGGGTATTTTGGAATAAACCTAAAATTAGATGCGATTCGGTGAAGCGAGAGCAAAATGGAAGGAGGCGTATTACAATACGACGACTGACATTTTGTGAATCGCGACGCCGAAGGGCGCTAATTTTGGGTTTATTCCTCAATTCGAGAAAAACTTAAAGTATTTCCATTAGGCAAATAACTCAATTCAAGTCTCTCAATACCAACAAATATTATCGTGTAAGTAAATTCCTCTTCATTAGTTATATTGATTAACTTATAGCCATCAACAAACCAGTTTCCAGAATCAATCGACTTTCCGTCGTAAATACTCTCGAATCCCCCATTCTCATTAAAAACAATTACACTTTTAGAATCTTCTTTACTTTCCCAGCGACCAACAAAATCTTTTTTCAAATCATAATTATCTTGATAATTATTTTCTTCGATAGCGATTGATTCATCGATAGCTTTTAATTCTTCATTAACAACTTCTTCGTTGGGAAGGTTTGGGAGAGTGTTTTTATAAAACCAACTTCCAACAGCGACCACAACTAAGATCAAAATAACATAAAATAAATTTTTCATATAATAAATTAATTAAAAAATAAAAAGAAGGAGGGAGGGGGTCGAACCCACCATAGATGTTTTACGGCAAGGCCGGTCATCTATTTAAGCAACCATTAATGCTTCTCCTTCTTTACTAACAATTTTATATTACATCAAAAAATTGACTTGGGCAATTCAATAAAACATGGATTATTTAAAAACTTTCCTCAACCAAGCTCTTGGTTTCTGGGTCAATATATTTGATTTTATTTTCGTGTTTCTTTAAATCTATATGAGCCTCACAATAAAAAGAATCTTTTCCCCATTTCATAATAAACAAATGGTTTTTTTCGCCTACTTCAAATGAAAATTTTCCATCAAAGGCGGGGTAGTTGTTTCTAAAACGACTCAACTTTAGTAACCTCTGAACAATCTTTCTTTTTAAATTTTTTTCAATTTCTTTTTTTGTATAATTATGTCTCATAATTTCACGACCCGTCTTTGTCTTATAAAGTCTTTTTAAATCATTACCCCCAGCCAATAGGCCGACATAAAAAATCTGAGGGATCCCAGGCATAAAATATTGAATTATTCTTGCGTTTATATAGTCATCATGCTTTTTGTTAACAGCACAATAAAAACTACTATTAATTTGATTTATGTTCGTATTTCCAAATCCAAAACCTGACGCAATTTTGGCAGAAGAATTATCGAAAGAAAAAACTTTTTCTTTAATATCCTCTATTTCTTTTTCTGACAAAAATCCTTCCACGTCTGAGATATCAATACCATCATGAGTATCCAAGACGGTCATGGCGTTTGTAGGTCTAACCTTTACCCATTCCTCTAAACGACGACTACTTTGCGAAAAAATTGTGTGTAAGACAACTAGAGGCAGAGCAAAATCATAAACATAATCAACGCCTTTTATCTGAGACAATTTTATTTGGGAAATATATTTAGAGTGAACTTCTGGTAAAACTTGCATTCCGTTACTGTGAGACGTCTTTGCTAGCCATTTTATAAAATTGTAGGTCTCTTCTATAAAAAAACCATTTGTTCCTCTTTTTTTAGCCGCATAGGCAACCGCATCTAAACGGACGACCTTTATTTTATTCTTTGCAAGATTATCAATAATTTTTTTAAATATTTTTTTAACCTTTAGGTTTTCTATGTCCCAATCAATTTGGTCGGGAGAAAAGGTACAATATAAAACAGACTTAGTTCCATCTTTTTTTTCAAAATCATAGAAAAGAGGATTTCGATGCCGACGATAAATTTTTCCTAAATCTATTTTATTAATACCATTTTTGTGAAAAATAAAATCGGATTGACTGATGTTATCAAAAATACTCAAGATAAAAGCTGGCAGTCTTTTTTCTAAGTACTTTAAATATTTAATACTATGGTTTTGATTAAACTTTTTTGGTGTTATAAAACAATCCTTATACTCAGATTTATCACCTTTCTCAAGAAAATCTTGAAAATATTTGGAATGTCTTGAAATATGGTTAATAACGAGGTCGCTAGTTAAAGCATAATCGCTAGCCAACTTTTTTACATCACCCCAAGTGCCAAAAGAAGATTCAACCTCAAAATAATCAACAGGCGAAAAACCACGGTCAGATGATGATGGAAAAAAAGGAAGCAAATGAACACCCCCTATCTCTTCTTTAAAAAACCTGTTTAAAATTGAGTGTAATTCTTCGATGTTTTTACCAAAAGAATTTGCATATGTAATTAATTGAATTTTATTTTTAATCATCTATTTTTTGTTTCTATAAACTACCTACTATCAACTATAGACTAATTTATAGTCTCTCAGGACTTTCAATTCCCAAAAGATTCAAACCATTTTTAATAATTTGAGCAACTGCTTCTGTAAGAGCTACTTTGTATGGAGCATTTTTGTCTGTTTTATCGGCAATTTTGTTGTTTCCATAGAAAGAGTTGAAGGTTTGAGCCAATTCAAAAAGATAAGTAGCAATATAATGAGGCTCATATTCTTCCCCTGCTCTTTCTACAATTTCTGGGAAACGATAAAGCAACTTTTCTACCTCTGTTATTTCTTCATCTAAAAGTTGGTTGTCGGACAACCAACTTTTTATATTTTCTTGGTGGGCTTTTTCAATAACAGACTTTGCTCTGGCGTATGTGTATTGCAAGTATGGTCCAGAGTTTCCTTCAACAGAAACTGATTTATCAAAATCAAAAATAATATCTTTTCCGCTCGCTGATCTCAAAACTGAATATTTGATTGCGGACAAAACAACCTGGTTCACAACACTAATATCTTTAGATTCTTTAAATTTCTTTTCAACAACTTTTTCAACTTCTCCCAGCAATTCAATTGCCCCTTGAACATTCCCAGTACGAGAAGACATTTTTCCTTCAGGCAACCTTAGCATACCGTGAGAAATATGCTTGGTTTTTTTAGCTAACTCAGGATAAATAAATTCCATAGCTTTCAATAAGACCTGAAAGTATCCGTCTACTTCATTACCCGTAATAACGATAGACTTGTCATATTGGTATTCTTCAAATTTTATTTGGGCTAAACCTAATTCTTTTGCTTCATAAGTGGGCAAATCTTCTGAATTAACAAAAACCCTCGTATGCAAACTAGATTTTTCTTCAGAAAAAATAATAGCTCCTTCACTTTTTTCAAAAACTCCTTTTTCTAGATATTCCTCTACGATTTTTTTACCTAAAACACCTGTGTTACTCTCTAAATAATAAAAATCAAAATGTTTCCTGCTATCTATATCTTTACTATCAACAATCGGTTTCATACCTAGTTTGTCATAAATAACCTCAAAAAAGTTTAGACTCCATTTTTTTCCTACTTCATAAAAACTATTTATTTCTTCATCAGATTTATCATAAATTTTTTTGTTTATCCGGACAATCTGTTTTTTCACTTCAACATCATCGTTGTATTTTTTATCTCCCAAAGCATAGGCTTGCCCCAATAAACCGATCCTCAACCCTAGGTCTGTAACATTTTTTACACTACTATTTCTAAACTCCTCAAATTTCTCCCGTAAGGAAACATCATCCATTAAACTATAAATAGTTTTGGCAACATGAATTCCAACATCACCTTGGTAAATAGCTCTCTTTACCTCTGCACCACTAAAATTAATGATTCTTGCAATTGATTCCCCGATGGTGTTACTCATAAGATGCCCAATGTGGAATTGTTTAAAAGGATTAGGGTCAGTATATTCCACCATTATTTTTTTTCCTTTCAAATTTTCGTTACTTCCATACTTGTCGCCTGCTTTTAAAACTGTGCCAAGATTTTCTTCAAAAAACTTTTTGCTTAGATAAAAATTTATAAAGCCCGCACCTGCCACCTCAACCTTCTCCAAGGACTCAGTTCCTGTGAATTTTATTCTTTCAACGATTTTTTCGGCGAGTTCTTTTGGATTTTGCCCAAATTGTTTTGAATAGACCATAGCAACATTGGTTGAATAATCCCCCATAGCTAAATCAACGGGGTGTTCCATGTGAACAACGTCAGTCTCAACCCCCAATTCACCGAGAGCTTCTTTTGTTAATTTTTCTAATTCTTTTTTAATAGCAATCATTGTTCTTCATTATTTTTAAATAATATTTTGTATTTCTATTATATCATCTATTAAATAGTCCGGGTTTGATTTTGAAACTACATCCTTATGTTGAATCCCCCAAGTAATTGCAACCGTTTTAACCTGTGCCATTTTCCCGAATTCTACATCCCCACAAGTATCCCCTACATAAAAAGTATTGGCTCTATCAAGCCCGTATTCCTCGACCAAAGAAGCAATTGATTCTTCTTTGAGATGATTTCCTCCTCCGATGGTCTTTGTTATAAAATGAGAAATCCCAGATCTTTCAATTTCCGGCATTAATTTTGAAATTGGATCAGAGCTAACAATAAACAATTCAAAGCCATGCATTTTTAAATACTCAACTACTTGTTGCACATTATAGAAAATATCCGGCTCACCAACTTGATGAATAAATTTTTCGTACAACTCCTCAGCTTTTTCTTTTGTTAAGTCAGGGAAATATTTATTCCAAAATTTCATGTAAGGCATCGTAAAATTTATTTTTATCTCTTCTTCAGAAAGTAGAGTACCACCCTGATCTTCAAAGATAAGCCCACACACTTTATAAAAACAATGGAAATTGTCACTTAGAGTTCCTGACCAATCAAAAATGAAAGCTTTTTTCATAATAAATTAAATACTACCACAGCAGGTAGTTTTTATAAATATAAAAGCCCCGCATCGCAACGGGGCTTTCGGACGAGCAAAAAGCTCAATTTTGGGGAAGATGCCCTTGTTGTTGGAGAGCACTCACCACCTGCCTTGTGGCGCTACACAGAGGGAGACTCAGTGGGTCTTCGGCCAACATAGTACCTTTGGCGGAGTCGTCGGGACAAAAACCTTCCCCCTCGACCAGATAGACGATGTCGCATACCTCTTGTGAAGAAAGAAGACTAGTCCCCCTTCGGAAACATTTGAAATACTCGAGACATGCAATATGCGAAGTTGGGCTACAAAACTTTCGGATAAGACATTGGATGTCAGTAGAATCACTTGCCTGTGGCATCCCGCTAGGCAATGTCCAAATCTTTCCTTCGCGGACCAACAGAAGCCGTCCACCCTGAATCACCGCTGCCTTGATAACCTCTTTTACTTCATTAATCTGCATCAAAAGCCCCCCTCATTAAATTTTTTACCACTTTGATTAAGAACGCCAGAGGTATTTTTAACACAAAAAAGTAAAAAAGAAAAGCTTTTATAAAAACAAAAATCGCCTGAGGCGATTTTTGTTTTAGAGTTCTTTTGTTTCTCTGTTCTTCTGTTTCTTTGTTCTTTGTTTCTTTGTTTCTTTGTTTCTTTGTTCTTTTGTTTCTCTGTTCTTCTGTTCTTCTGTTCTTTAGTTTCTATGTTCCTTCGTTTCTCTGTCTTTATTAAACCCCAGTACTTCCAAAACCACCATCGCCTCTTTCTGTCTCACCCAAAGAATCAGCAACTTCAATTTCTGGACTCTCAATTTTTTGAATTAACATTTGAGCAATTTTTTGACCCTTTTTAATTTCAAAAGTTTTTTCACTAAGATTTTTTAAAACAATCAATATTTCTCCTCGGTAACCAGAATCAATAACTCCCGCCATCGTCTTAACCCCATTATTAAAAGCCACTCCACTTTTATCCCAAACTAAACCAACATAACCATCTGGGATTTCCATTTTAATTCCAGCCGAAATTCTTTTCATTTCTCCTGGTGTAATTGCTTCATCAACCGAAGAATATATATCAAAACCAGCATCGCCCGCTTTTGCATAATTAGGAACAACCGCGTCCTCTGATATTTTTTGTATTTTTATTTTCATATTAGTAAATATGATAACAATAAAATAGTAAATTAAAAAGGATTTGATTGACTTTGGGTGCCTGTTTGTGTATAAATTCCATAGGAAGTAGGTTCATTGAAAGTAACCAAGATCAACATATACAAGAGGAGAAGAAACAATGGAGAACGTCGCTTACAAACCTTACGAAGGAAGGACACCTGATTATCAATACCAAAACACGATCAAGCTCATACTTGAACAAGGGGTGAGATCCAAGAGTCAACCTGGTACAGATACCTTAACGGTTCTGTGTCCGCCAGCAAGCCACTACCGTCTTGATAATGGCTTCCCAATGATTACAGAAAGGAGTGTAAAATCATTTTGGGGACAACCCATCGGAGAAATCTGTGCATTTGTAAATGGAGTGAGAACACTCAAGGGACTGGAAGAATTTGGCTGTAAGTTTTGGTCACTTTGGGGTACACCTGAAAAATGTGCGAAACGAGGATTGGAAGCTGGTGACCTAGGTCCCGGCTCTTATGGAGCAGGATTCCATGATTTTCCTACTGCTGATGGAGGAACTTTTAATCAGTTCCAACATATCATTGAGCAAATCAAGGAGATTCCTCATTTGAAAACCCATTTCGTCAGCCCTTGGATACCTCAGTTCATCGGCCGAGGCAAAGGAAAACAACAAAAGGTTGTTGTTGCCCCGTGTCATGGCTGGCTTTATTTCAAGGTGTATGGTGACGAACTCACTACAGTAATGGTTCAGCGTTCGGCTGATTTTCCTGTCGGAGTTCCATCCAATATGATTCAATATGCTGCTTTAACAATGATGATGGCCCATGCCACCGGGTTAAAGCCTGTTGAATTTATTCACCAACCAATAGATGCTCACGTCTATGTGGATCAAATTCCGAGAATGAAGGAACTCATCAAGCGAGAACCAAGACCCTTTCCAACAGTAACCATGAATACCGATGTTGATGACTTTTTTGGTTTCAGGAAAAAACACTTTACACTGGGCGACGATTACAATCCTCACCCAGCAATGAAAGATATTCCAGTAGCAATTTGATAACGGAGGTAAGGGACATGACCACACAAGTATCTATAATTGTGGCCATGTCCCTTAACGGGGTTATAGGTCACAAAAATCAAATCCCATGGTACATACCAGATGACTTAAAATACTTTGCAAAAATTACTACAGGACACACTGTGATAATGGGTCGTAAAACTTACGAATCCATAATACAAAAACTTGGTCACCCTCTCAAAGGTAGATTGAGTATAGTCCTCACTAAGAAAATAAATTACGAGGTGGGGGAAGGATGTTTTGTTGTTGAGTCTTTTGAAGAAGCTTTGAAAATCTCCAGTGGTGAAGTATTTGTCATAGGTGGTGAGCAAATATATGAATTAGCATTACCGTATGCTGACAAAATATATTTAACCATTGTTGAAGGACATTTCGATGGAGATGTATTTTTCCCAAAAATCAATAAAAATGACTGGGAAGAGATATGTATAGGCAAAGGGAAGTATGATAATATAAAATACAGTTTTATGAAACTTAAAAGGAAAAAATTTATAGATATCAATCATTCCAGAACACCAGAACAAACTGCCATCATGAAAAAAATAGAAGCTGATGGTGTGTGTCCGTTTTGCATGGAAAATTTCAAAAAGTATCACACTAAACCGATCATTAAAGAAGGGGTTTGGTGGATGTTGACCGAAAACTTTGTTCCGTACAAAGGAACAAAATTACACTTACTTATCGTCTACAAACATCATGCGGTTAAACTTGAGGAAATTGACCCAAAGGCTGGGACAGAACTTGTTGAACTCCTGTCATGGATTGAAAAAAAATACAATCTTGATGGAGGTTCTTTGTTCATGAGATTTGGTGAAACCGATTTAACTGGTTCTAGTGTTAACCACATCCACCTACAAATCATCGTCGGAGAAGTCGGTAGATCAAAAGAATCTTCTCCTTTAAGAATAAAACTTGGTTACAAAAAAGCAAAAGATTAAACCCCTCCAAACCTTTCGGCCGGAGGGGTTTCTTTTTTTTCGAAATAAACTACATTATTATCTGAATGATCTCAACATTACGGTCTTTAAGTACCTCCTCGCCATCTAACATAGCGTATCCATTGATAAAATAACACTTTTTAATACCACTCCTGCCTACCAACTTTGCGCAAGGAGGACAAGGGAAGTCTGAGACAAAAAGATACGTTCCTTCGAGACAAATCCCCCTCTTTGCTGCCTCGGCAATGAGTATTGCTTCAGCATGTTCAGCGGTAGAAAGTTCAATATTAACGCCTTTGTTAAAAACAGCTCTCGGGTCACCGAAAATATAGGGGTTTTGTTCTTCTGGAAGATGTTGATTGTGAGCAACTAACAAGATCTCTTCTCCTCTTGTAATTACTCCGCCAACCTGTCGCCACCAGTCCCAACTTTTCTGGGATTCATTTAGTACAACACCCACAACTTCTTTCTCAAAATTCGTCAAAGATATTCGATCACACGAAAGCTTTTTTGCCGCTGTTGTGTTTACTTTATTCCACCTTAAAAAAATCTGGTGAAAAATGACATCCTTGCCGAGAAAATATTTTTGTGAAATAGACCTTGAGACATCCTCGTCAGGCATGATAATTTGATCTCCACAAGAAACCAAAAACTGGATAGAATTCAAATTTAATACATGCACGCTGTCGAAAATATTCCATGATCTTACCGCATCCATCACCATTTCTGGTGATATAGCTCTCAGAGAATCCTTCCTTGAAACATAATCTAAATCAGGAATTAAGTTAATCAAATCATCCCCAATTATGTACAAGGTTTTCGCGCCACATTCGCAAAACAAATTCAGATAACCCTTGTGGAGAGCTGGAATGTAGGAAACGAGTATCTTACTCATTAGACTTCTCCTCAAAGGTTGTGGATTTCTTCTTGAAGAAGTTTTTCCAGTTTAGGAGCTAAATTTTCTGCAAATTTTTTAGCTCCATCTACAAATAGCCTCCTTACCTTAGCAGTGGTACTTGTCGTAGATTGTGCCTCCAGAACATGAATGTGCCCACAAAAACTGCGCATCTTATCGACTTTTTCGTTACTGTGTTTGGTTGTTTTAGAAATGACGAGAATGTCTGGTTTAACAGTTTTTATAAGTTCCATTGGCCCATCTTCAAGATCTTTTAGCACGATGAAATCAACAGGCCTAACAAACGACAATATGGCCGATCTTTCATCTTCAGACACAATAGGTCTATCAGGACCTTTTCTCTTTTTAACCTTGGCATCGCTATCCAAGCCGACTATTAAAACATCTCCCAAATCTTTTGCTTTTTGAAGATACTGGGCGTGTCCAATGTGAAAAAGATCGAAGGTACCAGATGTAAGAACTATCTTCTTGCCTTGTCTTTTCAAATCAGAAATTAATTGACCGACCGATTGAGCAACTACACTAGATGATAAATTGTTTGAGGAAAAACTACATAAACGCATAATAACTACCTCCTATACTCTGTTTTATTTTAATACCGTAATATTTTTCAAACGACAAATCTGACTTGAGTATAGTTTTTTGTTCAATTGGAGTCAAGAGAAAAAAGAAATCCCCGCCCAGCACAGAGGCCAGACGGGGAGAATCGAAAACAACAGAAAAATTAAATGACCTGCTTCAACTTAAGGATTTTTTTGATTTCCTTAAAAACCCTATCCGAACTTAATGTTCCGTCGATAACTTTTACTCGACGAGGTTCGTTTTTCGCAATCTGCAAAAACCCCTCTCTAATCCTGTTGTGAAAAGTCATCTTTTTCTTTTCAAAACGCGATTCATCATCTCCCCGATCCCCGTTCTTCACTTGAACAAATGTTCAAGGAAGCCCAATTTCTGGGGGGACGTCAAGCAAGATGGTTAAATCGGGCTTGAAGTTACTGAAAGCAACAGTGTGGAAAAGGTGAACGATTTTTAAACCCACCCTACCAACGACTCCTTGGTAAACAGCGGAGGAATCAAAAAAACGATCACACACGACAATCTTCCCAGATTTCAATGCCGGCATAATTACCGTTTCAAGATGCTGAGCTCTGTCAGCCATGTACAACAACAATTCTGCCTTAGGAACAATTTCCTCATTTTTTGGATTCAACAGAATAGCTCTGATTTGTTGGCCAATGGTTCCTTCGCCAGGTTCCCTTGTAAGAAGATACTCGATATTCCGAGCATCAAACAATGCAGAAATTCTTCTTATCTGGGTTGTTTTTCCAGAACCTTCTCCACCTTCAAGTGATAAAAACACGGCAAACCTCCATTAAGATGATTATATGTAACTTCCCAAACGACAAATCTGGCTTGAGTATAGTTTTTTGTAAAGTACGAGTCAAGTAAAATTAATCTTTTTTAATTATATTATCGATTTGAGTATAAAATTCTTCTAAAGACCCATTGTTATCAACAACAAAATCTGCTTCATTTTTTAAACCTTTAATTTGGAGTTCTGTTTCTTTTTCGTGATCAATTTGGAATTGTTCAAATGTTTTTTGATTATCATCTGAATTTTCTCCTCTTCCAACAATTCTTTCGTAACGCTTTTTCATATTAGTATCTACATAAACTAGTTTGAAATAAGGAATTTCTTTGAGATACTTTATATCATCTATTCTTCGCACTCCATCTATCACAATAATATTCGCATCATTTTTTCTTACATCATCAGCCATAACTTTTGCCAAAAGATCTTCACCAAAAACACTCCTCAAAGAAGTAGAAAGTTTTTGCATATTATCTCTGCTTTGCTCAAAATATAATCGATCTAAAATATCACGAAGCATGGTTGAAAATCGAAGTGATGTGCCATCAAATTTTTCTACAATATATTTTGTCATTGCACCCTTTCCCCCTGCAATTTCTCCAGCTATTCCTAAAATAATTTTTTTCATGGTTATTAATCTTATTTTTTAAAATTACATATCATCGTAAGTCTGTATCTCATTATTTACAAGTTCATATTCGACTTTCGCTTCTTCAAAAAGATTCTTACTTTTATCCCCTGCGTGGTAATCCAGATTGCAAACAACTTTATTTATTCCAGCGTTTACTATCATTTTTGCACAAGTATAACAAGGCGTCATATGACAATATAAAGTAGCCCCTTCAAGGGCAATGCCAAATCTTGCTGCGGCGGTAAGAGCATTTTGTTCCGCATGGGTAGTCCTTATGCAGTGTCGAGCTTCTGTTCCGTCCTCATTTTTAACTGTATGCATTTCGTGACCAACATCATCACAATGTACAATTCCTGCTGGAGATCCAACGTATCCGGTTGATAAGATTCTCTTATTTTTTGCAATTAAACAACCAGATCTACCTCTGTCGCAAGTACCTCTAGTTCCAATAACTTCAATAATATCCAAAAAGTATTGATCCCAAGACTGTCTTTTATGATTTATTTTTTCTTTTTTCATAATTTTTCATTAAAAATTTTCTTAAATAAGAACTTTATTTATAAGGATATCACCTTAAACAAACTCAATCAAACCCAACTGGATGCCGCCCTGATAATAGCTTTTTGAAAGGAGTTACTTTTTAATTTATTCCTTATTACTAGATTTAAGTAAAATAAATTAAAAAATCTCAGCCTAGGCTGAGATTTTTTAAAATGATTCAAATTTAGATGCTGAACGAGGAGGTAAAGGAAAATTTTTTGAGACGTATTGCAATACGACGAAAAAAATTTTCCTGATACCAACAAAGTTCGGCGCTAAATTTGGATTATTTAAATTTATTTTACATCGATACCCATACTCTTCGCCGTCCCCTCAATAATCTTACATGCTGCCTCTATATCATTAGCACTTAGATCTTCCATTTTTTCTTCAGCGATTTCTCTTATTTGAGCTTTTGAAATAGTTCCTACTTTCTTAGTAGCATTTTTTTCTGAACCTTTTGCGATTCCTATTTTTTTCAGAATTAACCTTGATGCAGGAGATACCTTTAGGATAAAATCAAAGCTTCTATCTTCGTAAACAGAAATCACAACAGGAATTATATTTCCAACCTTATCTTTGGTTGCTTCGTTGAATTGGTTAACGAACTCACCAATATTTATTCCAGCCTGTCCAAGTGCTGGTCCAATAGGAGGAGCTGGTGTCGCTTTACCTGCAGGAATTTGTAATTTTAATTTTTTTACTGGTTTTTTTGCCATATTATTTTTATTAAGTTAATATTATATTCTTTTAATTTGTAGAAAGTCTAATTCGACAGGAGTCTCTCTCCCGAACATGGAAACAAGAACCTTGACCTTACCACTTTTTTCATCAACCTCGATAACCTTACCTTCTGTATCTTTAAATGGCCCGTCTACAATAATCACGGCGTCATCAACTAACAAGTCTATCGCGTGCTTTGTTACGTCCAGATTCATTCTTTCTGTTAATTCTTTCATCTCGGCTTCACTAACAGGAACTGGGTTTACTCCAGCCCCAACGAAACCGGTCACTCTAGGCGTATTTCTAACAACGTGCCAAGAATCATCTGTAACTATCATATCTACAAGAATATACCCTGGGTAAATTCTTTCCATTTCTTCCACTCTTTTACCTCCTTTTATTTTTATTTTCTTTTCCATAGGAACAACAACATCAAAGATTAAATCTTTCATGTTAAGAGAATCTATTCTCTGTTTTAGGTTACGCACAACAGCATTTTCATAACCAGCATAGGTATGAATAGCGTACCAATTTCTTCCTAAACTTTCATCTTGTTTTGCCATAGTTTTAAGTAATAAGTATTAAATAATAAAAAGTAAGTTTAAATGATAAATTTTTTCAACAACAATGAGAAAATAAAATCAAAGAAACCTAGAAAATAAGCTGTGAAAAGAGAAATAACAATAACAATAATTGTAAACCAAACGGCTTGTTTTCTTGTTGGCCAACTTACGTGTTTTAACTCACCCCTTGTATCTTTTATATAATCAATTAATTTCATGTTCCAGTTTTTAGTTTTTAGTTGATAGTTTTTAGAAAACAATTTAAAAAATGGTTCTCTTTAAAACTTTTTATAATATGTTTGTTTGGATAGAAGCTTTGCTCAAGGCAAAACCAAACATTTTTAAAAACCCTTTCGGGCCTTATGTCAATATAATACTCTTTTAAATAAAGAAGTCAACAAACCACAAAAAACTTCTTATTCTATCCTTCTCCGTCTTCTTTTGGGCGGCCACCGAGAATTGCCTCCCAGTTCTAAATGAAATTTTCGTCCTGCGGACTCAATTTCATTAAGAACTCTTAGGCTCGTCGCTCGTATTTTTTCTGCGAAAAAATATACTTCGCTCTTTTCAATTCTCACTAGCCAGCACAAAAATATATTACACAAATACTACCGTATTTATTGCATTATTTTTGGGCGGCCACCGAGAATTGAACTCGGATTGAGGGATCCACAAACCCTAGTGTTACCATTACACCATGGCCGCCATATTAATTTTTTAGCTAACAGCTCACAGTTCACAGCCAACAGCTACAAACCCCAAACAATTAACAACAAGCTAATTTATAACAATTTATACCGAATTAGTCTAGTTTTTATTTTATTTTACCAAAAATTTATATCCTTCTGGCAAAACTAAAGACTCCCTATTTTTTCCATCCCACTTAATTTCTTCGTGGATTACCAAGTTTGTGATATAAGACTGCCAACCATGTTCGATTTTATTTACTCTCTGCGCAAGAGTTTCTGGTGTATCGTCTTTTCTTATCCAAACAGGATATTCAAAAAAAGCAGGGCCATCATCATAAATTTCGGTAACAAAATGCATTGTCACTGCTGAATATTCTACTTCTCCTCTTTTGTAAGCATCGATGGTTGCTTCATGAACAAAATGTCCATACATTCCATTTCCACCAAATTGAGGAATTCTCCCAGGATGAATATTAATTGTTCTTTGTGGGTCCAAACCAAGAGCAAGCTTTAACCAGCCCGAAAGTGACACCCATTCTACCCCAGTTTCTTTTATAATTTTCTGATATTCTTCAGCGACATAAGGGCCTTTGAATAAAATAAATTTAATTCTATATTCATCAGCTATTTTCCTTACCCCACCATTTTCGTGGTTAGAAACTACCGCGACAATTTCCGCATCCAGAACACCTGTCTTATTATTTTCAACAAGTTCTCTAAGTCCAGAACCGCCTCCATCTTTAGAACCGGAAGCAAAAATTATCAGTTTAGGTTTATTTTTCATATTTTTATTGTGCCCAGAACTGGATTTGAACCAGCACGGATATAATATCCACAGCCCCCTCAAGGCTGCGCGTCTACCAATTTCGCCACCTGAGCAACATAACAACAAGTATAAAGTAGTAAGTATCAAGTATCAAGTTGTTGAAGGTAAAAAAATCAGGAACAAAGTTCCTGATTTTTTTTATTTTTATTAGTTTAAGCCTGCTTCTCTTCTTCCTTAACTTCCTCTTTAGGAGCTTCCTCTGTTTCCTCAGCTTCAACAGGAGTTTCTTCGGTAACTTCAACTTCTGTCTCTACTACTACTTTTGCTTCCTCTTCTGCTTTCGCTGTTGCTTCTGTTTCTTCTTTAGCTATTCTAGTTTCTTCCTCAGAATCGCTCAATGAAGAAATATTTGTTGTCTTCATTTTTCTCATCTGTCGTTTAATTTCACGAGCAACTTTTTCACGAATATGATAAAGTTTTGATCTTCTAACGCTAACTCTTTTTACGATTTCTATTTTATCAATACTTGGTGAATATAGCGGAAAGATTCTTTCAATACCAACTCCGTTTGAAACTTTTCTTACAGTAAAAGTAGCCCCTGGTTCTGATCCATGCTTTCTAGCCAATACCAAACCTTCAAAAGCCTGCAAACGAGTCTTCCCTTTTTCTTGAATTTTTACCCAAACACGCACAGTATCCCCGGCTTTAATTCCAAGCTTTTTTCTATCTTCAATATTTACGGGAGAAATATTTACTTTACTTATAATATCCGTATTCATAATGAACAATAGATTATCATATATAGTCCTATTTCGCAACAAATTATAATTAGTTTGGTTGTCTAATATAAAAAACTACGGTATATTCTAGGTAGATTTGTTATTTATTCAACCTTTAACAAGAATAAAGGAGTAACTTATGAATAATCTACATCCAGAATTTTTAAAAACTTGCCTTGGATTGATTTTAGGTTTTATAGCGATAAACTCTCTAACAATTGCCATTAAAACTTTTTTATCATCAGGCAGTGATTATAAAAGAAGAAGCGGTTCTTGTGTTAAGATAAATAAAAAAACTAAAATGTGGAGTATAAAAAAAGTAAGCTCAGATGAAGATATTGAAAGAATTTTAGGGTAGCTATACAAAAACCGTTGGTGATGAGATTCGTCACCAACGGTTTTTTTAATTTTAAAGAATCTAAATTTATATTTTAATTTTTAAAATTTTTTAGAGCTGTTTGAAAATCGCTAGGTAATTCAGCCTCAAAAATCATTTTAGTGCCATTCAGTAGCGAGATTTCTAAAGAATAAGCATGCAAAGCTAATCTCTCAAACCCTAAGGCGCATTCTTGTTTTGGAGCATAAAGTTTATCGCAAACAATTGGGTAATTGATAGCTTTAAAGTGAACACGAATTTGATGGGTCCTTCCTGTCTTGGGATTTACCTCAACATAAGAAAAACCTCCCCCTCTCTTCAAAACCTTATACTCGGTTACCGCTTCTCTCATCTTTCCTCTTGCCCCTCTTTGCGCTGACCATTTTCTAAAATCGCTTGAACTTCTCCCAATGGGACGGTCAATGGTCCATTCATCATTTTTTATTTCTCCGTAAACAAAAGCTCGATAACTTTTTTTTGTTTCTCTATTCTGAAATTGATTTTTTAAGTGAAGGAATGATTCTTGATTTTTGGCAATAACCAAGATGCCAGAAGTTTCTTTATCCAAGCGGTGAACAATACCAGGGCGTTTTATAATTTCCCCAGAAGACAAAACCAGAGGCTCCCCAACATTCTCAGTTTCTGGATAATTTTTCAAAACCCAATCTACTAAAGTTTTTTCTTTTGTTCTTCCATCCCTATCCCCATTTTTTGGAAAATGAGTTGGACGAGCAGGGTGAACCACCAAACCAACAGGCTTGTTTATTACAACGATATTTTCATCTTCATAAATTATTGGTATTTGCATTGTTATTAGTATAGCAAAAAATTACCCCGACTATCTATTTTATTTAAAATCATTGACTTCTTTGTTTTTAAGTATTACTATTCAATTTAGAAAGTGACTGTTTCTTAGATTTTTTAATCTTAAAGAGGTGCGTGGAATGAAAAAAACACCAAGGGAAATAATGATTCTTGTTGTTGAGAGCTTTCCTGGAATGGCTTTACTCTGGGAGAGAAGGCTTGGAAATCTCTGGGGAAACGACGTAAGAATTATCTCGGCTGAATCCGAGTCCGAAACACTGAAAATTTTGAAGGAGATGCCGGCTATTGATATCATCATCACTAACGCTGTTCTCGGTCGGTACCCTCTTGGGTCAAAAAGAAGGGCGGACGCTATACCGTTGGTAAAAAAATTCGCGAAACCTACCCTAATACGCCAATGGTGGCAATATCGACAAACCCGGAATTCAGGGACAAAATGATGAAAGCAGGATGTAACCATCAATGCAACAAAACATGGGAAGATCTCAGACAGAAAATGAAAGAATTGATAGAAATGGTACAGTAACAACACACTTGCCCTAATTGTTGAAATGGCCCACGCGCGAACGTGGGCCATTCTTTTATTTACAATGAACTTTAAATAAGATAATATATAAGGTGTTCAATATTTGATTGGATGATTAACTTCCTCCAGAGGCGGACAGGCAGTTTCATTTAGGATTTGAAAATTAAATATAATATCCAAGTATACAATAATATTTGGGCGATTAGCTCAGTTGGTTAGAGCAACCCGTTTACACCGGGTAGGCCGGGGGTTCGAATCCCTCATCGCCCACACAAACAAAAAACAGCACCCGTTAAGGTGCTGTTTTTTGTTTGTGTGGGCGATGAAGAAAAGTCCCTGCGGACTTTTCGTGGGATTCGAACAGGCGGAGACATGTTTTGCGAAGCAAAACAGTCGAGCCAAGCCTACGAACACTTTGGTTTTTTAGAGTCTGTAACGAAGTGAAAGATTCTAAAAAAACTTAGTGATTCGGAGGTCGAATCTGTCGCCCACAAAATCTTAGACCCCGGAACGTTAGTTCTGGGGTCTTTGATTTTGTAGGGCGATGAGGGATTCGAACGGCGCAGGAAAGCAGGAATCGTCCCGCGATTACTAAGTAAATTTTTCACAAGCTCAAATTTACAAAGTATCGCTGGACGTGGCTTGGTTTTTTTCTTCGCTATGCTACGTAAAATATGCCTCCGCCATCCGATTCCTAACGAAGAGTGCGTAGGCACTTTTCTCCGAGGGCACAAAACGAAACAAAACCGAAGCTAATAGCTTCGGTTTTGTTTCGTTTTGTGCCCTCGGCAGGAATCGAACCTACATTAACGGCTTAGAAGTCCGCAGTTCTATCCATTGAACTACGAGGGCAACTATTAAACTTTCAGTAAATTTGGATGAATACAATATACCAGATTATAAAACTTGGTCAATGATAACCTTTTCATTTTTTAGATTTTCGAATGTTTCTGCTCTTTTTTCAAAATCTAAAATCACTTTTAATAGGTCACTTTTGTTAATTTCATCAAACTTAAATATCTCCTCAGTTTTTTCCTTTACCTCAAAAAAAGTGCCTTTATCTATCCCTTGGTATAAGTAATGACTAAAAAATACTACCCAAACATTCAAGAAAAGAAATAAAATTATTATAGCAAGCCATCCATGTAAAGATGTGATACCAAAACCAATGGCTTCTTTCAAGCTTAAAATGTTTTTTATTTCTTTTAAAATATCTTTAAACATATTTATGTTAACTTTTTAGTTTTAGAATCGTTAGATCAAATTTCCCATCCCAACTATCCAAAGGAGCCAGGCCTTCCTCCATTACTTCTATTTCTTTCTTTTCAATAGAAACCCTGTCTATATACAACTTGTATGGCAGGAGTTCAAGAAATTTGAGAAAATAAACTATATCTGAATAGCTTCCATTGACATCTAAGTTTAATTTCATGTTCTCAATTAAGCTCGCATTATTTTTTTCATCTAAATTTTGGTTTGATAATAAAATAGACTTTACATCTAAAGAGAGGTTAGAATATTTAGCTAAATATTCTATTTTTTCTATAAACTGAACAACACCAAAACTATTGTTTTGAATAAAGAAAGTATCCAATTTATTTCTTTCCCCTTCGGTATTTGCCAAATTATCTAAAACCGCCTCAAACTTTTTTTCTTTTGTAGTCTGACTCTTTATGTCCCCCAACGAAGACAGAGCAAACTCATTCTTTTTTTTGATTTCCAAAAACAGAAAAGTGTAAGCAGCCAGAGCTACAACATTCAAAAAAAGAATAGTGAGAAATATTTTTTTAGGAAATGATTTATTCATAATTAGCCTTAACTAAAATTTTTAAAGAAAAATCAACTTCATCATCTTTTACCAAACTAGACACGGGAAAATCTATCTCAACAAAATTGTTATTTTCCTTGAGCAGGTTAACAAAATCAATCAAAGTGCTTCTTTTTTGAGCTACGCCGTTGACGACCAATGTTATGCTACCTTTCTCTGTCTTTGATTCATCTTTTTTCTCGTAAAAAAAACTTCTTATTTCAACATTTTCTGGCTTGGTAACAACTATTTCATTTATTATTTCGCTAGCATCAATTTCATTCTTTTTATTCAATAAATCCAATTTTATTTTTTCATTTATTAAAATATTTCGGTAAAAATCTTCGTCTTTTTCTCCGTTGGCCTTTTGTAATAAGGATATTTTTGTGATAGCGTCAGATTCTTTAAAATTAGATAAAAAGTAAGAAGGCATTAATAAAATGAAAGCAACACAAATTGAAAAAAAGGAAAAAAAGAAAAAAACTATTATTAATCTTAAAATAAATTCGTAAAAAATAGTCTTCTTTTTTTCTTCTGGTAGTAAATTAATCATTTTATCTAATTTTCGGAGGGTACAAAAAAATCCTCTCATCGGTCCTCATAGCCAAACCTATGGATGGGGCATATTCTAAAGAATCTTCAAAACTTATCTCTGGGACAATATCGTCAAAAGAAAAAAGATTTCCCCAAACATTCGCTTTTTCAACACTTAGCCCAATACTCAAAGAAAGATAATCATCCAAACCCCTCAAAGAACCTCCGGACCCACACAAAATTATCTCCTGAACTTTGTTTAAAATTTTTCCTCCCCTTACATTATCACGGTGGGTATGCCAATAAATTAAATACTTATTTATTTCATCTTTAAGAACTGTTAAAGGGGCAACCGCTGAATAAAGAAAATTCTCTTCTTTTTTTATTTTTTCTGAACCTTGTCCCTTTTTTGTTTTTTGAGCCTCTTCCAAGGAAGCCCCTGAATAATTTTCAATAGCGTTACTTAAATCATTTTCGTCAATATCTAGTGTTGCTGTAAATCTAACAACCCCAGACTTAACAATTGATAACCCCGCTCTTCGTCTTCTCAAGTCAACAACCATAAATGTTTCATTACTTTTTGAACTCACGACAGCTCTTGCTACAGCTTGGGCCTCAACCTCAAAAGAAAGTGGCTTTAGACCGGCTTTTTCGAAAACTACAATAAATTGTTCCACGATATTTTTAGGCAGAGCTGAAACCACAATATCTAAATCATGAAGATTTATTTTAGTAACGTCAAAATCAAAAATTGTTTCTTCAGATTTAATGGGAACATTTTCTTCCATCTTAAAACCTAAACTCCCCCGTATCTCCCCAGCGCTCATATTCTCTTTCTTAGTGATAGTCGTTTTGAAAATATAAGAGTTTCTTTCTGTTAAAGAGGCTCTTATAAAATTAAATTTATGTTCTTTTTTTATTGATTTAAGAATTTCTACCAATTTCTCTTCATTCTTTACTTCCCCAGAAACAACGACGTCCTCAGGCAACGGAACTTTTCCAAATTTTCCCAAAATTTTATTGCATCCGTCATCAACAATCTCTACAAACCTAATATACTCATCAGAAATATCAATACCAACCGATGGCATTTTTAAAAAATTCGGAGTAGGGAAACAATTTAAAAACCAATTTTTCTTCATTAGTAGATATTATAACCTGTTTTTCAAAAAAAATATTGTGGATTTGTGTAGTATTAAACAAGAACAAACCAAGCCACAATAAGAACAACGATTATTATCGAAACAACATTAAAGTATTTAAAGAAATAATTAGTTAATTTTTCTCCATATTTCTTCATAACAAAACCAACAGTAAAAAATCTCATCCCCCTTCCCAAAAGAGATGCCACCATAAAGTTAATAAAATTAATCTTGAAAAAACCAGCAGAAATAGTGAATATTTTATAAGGAACAGGAGTAAAAGCAGAAACAAAAACTGCCCAAAAAGCATTATCCGCAAACTTCTCAGAAACATACGCCATTTGACTTTGAAGATTATATAGAGAAATTAAATGCTCCCCGACGACATCGAAAAACAAAAAGCCTATCAAATAACCAAGAATTCCGCCCAAAACAGAGAAAACGGTTGTAAGAGATGAATAATAAATCCATCTCCTAGCATTAGCTCCTAAAATTGCTATAAGTAAAACATCAGGGGGGATTAAAAAGAAAGAAGCTTCAGAAAAAGAAAAGGTGGCAAGCCAAAATTCCGCTTTTTTCCCATGAAGACGCGATACAGACCAGTTTGTAATTTTAATTTTTAATTCGTTAATTAAGTTTTTCATTTTCTAAAAAAGTTCTTAAACCAGATTCATTCTACCTAAAGGTATTATTTAACCACTGACCCATTCCCCATTTCCTTGTTGGGCTCAAGCGTGGTTAGGTCTTTACCATCCGAGACATACAAAATCATTCCCTGGCTCTCATAACCCATAATTTTCCTTGGCTCAAGATTCATCAAAACGGGAATCTTTTTCCCGATAAGAGCTTCTGGGCTATCAAAATATTCAGCTACACCAGAAACAATTTGTCTCTCCACTTTCTCCCCCACATCAACCTTACAAAGAAAAAGCCTGTCGGACTTTTCAACTTTTTCGGCTGATTTTATTTCTCCAATTCTTATATCTATTTTTGCAAAATCATCAAAATTTATCATAATAAATGTAAAGTTAAAATCTCAAAATGAAAAATGACAATAAAAAATCTTAAAATCTTACGAAAATTTCTTCTCGAAATTTTCGTTATTATTTTATATTTTACACTGTTATTTTTCATTTTGAGATTTACATTTTAATTAGTAAAGCTATTCTTTTTACCCTTAACTGTCTCCCATAGTAGCATCCAAGTAACTACGCAAAATCAATGCTGCAGCGGAGGCGTCGTTCTTTTTTAAAGAAACTGTTTTCTCTTTTCTTTCGCCCTTTCTAATGTTTCTCAAATTTTGTCCCTGAGTTCTTTCCGCTTCTGCACTCGTAAATAATTCCTTTTGAAAATAAGTTGGTAAAGTAGTTTCTTTTTCTAATTTTTCTTTAAAGGAAATTATTTGTTTCATTATGGGGTTTAGTTCTCCTTTAAAATTTAAAGATTCGCCAATAACAATCCCCCCCACTTTTTCTTCTTCACAAATTTGTTTTATTTTGCTAAACAAATTTTCGTCATTGTCTAAAACGACTTTCGGGAAAGCCATTTTACCACCCTCATCAGAGATAGCAATGCCAACATTTTTTAACCCATAGTCTATTCCTAAATATTTCATAATTACTTACTATAATTTATTTTCTAAGTTTTTTAAAATAAATTCGACGCTATCTTTTATGTCATTGTTATTATCAACAAACACCTCTTCTTCATTTTTTATTTTATCCAAACTATTTTGCAAACTTTTAAAATCTTCGATTGTATTTTTTATTTTTCTTTCTCTTTGATGCTCAGTCTCCAAAAGTTTTTCGAAATCTCGTTGTATATAAAACCAGAAAATTTCAATGTTACTTTCTTTACAAAAACTTTTTACCCTTCCAACAAATTCTTTGTTATCAAAAAGCTCATCAACAACAACTAATTTTTCCTTTTGGTCAAAATATCTCTCAATTTCCTCAGTTATTTTATCATAACTATACAGATAAACCTCTTCATTTTTGAAATCAGAATTGGCTATCATGAACTCTCTCTTAAAAGAATCGCCATAAATAACCTGACTATTTAATTTATTAGATAATTCTTCTGCTATTGTTGATTTACCACAACCAGGTAGACCTCTCAAAATAACTAGTTTCATAATTAAAATTGTATCACAAGAATTAAAGAAGGGAGCGACAAAAGTCGCTCCCTTAGGCGGTGGGATTGACGGACTTGTCATCAACAAGAACGTCAAATTTCATTTTTCCAAATTGAAGTGAATGGTATTTCACTCCATACTTCTCAAGCAGAGAAGTGGTTTCGAAAAAATCTTCTACCCTCCTCGAGGTGTACAGGACTATAGCCAAAGAGTCATCCTTGAACAACTCGTTCACTACAGCGATGTTGTCCCAAATAGGTTTAGGTTCTTCGTCCGAATCCATTGGAACAAAATCCCAAAGAGTTTCATCTAAATCAAAAGCAATAACGTATTTATTTCTTTTTACTTTTGATTTTTCAATCTGCTCTCTAATGGAGAGCAACAATTTTGTATTCATTCTGCTCCCCCTTAGATTTTTTCAATGTTTTGGAATCGAGCAAACCTCAACTCCACTTTATATATTATAGTATAAATAATAGCAAAAGTCAATGACTAGAACACTAGTAAATTAGGGGCGAAAATGAGTAAAGCTCCTAAAATTATCATGAGAACCCCTCCTACTAGAGATGAAAGATTTGAGTACTTCTGCCCTACTGTGTAGAACTTATCAAAGCCATATAATGCCAATCCAAAGACCACAAAATCATCAACCATGTAAAATAGAGTGTAGATTAAGATATAAAATTGCTGAGAGAGAGTACTTAGATTATTTATCTCCAAAATTTTTGTAAAAGCTTGGGGAATACCAATAGAACAAGCAAACTCGATAATATTAACAGAAAACGCTACCCCCATAATCCCGAGTGCGGTCAAAATTGTTAAAGGAGAACTGATTAAATTTTTTATCTTATTCTCAGTTTTAGATTTACTCTGATAATCAGTAACATCACAAACTAATTCATTCCTGTGTTTAAAATATCTTTGTAAAAAATATATTCCCCCTCCGATTGCCAAAATACCCACTGCCGGAGTTACGATTCTGTCTAACCCAACAAAATCCCAAGCTCCAAACCAAAAATTTAGAATCAACCAATACATTATCGTTTCAGCAAAAATAAACAAGCCGGCAACTTGTAACATCTTCTTCTTGTTTCCTATCTGCCAAAGAATTAACAGAAATGTTAGCAACACCCACATTGCACACGGGTTAAAGCCGTCTATGAATCCAAGGATTACCGACATCGAAAACAAAGAAAAGTCTTTCAAATCAATTACACCAAAGAAAGGAACTTTTATTTCTGTATTTTCTTGAACAGAAACGGAACAAGTGACGGAATTTTCTGTATCACAAACAGCACTAGAAGTAGACAAGTTTCTGTCTCCTTCTAAGTAATCCTCAATCGTTAGATTAGCTTTTCCTTTATGAGCTTCGATTGCAGATAAAATATCCTTTCCTGTAACTTCCGCAGAATTAAAACCTTGAATTATTGAGTCCCCCACAAGGGTAATAGGGGTCGCTTTAGTTAAATTATATTTTTCTGTAAGAAGAGTAAATTGTTCTTTTGTTTTTTTATCAGTTACATCCAATTTGATTAAATTGAAATCCATCCCTTCTGAAATTTGAGCATCCAAAAAACTTTCCTCTAACTGGCAAAAAGTGCAGTCTTCTCTCCCAAATACATAGACATTCACTTTCTCCTCTGCAAAAGTTACAGGAAAAATACTCACAAAAACAAAAAAAGAAACAAGGAAAATTTTAAAAAAATTACTCATATATAGGGAAAAGGATACCATAAAATAAAGAAACGGAGAAACATAAAAACAGCCCCGACAAGTCGGGGCTTCTTCCACAAAAATTTCAGAAACGAAGAGTACTGGCGGCAGCTCTTTTATTGGCTTTTTCCATTTTCCGGAGAAACAACAAAACCTGCCGATGAACCTTCTGCCTTAAGAACCAGAGATCTAGCCTAGCCAAAAAATTATCTAGCTCCCCTTGCTTCTCCTTCATGGTTGGAAAAAAAATCACCATTCCCTTTGCTTTCATTAGGAAACCTCCTGTCCGATAGTATTCGAGGTTATATAACACTCTTGGCAAAAAGGACCTACGTTTTTTTCTTCCCCGCAACCAGGACACTGAGGACAACCGCATCTTTCCTTTGTGGTTATGTAATTGCACTCCAGAATTCCTTTAATAATTTTTTTACAACCCCTGCCAATGCAGGGTTGCTCTTTAAACAGATCTTGGGGAATTGAAGGTTTAGCCTTACCCCCTTTGTCCGTTTTCATAAAAGGTCCTCCTCTTGTCACTAGAAACCTCTTGGCCTAGCAGACTTCCACAAAAGAAATCTGCTAGACCCTCTCGTAGAATTTCTGTTCTCTTTCCTTTTTGATCACTTTATTTGAGAAACGAATCGGGGACAAAAGCCCTTATCCCTCTGACATTCACAGCAATCCATCGCCCTCCTGAATTTCGGCAAAACCTTTCAACCCCACTTGAGGGTGATTCCTTTGTGTATCTCTGCCATACTTCAAAATTGGTGTCACAGGGATAGAAAAAATCACTTGAAGAGTCATGTTTTACCTCTTGGGCAATACTTGATATGCTAATCAAAACAAAAAACAAAGCCCATAATATTTTTTTCGCCATAAAGACTTCCTCCTCTCATAATCAGAAACTTATGCGCCATGGGGCAGGAGAGATTTGGTCCCCCGGTGGAATTTCCACGCGTTTCTCTGTTTTGCCCTTTGGTTTAGGTAATGAATAGGAAACGAAAGCTTTCATGTAACCAGTGCTAATGGCCACCCAGGGTCCCTTGGGATGCTGGCAAAACCTTTCCGAGGTACTTCCACTAAGGGTTTCATAGATATACCTTTGGCCTGCCTTAAACTGAGTGTTACAAGGTGACGGAAAAGGTTTCTCTGGTAACTGATACTTCCTTGCTCCTCCATAGCAAATTGATGCGCAGAAAAAGACAAAAAACAGAGACACTGTGATTATTTTTACTTTCATGGAAACCCTCCTTTTTTTGAAGAATTCTTAGCAAAAAACTATCCTAATTCAAGGTTAGCAAACTTTCCATAAAAAAGAAAGGTTCGTTGAATCTAAACCTTTCTATTGATATACTCTACTTATGCAAATACAACAAATACAAGCTTTGCAAGAAACAAACCCAGAGCTATTTATTTTAATAATTATTTTAATCGCTCTCTGGGTTCTTCCTTGGAAGGGTTATGCTTTATGGAGAGCTTCAAAAAATGGCCACTCAAAATGGTTTGTTGCTATTTTTCTTATAAACACAATGGCAATCTTAGACATCATCTACATATTCTTTGTTGATAAAAAGAAAAGAAAATAAACTTAAAATGAAAGCTAAAATTATATTTATAATTGCTCTCTTAATTGCGACCTCTCTTTTATATTTATTTGGGATTTTTAATAAAAAAGATTCAAATCAATTTGATACAGCTGTAATAAATAATTCTTCATTTAGAATATCTATTGCCGACACAGCATTAGAGAGAGCCAGGGGTCTTTCTAATAAAATTTCACTACCAAAAGAAGAAGGGTTGCTTTTCGTCTTTAACGAAATTGGTGTCTACCATTTTTGGATGAAAGATATGAATTTCCCGATTGATATAATTTGGATAGGAGAAGACTACAAAATTGTTTATATAAAAGAAAATGCCCTTCCCGAATCTTATCCCGAAAAATTTAACCCCAACCAGCCGGCTTTGTATGTTCTGGAAATAAACGCAGGGATGGTTTCAGAAAACGAAATAAAAATAGAGGATTTTGTTTTTTTGGAGTAAGCTTGGTTTTTAAATATTTCGTTTAAGAAAAAACTCTTTGCAGGTACTAAAAATCAAACGTATTAAAAATAAAACGCTTTTAATTTCACTCTGGTAATTTCAATTTTGAAACAACATCCTTCCTTAACTAAATTCGAGCTATTCTTTGTCAGTAAGTATGACAAGTCGCTCGGAATGGGTTTTTTCCACCTGATTCCAATCTCCCATGCAAGTTATGAGGTTAAGGTGCGCCTTGCCATCGTCTGATTCAAACACACCCAATGCCACATCATCTTTGTCATAGATTCGGATTTCACGCACAATAAAAGTGGTGGTCACCCCTTTTTCATCTTCAACAGATATCCTTTCCCCTTCTCTTAATTTGTGTAAATTATCGAATACCGCCGGTATGTTATTTTTCCAACCGTAGTGTCCGTTAATAACAGCACTGCCACTTTCACCAGGGCGCGGTCCAAGATTAAACCATGCTACATCAGTAGGGTCTTTTGGTACATCCATTGCTCCGTCGGACGTAAGCCCCACAGAAATAACCGCTGAATCAACTCCAATCGCCGGAATCTTAAGACGCACCGGTAGTCCAACGCTTGCGTATTCTTGATTTGGAAGAGTGGCAACATTTTCAATGAGCAATGCCGAACTACCTTGAATTGGGTTTTTTAGAATAAAATTAAAAAGAAGTATTGCAAAAAGAATGAACCCTAAAAGGATAATACCCAACAACATTCGTTTTGATAAGATTTTTGATTGCATAAATTTTGTAAAAAGTTTTTAAACACAAATGCCAAACAAAAATTTGTTTGGCATTTGCTTGCTAATAATTTTCCTTGATAATTAAGACTAAACTATTTGCTTTCTTTGAGCAAAATAGAATAGAGCCAAAACAGCAAAGATGCCGACTGGGGCAACAATATTCCAAGGAATACTATTATCGCTAGGAGGAAGCCCTGTGTTAGGTAATTTAGGAATAGTGACATTCACAACAACAGTAGCGACGGCAGAGTCTCTAGCAGTCAGACCGTTAGCTTCTCCGCTAGCAGTAACTGTGTTCTCTGTAGTTTTAGTAAGTGTTGCTTGGCAGGAGTAGAACCATGTTTCGGTGGTATCAAGCTTTGAATTACTATTAGTGTCACCAGAAATATATTTTACCGGACTGCATTTATCATCAGATAGAAGGACATTGTTCAATGCGACCGTTCCTGGATTAGTAACTTGGTTAATGTAGGTGACCGTTCCCCCTCCAGCAAGGAGTGCTAGTGGGCTTGGAACTTTTGTCACGTGGATCAAGGCAACGCTGGCAATAATTGGTGCAATATCATCTTAATGATGGTACAAGTTTTAGTCTCGCCATTCACAATTGTCCCCGAACAACCTACAGAACTAGACTGTGAGTAACCCGGAAGATTAATTTCCGTTACTTCGTAAGAACCAGTATTTAGTGTAACATCCACACCGGAAGCAGAGCCGGCAAAAGAACTCGAGGAAACATTCGTGCCAGCGATGTTAATCATGAAATTAGAGGGAATTGCCAACCCGCCATTATCATTGATCACCAACTTAACTACACGAAGTGTAGCGGTAGAAAACACGCGACCGTCAGAGGAAGAGGAAGAGGCAGAGGAAGTGGAAGTGGAAGGCACACATGTCGGTCCCGAAATAGTATTATTGATCAAGGTTACATCACCTCCCAATGCCAAAGCCCTTCCGTTCAAAACTACGCCACTGCCAAAATGAACACCTGTTCCTGCGATGATTGTTCCGACAAAAGAACTACCATTAATAGTTGCCAAAGTGTTAACTTTCCAATATACATCACAAGCTCTTGCCCCATTGATTAAATTAATAGAACCAGATGATATTAAATCACTTGATGCTCTTAAAATGTATACACCAGGACCATCAAGCGTAAGCACACCACCATTTAACCGTCCAGCTCCGATATCATAAACACCAGTAGTGAGAGCCAGACCATCAAGAGCTGGGCCAATACTTGCGGTTGAACCCTGCGCGGTTATGTTGTCATTCGCAGTTGAAAGATTGGTTTGAACAGCAGAATCTAAAGTTGCCAAACCTGGGGACATTCCATCTGTGGAATATATTGTGCCACCCACATCTCCGGCAGTTAATGTGGAAATCCCGGCACCAGTACTATTTATCCCAACATTCCCAGATATAGTTCCTGTCCCTGTAATCGCGGTTTGTGCAACAATAGAAAAAGTGGCAGACGCGCCCAATCCTGGGTCCGTTGCCGCAAATACGATGGTCGCTCCGGCTATACCAAGTATAAGCATAATACTCAATATAATTATTGAAACTTTGTTAATTTTTTTCATATTATTTATTTTTTAATTAATTTTTTTATTTTAAAATAGGCAATTTTCTGATTCACGACCTTTGCCACTTAATAATACGCTATTTTTGATATTCCACGTTAAAAAAGACTAACAACTTTTAAGTACACCGAGACCTCTCTGTTGAGAGGGTGGGATTCGTCCCGCAGTTACTAAATAAAATCTTTCGCTTCGCTCAGATTTTATCAAGTACTGCTGGACGCGGTTCACCGAGTCACTTCGCTTCGCTCAGCGTCGGCTCCGCCGTTCGAATTCCACCCTCACTCCGTTAGCAAATAAAAAAACAACCCCTTGGTCGGGGTTGTTTTTTTATTTGTGCGGAGAGGGTGGGATTCGAACCCACGGCACGGTTTCCCGCGCTCCGGTTTTCAAGACCGGTGCATTCGACCTCTCTGCCACCTCTCCATTGTTTATTCAGTTTTTTACTATACTACATTATCAGATAAATGACATTTTTACCAAGAGAGGTCGAATATTCGTCCTCCTCCCTTCAGTCGGATTCGAAACAAAATCTTTTGTTTCTCATCCTCTCTGCCACCTCTCCTTTTCTATATTCGATTTTCAAGCCTTAACTTTAGCTTTTTTTAACTAATTTTTCAAGTAAAAACAAAGCTATTGCCCCCTCCCCTCAAAATTTATACCCAAAGCAATAAAAAACGTTGTAAACTTGATACTTGATACTTACTACTTTATACTTATTTATATGTTAAAAGAATTTAAAGAATTCGCTATAAAAGGTAATGTTATCGATATGGCGGTAGGTATCGTAATTGGTACTGCTTTTGGCAAGATTGTCAGCTCTTTTGTGTCTGACATCATAATGCCACCTATTGGCGTGTTAACTGGGGGAGTAGATTTTTCTAACCTAGTTATTACACTAAAAAAAGCATCTGAGGGAATCGAAGCTGTAACAATTAATTATGGTATGTTTATTAATACCGTTATCGATTTTGCAATAATAGCTTTTGCTATTTTCATGGTTATAAAACAACTTAACCGCCTAAAGAAAAAAGAAGAAGCAAAACCAGAGGAAGCACCAAAAACACCAGAAGATATTTTGCTTCTAAGAGAAATCAGAGATTCTTTGAGTAAATAAATTTTTAATCTCAAAAAAAACAAAAAGTTGGGTGTCGGACACCCAACTTTTTGTTTTTTCTTCATTTTATGTATAATGAAATTAGAAACAATGAACCTTAGAAAATTAACCATACTTGAAGGAGGGAATCACCATGAATAGTATGACGATATTTGATGACATGAGGACGATGGAAACCGCTTTAGGGGAGAACAATCGCTGTGGAAATTGCAGGTCAACATTTACTGGAGAAAGTTGCCCAAAATGTGGGTCTCACTTCTCCGCTAAGGTTACCAATCCCACAAAAAAGAAAGAAACTAGTAATTCTGATTTGCCCAAGTCCCTTTAAGGGGCTTTTTGTTTTTAATGTTTTTTATCTCTTCGTTTTTCTTTTATTATGTTCTTCTGTTCTTCTGTTTCTTTGCTATAATATATCCATGGAAACGGAAACTGAAGATGCTATTCAATGGCAAACACAAGAACATGAACACTACGAAAAAACTCCAGATTGGTTTTGGGGGTTATGGGTATTTGGTATTGCAATAATTGTTCTTTTGGCAATGACCAACAAAATCTCCACTGCAATTTTAGTTTTTGTAATAATGGTGACTTTAACTATTCAATCAACAAAAAAACCAAGAACAATAAAATGCATTGTGGATTCAAAAGGAATTGTTATCTATGGTAAAAAATACCTTTTTAAAAATATAGAATCTTTTTGTATCCTAGAAGATGAATTTCCTAGAATACTTTTGAAATCGAAAAAGAAGTATATGCCTTTTATAACAATCCCTGTTGGGGATGCAGACACTGAGGAAATAGAGAAATTCCTACTCAATCACCTAAAAAAAGAGGAGCACTCTGAACCGATTTCGTATAAATTGATGAGGTATTTTTAATAAACTCGAAGAGATAGAATCGTCCCACGATTACTAAGTAAATTTTTTCGTGCCTCAAAATTTACAAAGTATCGCTGGACATATTTCTTTCGTTTCAGCTTTTTTTATTAAGGTTGAAATCAAAAGCCCGCTGTCTCGCTTCGCTCGACATGCCCCGTCTTTCGATTCCTGACGAAAAGTGCGCAGGCACTTTTCTCCGAGAGGACAAAATTAAAAGAACAGATTGAAAACCAATCTGTTCTTTTAATTTTGTCCTCTCGGCAAGAATCGAACTTGCGTCGTGGCTTCCGCAAAGCCATGTTCTATCCACTGAACTACGAGAGGGGTCAACTGTTATATTATCACAAAAATTGTTACTTAAACAAAAAAGATTTTGCCAAAGGCAAAATCTTTTTTCTTAATTCTTAATACTTAATACTTAATACTTAATACTTAATACTTAATACTTAATACTTCTATATTTTTGCAATCATCTTTGCTAATCTTGATTTCTTTCTAGAAGCAGTATTCTTTTTGATAACTCCCCTCTTTGAGGCCTTATCAATTGCTTTATAAGCTTCTGACAATTTAGCTTCTGCTTCTTTCTTATCCTTGGCTATAGTTAATTTAGAAATTTGTTTTACAGAATCCTTTAGTGTCCTTTTTACACGAATATTAAAAACTCTCTTTTTTTCAGAGCCACGAAGTGCTTTTTTTGCTGATCTTGTTATAGGCATATGTGGAAAGATTACCTTACTTTGATTTAAAAATCAAGTAATCTAAATGGGTTTATTCTTGCTACTTGATACTGGCTACTTTATACTTATAAATATATGATTTCACAGCTTACTGGCAAAATAACATACAAAGGAGACAACTTCATTATAATTGATGCTTCAAGTGTTGGTTATAAAGTATTCGTACCCAACGACACAATCAAAGAAATAGATAAACTTAACACCAGTGACAAGAAAACGACTCTCTGGACACATTTAGCTGTAAGAGAAAATTCTATGGATTTGTTCGGTTTTCTAACAAAGGAAGATCTAGATTTTTTTGAATTACTAATTTCTATTTCGGGAATTGGACCCAAAACTGCTTTGGGGATACTAAATGTTGCCACCACAGAAACGCTTATCTCAGCAGTTTCAACAGGAGATACTTCTTACTTAACAAAAGTTTCTGGTATCGGTGCTAAAAATGCTCAAAAGATTGTTTTGGAATTAAAAAACAAAGTAGCGAAAATTGAACAAACCCCAACTGGAATCAGAGAAGAAATCGATGTTATTGAAGCATTAAAATCGCTGGGTTATTCCGCTCGAGAAGCTAGTGACGCTCTTAAAAAAATTGATAAAGAAATAATTGGAACCAGCAATAAAGTTAGAGAAGCTCTAAAAATTTTAAGTAAATAGAAAAATAAGGCTGCCCGACAGCCTTATTTTTCTAAAATCTGGTTCTAGATTGCTTCGCTCTCGCTAACAAAGAGCTCTCGTTAGCAAGAACGTTGGGACAAATTTTGCGGAGCAAAATTTGTCCCAACGTTCTTAGTTTTTTATTATTAATCCCGAATCCCTGATTCATGGTTCTTGATTCATTATTCTTAACTCATGATTTATAATTCTGCCTAATTCTGATAGAATTAAGCTATGTTAGACGATCTTCTCTACAAAATAAAAAGTTACATTCCCACTAATTTATTTAAGAAAATTCAGCCTGCTTATCATTACTCGCTTTCCCTATTAGGGGCCCTTATCTACCGCTTCCCTTCAAGAAAAATATTTGTAATCGGGGTAACTGGGACAAAAGGAAAAACCAGTACCACAGAATTAATCAGTGCAATGCTTGAAGAAGCCGGTTTTAAAACAGCTCTCCTTGGGACAATGCGCTTTAAGTTGGATGAGGAGTCAGAAATGAACAAACAAAAAATGACCATGCCAGGAAGATTTTTTGTTCAACAATTTATAAAAAAAGCTGTAAAAAAACAATGTGATTATATTATTATAGAAATGACTTCACAAGGTGTTTTGCAGTTCCGCCACAAATTTATTCAAATGAACGCTCTTATTTTCACAAATTTGTCTCCTGAACATATTGAGTCACACGGTTCTTATGAAAATTATGTACAGGCAAAACTTAAGATTGCCGAGGCTCTAGAAAAATCTAACAAAGAAAGAAAACTTATTGTGGTGAATACAGATGACGCAGAATCTGCTAGATTCTTAAAGAATAACATAAAAGAGCAATATAAATACTCGGTAACCGATGCCGAACCATATCAATTAGCTAAGCAGGGTCTCGTCCTAACTTTTGGAGGAACGAAAATAAATTCTAGTCTGTCTGGAAAATTCAATATTTATAACATTTTAGCGGCGGCAACATTTGCCAAAAGTCAAAGCATTAGTAACGAAACCATAAAAAATGCTATCCAAAAATTTAAAGGAATTCGAGGTAGAGTAGAAAGAATAGATGAAGACCAAGATTTTGTTGTAGTTGTAGATTATGCTCACACAGCTGATTCTTTAGAAAAACTTTACGAGGCTTTCCCCAACTCAAAAAGAATTTGCGTGCTCGGCAACACAGGAGGAGGGCGTGATAAATGGAAAAGAAAAATTATGGGTTCAATTGCAGATAAATATTGCTCTCATATTATTTTAACCAACGAGGACCCTTATGACGAAGACCCAAGAAAAATATTAGAGGAAATGACTGAGGGAATAGAAAAACCAAATTATGAAATAATAATGGATAGAAGAGAGGCTATAAACAAAGCCTTGTCATCCGCCGAAACTGGTGATACTGTTTTGATATCTGGAAAAGGAACTGATCCTTATATTATGGGCCCAAATAACACCAAACTACCTTGGGACGATGCCAGAGTCACAAGAGAAGAACTTAACAGATTAAAAAAGTAATTTCCGCCAAAGGCGGATCCGCCTTTGGCGGAAAATTTAATAAACAATAATGACTGGGGGAGAATTTTTTAAATGGATAGTGTTCGCTTTTATAGGGCTTTTCGTGCTCTGGTTTCTTTCTGGTGGCCCTGATCGAGGGGCCACCCAGCAAGGAGGGGCGGCGGCGACAACCTCCCCCTCATCCGGTATTGCCGGTTATTTTAGCGCCTACACCAATAACCAAAGCGGTTCCACAGAAACAGTGCTTAGAAGCCCAAGAGTAAGGCCTGAGATAAAAAATCCACTAGAAAAAGAATCGGAACAAACACAAGAGACAAAAAAAATCTCTCTTTATCAAGATAAAATTTCAATAGAAAGAGGGACTGCTACTTATACCGACCCTTCTGCTGAATATTTAGTATTAACCAACGACAGAAAAAACAAAGAAAAAATTAATATCTCTGGTTGGTCGATAACAAGTTCAGCTACAGGGAAAAACATTACTATAGGTGAGGCTTCCTATCTGCCCTACACGTCTAAAACTAACCCCCAACAGCCAATTTTCTTGTCTCCTGGAGACAAAGCTTATGTAACAACGGGAAGGTCTCCAATAGGAACTTCCTTTAGAACAAATCTTTGCACGGGGTATTTTGAACAATTTCAAGATTTTAAGCCCTCTCTAAAAAATGAATGTCCAAGGATAGTAAATGAGGAAAACTTTAAAATAAAAATATCCGGCCCAAATGCCTTAAATGATGCTTGCATTGATTTTATTGAAAGAATGAGAACATGTACGATAAACGCAAAACCACTACCACTAACAATGCAATACGAGTGTTCTTCTTTCATAAACTCGGAAATCAATTATCAAACCTGCGTAACGAACCACAAAAATGAAGAAGATTTCTATAAATCTGAATGGAGAATTTTCTTAAACAGAGATGAAGAATTGTGGAAAGCTAAAAGAGAAACAATAAGACTTTTAGATGCTGATGGAAAAGTAATTGATAGTTTGAGTTATTAAAAAAATTAAAACAGAGCCAGTAGGCTCTGTTTAAAAAATAAATATAGATTATTATTTTATTTCACACATCGATACTTATAAGTACTACTTGTTCTTGTGCCAGTTACAGTAGTAAACATAGTACCGTCAGCTAATTTATAAACAACCTGTCGAGGAAAAGTTATGGCGTCAGAGTTTACACTTGAAACATCACTGCTCCATATCAGCGCTTGAGAGCCCACATTTGAAACAATTTTCGATCCTGGATATAAGATGTCGTGCCAATATACATATTCCAAATCATGGGTACTTGGGAGCCTCCAACATTTTTCCTCCCCCCCAGTATTCATAGCCATACATCCAGCATAGGCATTTTGCAATAAAACAGAAGATGCCGACTCATTACTTATTTGTGTAGGGATACTTGAGCATGTTGCGATAGATGCCGCCGAAACACAATTAAGACCATTTTGGTCACAATATTCTGTTGCACCAACTTTCCCCTCTACATCAAGTTTCAGCCCTGCATCTGGAGTAAAATCCCCTATTCCTACTTGCCCATCACTTTCTATAGTTAAATAATTGTTCCAATTAGTATTTCCTCCAAAAGCCCAATTATTGGTCGTTGCTACTTTATAACCTATTGAGAAACTATTATTTCCTGCAGATCCCCAATGGTTTAAGGACCAGTGAATACCATCTTCATCAGAAAAAAGAAGGTGAGAATCCCCTGAGCCACCAATAATTTGCAATGCCGCGCTCAAATCTTCAATGATGACATCAGCAATGTCTGCTTTTGCTGCAGCTTGGTCTACATTTTTCACGTGAAGTTGAGCTTCCGGGCTAACAGTTCCAACACCCACATTGTTGCTAACATAAGCGGTTCCAAAAACTGCCAAAGCATCAAGGCTCAATCCCGCTCCTTTAACTTGAGAGGTTGGACCTACATTCAAAGGAGCAGCAACATTCCCCTCAGTGGGAGGGAGTGAGGGAGCGGTCCAAGCGGCGAAAGCATAGTTTACCCCCACGGACAACACTAGCGCCAAAATAATTATTTTTATTGCTTGAATAATATCTTTTTTCATAATTTTATTATAATAATTAATGATTAGTTTATAAAAAATTCTCCAAAGAAAATATCTCAAAGAATTTGTCTTTGTTTCTTCTAATTATATCCCTTTAATCTTTTTGTGTATATTCTTAACTGTGGACTAATAAGTTGCCCGAAACAAAACAAAGAACCTTTGCTTGATTTCAGACAAAGGTTTTTTGTTTTGTTTTTAATAATAGATTTTTAGAATTCTCCTCCGTTGATAGGACAATCCGTAGGACAATTGAATGGGGTTTCTCCTTTTTCACAAGAGTAGTTGATGCAGAAAGCATTTTCGGTAGTAGGAGTGCCGTCAGTACAGCTGTCGTCTAGACCATCAATAAGACCGTCACCATCGTTGTCTAGCCCGTCGTTGCATTCGGTAATTATAGGGGTTTCTGTGTTATCAGCGACATTGCTACAGTCAGGATCTCCTGTTCCGTCGGTTTTGTAATCTATTTTCCCGTCAAAATCATTATCAATACCATCGCTACATTGTGTGGATCCGTCAGACTCATCATTGTCTAAATAGGAAGTACAACCGGAGTCAGCTCCATAATCTTTATTTCCGTCACTGTCATTATCGACGCCATCACTACATTGGGTAATACCAATACTACCAACTGTTATTATAGACTCTTTGGTTACCCCACTCGTTGCTTTTAACTTTTCTTTTCCTGGCGCTTTTGGAGTAATTACTCGATTAGGACCAACCATTGCTGAGTCAAAAGCATCATTGGTAACGATTGTGCTTGTCCAAGTAACAGAAGAAGTAACATCTCCAGTACTATCACCGCATCCTAGATCTGCGTTAAAACAAGCTCGAACATTGATAGGCACTCCGATAACCGCAACCTGATCTCCTTCAAACAAAATACCCGAGTTGCAAGAATCTTTACATATTTTCAAGGTGTTGGATGCTGGGACGGAATCAAACCAAACACAAACCGGTTCGATACTGTTGCCTGCTGTACTTTGTGCAGTCGCTGGATCCGCGTAAGCATTGTGAAAGGCCTCAACATAATTTACGCCTGCTGGTACAACAAAATTAGTGTTAACAACTCCTGACCAAGATGCCTCATTTACACCGTCGAGTAAGTCGAGAAGGGTGGGGTTCGTTTGTGCTAACAATCCTGTAGGAGGGAAAATCGTGGTGTTGTTAGATCTTAGGTTAACATGAAATTTTTCCCAAAATTGCCCAATGTTGGATGAGCGGGTAAGGCCTCCATCATAAATCATCAAGCTTACGTTGTAATTTCCTGGAGGGACTGCACGAGAAATAATTTCACTAGCACTGTACACAGAACCGGAGGAACTAGCTCCTTGGAGGAAATCGACCACAACATCACCAGGCCCAGCAACGAAAGGACAGGCCGGTTTAGTGTATGCGCTTTCATGGTCATCCAAAGAATTCGTACAATCAGGGTCCCCCGTTCCGTTAGATTTGTAATCTATTTTCCCGTCAGGGAACAATTCATTATCAATACCGTCATCGCATTCTACCGTGGGGTTTTGTTCGCTGGTATCTCCAGGACCAGAGCACCCTGGGTCGGCTAGGTCAGTTAAACCATCTCCGTCGTCATCAACACCATTATTACATTGGGTGCTTCCGACAATAGCAACTTCCACTGTTTTGTATGGGGTAGATTCACCCTGAGTATTTAAACACTTTAAGCCATAAGTTGTCGTAACAACAGGGGAAACAACTTCGGAATAACTCGTCCCTAGCATAGTCGCAACTGGACCAATCCATCCTGTATAAGTACATATAAGCATGGAGTCCGTAGTATCGATTTTCCACCTCAAATTAGCACTGCCCCCCGCAACAATAGGGCTATCAGTGGTCCAAAAACTTACATCAGGAGTAGTTTCATTCCCATCCCAAACACTTTTACACCCCGGATCGGTTGGATAATCTACTTTACCATCACCATCGTCATCCAAACCATTATCACACGCTGGGCCTGAAGCATTTTTCTCGCTAGGGTCTGTCGTGGCGGAACAACCCGGGTCACGTAACGCAGGAACAATATTGTAATCGGTTAAACCATCTCCATCGTTATCGATGCCGTCGCTACATTCCGTGGCAGATACAATAGTGACATCAATAGCACTACTTGCGTTGCTAGTGCTGTTTGCTACATTATAGACGATAGTAGCAGTACACCCAAGATACTGAGCTTGTGCAAGTTCCACTACGCTGTTTCCTGGACTGTTTTGAGCGGGAGTCCAAACTCCACCTGTGCCAGCGCCAGGACATGTGCCAGAAAGATAATATGTAGCACCCCACGATGTACCGCCGGTCGAGCTCCATTGTTTAGTATTACTTTGTCCAACAACAAGCGTTTTGCTCTTTAATCCGTCAATAGTAATAGAAGCAGTAACCGGAACAGGAGCAGTACATGTATTTGTATTTTTGCTCCACACCCCATTCACGCACGAATAACTACACGATCCACTATAACCAGAAGTACAAGTACCAACAGAACCAGAAGAGACTGAGGGAAGAACACAACTACTGAGTGAAGTGGCTGGGCAGAAAACAGGAGGGGGTGGAGGATTTTGAGCTTTTACCCGTATTGAATCAATAAGTTTCGTTGACCCATCCCATAATTCATAATAAGTTCCACAAGTCGAATCTACATTGTTATCCACGTAACTTCCGCCCAACTTACCTGTTGCTACAAAAAACAAATCAGGATATACACGCTCTAGAACACCAAGATTAGAAGCATTATATTCCCACGAAAGGGTGGATGAACAAACGGTATTGCCACCAACAAGAGTACATGGATTGGGGGTGGCTTTAAGAATTCCCTTATTTAATGTAGGAGCGGTACAATAATTTGGATTAACCGTACAAGTCTTGTATTTAGCGGATCCTGTAAACCCGCTAAGTGTACAGGTTCGAGTTTCGGTCTCACAAGGAGTTCCAAAATTAACAAACCAATCTTTATAGGGTGCTATTGTCCCTCCAAGTCCGCGATGTAAAGTACCGCCTGTTGGACCATAAGTAAAAACACATTGAAAATAGCGCACTTCATATGGCACAAGAATTGATTTACCATTACCAGTAAAGGTAGCCTCAAAATATTTTCCACTACCATAACCAGGAGCACCATCGAGATTCATTGGTGCCGGTATATAAACTCTTTTATAAACATTCGTACCGCCCCATAGAGATTGATGTACCAATATATCCTTTGTCTGTCCATTGGCGGTTACGCTCAAGTTTATATCGCCAGAATAAAGATTACTACACCAGTTTGCAGTAGCATTCCCATATATCTCCATAGTGTCTCCTTGAGTATAAGGTCCGCCCATACTAACTGAATATGTCACTTCCCCATTAGTAAAGGTGTCTGCCTGCACCAAACTTCCGCTCGATAAGAAAATCCCGCCAGCCAGCAAAAGAAAGATTGCGACCGATAATCCTTTTCTTTTTTTGAAAAATATCATCATAAGAAAAAAAATCACAAAAATAATGACAAGAATGATGCCATATTTAAAAAATTGGCTTAACTGAGATTGCCCCGCTGGGACATTTTGACTTTCAATAGTAAAATCTTTTTTGTCCAAAATATTACCTTTATCATCCTGAATCGCAACGGCTATATTTGGATTTTGACAATTTACATTTATAGGCAATTCATAATCAACCGCGAATGAAGCTTGGTCCATTTCTTTTTGTACAGTCGCGCAGACTTTATTTTGCGTATTTTTAATAGCAATATTAATCAACATCTTGCCATTATCTGTTTCCCCTAATCTAGAATCAGGGAAATTGTCGGCTGAAGAGGCCCAGAGTAACGAGACTTTGGCTATGTCGCCTTTTTGATAATAGTCTTTGTCTAGGCGTAAATTTTGAATAGTGGCACTCAATCCACGAAGCACATAATGAAAAGTAACTTTATTAGAAATGTTTTGATTTTGGTCATTTACAAACTCTAAAACGACCTCATAAGCTTGAGGAGCTTTCGCTTTGGGTAGGTTAAAAGAAAGCTGTTTTTTTTCTTTCTTACCCAACGTCACAGTTGGTTGATTTTCCAAATTAGTGTTCACCTCTTGACCAAAAGTAGTACGCCAATAGGTTTTGAACTGTGGAGTAATAGTAATTGGATTGTCGGCGTGATTTGTTGCGTCGCAAATAGCAATGAGTGTTTCTTCTGATGTGATGTCCACCCCTTGGCTTGATGTGTATTTTTTATATCCGGCCTCTCCTTTCACAGTTAGATAACAAGAATTTTGGTCTATTTCTACATACTGATTATTTCCGTTAAGAATTGCTTTGCCGGGGTTAGTTAAAGCCAACATGAGTCCATTTTTATTTTTGGCAACCAGCCAGATTTCAAACTCTCCACTTAGATAACTGGGAGCATTATAGTCAATTTCTTTATGCACAGTTTGATTTTCATTCAGTGTAACTGATTCATCATAAATTTTTTCATCCACAATAACTTGTGACCCCGCTACATTTTTAATCAATTGAACAGCATATGCTACATCCGGCTGAACATTAACACGATTGGAAAGATCAAAAGACAACTTAAAAGAATTTCCCTCTTGAGAAACTATCTGAGCACTGTAGATATTAACTGTCGCCACCACAACGAATTCTTGCGAGTCTGGATTTAAGGGAGGAGTTTCCTCTACTTGTGCAGAGGCAAAGGATGTTAAGCCTAGAACAATTATGGAAAAGGCTACAATTAATTTTAATTTCTTCATGATTTTGTTTTAATAATTAATGATTAGTTTATAAAAAATTCTCCAAAGAAAATATCTCAAAGAATTTGTCTTTGTTTCTTCTAATTATATCCCTTTAATCTTTTTGTGTATATTCTTAACTGTGGAATAAAAAATTCTCACAGAAATAACAAAAAACCTTTGTCTTACTTCAGACAAAGGTTTTTTGTTTAAATAATTTTTTAGAATTCTCCAAATAATGTAAAGCAGTCGGTGAAACAATTAAGGAAGTTTTCTCCTGCTTCACAAATATTGTTTCCACAAACACTTGGTGGGGGGGCGCAGGTTGTGGCTGTGCAGTCGGAGGCACATCCGCCAGGAGGAACACATGTGGCTCCGTTGTTTACTCCTAGGTCGCATTCTTCTGTCCCTTGTTTAATACCGTCTCCGCACTGGTAAAGACCTAGCATATAAATCTCACCACCAAGAGAATAATCAGAACTAACATTGTCCTCCAATATATAAAAGGAAAAATCACCGAATTCATTATAAGCAGTATTGGTATATCTTATTTTCTGAATGCCTCCATCATTTATAACGGATGTCGTCCCATAATGAGCTGGCGTTGCAGTAATGGTGACCCCAGTTGTGTGATTGTAGATGTCATTTGCTAATACATTGATATCAATTGTTTCTCCTTCGTTTATATAAACGACATCTGGGAGGGCCTTAACATTTGGTGACTCTTTATCATCAGTAGGAGAATCACAATCAGAGTCTTGCATGTCATACAATCCATCTTCATCATCATCAATTCCGTTATCACATTGAAGATTACTCAACTCACTATCGTCGGTGGACGATGAACAACCTGGATCAATTGCTTTAAATAAAGCACAGATTGGGATAACGCTGTTAGCACTTGAAGTATCAAGATAAGCTGTATGAATAGACCTAATATTGGTTATTCCGTCAGGAACAGAGAAATTAGTATTAACTGTTCCTATCCAAATATCGCTAACAACATTATCGGCTAAGTCTGGAGTGCTGGCGGTTGTTTTTACTTGCCCACTATCATTTCTTAAGGAAACATAAAACTTTTCATTGGGTTGAGTGACGCTTACACGAGTACTGTAACCATCGTAAGACATTAATTTAACATTATAATTACCTGAGGGGATGGCTTTAACAACTTGTTCATAGTAAGGAATAGTATCAGACCGGAGTCCTTTTGTGAAATTAAAAAGAACGTCCTTACTCCCAGCCACAAAAGGACAAGCTGGTTTAACAGGAGGATCGGGAGGAACAACTACGGGATCAGCATCTACCTTAAAATCAGTGTACCCATCTCCGTCGTTATCTATACCGTCATTACACTGAGTGGGTACTGTGATATTGGCTTCTTTCGGTGTTCCGCCATTAGACACTGTTAATTTTTCTGTTCCTACCGCATTAACTGTAATTACTTCATTAGGAGAAACTGTAGCAGAATCAAAAACATCATTAGGATTAACTTGGCTTCCCCAAATAGCAGAAGTTGTTGTAATATCACCAGTAGCACTACCGCACCCAGAATCAAGATTAAAACAAGCTCGAACATTTATAGGTGTTCCAATTGTTGCTGTTTGGTTTCCTTCAAACAAAATCCCCGAGTCACAAGAATTTTTACATATCTTTAATGTGTTTACAGCAGTGGAACAAGTAGCACATTTTGGATTTTTAGAGTCAGATGGGTTTTCACCAAATTTTAACCAACCAATAACATCGCCCCCCCAAGCATACCCAAAAATATCTTTAGTATCATCATCAAAATAAACACCATAAGGCTTGGGAACAGCTTCTGTAGTTTCCCCACTAAATTTTATCCAACCGTCCCAGCCGTTAAGAGAACCGGATTTCCCAACCATAGAATAAATATCGGAGGACTTCTCTCCTCGATTTAAACAATTACCAAACGTATCACATGATATAAATTCGCCACTGTCTAAGCCAATCCACAGTTCGTCATCTAAAACAGCCATAGAATACATCCCTCTGTTTGTTTCTTTTGTGCCAAGATTGGTACAGTTTCCAGATAAATTACAAGAAAGTAAACCATCATACAGCATCCCGAGCCATAATTTATTATCAAATACTTCCATCGACTTAACAGAGTCTCCTTTGTCTCCAGCATTGACGCAACTCCCCAAGGAATCACATGATTGAAGAACTCCATCACCCATACCAATCCATAATTTATTATTAAATACTGCCATATTCTCGATGGTGCTTACCCCCTTACTTCCATGATTAACACAGTTCCCGGATGAATCACAAGACAGCAAAACCCCACCAAAAGATCCAAGCCATAACTTGTTTGCAAACACTTTCATTCCGAGTATATTTCCTCCTTTAGATCCATGGTTCACACAGATTCCCGATGAATCACAGGACCTTAGTGTGCCATCTGCCCCACCTACCCAAACCTTGTTATTAAACAATTCTATTCTACCAACGGCATTAACTGTATTTATGTACGAGACACAATGCCCAAACATATCACAAGAATATAACTTACCGCCCACAGGTACCGCCGCCCAAATCTTATTGTCAAAAATTTTTATATCTTTCATAGAAGAACCCCCCACAAGGTATTCCTCGCACCCACCTAAAAAGTTACACTTTCTCAATGTTCCGTTCCCCTGTGCTGTCCACAACTCACCAACAAAAGGAGAAACCTCAACAACAACATCAATAGAATTTCCTTTGTCGCCATGATTAGTACAGCTTCCTAGTGAGTTGCATGATTGTAAAGTTCCATCACTGTGACCAAGCCATAATTTGTTGTTAAACTCTGACACATTATTTATACGGGAACCCTTAATTCCATGATTAGTGCAGACTCCGGATGAGTTACACGACCGTAGCTCCCCAGAATCCTGGCCAAGCCATAATTTATTATCAAAAACCTCCAAAGAAGTTATAGGACTTCCTTGAAGAGTGTCATTAGCATTTGTAATTTCTTCCTCAAACTCAGTATACGACCGTAACCGGCCATCCTCTTGCCCTATCCATAATTTATTATCAAAAATCTCTATTGCGTTAATTGATGCCCCTCTATCGCCTAAGTTAAGGCAGGAACCGTCATTATAACATAACTGCAAAATACCATCAGATTGCCCGAGCCAAAGATAATTCTTAAACACTTTCATAGCCTTAATTGCCACTCCTTTATCGCCGTAATTTACACAATTTCCCAATCTATCACAACCCAATAAACTACCATCACTCTGTCCAACCCATAACTTTCCATTATACTCTAGTAAACTACTGGCGGAAGAACCAAGATATCCATAGCTAGTAAGCCCACCTAATGTACCAATAGATTCGAAGTGCCCTGTTTTAAGACCTACCCATATTCTGTTATTAAATATTTTGGCGCTATCTGGACTTCCTACTAAAGATTCAAAAAAAGTACATGACCCTGTGGAGTCACATTTTTGTATAATTCCTCCCTCTTGGATAATCCAAAGTTTATCTCCACCCCAATCACCAGCAAAAGCAGCAGTCTCGGTTCCGATTGGGTCACCAGCTACAGCCCTCGCCCAACCAGTCAACCTACCGTCGGACTCAAGCCAAACCCCATGCTGTGGATTTTCTGGAAAACCAAAACCACCATCACTTGGGTTAAGATCAATCCAACCAATGTTACTGCTCCAAGCATAAGAACCAGGAGACACTTCCCCCACCTTTAAATTCATTCCGTAATCTGTCGCAGTTACTTCACTGCTGGAATTAAGACTAACCCAACCAATATTGCCACTCCATGCAAAACCAGTGGTATTTTGGGAAGAACCAGCATCAACATTTAAAACATGACTTGTAAAATTAAAGAAAAAAACAAAAACGGCTACAAAAATAAAAGCCTTTAATATTTTATTATTTTTCAAATTTTTAATTAACACAAGATTAATTTTTTAGATTATTGATAATTTCTAGTTTCTCTTCGTTAGAAAGATTTTGTTCTGATGAAAGTTCACGAATAGTTTTGCCCTTCTGTTCTGAGTTAGCTTCACTAGTATCCTTGAGTAATGCATCTATTATTTCCATCTTCTGTTCTTCTGTTATGGGTTTCTCAACAGTCTGTTTTTGGGGTAGTAAAATAAGTACTATTAAAACAATAAAAAGAAAAATTCCAATGCTAATAAAAATCTTTTTTCCTTTTGATAAATCTTCAATAATATTATTTATTGACATGCCTAAAGTATATCTTTATAAACTTTTTATGTAAATTGAAAACTGTGAATTGATTCTTTTTAAATAATATGTTAGTATTGTTTTTGTAAAAGATTCGCCCGTGACGGCGGATTATTTTTTTAAAAACTTTTAACAAAACTTATATGTTTGATTTAAAAACAATAAATGCTGTCCTAGAGCAACTAGAACAGGAAAAAGGAATACCTAGGGAAAAAATCATCGAAGCGATAGGGATGGCTCTTGCGAGTGCTTACAAAAAAGAATACGGGCAAAAAGGCCAAATTATAAAGGCAGATTTTGACATAAATACAGGAACAGCCAATTTTTCACAAATAAAAATAGTGGTTGATGATTCTATTGTTCGGCTAGAAGGAGAAGATGAGGATGAAGAAGAAATTGAAGAAGATGAGGAAGGGGAAGAAAAAAAACCACGTTTCAACCCAGAACAGCACATCATGATAGAGGATGCTCAAAAAATAAAAAAGAATGCAGAATTAGAAGAAGAAATTGTTTTCCCGCTAGAACCAAAAGATGATTTTGGTAGAATTGCTGCTCAAACCGCTAAACAAACAATCATCCAAAAAATAAGAGAGGCTGAAAAGTCTTCTGTTTTTCATGAATTTGGAGGAAAACAAGAAGAAATCATAAGTGGGACAGTTCAGAGAATAGAAAGAGGTAATATTTTCGTAGACTTAGGAAGAGCCACTGGAATTCTTCCTTATGAAGAACAAATCCGAAGTGAAAAATACAAGCAAGGAGAAAGAGTTAGGGCTTATCTTTATTCGGTAGAAGAAACCCCTAAGGGAATATTTTTAAGACTATCCCGAACTCACCCTCAATTTCTAAAAAAACTTTTTGAAATAGAAGCTCCAGAAATAGCCAGTGGAATAGTAGAAATAAAAGCAATTGTAAGAGAAGCTGGTTCTCGTTCTAAAATTGCCGTATTTTCACACGATGAACACATCGACCCGATTGGTTCACTAGTTGGTCAAAGAGGAGTTCGTGTTTCAACAATAGTGAGCGAACTTGGTGGAGAAAAAATTGACATAATTGAATGGTCAGAGGATATCAAGAAATTCATAGAAGATGCTCTGTCCCCTGCTAAAATAGTAAGCATTACACTAAATGAGGATGAAAAAACTGCTTTCGTGGAAGTTTCTGAGGACCAACAATCATTAGCTATTGGAAAAGGAGGGCAAAATGTTAGATTGGCTGCTAGGCTAACTGGATGGAAGATTGATATAAAAGGGATTGGCGGTAAAGAAACTGGTGAAGAAAACAAAGAGGACTCAACAAAAGGTGAAGAAGAAGAAATTTCAGAAGAGGTAGTTTCTAATGAGGAAATTAAGGAAGATGAGGTAAAGATTTCAAAGGAAAGTGCTACTGATAAAAAAGAAGAAGAAACTCTTTAATAAAAACATCTGGAGAAAGGCCAAGCACTAGGTGTTTGGCCTTTTTCTATAAAATTTAAGAATAATTTAGACTATCTCTATCAACAGCAAATTTTTGTTAAAAATTTTTTTGGTGTATAATTAAAGATAGTTAGAAAACAAAGGCTTTTTTATTCTGATTAGATTGATCGTTGAAAATTAAAAACCCAAAAATTACATCTTAAGTTTATTTAAAATAATAAAATATAAAAATAAATAAAACTCTTTACTTATTTTTATTCGTCCTCACTTAAAATTATGAAAAAAATATTAACACCATTACTAATCTTTACCTTTCTTTTTTCTGGAATTGTAATTGCATCAGCTGATGAAGACATTGCTTCAACAACAGAAGGAACTACTGCCACAACGAAAAGAGAAGAGATTCAAAATAGAAACATAGAAAAAAGAGACGGAGTAAGAGAAAAATATGAAGAAAGACTAAGCGAGATAAAAGAAAAACAACAAGAAAAGAAAGAAGAAATTCAAAACAGAATCGCCTCAACCACAGAAAAAATGGCTGAGAAAAAAGAGCAAATTGAAACTAGAAAAGCATCAACCACAGAAAAAATTGCAGAAAGAAAAGAAAAATTAAAAGAAAAACAACGCGAGATAGTTCAAAATCATGTAAATAGAATAGTTGATAGGTTCAACAAATTCTTAGAAAATCTTGGAAAAGTTAATGAGAAACTAGCAGCGAGAATAGAAAAAATGGAAGAAAAAGGATTTGATATGGCAAACTCTAAATCATTAATGACAGAAGTACCCACAAAGGTTACCCAAGCTCAAGAAGAAATTGCGATACTAAAAGAATCTCTAGAAACAGCACTGGACTCCGATGAACCAAAAAATCTTTTCGAAATCTCTAAAGAATTTATAGAATCAGCAAGAGACAGTATAAAAGAAGTACATGCAAGTTTGGTTGAGGTCATAAAAGCAATAAAAGCTTCTACAAAAACAAACCAAGGGACAACTGAATCTGAAGAAACAGCTACAACAACAGAGTCTAATTAAAAATATTAATCATTAATTAAAAAATATTATGGAAGAAACAAATATGGACATGGGAAATCCTACAGAATCAACACAGGAAAATCCTGTAGAAAAAACAGAAAAATCAACAGGATCAATCGTAGGAATAATTATCGTTGTTATTATTCTTCTTTTAGGAGCATTTTACTTCTGGGGACAAAGATTGGATAAAGTAGAGAATGGAGGAGAAGAGACAACAACAGTAATAATAGACACAACAGCAGACGAAGTTGTTGACATTGAAGCAGACTTGGGAAATTTAGAAAATAATGTTGATGATTTAGGCGCTGAAATAGATGCAATACAAGCAGAATTGAACCAATAATTCTCTGTGTAGTATAAAATAAAAGACCGTGTATTCTATACACGGCCTTTTATTTTACTTATTTAGTGTTATTGGACTTTTAAGCATTACCCGAGTACCCGAGGCAAGGCCTCGAGGCCTTGCCTCGGGTGAATAAAACTATATAATATAAACATGGGAATTAGAAATATAATATTTTCGGAAGGAGAATTTTATCATATTTATAATAGGGGTACTGATAAAAGAATTATTTTTGACGAGAAAAGAGATTATCTTCGCTTTATAACCTTACTTTATCTTTGTAATAATACTGAAAAAATCCACATAAATGAGTATGCTAAAAAAGGGTTTAATTTACTGTCTCTTTTAAAAGTACAGAAGGAAAACACATTAGTCGAAATCGGGGCCTATTGCTTAATGCCGAACCACTTTCATTTATTAATTCGTGAAAAAGTTGAAGGTGGTATTAGTAATTTTATGCAAAAATTAGCAACAGCTTATTCTATGTATTACAACAGTAAGTATCAAAGAACGGGTTCTTTGTTTGAAGGAAAATTTAAAGCTACTCATGTGGCTAAAGATAATTATTTAGAATATCTATTTGCATATATACATTTAAACCCTGTTAAACTAATTGATTCTAAATGGAAAGAAAATGGAATTAAAGATAAAAAGAAAACCAAAAAATTTTTAGAAAATTATGAATACTCCAGTTATTTAGATTTTATTGGTAAAAACAATAGAATTGAAGAGAAAATATTAGACGGAAAAAACTTTCCCAATTATTTTGAAACTTTCGAGGAATTTAATAAGTTTGTAGATGAGTGGTTGAGTTTTGAAGAAGAAAAGTAAGGCAAGGCCTTACAAATTAGTACGGTCCCCCTTTACAAACTATTTGATATAATATATGATTTCACAAGAATTATTGTTTTAAGACAAGGCTTTCTCAACCTTAACATGGAGAAATCGCATGCATGAATTAATAAGTATCGTAGCTATGAAATGACTAAGGGTAACCCAGCAATAAATGTGGGTGATTCTACCCTCACACTTTTGTTTGCCACCATCGGAGGAATTACGGCTGTGTATGGGCTTGCTTTTTGTAGTTATCTACATAGAATTATCTCTCTATCAAAAAGAAACTGAGGTGAAAACAGGTGATAAATTCTATTCATGTTGAACATAAAAGGGTAAATTCTATTCATGTCGAACGTAAAGATGATGGGACTCATTACTCTTGGAAAAGTTCTCAGTTTTCAAAAGAGAAAGGAAAAGGAAATTATCTTCTCGAAGAAATGATTGATGATGCATTGTTCAGCCTTATTCAAGGTGAAGATGAAACTGAGTCTGCTTTTGAAAAGCGAGCCCAGCAAGAAGCCAGGAGCCGTGGCATCAAACATGTTCAAGGCCTTGATGATTAAACAGCCCGCCAATGAGGAAGCCCCTCGTTGAGCGGGTTTTCTTATTTAATCATTACACATTTTTTAGCTGAATTTTATTGTTCAAAGTAAGCTTAGCATATTTCATTTCTACCAACTACTCACTACAAACTATCAACTAGGAATGGACTTTTAATTATGTTTTGTATAGTATGTAACTTATATTGCTAGATTAAACACTTTGAATTATAGAGTTGTAATTCAAAATAAATAATAAAATATGGATAAAAAAATAGACGTAAAAATAGAAAAATTAAAAAATTCAGAGGTAGAAATAACCGGAGCAATTCCTTTTGAAGAATTGGAAAAACATAGGGCTGAATCTATGAAAAGACTCGGTGAAAATATTTCAGTTGATGGATTCAGAAAAGGGCATGTACCAGAAAAAGTTATTGTAGAAAAAGTGGGAGAAATGTCGATTTTAAACGAAATGGCTGAAAAAGCTCTCCAAGCTTCTTATCTAGACATTCTTTTAATAAACAAAATTGATGCTATTACCTCACCAGAAATAACAATAACAAAGTTGGCTCCTAATAACCCATTAGAATTTAAAATCAAAGTGGCTGTTATGCCAGAGATTAAACTACCTGATTACAAAAAAATTGCTTTGAAGGAAAATAGTAAGAAAGAAGAAAAAATAGAAGTAACCGAGGAAGAAATCGCAAAAACAATCGAGCAAGTTATAAAAAACCAAAAACATATCAAACACGAACATGCTGAAGGAGAGGTTTGCGAAGAAGATGAAGAACAGGAAAACAAAGAGACGGAGAAACAAAAGAACACAGAAACAGAAGAACTGACTGATGAAATGGTAAAAAAACTAGGTGATTTTAAGGACGTGGAAGACTTTAAAGTTAAACTTAAAGAAAACATGTTGCAGGAAAAAACTCGCCAGCAATCAGAGAAAAGAAGATTGGGCACACTAAGCGCAATTCAAAAAGAATCACAAATAGAATTACCAGAGATTCTTATAGAAGGCGAACTAAGAAAAATGTTAGCTGAAATGAGTGACAATATCTCAAGAATGGGACTTCAATTTGATAAGTATCTAGAACACATCAAAAAAACTGAGGATGATTTGAAAAAAGAATGGAGACCTGATGCAGAAAATAGAGTAAAAGGACAATTAGTCTTAAATGAAATATCAAAAGAAGAAAAAATACTCCCTAATGAAGAAGAGGCGAAGAAAAATATTGATGTTCTCATGAGCCAATATGAAAACGCAAAAAGAGAGAATGTCGAAATATATGTAAAAATGATGATGTCGAATGAAATGGTTTTTAAATTACTAGAAGAACAAAAATAATTTTTCTTTACAATAAGAGTAGATTAACCTAGAAAAACACAAGCTCGAAAACACAAAAACCAAACAAAACACAAAAGCAAAAATCACCTCTCGGGGTGATTTTTGAATTAAAATTTAAATGGCTCACATATGTGAGCCCTTTAGGTGGCTTAAAATAAGGAGTTTTTAGGGTAAATTTAATAATAAAGAAAACCCGCAAGGAACTGCCTTTGCAGGTTTTCCTTGCGGGTTTATAAAAATTAGAAACAGAAAAGTTATCAAAACCTTTTCCAAAATTTTACAAATTTCTTAAATTTTCTTTAGTTTTTCTTTTTTTAAAAAATCTCTAATCGAGCTCGCCGAAAAAAACACCTTTTCCCTTACTGACTCAACCTTAATTCCAAGCCTTGGGAGCCAATCCGAGACGACGTGAGCAAAACTACTGTGGACAATTATCTTATTACCGGCAACGCCCACCTTTTGTCCCTGATTATCTCGATAATAAAGATTCTCAAAACAAATAGTTCCCTCTATTTGATTATGCCGAACAACGCCATAACGGTTTTGTCCGCCTAAAGGCACAGAGGCCCTTAGATTTATTAACTTATCAAATATAGTAACCTCATCAGAGTCTGTTAAAAAAACAAACATAGTAATCGTTTCCATAGCCTTCCTCCCTTTGTTAAAAAAATAATTAAACCTGGTGGTTGAAAATTCCACTTTTAAGAATAATACAACAACACCAATAAGTCAAGTCTTTATAAAACACCTCAAAACTGTTATATTTCTACTATCATTATTAAAGATTCTGGATTGCTTCACTTCGTTCGCAAAGACGACTCACAAAAAAAATTCGTTACTTTCAACTTTATAAACTTTTAACTTTAAACTATTATGCTTATTCCAACAGTTATAGAAAAATCACAATTTGGAGAAAGAGCTTATGATATCTACTCTCGCCTGCTTCGAGACCGTATTATTTTTGTCGGAGGTCCAATTGATGACTACATGGCAAATATTGTTATTGCTCAACTTCTTTTCCTTGAGTCAGAAGATGCAAAGAAAGATATTACTCTTTATGTAAATTCCCCAGGAGGTCAAATTCAAGCAGGGTTGGCTATTATCGACGCAATGAACCATATTAAACCGGATGTTGCCACTGTGTGTATGGGTATGTCTGCTTCAATGGGAGCTGTGATACTTTCTCAGGGAACAAAAGGAAAAAGATATATCCTACCAAACGCTGAGGTAATGATTCATCAACCTCTTACTGGTGTTGAAGGACAAGCATCAGATATTGAGATTACAGCTAAACACATTATCTCCTTAAAAAATAAACTTTATGAAATAATGGCAAAGGCAACAGGAAAAACCAAGGATCAAATTGAAAAAGATGGCGATAGAGATTACTGGATGTCAGCTGATGAGGCAAAGAAATACGGGATTGTTGACCAAGTCCTAAAACCGAAGCCAAAAAAATAAACTAAAAAGCATCGCCCAGGCGATGCTTTTTTAGTTTACTTTTTTGACTTAGTTTTTAGTCTTTAGTTTATAGTTTTTAGGAAAACAAAAAGAAAAACCGTTGCTGTAAAATACCAGCAACGGCTTTTACGATGGACAATAACAGCGACGACCACTATCTTTTAAATTTATACCTTACAAAGATGTAAACTAAAGAAAAAAGAAAACCTATAGGGAAATAAGGCGCTAACAAATGAATATCCGAACTGCGAGATACAAAAGCCTTTGCTCCAACCGTAAAAATTCCACCAATAAACGCAATCAGGAAAAGTTCCAGAACCCTACCTACAATTCTATTTATATTGATCATAAAAAATCTCCTCAAAATTAAATTCTTAATGAATTTATGATCCCCTCTTTCTAGTAGAAAATTTAACATAAATATAAATACAATGTCAACCCTTTATACTTCCCTTTAAAATTGGTAAGATTTTGATTAGTTATTATTAACTGGATTGCTTCGCTTAACAGCCCACAAAGACTAATTTTAACTTCGTTAAAATTAGTTCATCGTTGCTGTAAACTGTAAGCTGTTAGCTATAAACTCAAAAAATATGAAATATATTATTGGTCACACTAACCCCGACACTGATACCATCTGCTCCGCAATTGTCTATCAAGACTTTTTAAGTCAGAAAGGTGTTGAATCTAAAGCCCTCTCCTTAGGTCATTTGAACAACGAAACAAAATTTATTTTTGAAAAATTTGGTATTACTGCGCCAGACCATGTCCACGAACTTCCCCATGGCTCTGAAATTATTCTTCTTGACCACAACGAAGAAAAACAAAGTATCAAAAATATTAACGATTTAGATATTGTTGAGATTATTGACCATCATAAAGTAAAAATTGAAACGGACAAACCTATTTCCATCTTGGTTAAACCACTCGGATCATCATGTTCAATTATTGCAGAAAAATATTTTGAAAAGTTGGGTGTCGGACACCCAACTTTATTAAAAACTAATGCGATTCTACTTATTGCTGGAATACTTTCCGACACTTTGTTTTTCCGCTCACCCACCACAACTCAAACAGATAAAGACCTGGTTGAAAAATTAAATGAAATTGCTCAAATAGAAGATTTAGAAAAATTTAGTTTAGAAATGTTTAATGCTAAAAGCGATTTAGGAGAAATGCCTATTGAAGAAGTCATAAAATTGGATTACAAGGTTTTTGATTTTGGCGGTAAAAATTACGGAATCGGGGTAATGGAAACTACCCATAAAGACTACGGAATAAATAGAAAAGAAGAAATCGTCGCAAAGATGAAAGAAATTAAAGAAAAAGACGCTTTGGCAGGAATTTTCTTTTCAATTATTGATATTTTAAATGAAGAGAATTACACGATTACTCCAGGGGAGGAAGAATCTGCATTATTTACAAAAATCTTCAACGCAGAAAACCAAAACGGTATTTTGTTTGTAGACAATCTAATCTCAAGAAAAAAACAAATTGTACCGAAGTTTGAGGAATATTTCAAAAATTAAATTAAAAAAGGAAAGGAGAGGTAAGTTATTTTAATACTTCGATGTAAAAACAGTAGGTTTTGGTTAGCAAATCCACTGTTTTTTAAATCCTAATTCTTGAATCTTGAATCTTTTCAAAAATTGGACAATTTTTGAGCGAAAGTGTATTATTTAATTATTATTGAAAAATTAATTAAATAATCCTGTTTAAGTAGAGTTTGATTGAATTTACGGAATAAACTATGATAAAAAATACTATATTAAAGAATAAAGATATAAATATTTTGGGGAACCTCTAAAAAACCTCTATTTTAAGCGGGCTAAACGCTTATGGGACAATTACAAATATTAGTACTTTTCACGGGGCTGGCAGGTCTTGTGGGGATTGCTTTAGGGTATTTTATAAGATGGGCACTTACTTTTGGAAAAAAGGGCTCGGCTGAACTAAAAATTCAGCAAATGTTATTAGACGGAGAAAAAGACGCAAAAAAGATACTTGTTGAAGCAGAAAAAAAAGTAGAAGAAATAAGAGTAAAAGCAAAAGAAGAAGAAAAAGAGAAGGAAATCCAGTCAAAGAAAACAGAAGAAAGATTGATAAAAAAAGAAGAATTGTTGGATAAGAGGCAGATTGATATAAAGAAAGAAGAAGAGGAAGTGAAGAAAATAAAAGAAGAACTAGAAAAAAACAAAGAAGAATTAGAGAAAACCAAAAAAGAAGAAGAAGAAAAATTACAAAAAATAGCCGGGTTAAACAAAGAAGACGCTAAGAATCTTCTTTTAGAAACAATCGAAAAAAATAGTGAGGAAGACCTTGCTGTTAGAATCCAAAAGCTAGAAATTTTTGGAGAAGAAAAGCTCGAGAGAAAAGCTCGGGATATTCTGGTTTCAGCCATTCATAGAATGGGTAATTCTGTTGCCTCAGATGTTCTTTCAACAACTATTTCTATTCCTTCAGATGATATTAAAGGAAAAATTATTGGTAAAGAAGGAAAAAATATTCGAGCTTTTGAAAAAGAGACTGGGGTTGAGTTGATTGTTGATGATACGCCTGGCGCTATTACTATATCTTCTTTTGACCCGATACGTCGTCAAATAGCCAGAATTGCACTAGAAGACTTAATCATAGACGGAAGAATACAACCAGCCAGAATCGAAAAATTTGTTGAAGACGCAAAAGAAAAAGTAAACAAAACAATTAAAGAAAAAGGTGAACAGGCTGTATATGAATGTGGTATTTATAACCTTGATCCTAGAATTATTTCTATTTTAGGGAGACTTCATTTCAGAACAAGTTATGGGCAAAATGTATTGCAACACTCCATAGAAATGTCACATATTGCTGGTATTTTGGCTCAAGAGCTTGGAGCTAATGTTGAAATAGCAAAGACCGGAGCCTTGGTGCACGATATAGGAAAAGCTGTTGATCATGAAATACAAGGAACCCACGCAGAAATAGGAAAAAGGATTCTTCAAAAATTTGGATCAAACGAAGATATTATCAAAGCGATGGAATCTCACCACGGAGAAACTCCTTTCCAAAGTATTGAGGCAGTAATCGTTCAAGTAGCTGATTCTATTTCAGGAGGACGCCCAGGAGCGAGAAGAGATACTGTAGAAAACTACCTAAAGAGATTAGAAGAATTAGAGTCAATCGCCAACTCTTTTGAAGGAATAGACAAAGCTTATGCCCTACAAGCAGGGAGAGAAATAAGAATCTTTGTTAGACCTGATGATATTTCGGACGTTGAGGCTAAAAAACTAGCTCGTGAAATTGCCTTGAAGATAGAAAAGGATTTGAAGTATCCGGGGGAGATTAAGGTTAATGTAATTCGTGAGACTAAAGTCATAGAATACGCTAGGTAATTTTAAATTTGACGCGTAACTTCGTCGATTTCCAAAAAATCCCTCTCGCCGTAACAGATTTACGGCTCAAGGGATTTTTTGTTATCTCCTTGTTCTGCATTCAAATTTTAAATCACCTATTAGTATTAATAGGGAAAAGCCGGTTTGCCTTAGCAAACCGGCTTTTTAATAAAAAAATCCCCGAACAGATAAACAAATCTGTTCGGGGATTTGGGCAAGAAGGGTTTAAATCTTCTTGCCCAAATTTTTACAACTCTACATTAATCATTTCAACTAATTTTTGAGTAATTTCTTCCGCGTATTCTTCCGTGATCCAAGGGCTCTTATTTGTTTTTTTTGCCAACTCAGTAATCATATTGTAATTAATCTGAAACGATCCCTTATAACAACCCTTGGAAGAAAGATGCACACGAATTTGAATATCTCGAGGGAAAGAAGGGACACAAGATCTTAATCCACCCCTTCTTTTTGCGGCAAAGAATTCTATGAATTCTTCTCCCTTGAGACTCTCTTCTTTTGACCTATTATCTATTTCAACAACTAAAACTCCAGTGCCAAGACAATAGCATTCTTTAATTTCGCTTTTTTCGGTGCTCATCTTTTCTCTCCTCTTTTAAATGATTAAATTTTAAAGAAATAAACTTCTACAAAACTACAAATCATTTATAGTCTTGATTGAAGGGGCAAGAAGGTTTTTAATCTTCTTGCCCTTAAACTACTTAATCAATCATGCATTAAGCAGATTCTTGATGGCTGCAAGCTCATCAAGGGTAAGAATTAATGTTTGATTTGGAGTAATTATCCGGACCATTGCTTCCCCGTGACCGTGACTTTTACTCCAATTTCTCCAGTGGTCCAAATTCTCCAAATACGCAGCGCCTATCTCCCTTGACGGCCGACCAATAAGTCCAATAAGAGCATCTAATTGAATCTTCATAATATTCTCCTTGTTTTTTAATGATTGATTAAGTTTCAAAGGACTCCTTAACTTTCTAAACATAGTTTAGCATATGTTGAATAATTTGTCAAGCTTTTTGTCGTAATTATATATTATCTTATCTTTTTTCTAAGCCAAATTGTAATTTAGTTGTCAAAATTATTGACAACACTTTTTCAAATTGCTATACTACCCTTATGAAATTAGAAGAAGCTTTAAAAGAAATAGGTTTAAACGAAAAAGAGGCCAAAATATATTTGGCTGTATTAGAAATTGGCAGAGGAACAGTTCAATCAATTTCACAGAAAGCTGAAACAAAAAGACCTAATACATATGTAGTCTTAGAAGATCTAAGGAAGAAAGGTTTGGTGTCATTAATTAACGAATCAGAAAAAGTAACCTACACAGCTGAATCCCCTAAAAAAATATTAGAAGCCCAGCAAAAGAAAGAAAAAATTATGAAAGAGAATCTCCCTGAACTATTAGCCATTTTTAATACGCAAAAAGAAAAACCTAAGGTTAGATTTTATGAAAGCGAAGATAGACTTGTTGACTTGTATGATGATATTTTCAAAAGTAAAAAGGTAGATATATTTGGTTCAATTAATTCTATTAGTGCTAGTATATTAGATAAAATTTGGTGGAGCTTAGAAAAAGTAAGAAAAAATAAAATTGAAGTTAGAGAGGTTTTACAAGCAGATAAAGAATCGATTGATTATGCAAAGAAATACTCCTCAGAAAACCATAAAATAAAAATTGCCCCAGAAAGTGTTATTTTTCCAAGTGATAACATTCTTTACGAAAACAAACTGGTTATCTTCTCTTATAAAGACATCCCAATGGCTGTAGTTATCGAAAGCGATGATGTCGCAACTACCTATAAAAGCATGTTCGAAATAATGTGGGGGAATTTGGAGTAACTAAAAGGGGGGAAGTAAAATTTTGCGAATCACGACAAAGAAGATCGTCAAATTTGCTGTTATTAATAGGGTATTGCACAAAAAACGGTGTAATATATAATAGTTAGTATATTAGCTTATTAATAGGTCGTTTTTTATCAAAAATAAACTACTCTGAATTTTTTAAAAACTTAGAGTAATAATCAAAAATAAATAATATGAATAAACAAGCAATAGTAGAAGTATTAAGCGAAAAATTAGGAACAACAAAAGCTGAAGCAGAAAGAGCTGTTGAAACAGTATTTGATACAATCGCAGGTTCTTTAATAAAAGGAGAGGATGTATCGGTTGCGGGATTCGGAATTTTTTCAGCAAAAATGAGAGCAGCTAGAACAGCTAGAAACCCAAGAACAGGTGAGGCTATCCAAGTTGCAGCAATGAAAGTACCTAAATTTAAAGCTGGCAAAGCTTTGAAGGATGCAGTAAGAGGTTAATCTTTTTACAAAAAAAACAAAAACCGCTATCAAAATTTGATAGCGGTTTTTGTTTTTTTAAAGCCCTACCAATCTCGCGATTAGCAGGGCTTAATGGGAAAATATTCCCAAACGTTCTATCTTCATTTGCAGGATCTCCCCTTCCTTCAAGTCAAAAGTATTTCCTGTAAAATACAGGATCACTTTGGATGAAATTTTTTTAGGAGAAACTACTCTTGGATCAGCAGAATAGACAAAAGTTCCGAGCCCATCCTTTAAAACCCAAACAAAAATTCCTTGGGGCCGGGTGTCTAAAAAAATACTGATAAATAGACACTTCCCTTTCTTCAAAGTAAAAAGATTCTGAAACGAGTTGGTAACAACACTAAACCTGCTGAGATCACCGCCAACCCAACACCCTTTTTGTTTTACTGGTTTTTCTGAGAAAATTAATATTTTGTCGGAACGTTTTTTCCTCTCCCTAGCCACCCAAAAACATCTTTTTTTTTCTCTATTCATAGGAAAGACTCCTTATGTTTTTTATTGTCTGCTAGAACACCTACAAAAACAGTAGCATAAATTTAAACACTTTGTAAATAAAGGTTATTAGGTTTATTTAAAGTTGAAAAACAACCAAAAATAAATTATACTTAGCTCAGTTTTTAGTTGATAGTGAGTAGTTTGTAGTAATGAATTTTTGCGAAGCAAAAATTCATTTATCTAAAAACTAAAAACTATCGACTAAAAACTTAAAAATCGCGGGTATAGTTTAGTGGTATGACACGTCCTTGCCAAGGATGAGACGGGAGTCCGATTCTCCCTACCCGCACAAAAATGTAAAACCGGAGCGACTAGCTCCGGTTTTACATTTTTGTGCGGGTAGGGAGAATCGGAAGACGGAGGCGGTATACAAGATAAATTTTATGGAGCGTAGCGAAATAAAATTTAGGCTTGTCGCCGAGTCCGGGGAGGAAGTTCTTAACAAAAATGAGTCCATAGGACGAAATTTTTGTTTAGAAACTTGACCCCGATTCTACCTGCGTACTTTTCGTGGAGAATCGGAAGGCGGAGTCATGTTTTGCGAAGCAAAACAGACGAGCCGGGGCCGAAGGTTCTTAATATTTTAAAGCCCATAGGGCGAATAAAATATTTAGAAACCTGTGGACGATTCTCCCCACCAAAGCGAATAGCTCTTTTTTTGTTTTCTATTTCTTGTTCCTCCCAACTAAGAAACATTTTTCATATAAACAGTCCTTGTTGGATACGCCATATCAATCCCCTCTTTCTCAAACTTCTCAACTATCTCGAAATTAATTTCCTGCTGAACGTCCATATAAAGAGTATAGTCACCGGAGTCAACAAAATAAATCACTTCATAAGTAAGAGCTGAATCATCAAATTTGTTAAAATGAGCCCTATCAAAGCGAACTCCCTCCAAAGACCCAACTATAGCCGTAATGTAGCTAGGAATAGCTCTCAGCTTGTCTGAGGGTGTTTCATAAGTAACACCAAACGTAAACGAACACCTCCTTTCTTGCATCTTTTTAAAATTCTGAATTCTAGCCGAAGTTAACTCTTGATTAGAAATTACCAACTCTTCACCTTGAAGAGTTTTCAAACGAGAAGTTTTAATACCAATCTTTTCAACAACCCCCTTGTCTGTACCAATCACAATAAAATCTCCCACCTTGAAAGGCTTATCAAAATAAATAGCAAAGGAGCTAAACAAATCAGCCAAAATATTTTGCAAAGCAAAAGCAATAGCGATACCCCCCACACCAAGCCCAGCAACTAAAGAAGTAATATTTACACCAAGGTTAGAAAGTATGAGCAACAACCCCAATACCCATAAAATAAATTTTGCTATTTTGCTAATACTGTTAATTGCTGTTCTAGAATCACTATCACCATCTTTGTTTTTAAGACTCTTTTCTAAAACATAATCAATGAAAATTTGAACCACAAGAATAACTTGATACACAATCAAAAATAATAGAATACCCTCTGAAATCTTTTTAAATAAATCACTAACGACAATAGAATATGTGGCTAAATAAAAAGCGAGAAAATAATAAAAAGAGGGTTTCAAACTTTTAATAATTCCTATCAAAGTATCGTCTATATCTGTTTTGGTTTTTTTAGCTAATTTTTCTAATCTTCTTAGTATAAAAAATTGAAATATTCTGAAAGCAAAAAAAAGCACAAGGAAAATCCCCAGTGCGTAGCTGTAATCTAATAAAGTATTTCCTAGTATAATAGTTTCTGAATTCATATTTTTATTTTTTTAACTTACTTTTCATAGGTTATCATAAAATAAAAATTATGGTAAATTTCCGAAAAGCTGTTATAATACAATCTGTAATTTTATAATATCGGAGTGTAGTGTAACGGCTAACATTCTCGCTTTGGGAGCGAGCGACTCCGGGTTCGAATCCCGGCACTCCGACAAAAAGAGAAAGGGCACCAATTATTTGGTGTTTTTTCTTTTTTTTAGGAGTGCCGGGATTCGAACGGAACTTTTGCGCCAATGGTCTGAGCAAAAGTCCGTGGCTCTGGAGGAAAATATTTTCTATATCGCTCTGCGATTGAAAATATTTGGGGGAAGAGGAATCCCGGCACTCCGACAATCTTTGATTATAAAAGACACACTATAAACCCCCACACCTTTTATTACTTTATTATCCACAAAATCATCTTCATAAAAATAATTAGCAAGATTATCTCATAAAGGACAACAAAAGGTGTGGGGGTAAAGGACATTTCTATAAACCCCCACACCTTTCATTTTACTGTCCTTTAAACTCTCCTACTCTAAAATAAAAAGTGGGGGGTTAAAGACACCTTTTATTATAAAACAACATCTTCTATATATTTCACTCTGGCTAACTTATTTTTTGTATCTAAATAAACAATTGCAACATCAAACTGCCATTCTTTTTCTTCATTGGTGTTATTCTCCATCAAATAAGTCTGGATTACCTTTGATAATCTCTTTAATTTCCACGGGTGTAGATTATCTTCGGCCTGGTATTGATCATTTTCTTCATTATTATTACTATTTCCATCAGTTATTGTTTCACGAATAACACTATTTTCACCCTTTTTTGTTTCACGAATAACATCTTTTTTACCATTCTTAGCCATATTTTGTGTTTCACGAATAACATCCTGCTGTTTACCCAACTCAAAATCAAACAAATCCCGAGAAACAGTCTTAACTTCTATGAAATGAATTATTTCTTTTCCTCGCCCGAACAGAGGTTTTGGGTTCTCAGCAATAATATCTATCTCCCCCCAAGGTTTCAAATAATTTATACCTATTATTTTAAATCCCTTATCTTGTAGATAGTTACACGTGACACCTTCTCCAAGATCACCTATTATTTGCTTCTGAGTTTTCATTTTTTACTTTAGTGATTTTACAATTTAAAAAATAAATAATATTAAATATAATAACATACCAAAAAATGTTTTAAACAACCACAAGTTAACTTAGTACAAAATTTTCTAATAAAAAGTGTCACGTGTAACTTAACCAAACTCAACGAGAAATACAAAATTTTTAATAATTTTTAATCAAAAATTAAAGAAAAAATACCAAAAACATTTCACGTGAAACACCAAAAAGGTTTCTACGAAACCTTTTTGGTGTTTTTATAAACTTTTTTCACGGAAAATACTGTCTTTAACTGTGTCTTTTTCCTAAATAAGCTTATTTTAAGCCCTATTTACAAGAAAAAAACTAATTCTAAAAGACAGAAATAGTCTGTTTTAATGGACAAGTTATCCTTTCTATACACAGAGTTATCCACAGTTTTGCACAAAATTAGCTATATTTTGGGTAAAAATATCTAAAATAATAGGGTGAATATCTATAAATAAGGGTTATTTAGGGTGGGGATAATCGATTGCAAGCCATTAATCACTTAGGCAGAGAATCGGCCACAAATCGCCAAGTCTTTTGTTTACAAGAGAAAAGAATCAACCCCAGTTCTAAATTCAGATGTGCGGGTGGGGAGAATCGTCCCGCGATTACTAAGTAAATTTTTTCGTACCTCAAAATTTACAAAGTATCGCTGGACATATTTCTTTCGTTTCAGCTTTTTTTATTAAGGTTGAAATCGAAAGCTCGCTGTCTCGCTTCGCTCGGCATGCTCCGCTGTTCGATTCTCCACGAAAAGTACGCAGGTACTTTTCTCCACCTCGCACTAAAAACCAAAAAAGAACCTTGAAGAAAAGGTTCTTTTTTGGTTTTGTGCGGGTGGAGAGAATCGAACTCTCGCCCCAACCTTGGAAGGGTCGTATTCTACCACTAAACCACACCCGCATTTATTTTTCACCTAAGACAATTTTCATCCAATAGTTTATTCTACGGAACAAAAAAACACCTAACTCTTTCCTCCCATTACTCTTTACTGTTAAGTGTATGGTTCCATGAGGTAATTTGCCTCTTTTGGATTCTTTTTTCTTTCTTTTATCAACCTGAACTTTCCCAAACTGACTTATAGGTATTTTAGTGTATTTTGACCAAAAACTCAAGCATTCTTTCTTATTATTATCTGGATAAATATGCAACCCCACAGAAAAATTTTCTTTTTTTAGGCCACAAATAACTTCAAACCATTTAATTGACAAATTTATTACTGCCGGATTTGCATTTATTACCCTTATAATATCATGACTTTTAGAACCTTCTCCTATATATAACCCTAATCCTAACATAAATAAATCCCTTTCATTTATTTCCCCAATATCATCAATCGCGATTTCTTTTGCTTTCAAAAAAGTTTTCTTCTTTTCTTCTTTTTTGTACTCAATCATTTTTAGGCGAGATTCTTTTATTCTTATTTCTGTTTCTTGATTAGGGGTATAAGGAATATCAGACAACCAATAACTCAATGTTCCTTTTGCAATATTAAGTTGCTCTGAAATATAGCTATATGAATAACCTTTTTTTCTTAGTTTTATAGACTCTTCTTTTTCTTCTTTTCTCATATCATTTATATGATAACATACGATTATATAAAGTGCGAATATAATTTATAGTTTAATAATTTAATATTAACACCAAATTTTAAAAATATTATGATACAATTTAAAAATTAAAAGTAATTTATATTAACATGGAAAATAAGCAAATGTTCAAAGGGGACTGGAAGTGTAGTGGCTGTGGTAAATCTATAACAGAACTACCTTTTGAGCCTAAAAATACAAGCAATTTAACCTGTAGAGACTGTTATTCTTCGGGCAAGGTTGTAAAAAAGCCCCTAGGAGAAAAGAAAATATTCCAAGGGAATTGGAAGTGCAATACCTGTGGAGGAGAGATAAACCAACTTCCTTTTGAACCAAAGAGTACGAACAATCTTACTTGCCGAGAATGTTATATGAAGACTAGGGGGTAGAGAAGAGCCCACAGCTTATAGTTTACAGCTCACAGCCGATAGCTGTAAACTAATTAAATAAATTTTAACCTAAAGACTCGGCCCTCCAAGTCACTAAGTATATCTTCGTGCTTCGCACTCCAAAAACTTAAGTGTCTGTAGAAGGATTCGTCCCGCGGTTACTAAGTAAATTTTTTCGTGCCTCAAAATTTACAAAGTATCGCTGGACGCGGCGCGGCGACAAGCCTAAATTTTCCTTAGAAAATTTATCTTATATACCACCTTGCGCCGTTCGAATCCCTCTAAGGACTACAAAAATATACAAAACCAGAGCTATTCGCTCTGATTTTGTATTTTTGTGTCCTTAGAGGGATTCGAACCCCCAACGACGGTTCCGAAGACCGTTGTGATATCCATTTCACCATAAGGACGTATATCACAAATTGAATTATACATTAAAAAGTTCAAAAATCTATCAAAAACAAAAAGAGATGCATATGCACCTCTTTTTGTTTTTGTAATTATTTTGAATAAATTTATTTTTTTTCTTCAAAAATTTTATTTATCTTCTCAACAATTTCGTCTAAATCAAGATAAGCTTTTATCCAAAAATCTTTTGCCCCCAAAGAAAAGGCTTTATCTTTATCTTCTTTTTGACCAAGGTTACTTAAAATAACAACTGGGATAGCCTCGTTTGATTTGTCACTCTTAATCTTTTCAAGAATTTGAAAGCCATCAAGACCGGGTAACATAACATCCAAAAGGATAAGGTCTGGCTTTTCTTTTTCCAAGAGAGTAAAAACTCCAACAGAGTCGACAGCTACATTTAAAGCGAATCCATCATCTGTTAATTTTGATCCGACTAATTGTCTTAAAAAGTCATCATCTTCTACCAATAAAACTTTTTTATTATTCATGTTGTATATAATAATCAATAAAAACTAATTTATCCAGCGATTACTTCATCTTCTTTGTGGATAAAATTCTTGTTTAACGGCAAACCAAGGGTAAAAGTCGATCCTTCTCCCTCCTTTGAAACAAAATTAATGAAACCTTCGTGTTTGTCAACAACATTTTTTGCAATAAACAAACCTAAACCAGAACCAGAAGTTGATATTTTCATAACATTTTTGGCTCTAAAAAACTTCGTAAACATCCTATCTAGTTGGTTTTCTGGGATTCCTATCCCAGTGTCGGTTATTTCTATATTAACGTAATCATCTTTTTCAAATAACTTTATCGTAATAAAGCCATTAACTGGAGTATATTTTATGGCGTTGTCTATAAGATTTTGAATGGCTAAAGATATCTTGTTTTCATCAAAAATAAAAGGCTTGAAACTTTTTGAATTTCTAAAAATAATTTTTATTTTTTTCTCTTTTGCAACTATCTCTGAGTTAGAAATAATCGAAGAAATTAAGTCTTCAATATTATTCTTTTTAAATTCATAACCAAACCTGCCTTCCTCGATTCTGGCCACATTTAACAAATCACCAACGAGATTAATCATTCTGTTGTTTGTCTCAAGACTCTTATTTAGTAAGTCTCTTTGTTTATCATCAATTTTCTTATCTTGTATCAAGGTTTGGAGTGCCCATTTTATTCCAGAAAGTGGGGTTCTAAGTTGATGAGCTGCTATTGAAATAAACTCACTCTTGCTCTTAGAAATAATTTTTTCTCTGGTTATATCCCTGATTATCTTAATGAAACCTATGTTCTTTTTACTCGGTAAATTCGAAAAGATAGGAACGGTGGAAATATTAAGATCTCTCTCTATCGGATAATTGGTACTTATCTCTCTTGAGCTTTTTTCTTTCCCTAAATAATTCTTTATACCCTTACTTGGTTTAGGGCCAATAACCTCTACCAAGGAAGCCAAAGTAGGGTCTTTCCCTTCAAAATTAATTTTTTTACCAACGACGGCTTTTCTCTCCACTCCCAAAAGAGCCTCAGCAGTTCTGTTTATTCTGACTAATTGATAATCATTATCAAATTCAAGAAGACCATTAGTCAAATTTTCAATGATAGTTTCTATGTGAAGCTTGGACTGATTTAATTCTCTTGTTTTCTCTTTTACCTGTTTTTCTAATTCTTTAGAATATTTTTCGGTTAATTTTCTTTTCTCGCTTTCCGCTGCAAAAACAGCTGTCATTTTTTCTTGCTCACTTTCCCTCCTTGTTTTTTCCAATTCCTCCAAGTCATCCATCATAAGGTTTAGCCCCACAAAAAGTTCGGTAAACTCATCTTCTTTAGAAGGAACATTTACTCTAACATCTAAATTCCCTATTGATGTCTTTTGCAATACTGGAGTAAGTCTAGCCAACCTTTTGGCTGTGTTTAATTTGTAATTTTCCAATTCTTTCTCCGTTGTGATGTCCCTAAAGATTAAAACTCCTCCCAAACTATCACCCAAACCTATAGTTGATCCAATAGACTTAGCTGAAATAAAAACAGGAAATATCCTACCCCCCCTTGATTTAAAAGAAACTACTTTTCCTGGTGGAGTATTAAAGGCTTTCCCTTCTTTAAAAATAACCTCTGTGATTGTATTTTTACCTATCTTTGTTTTGTTAATGTAAATATCAACAACATTGCAAAGTTTTTTACCCAATAGCTCACCGCTAGTATAATCTAATAATAAAGTAGCGTGAGGATTAACCAAGGTTATTAACCCATTTTTATCAAACAAAATAAGTCCTTCTGCAATAAAAGACAAAAGGGTTGAGATTTCCTTTTTTTTCATAAATTAATTAAAAAAAATTATTTTTTTACCTCATTCCCATTCTCATCCAAATAAATTCCTCTAAGTGCGAGGGCACATTTTTTCATAATATTTGGAGGAATAATAGGCAAATTATGTTCAGCCGCTGCATGGACAGAAGCTTTCTTCATAATCTCTTCAAAATCTTTTCCTATAAACTCAACATCACAGTCAACCCCCACATCATGACATGTTAACTTAAATGCTTCCTTTAACTCTTTGTTTTCACTCATATTTTTATTTTATTAATTACTAATTGTTAATAATTTACTTTCCCAATAACCATTCTAAAGCCTTATCCTTCTCACTAAAAAATTTTATATTTTTCTTACCGGTAGCGGCAATAACAAATGATGCCAGTGTCCGAACGACCACATTTCCACCAAACATTGCTACCCGTTTTATATTCTCATTCTGTAAAAATCTAACCCAGATTTTTCTGGCTGACGAAGAGAATTTGCTGGATTGTTTCTGAAGACCAATTAAAACATAAGAAGCTTGACCACTATTAATATAACTTCCCCCTATATCATTCAGAAGAATTGCCTCTTGTTCATCTACTTCAGTAGACAGAATATAGTAGACAATATTCTCTTCCATCCAAACTTTATTTTTAGATTTTTTTTGTTTAAAATCATTCATAATTAAAATTATTATATCACATAGTTTTAAAAAACTATCAACAGCAGTAAAAATAATTTAGCCAAAAAGAATAATTTAGTTATAATTAAAGATACATGACTAATTTTGTAATCCCTAAAGAAATATTAAAAATCACAGAAACCCTAGAAAAGGCTGGTTTTGACGCCTACCTAGTAGGGGGTTGTGTAAGAGACCTTATTCTAAAAAGAGTTCCTAAGGATTGGGATATAACAACCAATGCCACTCCGGAACAAATACAAGGGCTTTTTGAGCATACTTACTATGAAAATACCTACGGGACAGTAGGGGTTGTTAATGATGAATCAAAAGACGAGACACTGAAAAATGTTGAGGTAACACCTTATCGCTTAGAAACAAAATACTCTGATAGCCGTCATCCAGACTCGGTTTTATTCAGCAACAAACTGGAAGATGACTTAAAAAGAAGAGATTTTACGATGAACGCCATCGCTTACAACCCAACAAATAAAAATATTGTTGATTTATTTGGCGGACAAGAAGATATAAAAAATAAAATAATAAAAACTGTAGGGGAATCCGATAATCGTTTTTCAGAAGACGCCCTTAGGATGCTACGGGCTGTGCGTTTCGAAGCAGAGTTAAATTTTGAAATAGAAAACAAAACAAAAGAATCAATAAAAAAACTGTCCGACAAATTGGAGAAAATCTCCAAAGAGAGAATCAAGGATGAGTTTGTTAAAATTATAATGTCAAAAAATCCGATGAAGGCTATCGAAACAGCCCATGATTTAAATATCCTCAAATATATCATCCCAGAATTAGAGGAGGGGGTTGATAATACCCAAAAAGGGGCCCATATATACACCATTTGGGAACATAACCTTCGCGCTTTGCAACACTCAGCCGACAAAGATTGGCCACTACATGTTAGATTAGCGGCTCTATTTCATGATATTGGGAAACCAAAATCAAAGAGATTTGATAAGATAAAAAATGAAAATACTTTTTATGGTCATGATGTGGTGGGAGAAAAAATGACAAAGGAAATAATGGGAAGATTAAAGTTTGATAAAAATACAACAGAAATTGTAACAAAATTAGTTAGAAATCATTTATTCTTTTCAGACATTGAAAAGATCACACTTTCTGCTGTACGAAGAATAATCAAAAATGTTGGGCCAGAACTTGTTTGGGATTTAATGAAAGTTCGTTTTTGTGACCGAATAGGAATGGGAAGACCTGTAGAAAACCCTTATCGATTAAGAAAATACCATTCAATGATTGAAGAAGCAATGAAAGATCCTGTGTCAGTAGGGATGCTTAAAATAGACGGCTTAGTTTTAATAAATGTTTTAAAAGAAAAACCAGGACCTAAGCTTGGCTATACTTTGCACGCTTTATTAGAAGAGGTATTGGATGACCCAAAACTAAACACCGAGGAATACCTACAAAAAAGAGCAAAAGAACTATTAGAGTTACCTTATGAGAAATTAAAAAAGCTTGGGGAAGAGGGGAGGGATAAGAAAGATGTTGAGGAAGCAAAGGAGGTGGAAGAAATAAGAAAAAAGTTTGGAGTAAAATAATATAAAAGCTTACAGCCAACAGTCAACAGCTAAAAAGTTTTGCGAAGGTAAAACTTTTTTGTTTGATTTTTTGTTTGTATTCATATAATATAAACAGTGGGAGCAACACTGTCAACGATGCGGTCAGTAGCGGCGAGCGAAAGTCGTGCCGAAAGGAAGATCACCTTTCAATCGGTCTTACAAAGATTGGGTGTTGTTTCTAGCGACCAGCTAGCTTTTATAGCTAGACTGGTCGTTTTTAATATATAAATCAAATCTTTTTCATATCATACAAAAATCCCAAAATTAAATGGATTTCGAGGAGTAGTTTGAAAAATTTTGTGAGGTGTATTTGATATACAGTGAACAAAATTTTGCAAATCACGACAAAGAAATTCGTTAATTTTGGGATTTTTGGGTATAAAAAAACCGCCTCATCGTAAAAAAGAAAAGTATGGTTTGAGAATGGCAAAAACAAACCACAAAATAGCGAAGTCTAAATAGAGATTATGACTCGCAAATAAAAAAATATTACGAATAGACGGTTTTATGAGTGACCTTTTTAACAAAGGTAAAAATTTTAAAAGAACATAAAAGAACAGTTTATTTTTTGGCCAAAAATCTTTCTGGTAATATATTATCATTCTAAAGGACATTGTAAAGGACAAGTGTGGATAACTATGGCGTGTCCTTTATAAAAAATAGGGTGGCCTTTCGGCCACCCATAACTCTCTTTAATTATTAACCCCTTTCTTCACCGCGACGACTTCTTGTCTTTTTTTGTTGGGATAATAAGCATCACCCAAAAGGCAATGGCCACAATGTAGATAGGAGCTTTTACAAGAAAAATAATAATAAATGGGGCCCCTTCCTTAATAGGGATAGACTGTGCTCCAATCGTCGCAAAGAAGATTAAAATAACCGGACACAAAAGCCAAATAACAAAATTCTTTTTGTTTCCCATGGCACCTCTCCATTGCTAAATTTTTATTCTGCAAGAAAACAATGTCTTTATTAAAGATAAACAAAAATACTTATAAAATCAAGCCTTTCTATTTTAATTCTAAAACGATAGGGCAATGGTCCGACCCATAGACATCTCCTAGTATTTTTATATCATCAACTTGTTTCACAAAATCTTGAGAAACAAAAAAATAGTCTATCCTCCACCCAACATTCCTATCCCTGGCCACGGTCTTCATATCCCAATATGTATAGGTATCCAGTTTCTCAGGATAGAGAACTCTGTAAACATCAACGAAATTGTTTTGAATAACCTTATCAATCCAAGCTCTTTCTTCTGGTAAAAAGCCTGTGTTTTTCTCATTTTGCTTTGGTCTAGCTAAATCAATTTCTTTGTGGGCGGTATTAACGTCACCACAAAAAACAACATTCGAGCCTTGTTTCTCAAGCTTCTTAATAAATTTCAAAAAGGTTTCATAGAACTCCATCTTGTATTCCAATCTGTGCGGGCCCATCCCTCCGTTAGGAAAATAACAGTTAATCAAAACAAAATTTTTAAAATATAAAGCTAAAAATCGGCCCTCTTGGTCAAATTTTTCTACCCCCATTCCATATTCAACCTTTTCTGGCTCTACCTTGGTATAAACAGCAACACCGCTATACCCCTTCTTTAATTGAGAAGAAGAGAAATAAGAGAAATAACCATGAAGATTCTTTAACTCTTCTGGGAGTTGTTCTGGGTGGGCCTTGGTTTCTTGTAAACAAAAAATATCTGGATCATATTGAATAACCCAATCAAGCTTATCTTTTTTATACCAAGCCCTTATTCCATTTACGTTCCAAGAGATAATTCGCATAGCTCAAGTATAAACCCCCACATCTTTTTTTAAAAGGTGTGGGCTGGTAAACCCCCACACCTTTCTTTTCCAAAAAAAAAGGTGTGGGGGTAAGGTATCAAGTATCAAGGAAAAAACACAATCTCTTTACAAACTGTTATAATCATATATATTTTTGATAGAAAAAATTAATCTTGTTTTAAGTCAACCTACAATACAGGAGGAACACGCTAATGTTCATCGCATCCATTCAATTTCCAAGTATAGGGCAACACAGGTGGCTCAGTTTTACTAGCCAAACTTTTGTTATTGACGCTGAGGACAGAGAAAAAGCTCTGGAAGAAATTCGTAAAATTCTTCCCGAAAAAGACCCAGTGGCTCAGGAATATTTGTGCAAACAATATAACTATCTAGACGATGAGTATTTTGAAATTCGTTTGCACGAAGTACCAAAAGACAAGAAAATCGTTTTTATATACGAACCTAGCACTGGATTTAATGAACCGTACCAAACCTTTCGCATGTGAAACAAACCCGCCAAACGGAAGAAAAGCCCGTTTCAGCGGGTTTTTTATTTTTTAATATTTTACTAGAAACTTTTTTCTGAAAAAAAGAAGTAGCGTAGCTTGCTAAAAACACAAGCTACGCTATAAAAACTACTTGTAAATTTAACAGATTACCCAGGCTTCATCATACTCCATTCCTCTAAAGGAATTCCCCATTCCACCAGCGTCACATGCAATAGCCCAATACTTACAACAAGCTCAGCATTTCCTGGAGCAGTATCCTTAAAATTATACCCATTTTGAAGCCCATTCACCATCTCCTGTAGTTCTCGTTGATTTTCTTCTGAAAGAACTATTGTTAAATTAGCCATCACCAAATACTCCTTTTTTGTTTTTTAACTTCTTTACAGAACCATTTTTTATAAACAATCCCAACACTAATTTTTTCTAACTTAACTATAAACAAACATAAAATTAAATCAAGTCAAAATCCATCATAGTACTATCAGCTACCGGCTACAAGCTATCAGCTCCTTCTATTATGAAACTTCTTATGCACGTCTCTTAGCTGTTTATCTGTAATATGGGTATAAATCTGAGTTGTAGTGATACTTGAATGCCCCAACATCATCTGAACGGAGCGTAAATCAGCCCCATTTTGCAATAAATCTGTCGCAAAAGAGTGCCTTATCACATGTGGGGTAACATTTTTTGTTATTCCTGCTTTTATAGCGTAATGTTTCACAATTCTTTGTATTGAACGAGGGTCTAATCTCTTCCCTCCGTTTTGCCCGGGTGATATAAAAAGAGGCTCCTCCATATCCTTGCGATTTCTTAAATACTCAGCCACAGCGTCTTTTGCTTCTTGCGACAAGAAAACTACTCTGACTTTTTCACCTTTCCCACGAATAGGCATTTCATCTTTTTTTAAATCAATATCAATATTTAATGAGCAAAGCTCGGAAACACGCAGACCTGTTGAGAAGAGTAGTTCAAGAATAGCCTTATCTCTTAAGCCTTTTATGTCTTTTGTGTCCGGGGCATCCATTAAGCGAATTAACTCATCAGAAGAGATTAAATCAATGGACCGCTCTGGGACTTTTGCCAATTCAATCTTATCAGGAGCTAAAGAGCTAATATCCCTCTTAACTAAATACTTGAGAAAAACGCGTAGAGCGATTAAATAGTAGTTTTGGGTCTTCTTTTTTAAAGTCTCACGTTTTTCAACATTAGAAAACTGGCGGTTTAACCAAAGACGAAATTCCCTGACATTATCATCATTTATGTCTTCAGGGCCCTTTATTTTGGCAAATTCAAAGAACCTAATCAAATACCTATCATAATTATTAATAGTTTTTAAGCTCCTACCTTTTTCTATTTCGAGATATTCAAGAAATTGCTTTTTTAAATCTAAAATATTGTGCGACATAAGATAATTATACCCCCAGAAACTATAAATTTATAGGGGTATAATTAGAAAAAAACAAAATAACAGCATAAAAAAAACACTAAGATCAGTCCTAACGAGAAAAACCGCTAAAACACCAAAATACTTGCGTTTTTCAACAGTATGTGATAATATTTTGCTTATGTTAACAAAGACTAAAAAGTTAAATGCCTTGAGAAAGACACAAATACACGCTACAGATACTGGTTCTCCAGAGGCGCAGGTTTCTATTTTGACCAAAAAAATTGATGAATTAGCAAACCACTTGAAAAAAAATAATAAAGATAACCACTCAAGAAAAGGTTTACTCCAAATGGTAGCTGACAGAAGAAAACATTTAAAATATTTAAAAGGAACTGACGAGAAAAGATACGAGAAATTAAATAAAACACTAGGACTAAAGATTAAATAATAAAAAAACTGGCTAAGCCAGTTTTTTTATTATTTAATCTTTAGGGGATAGGGTGCATGGTTTAGGGTACAGTTTTTATTATTCTCTCACAAATTTGTAATTCTTAAAATATCATCCAAACCACCACCCTTAGATTACTCTCGGGGTTGAATATTATTTAGTATCTAAAATACTTCAATATTTTACACCAAGTATCTTCATTTTTTGAGTAGTCTCATACATCACTCTATTCAAAACCTTGGTCGTGAATATTCTCAATGTATGGATACTGGATTCGGTAGCGAGAAACCGTAATCGCTCGCGTATTCACCTAATACCGTTTTGTATTTTAACATAAAAAAACGCTGAAGTTTTTCCGCAAGGAAAAACTTCAGCGATTCAAGAACAAAGGGCTAAGTATCAATAAAGATCAAAGGCAGAAAGCCCAAAGGACTACCTGCGGAGACCGACAAAACGACAGCGGTCACTCCAGTCAAGACCAAGCCAACTCAAGTACAGATCACGAACGCCAGCACTCCCGCAGAGACAAGCCACGGGACGAGAACCGTCGAGGGTACAGTCAGAACCAAGGGCTATAATAGGAAATCCCCTCTGAAGCTCTGGTTGGGTAACACCCAGTGCCAG
>Ga0156653_105_pt1 | contig 109345 bp, 115 predicted proteins | sample RifOxyC2_FD_111983 | JGI IMG/M metagenome (GOLD analysis project Ga0156653, IMG submission 111983) | Candidatus Campbellbacteria bacterium RIFOXYC2_FULL_35_25
CCCCACAATATCTTCTTGCCCAAGAAAATCACTTATGGTTGAGGGACGCATACGGTCAGCGAGAGGGGTTGAATTTAAGTCTGAGTCGTACATGTGGCTATTATAACATGAGAGAGAAAGAGCCTATAGCTGACAGCTTACAGTAGACAGCTTTTTTAAACCCTACTAACATCTAAAACTTTTATAGCAGAGTCTTTTTGGATATTTTCCATGAACCTCTTCCCTTCTTTAGAAAGTATCAGTGTGAAAAAATTATTAATTCCATGATTCTCCTTGAAATAATTAATTTGTTCTTTCATTAGGGATAAACCAAGTCCTTTTTTCTGATGTTTTGGTACAACGATAACCGCCGCTAAATAAAGAGCCTCAAATGAAGGTTTTTCTAAAAACAACTCAAATAATTCTTTCTCGTTCTTTTTTTCTTCTAGAAAATCGTCCATAGCTTTTTTAGAAGTAGGTAAAACAACAGACCAAGCCACGACTTCGTCTCCTTCCTTGAAACAAACAAAATTATACTTATCTATAGAAATGAGTTTTAAGGCCGTTTCCAAAGTCGGTTTAACTTGAGTTTTGTCTTCTTCTATTCCAAATAAATCAGTTGCTATTTTGTTTGTTTTTTCGATATCAGCTATATCTGGAAATGATATTTGTTTTTTGTGCATGCTAAAAATTATACCCTCTGTGATAAATAAAACAATTTTTTAAAAATTATCAATTACTCATAGTAATTAACTAAAAAGCTCTTCACTGTAAGCTGTCAGCTATCGGCTGTGGGCTTTGTTTTTAACCCTTTACAAAAGAGCCATAACAAAGTATTCTGTCGCTAGGAAAAACAATCGAGGAAATCATATTCCAGCTATTCTTTTCAAAGAAAAGGAGCCACACTAATGGCGAAATCAAAAGGTAATCGGGTTGTTTGTGATTTAGACGATGAGGAGGCTGAAGGATTTGAACTTCTGAAAGAAGAAACAGGAGTAAAAGGCAACAAGCAACTCGTAATTTATGCTTTGGGTTTGCTCAAAACAGCCGTTGAGTATTTGTCCCAAGGGTATGAAATGAAATTTACAAAAGGTAGTAAAGTTGTCGTCGTAGCATTCCCCTTTTTACTCTTTTTGAAAAAGAAAAAGTGAAACGTTAATCCACCGCCCAGACTAAAAAAACCGCCCGGTTCTTTTGGTCGGGCGGTTTTCTTTTTGTTTAAATTATATTTTTTCCAACTTTTAAAATCTTTTCCCTTTCATCTTAAATATTTTATATGATATATTTACATTATCAAAAGTTTATGGAAAAAATATGAATAATGTTTATCAAGATTTAAAAATCAATTTTCTTAAATTAGCGGGAGCAATCCTCTTTGTAGGTTTTCTTTACCGAGGGGATTTTCAAGAAATGTTCCGAGTAATTCTTTGGGGTATAGTGCTGCCTCTTTTTGTGGGGATTATTGTAAATTTCTTTATAAAAGACGATAAACAAACAAAAAAAATTTCTATTACTGTTTGTTTGATTATTTTGGCTCTTATTATTTTTAGATCTAATTCAATTTCTCCTAGCCCACTTATTTTAATGGCATTTGCCTGGGGTTCTTTAGTTTTGTTTCTCTTGGGTACACTAGTGATAAACATCCTGTTATTGTTTAAAAAATATCTTAATAGAATTAAAATTGAGAATATTGCCGAAATTAAAATTGATTCTAGCGGAAGATTATTTGTTAGACCAGAAAAAAGAATATTTGATCTTATTTATAAAGGTGTTTATCCAGTAAGTTGGGATGATAATAATAAATTTTTATATTATCCAAATCCAGAAAAAATGACATACATGGAGACGTATTCTGAAATATTAGCTGCTGTTTTAAATGAATATGATTGTCGACTCAAACTTACACCTAACACTGTTTGGGTGAATATCCCAGATAATATAAAAAAATTTATTTTAAGTAGAGATCTTGTTTAATTTTTTTATTAATTTTCTACAAACTATCAACTAAAAACTATAGACTATAAACTAAAACATAATTTCCGAAAATAATAACACCGACAACGAGAGCAGTAATCGCTGAAATAAGTACGGCTCCGGCAGCTACATCTTTTGTATCTCTTGCATAAGGGTGGTGGTCAGGAGAAGTTAAATCCATATCAATCTCAATAGCTGTGTTGAAAGCTTCTGCTGTTAAAACAAAACCTCCTACCAAAACCAAAGCTAGCCATTCTGTTTTGGTAATATTAAAAAAGATACCTAAAGCAATTGCCAAAACAAAAAAGAAGATATGTAGCCAAGCATTGTGAGTAGTTTTCAAAAAGACAGAAATCCCCCTTCCTGCGTGAATAAAACTCCTCGCTCTCTTTATTATTGAAAATTTTTCTTTATTTTTTAAATATTCCATTTTTTATTTTATTTATAAAACAGGTTCCACTTTGTTGTATTCATAAGACAATTCGTTGTATTCACTGGTTGGGTAAGCACAAATTCCTTCTTCGTGCCACAAAACGAATTCCGCGACACCAACGTCTAGTGCTAAACGACTACAGACAGTACAGTACGGTTTTCCTGACTTTTTTATATTTTCTTCTTCATCGACTCTGGTGAAATAGAGTTTTGATTTTTTTAGTTTTTTTGAATTATTTTTAAGTGCTTCGATAATTGCCCTCCATTCTGCATGTATACAACAAGTTTTATCGTGGTTTACCTTACAAGAACTGCAGTCATCAAGGCACCTTCGCTCCTCTTCTTTGTTTAGGGGTGGTGCATTGTATCCCCTTCCAATTATATCGCCATCTTTTATGATAACGGCTCCACATTTTGCACGAAAACACAAAGCCTCCGTGGCTGTTCTTCTGGCTTCTTCCATCCATTTTCTAGCCTCTTTTTCTTCTGCCCCCGTTAAAAATTTCATAAGATACTTTAATTATACCCCTCATAAAAGAAAAAAGAAACGGAAAAAAGCATAATACACAAGATGTATTACACTTTTACAAAACCTTTTCTTTGGAGGAGGTGAATCTCGGTAGCCCGAAAAACTATTTATCTGTTTTTGCTCCCTTCTTTGGTTTCTTTTTTTCTTTTTTTTGGTCTCTCCCTTTGGCCATGACTAAATTATACCTTCTTGCATAAAAAATAAAAGTGTTTAAAACTTTTCGTTACTTTACAAAATATCTATAAGAAGGTATATTTCCTCTGGATAAGTCAAACAAAAATCGTTTCTAATAATTCCACTCTGGAGAATAAAAAGATGACAGGAATACGAATTGCTACAGATAACTATGCTTTTTATTCTTTGGCTGTTAAAATGGAAATGTTTCAGGATTCATTTGTTCAAGCGGTGCTGAGGAGTGTTAGAGAAACAGTCCTCTATGATATTACTCAACAATCTTCTGGCCACATTGGTATCTATTGTTCGGAAATCAGGAGAAAAAAATTAGCCGAGGAATTTTCTTTAGCTGTTTGCAACGACCTTCTTGGAAAAGTAGCAGAGAAAATCCCCGATTCTATATCAGGGAGGGGCATGAACACAAGAGTTTCGGTCGTTGTTGGTCGCTTCAGATTTGATTTTTGTATCTTTAGATATGAGCGAGACAGCGAACATGGGTTTGGTGTGGTTGAAGATGTTACTTCCCTGCCTGAGGATGAACATCTCGGACGGTTCGTGAACTTAAGAATCAGCGTCGTGGAGTGACACTCCAACCGCCTAACGCAGAAGCCACTTGGCTCCTGAGTCAGGCGGTTTTTGTTTTTTAAAATTAAGAGGCTTTTAGATAGGTTTGTTTGACTTTTTGTCAATTAACAGCATAATTAACTTTAGGTATGTTTTTTTGTAGAAATAACCAGCAAAAGGAGGAATCGACATGCGGAAGAAACGGTTTACAGGATGGATTGACGGGCATTATATGCAGGGTACGATCGTCGAAATGAATGATGATGATTGCCAGCAAGAGGCAGAAGCCGTATCGAGTGTCATAAAAACTACTGGAAAGATAGTTGGTGCCGTGGCACTAGGGGCCCTTCTCCTTGGGGCAATCGCCGCCAGCGCCGAAGACAAGGGTTAACCACAAAGTTCAAATTCGGACAACAGTTCTTAGGAATTTAACATGATCTGCAGGTTTATGCCCTTCTCGGTTTCCGAGAAGGGTATTCTTTTTTTTATTTTTAAAAAAATCACAGTAGCTTTACCACTGTGATTTTTGTAAAAATATTTAATTAAATTCCTTCGTTTATATCAAGTTGGATAGTAACTTCTGTTTCTGGGCTAGTTGGGTCATTGGTAGGAATAAAAACAGTTCTTTTAAAGACACCAGCTGGTTCTTTATGAAAATTTGGGTTAAAAGAGACCTTTAATATTGTTTCTTCTCCCGCAGGAACCGTTTTTGAAGCTACTTTCGCAGAGGTGCAACTACAACTCGTGGTGATATCTCCTATGGTAAGAATTTCTTTTCCAATGTTTTTTATTATAAATGTCGTATCTATAATATCTCCGTATTGTGGAACAACTCCTAAGTCTTGAAATGTACGGTCAATAGTTATTTTGGGACTAGTTTCTGATACTTCCCCTCCGTTTCCTTTCTTTGGAGTTTTTTTTCCATTGTAAGTTCCCATCTCGGTATAAGGATAATTATCTTCCTCCCAGTGAGTCATCCCGCCAGCAATGCTTTTAATATTTGTGTACCCAAGAGATTTCATAATATCGTAGGCTGTCTTGCTTCGTGAACCACTCCGACAATAAATCATTATTTCTTTGTTTTTTGATTCTTCCCCTAATCCAATATATGAGAGCGACTGCTGAGACAATTCCTGAACAGGAAGAAGCAGAGCATTTTGTAAGTGTACTTCCGCGTATTCTTCTAGAGTTCTCACATCTAATAAAATAATTTCTTCGTTATTTTTAATTTTTTCAACCACATCTCCTGGATAAATTTCGTAACTTTTCACAACGTCATCGTCGTGAGAACCTGCTCCGGTAGTTCCGCTGTTGCTATTCATAGTTAAAAAATAACCAAACCCCAAAACAATAACTGTGATGAAAAATATATTTTTTATTTGATTTTTATTCATGATATTTTTTTAAAATTTATTAAAGATTATTTTTTAAAATAAGTTAAGGTGTGAATTCAACTTCAAAAGGATACATCCCCATTCCACAGGCCCCATTAAGTGTGGAAACTGTGTGTGTTCCAATATCAATATCAGTGATACCAGACTGAGGAAGATTTTTACTTATACCCATATTTGGAATACTCACGAAAGAGGAGCAATCAAAAGTTCCGTTTGTATTAAATCGAATAATAGTTGGTATTCCTTCTTTGGCGACACTTTTTTGTGGCTGGTATCCTCCTTTTGCGTTGATTTCTATAATTTGCTTACCGTCAACGATAGTCACATTATTTGCATTAATTGTTGGTTTAATCTCAGCAGTATTTTTGTTTAATATAAGGACACCTCCTACTATAAGAACAATAACGATTATTATTGATATGCTTGTTGCTTTCATAAATATAATTATACTAAAAATTAAAAACTGGAGGAATAAACCCAATTACCACCAAACTATTAATGATATTGAAGAGAGCAAACATAATTACCACAAGGCCGGCACTTTTAAAGAAGATTCCTGATTTTGAGCTATTTTGTATACTAAACGAACTAAAACTTACCAAAGCAAGAACAGGGAGTGTCCCAAGAGCAAACGCTAGCATGGTTAATCCTCCATTTAAAAAACTTCCTGTTGTCAATGTGTAAAACTGCATTGATTGGGTAAATCCACATGGTAAGAAGAAAGTGGCAACACCTACAAGAATAGGTGTTAGTGTATGATTAAATTTTGAAACGCCATGGGCACGTTTTGAAATAAATTTCGGCATTGATAATTGTGTTTTCTTTGCCCAATGAAAAATATCAAGAAGATTAATCCCTAAAATAAGCATAATTATTCCGACCAAAAAACTCAAAGTAAATGTCATTGAAATGTTTAGAGTAAAGGCTGAACCGATTGTCCCAATTACTCCGCCAAGCACAAAAAAGGAAGCGAGCCTTCCTCCATGAAACATAAGCTGTGGTTTAACTTTGTCTCCTTCTTTAGCAAAAGTGGCAGACATGGAAAGGACTAATCCTCCCACTACAGCCATGCAGGTAGAAAGTGAGGCGATAATGCCAATAACGAAGGCTGTACCATAAGTAACTTCGCTAGCATTAACAAGATTCACTAATCCTATTTTTTGTAAGATAATAAATAGTACAGCAAACACCAGAGCGATTGGTATAGCTATCTTGAACTCAGACCATTTTCTTTCTTGTTTTTGTTTTTCTATCGAGACAGTATATCCATGAGATTTTAATGGCACAGTTAGATCCTCCGCGATTTGCTCTGTGGTTTTTTCTCCAAAATCCCCAATCACTTCAACTGAGTTATTTTTGAGATCAGATTTTACATGAGTAATATTTGGCAAATCTCCAAGTTCACTTTCTGTCAGAAGGACACACGACTTGCAATGCATGCCTTGGACGTGAAATGTGTATTTTTGTGTTTTATTATTCATAATTAATAACTATAATTTTTTAGTTTTAATTCTAAGTGAGTTTGATACCACAGAGACACTTGATAAGGCCATGGCAAGTCCAGCAAAAACAGGGTTCAAGAGCCATCCGAAAATTGGGTAAAATATTCCGGCGGCAAGAGGAATTCCAACTATGTTGTAAAAAAATGCCCAGAAAAGGTTTTGCTTAATTCCTCGCATAGTTATTTTAGAAAGCTTGATTGCTTTTACTAGTTTTGAAATATCTCCATCAAGAAGTGTAATGCCAGCCGATTCAATAGCAACATCAGTACCTGTCCCCATCGCAATTCCCACATCAGCTTGGGCCAAAGCCGGAGCATCATTCACACCATCCCCCGCCATAGCAACAACTTTTCCTTGGGACTGTAATTCTTTTATTTTTTTAAGCTTATCTTTTGGTAAGACATTAGCTACAACACTATCGATACCAACAAGAAAGGCCATATGTTTTGCTGCCTTTTCGTCATCTCCTGTAAGCATTACAATTTTTATTCCTAGCTTGTGCAAGTCAGTAATTGCCTGCTTTGATTCTACCTTTACCTCATCAGAAACCATCACAAAGCCTAAAACTTTTTCTTTAGTAGTAATAATTACGGGAGTCTTTCCTTGCACAGTAAATTGTTCAATTTTCGAAGTATCAAATTCTACACCGAGGTCTTTTATAAGTTTTACATTGCCGACATAATATTCAATATTTTTTATTAAACCTTTAAGTCCCTTTCCTTGAATACTTTCAAAGTTTGAAACTTCTTCAAGTTTAAGGTTTTTTTTCTGGGCATAACTTCCAATTGCGTCAGCAATTGGATGCTCAGATTTTTTCTCGAGTGATGCAAGAATTGACATAAATTCAACTTCTTTTAAATCGGAAAGATTTTGAATATCAACCAGAGTGGGCTTCCCTACGGTTATTGTCCCTGTTTTATCAACAACAACAGTGTCTACTTTATGAAGTTTTTCTAGCGTAGCTGCGTCTTTTATCAGGATTCCTTCTTTAGCCCCCTTACCTACCCCTACGATAATTGCGGTTGGTGTAGCCAATCCTAGGGCACAAGGACAAGCAATAATTAACACTGCCACAAATGAAACTAGCCCAGATGAAAGTGCCTGCGAAAACCCCAGTGTACTAGTGCCAAACAGAATCCACACACCAAGAGTAACAAAAGCAATAACAAGGACAATGGGGACAAAAATGCTTGAGATTTTATCTGCAAGAGCCTGAATAGGGGCTTTGCTTCCTTGTGCCTCTTCTACCATTTTAATAATTTGTGCGAGTAAAGTTTCTGAACCAACTTTGGTTGCTTTAAAAATAAATGACCCAGTTGTATTTATTGTTCCCGCGACAATATCATTCCCAACTTTTTTTTGGGCTGGCATGGGCTCCCCTGTAACCATTGATTCATCTACGAAGGATGACCCTTCCGTTATTACTCCATCAACGGGGATTTTGGCTCCAGGTTTTACAATAATAAAATCTCCATGCTTCACTTCGTTTACTGAAACCTCAATTTCTTTTCCTTCCCAAATTACTAAGGCAGTCTTTGCTTGAAGATTGATAAGCTTTTCAATAGCATCTCCTGTTTTTATTTTTGAACGAGCTTCTAGATATTTTCCAAGAGCAATAAACGTGATAACAACAATGGTTACATCAAAGTATGTATGTTCAACATTTAAAAAAGGACGAAGGACATCAGCGAAAGCGGTCACGGTAAAACTGTAGAGGTAAGCGGCCACTGTACCAATTCCAATAAGGCTATCCATGTTTGCTTTGCCATAGCGAAGAAATCTGTAAAAACCTAGTAAGTAAGGTTTCCCCACCACAAAAAGTGTATAGGTTGCCATTAAAGGTAAAAGGTAATGAAAAAGATTACCAAGTATAGGACTCATCATGGTGACAATATTATATTGGGAGAGAATATCCCAAGTCATAATAAAAATAGCGATAACAGCAAGAGGAAGTGCTGAAATAACTTTCATTTTCATATCTTTAATTTCTGAAAGTTTTTCTTGTTTCGATTGGTTCATTCCAAGATGGGCGCTGTGTTCATCGGCACTCATGTTCATTTCTTCAGCAGTTGGAAGATCTAGTGAGTATCCAAGTTTTTCTATTTTTTGAGAAAGGTTATGAGGATCAACTTTTTTTTCATCAAAAGTAATTTTAACCGCTTCTGTTCCATAATTTACTTCTGCAAATTCAACACCGTCAGTTTTTTTAAAAGTTTTCTCTATTATGCCTGCGCAAGAAGCACAATGCATCCCTTTTATTTTGTATGTTTTCTTTTGCATATTTTTATTTACGTTTTAATTTATAAACTTTGAGGATTTCTGCTTTAGCTTGCTCAGTTTTCCCTTCTTTTACTTGTCTCAAAACACAACTGCTTAAATGCCCTTCAAGAAGAAGGTCTTCTACATTAGAGAGCCCTTGTTTAACAGCGGAGGTTTGAGCAATTACATCAATACAATAAGTATCATTATCAATCATTTTTTGTAATCCTCGCACCTGTCCTTCAATAAGCTTTAACCGACGAATAAGTTTTTGTTTTGTTAAATTCATATTTACTGTAAATCTTTTTTTATATTATCAAATTGTTCTTTTGTTATTTCACCCTTTGCATATCTTTCTTTAAGAATTTTTATAGCGTGATCTTCGTGAGAGTGCTTTGGTCCTTTGTGTTTAAACAAAAGAAAAGCCCCGTAGATAATCCCCGCCCAAAATAAAAACATAAAAATATGTCCAAATCCAAACAGATGTAAAGGATAGAAATCATTATAATAATACATCATATATTTTTTAAAATTATTTTATAATACTTTAATTATACCCCCCTAGGGGTATAAGTCAAATTCAAGATAATGAAAAATTATTCAATTCCACAACGAGTTTTTATGGCGAGAAGGTCACTGGTTGTAATTACATTATTATCTCCTTCGCTTAGCCAATACATTATTGACTCTGGGTCATCAAGGTGGTCAAGAGAAAGAGCGTGCCCTAACTCGTGGGCTAATACTCGAACTAGTTTGTCATAGGTAAAGTATTGAAAAACAGTAATTCCCTCTCCTTTCCCGTGACTTTCATACACTCCTTGGGTAAACTCTTCGCTGAAAACCTCACCCACATCATTATAGCGAGCAATGTTTAGATTTAGAGTTTTTGCTAAATTGTTTAGAACACCGGCAATAACATTAATATCATCGGCCTCTTTTTGTAAGTCTGCCTGCATTTCATTTAAAATTTCAATTTCATTTTCAAGAGAGTCTCTTTCTGCACCTAAGCGGTCAATTTCTTTCTGAGATACATTCCTTTGGCGATTCGCCTGTTTAACGGCATCTTCATAAGTTTTTTTTGATAATTCGAAATTTGCCGCGCGAGATGTAAAGATACTTTTATTTTTTTCAAATTGAGAAACCATCAATTCATAACGTTTTTCAATTTCATTGTAAGAAGCCTTGCTCTGGTCCACGGTTAGCCCTAATTCTTGTAATGTCTGTGTGGCATCTTGTCGATAGTCATAAATTAAATTAACCTTTAAATTCCCGCCTAACTCATAAGAAAAAAGTTCTCTACCAATTGGTTCTTCCCAAATAGCTTCAGCTTCTTTAATTGCCTTCAAAAAATCTTCCTCGGATATCCCAAATCGTGTATCAAAAGCTCCCACCGAATAAGCAATTGGATTTTTGCATGGGTAAAGAATCTCACTTACAATTTCCCATTGTGTTTTCAGCGGTTCTCGGAATAAAAAAACAAGCATGAGCAGAAGAATAGTTAGAAATATATTTTTTAATTTGTTCATAATTTATTGTTATTCAATAAATAGATTTTAGCATATCCAGTGTTAAGACTCGAACGTTTTGCTTTGCAAAAGAGGCACTCTTACGGATAATTTCTTCCATCTCCAGTAATGGGAATTTTCTCGCCTAAATATTTAGGTTTTCGGTGAATCAACAAATCAAAAAAGGCCTTCTCGTTGGCAAGTATTTCGCGGAGATAATTGCGGAGTAGAATATGTCCGACATCAGCGTTTACTCCATAGGCTTCCATTCCTTCTTCTCGTGCGATAAATACGGAACGGGGTAAATGAAATGACTGAGTCGTGATAATTACAGAAGTAACTCCGAAAATGCTCTGGGCACGATACATAGAGCTATACGTGTCAAAACCTGCGTGATCAAGGAAAATATCCTGGTCTGGAATACCTTTTTTTAATAGGTATAGACGAACTGGATTCACTTCATTATGGCTTTCGGTGCTATTATCGCCAGAGACAAGAATCTTTTTCACTTTTTTCGCTTCATACAATTTAATAGCAAAATCTACTCTGTCTATGAAAATAGACGAGAGTGCCCCACTTTCCAAAATAGCTGCCCCGGGGATTAGTACTACTTCTGCATTCGGAGACTTTATAACATCGTCATAAATATACGGTTTTGTTTCTGAATAAATAGTTATATTGGTGATAATAATGAATATAATCAAAAACACCAAACCCCAAGCAATGCCCTTGTAAAGTATGTAGAAAAAGCGTTTCATCATGCAATTATACACTAATTAGGTTTTCTGAGTCACTTTCTTTTGTTTTTAGAAAGCTAGGACTCGACTTCCAGTTCTAAACAAAAATTTCATCCTGTGGACTCATTTTTGTTAAGAACTCGTCGTCACGTCGCTCAAATTTTTTCTTCACTTCATTACGAAAAAATATGTTTCGCTCTTTTCGAGTCCTAGTCCGTCAGGTAAAATAGTAAGACCCTAAGCTCATCGCTCAGGGTCTAACTATTTTATGCTGCGAGACTAGGACTCGGCCACAGGTTTCTAAGCTTTTTACTTCGCTTCGCTCGTAAAAATCTAAGAACCTTCGGCCCCAGCTCGGAAAAGTGAAAAATTAAATAAATTTTTCTTTTCCTGCGCTTTTCGAGTCCTAGTCCCTCAACAAAGACGCTAATCCAAAATACCTCAATCGGTATTTTGGATTATCGTTGCTGCGAGACTAGGACTCGAACCTAGATACCTGGTACCAAAAACCAGTGTCCTACCTTTAGACGATCTCGCAATATTTAAGAATAATACACAAAAAAATGACTTTTGTGAACCTCTTTCGGGGATGATTGGATTCTGCTATTATTTGAACTATATGAACTCATACTTAATCACAATCATCCCACCAGAAAATGTTGCGAATACAGTAAATAAATATAGGAATAAATACTCAAAAGATGCTTCCGACAAAATTCCTCCTCATATTACAATTTACCCTCCTTTTCATTTACAACAAATATCTGAGGAAAAAATGTTAAATCTTTTAAATAAAACCTTTTGCGAAACCCCCTCTTTTAATTTAAACTTTGATTCTGTGGATTATTTTGAAGGAAATAATAATGTCGCCTATTTTGCGCCAGATAAAAAATCTTCAGATTACTTAAAAGAAACATTTTCAAAAACTATTACTTCTTTGTCTGGGAACGTTGAAGATGTTCCTGCTGATTATACACTTTCAGCAGATAGCTTTACCCCACACATGACCATTGTTTCAAAAATCCCAGTTGAAGAATTTGATAAAATAAAAAATGAGTTGGTTGATATAAAAGAAAATTTATCCTTTGTCTGTAAGTTTATCTATTTATACAAACAAGATGAAAAATCCGAAATCTGGAATAGTGTTGGAAAAATTGAATTGAAAACACCTGATTTTTAAATTTTTATTTCTGGATTGCTTCGAGCTAAAGCTCTCGCAAAGACGACGAGCAGCGAAGCTTATCGTCGTCTTTTTCCTGTAAACTGTAAACCGTAAACTTCTCTACCAACTACTCACTCCCAGCCACAAGCTTAATTAATACCAACTCTAGTGGTAATTGAGGAAGATAAGATTTCCCTATCTGTTCATAAGTTTCCAGCATTTCTTTTATTGTGTTGGAGGAAATCTTTGAATCAGTTTTCTCTGCCAATCCTTGGATGAATTTGAAATCATTTTCAGAAAATTCTGATTGAATAATTTTATGCATATCTTTTGCAAATCGCAAAAGCAAAACTGCCCTTAATTTATGCAAAATAAGTTTTGCAAAAATTTTCATATCAACATTGTTTCCAACTGCTTTATTTATTGCTACCAAACCATTATCTGCCTCAAGAATATCAATCGAAGAGATAAAATCATTTACTAGCCCGCCCTTTGGGGCTCCGGTTACCATTTCCACCTCATCAATACTAATTTTTGAATCTTCTGAAGAACTAATTACTTTTTGTAAAATCCCGAGAGTGTCACGGAAAGAACCGTCTCCCAAAACAGCAATCAAATCGGCTGAAGCTGATTCAAGTTTAAATTTTTCTTTCTTAGCAATATCAAGGACTAACTCTTTTAAAATATTCTGGGCGGGTTTTTTGAATGAGAAACTTTGGCAACGAGAAACAATGGTACTAGGAAGTTTTTCTATTTCTGTCGTTGCTAATATAAAAATTACATGGCTAGGAGGTTCTTCCAATGTTTTAAGGAGCGCATTGAAAGCTTCTTTGGTAAGCATATGAACTTCGTCGATAATATAAACTTTATAAGGAGATTCGAATGGCAAAATATTAACTGAGTCTCTCAATTCTCTGATATCATCAATTCCCCGGTTAGAGGCTGCATCTATTTCATACATGTCATTACCAGAACATCCAATTTCACTTGCAAAAATTCTTGCTATGCTCGTTTTCCCAGTTCCTCTAGTCCCAGAAAATAAATAAGCGTGAGAAATATTTCCCAGATTTATAGCTCCTCCCAAAGTCTTAATAATCGGGTCTTGCCCCAAAACCTCTTTAAAATTTTGCGGGCGATACTTTCGATATAAAACTGTCTGTTCTTTTTTTGTATTCATTGGTTTTTATTATAACAACCTCATTGTGGAAAGTAAAAACATAAACGGGGGCGTGCCATCAGCACACCCCCTCTTGTTGGCCCCCAGACCGCTATTGATTGCCACCGCAGCAAAGCCCCATCCAATACTGCTCATCCTCTTTGAAGGTTGGCACCTCAGAATTTTGTCTTCCTGTTGTAGGAGAAGACTTTCTTTTCAAGGACACGGTGTCATCAAATAATTGAGATAGGCCCAAGATTTCGAACTCTCCATTTTCATTTTGGTCAGACTCAGACGGCGCCATAAGCTTTTCCCTAATTTAAAGATTACTGTTATTTTTGTCCCCCGCTCTTTTTTCTAATCGTTGTCCCTCCTCAACAAAAAATTTTGATAAAAGTGCTCTCTAAATACAATACTACCCCAAATAAATATTTTTTCAAGCAATAAAAAACTTTAAGAAATAACTTCCCATTTACTCGTAATTCATTATTCCTCCATCCAAGTCATAAGCCTCCGCAAAGCCTTCTTCTTCCATAATACTTAGTGTGTGTCCTGATCTGGCTCCGCTAGCACAATAAATTAAATATTTCTTGCTTTTATCTAGTTTTTTTAAATTTTCTAAAAAATCTGAACTGGTCACATCAACCACAATCGACTCAGCAATTTTGATTTGGTCATGTTCTGATTGTGCTCGAACATCAACTAAAATAAACTCACCTGACCCTAATTTTTCTTTAAATTCTTCTGCTGAAATACTTTTTATCTTTTCACTCATATTTTTTATTTATATTACTTTTTACTTCTCATCTATAATAACAAATTTATCTAAAATTTGAAAAGCCCACCCCATTTCTGGGGAGGGCTTTTTCGACTTTGGAGCTAGAAATTCCGCTTGTCAGGTCTTTTTTTTAGTTCTCCTTTTATGAGAGATGCAGCCATGAATCCTTTTCGTTTCCTCGAGTGAGCTTCCTCGAGGGCTTTCTGCAAAAAAATTGCGGGGCACTGTCTCAAATAAAGACTCATCCCAATCCCAATTCGGATAAACGGTCCTAATTGTTTGTCTTCTGTGATGATTACCAGCATCTTACACTCCTTTTTTCCTTTTTGAATGGAATAACTTCTTCTCCCAAAAATATACCACAACGGGTTTATTTTTCCAATCTTTTAACTTCTTTTGCTATTATTTTTTCGACTTCTTCAACGCTATTAGTTCCCATTAATTTTACTCTTAATTCTTTTGCTCCTTCGAAACCATTTATATAAGCCTTGTAGTGTTTTTTCATTAATGCAAAATTTCTAGCCCTTTTCCCAAAAATTTTTTTATTTTCTTTTGTTTCCCCAAAAATTTTTTCAAATAATTTTGTATGTTCTAAAGCTACCTTCAATTTTTCTCTTACTGGAAGATTACCCCAATCAATTTCCGAGAACAACCACGGATTACCAAAAATTCCCCTGCCAATCATTATTCCATCTACCCCTGTCTCTTCAACTCGCTTTTGAGCTTCATCAACATTAGAAACATCCCCGTTTCCTATAATCAACGTTTTACTTTTCATTTCATCCCTTATTTCTCTTCCTCGTTTGATAGTGTCCCAATCGGCTGGTGCTTTCGACATTTCTTTTTTTGTTCTTCCGTGAATAGTCAAAACAACAGGTTCTTCTTCTAAAATAGCGGAAATCCAAGTTTCTACTTCGTTTTTATTATAGCCAATTCGGGTTTTAACCGATACGGGTAAACTCCCGGCTCCTTTTTTTGTCGCTCGAATAATTTCTCTCGCTAATCCCGGAGTTTTTATTAATTCAGAGCCAGCCCCTTGCTTTAAGATATTCCTCTGGGGACAACCCATATTTATATCAATCCCATCAAAACCAAGTTCTGCAATCATTTTGGCACTTTTTTCAAAATTTTCTGGTTTTGAACCAAAAATTTGGGCAACGATTGGCCTTTCACTTTCATCAAACTGTAATAAACTCTTTTTTAGTTTTTCCCTTCCTTCTTCTGAACATAAACCATCCACCGACACAAATTCCGTCCAAAAAACATCTGGTTTTCCATATTTTGCAATAATTTGCCGAAAAGCCGTATCTGTAACATCTAACATGGGGGCTAATACAAAAAAGGGTTTTTTTAGTTTTTTCCAAAAGTTTTTTAACATGTTGTCTTTTTTATTTCTTTCTGATAGTATCACGAGAGGAAACATAGTTCAATATAAATCCTTCAGCTTTGCCCGTAAAGGAGACCCCCAATCATGATACAAAAGATTACCCAGACTGGAGAAAAAATAGACCTTGATAATTCACCCCAAGCCTTCCAAAATATTCCCCAACCATTTTTGAAGGATTTCCGGTCCGAGGACCTGGCCGAAGACACCAACGGAAGAATCTTCAGAATGATCGGCGTTGCTCCAGTCTTTTGCCCTTGTCATTATGGGAAAATGGTCATTTTTGGCTATCTTGAAATGGATACCAGGGTTTCTTTTTTTCCTAACCAAGCCGAGGGGGAACTTCGACTAGCAAACGATTAGCTGTTGTCTCTTGTCGAGACATCCAAGTTGCAGTACCCGAAAGGGGGCTGCAACTTTTTTTTACCTAATTATAGATTTATTTATAAAATACTTTATTTCCAAATCTCAAATCAAAATATTCTACTTTGAAAATATTATCTTTCTCAGCAAATTCCTCCATATTCAAAATTGCTTGAAAATTTTCCATTGCTTCTCGAATTATTTGGGTATCGCTAAGAATTATTTTACCCCCAGAGCCAAAATATATTTCATAACTTTTTCCGTTTTCTGAAAGTTCATAAGGATTAAGTTCTAGCCCATCCAAGAAACTAACAAAAGAGTCGATTTCCTTAAACTTCTCTTCCTCTAAAATGTTTGGCTTACTTTTTGGAAATTCAACCTCCCAATCATCCCAACTTGGGAGTTCGACTCCCAAGTCTCTACTATTTAGAGGTTGAACCCCCAAATTAGTGTAATATTTAAAGAAAATATTATTAGAAAAATTAGGAGAAGCATCAAAAATTAAACCATCCTTATCAGCAAAAAAACATATTTCTCCACCCTCTTCTGACTCCTCATCAATTTTAGACTTGCACCACAAGACATGAGGTTCCCTTTCCTTTAAAGAGACATCTAGAGTACTCGGGAGATCCAAATTTAAATTAAGCTCCAAGATTCTAGGGAAATCATGCAGTAGCTTTTCTTTTACTAAATATCTCGGATAGAACAAACTATTTTTTTTAGGGAAAATCCACAAATAATTTTTTGAAATTTCATTTTTTATATTTTCTACTAATGTGCTTTCTCTTATAACCTCATTCCCTTCTATATTTATAATTTTTATAGCAAAATAATCTAGTTTAAAAAATTGGGAAATAAAAAAAACTAAAGAAATAAAAATAATGGCTACCAAAGCTGATTTCCACAACAGCTGTTTTTTTCTCTCTTCAGCTAATTTTGATGATTGGTATCTAACCATACGGGATATTATAACAGAAGAACAAAGAAACCTAAAAACAGACGGATTTTACTAAAAGTAAAATCCGTCTGTTTTTGTTTCTATGTTGTCCTATTTCTTTGGTCTTTAGTTTTTGAAATTATTTCTCTTTTGAAATAATTTCTTTATTCATATATTTCCGTAACACTTCTGGAATTTTTATTGAACCATCTGCTTGTTGAAAATTTTCTACTAGGGAAACTAAAATTCTTGGAGTTGGAATTGCCGTAGAATTTAATGTGTGAACATATTTTGACTTACCGTCCTGGTCTTTGTATTTAATATTAAATCTTCTCGCCTGAAAATCATGGAAGTAGGAAGCGGAAGAAATTTCTCTGTATTTATTTTCCAACGGAACCCAAAGCTCAATATCGTATTTTTTAACTTGTCCTTGACCCAAATCACCCCCGCAATTTATTACTGTGTGATATGGAATGCCCAAAGATTCAATAAATTCTTCTGTATTTCTATTTATCCACTCATGCCATTTTACAGATTCCTGATGACTAGCTTCACATAAAATGACTTGTTCAACTTTATAAAATTCTTGTACTCGGATAAGCCCTTTTGTATCCTTTCCATAACTACCCGCTTCTCTTCTAAAACAAGGGGAAAATCCTAAATACTTTTTAGGCAACTCTTCTTGCTTTAAAACTTCACCTGAATGAAAGCCAGTTACAGGGATTTCTGCAGTACCAATCAAATAGTCATCGTCCTGGGTATTGTAAACGTCTTCAGCATCATTAGGAAGGTGCCCTGTTCCATAAAGATTTTCTTTTTTAACAATCGCTGGTGGAAGCATTGGAATAAAACCCTTTTGGCCAAAAAATTCATTGGCATAATTCCAAATCGCCCAAGAAAGTCTTGCCCCGTCATTCAATAAATAATAACCCCGAAAACCATGAATTTTAGAACCTCTTTCAAAATCCACCATCTCTAAATTGGTCATAATATCAACATGACTTTTGGGTTCAAAATCAAATCTTGTTTTTTCTCCCCAACTTTTTATTTCTTGATTTTCCTCGTCAGAGACACCATCGGGAACAGACATATCTGGTATGTTAGGCACCTGCAACATCAAAAGTTGCCATTCTTTCATGACTTCTTTCATCGTTTCCTCTTGTTTTTGTAAATTTGCCTTTATTTCTTTTGATTTTTCAATCATCTCCCCTCTTTCATTTTCTGAAACTAGTGAAATCTTATCAGTAACTAAATTTTGCTCAGCCCTCATTTCATCAACTTTAGAAATAATCTCTTTTCTTTTGTCATCAACTTCTAAAAGCTTGTTTACGTCAAAATCAATGTGCTTTTTTTTAGCACCTGATTGAATTAAATCTTTATTTTCTCGTATGAATTTTATGTCTAACATAGGCGCTTCGCTTAGTAATAAGTAATAAGTAGAAAGTATCAAGTGGAATTTAACTTTGGCTAAATTTCATCAATAATACTATTTAAATATATTATCAGAAATTATGGAATAAAAACAGCCGTGCAAACCCCAGAGGGTTTGCACGGCTTACCAATCAAGCTTCTTTGCATAGGCGATGATCCTTTTTATAATTTCATTCTCTTCCCTTTCTCTCTTTATTCTTTTCCCTTCTGCTATGGGAACAATTTCTCCTTTCTTTTTTAAATCATCCTTACCTTTATTATTCATGGCTATCACCTTTTTTATTATTTTGCGAGTACCATCCCAATTTAAATATTAGATTTTAAAAAACCAAAAAGCAAGCAAAAGAGAAGATTACAGCTGACAGCCTACAGTTTACAGCATTTCTTTTATCCCCATTTCCATATCAAATAAAATTCAGATATACAAAAAAAAGCCTTGGGGGGATTTAACCCCCGCAAGGCTTCGAGAACAAACTGGTTAGGGTTTAGAGAACTTGTTGGCACAATTCCGAGATCTCTGGGTGTTCTTTCAGCGTCTTTGCTGTAAGAAGATTGAAAGGATCATTATTACATTGATCTTCCAAACTTATTCTTTCATCAATTTTTGAAACATCAATTTTTAAAAGATAGTCTACATAAAGACGAACTATCTCTTGAATATCATCCCCGGTAATAGGTCCTTTGAAGAATTGATTTCCTAAACTACCCGAAGATGCTCTGAACTCAGTATATGTCGCAGGAAAATCAAAGGAGAGAGCTTCCATGTAAGATTCAGTAGCTCTGTCGAACCATTTCCCTGGGACTTTGAGCTCATCTATTTTTTGGAAAGCAAACCGAACCGCCTCTGCTCCTTCCAATGTTTCAAACTTTGCTACAGCCTCCTCTTCTTGTTGAGTTTCCCATTCGATTTGGGTTGGAACTTCGGTCCAGCGAAAAACCCAATTTCCACCCAGCACAGAAACCGCCGGAAAAAAAACAGCACAAATTGATAAGTTTAAAATCAAGAGCTTCATATTAAACATAACATCTTTTAGTTCTGAAGCATGAAGAAAAAAATAAAGCTGAATAAAAATAGGGACAAATACCAGAAGGGTGAGAACAAACACTTGATCAAACAATTCATTTTTTTCAGGAACAAATGAATGGTATTCAGAAATCACAAATGTTACCATCCAAATAATAAGGTAGGAAGCAATTCTCCAGAAAACTCTCGGTGAGTAAAGAGGTTTTTGTAAGACAAAAATTCTGTCTTTACCATCTTTATACTCACCATTAATACCAAGGACCCTTCCACATTTTTCACAACTCTCCGCCCCTTCCTTAAAATTTAATTTTTGAACAAAATGTCCACACTCTGGACACCGCCGAAAATCATGAGTTTTGGGAGAATTCCCTTCTGCCTTAACGACGTAACTTCTTGCGAAACATCTTCGCAAAAAATCCCCTAACCGATTTATCAAAGAACTAACTACTGTAGAACTAGCGGGGTGCATCATAGCACAACCTCCTAAAGTGAAATTCAGTCTTTCGATCTAAGCAATTGTCTTAAGGGTAATACCGAGTAGAACTCGCATTTACTCCATTAAGTATATTGTCTTTGCCGTCGGACAGATTTAGAATTCGACCAATTCGAATTCGTGCCGTTATCTTGCCATAAATAGTTTGGTTTGTCTATACAATACAAAGTACACTAAATCTACGGTCGTGGATTTAGTGTACTAATTTTTCTTTATTTATAACTTATGATTATTTAAGCCATTTCTGGATTGCCACGCCCGCCATCGCAAGGATGAGCTTGCTCAGGCGTTGCGGGCGGGCTTCGAGCTTCGCTCTCGCAAAGACAACAAGGGGCAAAGAATCTTCTGCCAAATCCATACGACCGTAGAGATTTGGCAGAAAACTATTTTAAAATAAATCAAAACAAATAAATTCTGATAAAAATGACGGTCGTCATTTTTATCAGAATTTATTTTATTCATGATTCATCCCGTTAAAAATTATAGAAATTTTTAATTTCTTATTTTTAATGGGATTCACAATTCGAGATTCTCGATTCATTTCTATTTGCTATAATATTTTAAATGAGTGGAGAAATTATAAAATTATCTAAACAAGACTTTCCTGAAAAACTTTTGGAAATCCCTCAACCTCCTAAACAACTTTTTATTAGAGGTAATTTACCAGATTGGGAAAATTCTAAATTTGTAGCAGTAGTGGGGTCGAGGAAATATACAAATTATGGGAAAGAAGCCTGCGAAAAAATAATTTCTGGATTAAGGGGTTGCGACGTTACAATCATATCTGGTTTAGCTATCGGAATAGACTCTATTGCTCATAAAAGCGCCTTAGAGGCAAAATTAAAAAGCATTGCTGTCCCTGGGTCCGGGCTAAATTCTTCTGTTATTTATCCCAGTATAAACAAAAAATTAGCTGATGAAATTGTCCAATCAGGAGGGTGTTTGTTGTCTGAATTTGAACCAGATTTTAGAGCTACGGTTTGGAGCTTTCCCCAGAGGAACAGAATCATGGCAGGACTGTCTGATGTTATTTTAATTATAGAAGCAAGCGAAAAATCTGGAACATTAATAACAGCGAGAATGGGTGTTGATTACAACAAAGAAGTTTGTGCGGTCCCTGCTTCAATTTTTTCAAACGGAGCCAAAGGATCCAATAAATTACTTTCTCAGGGAGCCACTCCGATTACATCTAGCGAAGACCTATTAGACTTACTCGGTTTCCAAACCAAAGATGATTCAGGTCAAAAGAAATTAGAGTTAGAAAATTGCTCTGCTGAAGAAAAAAGTATTATTGAATTATTATTTGAGCCAATATCCCGGGATGAATTAATTCAAAAATCAGAGATGTCAGCTTCTGAAATAAATACTTTGATTTCGATAATGGAAATAAAAGGCTTAATAAAAGAAGTAGCGGGAGAAATTTGTTTGAATATTTAAATTAAAAACCCCCGGTCGCAAGCGATCGGGGATTTTGACCTCTTAGGGGTCAGTTTGGGGAAAATGTTTTCCCGAAAAGAGCAGGGTTAATATTTTCGATGTCGTTAAGTCCCAGAGACAAAAAATACTCAAGAGCGATTCGATGATTTCGAAGAAAAGCATCGCTTTCGATCATTGAGCGGACTTCTTCAACCGAGAAAAACTCGGCTGACAAAATATTTTCGCCAGGGGTAGGTTCCCCTGACAAGTGCCTCATCAAGAAGAAATGGATTGAGTGCCCCTCTATAAAAACAGAGCAAAGGGGTACTCTTCCGTCATTTCCATCTTTTTTGGAGAGATGGATAGCTGAAACTCCAGTCTCATCCCTCTGTTTTCTCAAAACGAAATCGCTGAGTTTCTCATCTTTTTCTTCTGGAGTCTTAGGGAAACCACCAGGGGTTTTCCTTTTAGGAGTTCCAAATTCCTCTTCATTTTTGGGTTGGTCCTTGATTATTAAGATAGATTTTCCGGCCTCTTTTATGATGATAGCAAAACCCGCTTCCGAGTCACCTTTTGTACCCCAAAAAGACATCACTGTCCCTCCCTATAATATATGAACCATTCTGGTAAAGAAATTATTATTCCGAGAAGAATAATAACTCAAATTACACAAAATTGTCAAGCCCATGGAAAGAATTTTTATCGAAACAAATTAAGCCCAATTTTTCGCCTTTAGTCCTTCCATGGCCGCATTTTGTTCAGCCTCTTGTTTTGATACTCCCTCCCCTTCGGCGATTTTTTCTTCTCCCACAAACACCCCCACCTTAAATCTTTTGTCATGATCTGGTCCAGATTCTTCTAAAACTTCGTAGTTAGGAGTGATATTAAAAACTTCCTGTGCCTTTTCTTGGAAAAAACTTTTGGAATCTTGCCATGATTTATTTTTAACAACATCTTCTACTAATGGAAAAATATTATTTTTTATAAATTTTTCAGCTACTTCATAGCCTTGGTCTAAATAGATAGCTCCGATAACAGCTTCAAAAACATCAGCTAAAATAAATTGCCTAGCCCGTCCTTCATCCTTAGCCTCTCCTCTTGATAACAAAAGAAAATCATTCATCCCTAGTTTTTGAGCAACAGAAGAAATAGTACCAGTGTTAACTAAAGCAGAACGATAGGAAGTTAAAACCCCCTCCTTTTCTTTAGGAAATTTTTCATACAAAAAATTAGATGTAGCTAATTCAAGAACCGCGTCTCCTAAAAACTCGAGCCTCTCGTTATGGTCCCAATAAGAGCCCCCGTGTTCGTTTACATAAGAACGATGCGTAAAAGCTCTTTTTAATAGTTCTTTATTTTTAAAGGTTACTTCTATATCTTTTTCAAATTTTTCGAAATTCATAAGAGGTAGTATAAACCCCCACACCTTTTATTGCAAAGCATTGTTAAATAAATATTTAGGCATTTTGCAACGCAATAAAAGGTGTGGGGGTAAAGTTCATAAAGAAAAATTTAGAGAAGTTTTTCACTTAAAATTTTATTTTTTTCTTACTTAAAATTTCTATCGCTTTCGTAATAATCGGCAAAATATCATTATAAAGATTTAGTTCTGAAATCTCTGATAATTTAAACCACTTTGCCTGATCCAACCCCCCTCCTTCTTCCAGAACAAGCGGTTTGTGCTCACTCTTGGCAAAATAATAGTGGACCTGCCTTCGCGTCTTTCCTTTTTCTGGGTCATAAGCAATATATTCATTTTCCCCTAATTTTTCTCCCAATTCTATGTCTAAACCTATCTCTTCTTTTATTTTTCTTACCGTACAATCTCTCTCATCCTCAGCTTTTTCCAAGCCCCCTTTTGATAGAGTCCAGTGACCAAAGACGTCATGAACCAGAGCGATAAAAACATTATCATTATGAACAGAGTAAACGACAGCCCCGCATTTCTTTTCTATGGGCATTTCTTCGAAAGGAATATCTTTTATAGGATTTTTATTTTTTGTTTTTTGGTCTTTATCTGGTTCTCCCAATTCTTTATAAATCGTTCCTAATACACCGCTGACAAATCTTCCGCTGTTATCGCCACCAAATGTTTTTGCCAATTCAATAGCTTCATTTATAGCAACCTTAGGAGGAACCTGATTTCTATCAGAAAATAACAACTCCGAAATACCTATTCTTAAAACATTTCTGTCTATTATTGAGATTTTTTCTAAAGGCCACTGAGGAGCTGCCTTTCCGATAATATCATCAATTAAATCTCTTTTCTCTATGACATTATCAATAATTTTTCTTGCAAACTCAAAGTCACAAGAACCGGTGGAAAATTCTTTTGTATTGTAGGTGAGGATTTCTTCTACCTTAGAATTATCCAGCCCAACAAAGTCCCACTCAAAGAGTGACTGTAAAACTATTGTTCTTGAAAGGTGCCTATTTGACATATTACAAATGTAAAATCAAAATATCAAAATATCAAATTAATGAAATTCAAATTATTATTCATCTAAATTAACACAAAACGAACAAAAAATAAAGGGGATAATAACAAACCCTCAGAGTTCACTCCTCGGTATTTAATTTTTGGGATTATTTTCTCTCTATGTCACCAATAAAAAAATCCGCGGTGAGCGGATTCTTTTTTTATTTTTTTGTCTTATTTTCTGCGGAGACAACTTTTGTTTCCTCAGCTTCTTTTTTAACTTCCTTGCTTGAATCTTTGCCTAAAGCCTTTGCTTTCGCTTTTACCTTTTCATTCTTTTTTGTAATTTTAGCAGCAACATCAATTATCATATTGCCTTTGTATTTTCCACAAGTCTCACAGATTCTGTGTCTTAAATGAAAAGCCCCACAATCCTGACATGTTGAAAGACGAGGTGCCTTTATTGCATGGTGTGATCTTACATTGCCCTTTTGGCCTTTTGTGTGTCTCATTCTTACTGACATATTTTTTGTAGTTTATAGTTTATAATCGATAGTTTATAGTAACTACCAATTACTTTATACTTAATTTTCAATACCCATAAATCTACTATATTTCTTCTAAAAAAGCAACTTTTTAATTGCCGTTTGAGTTTTTTTAATATCTATGTAAAAATTAAATTAGAAAGTAATTCTTTGGTTTTTTATTAACTCACTCTTTAGGAGAATCCAATGAGAAACCTTAATGGATCTTGTACACCTAATCTCTCTCTTATCCGTCTTTTTGGACAAACTCATACTTCTTGTTGGCCGTCACATTCTGGGCAAGAAAAGGAGAAAAAAGATGCCACGCCTACAAAGACCAAAAAACAAAAAGGCTGAAAGAAAAAAACTCAAGAAAAAAGCAGCGCAAGAAGAAAGAAGGGAGAAGAAAAGAAATAAAACGATAAATCTCTCTACCATTGGAAGATTATCTGTTTCTTTCTAACTTTTTTGAAAGAAAAAACCGCTTTGTCCTAGGACAAAGCGGTTAACTTTTTTCTGAATCTAAAACTAGAAATCCCGTGGCCATTTATGGCCACGGGATTTTTTCTTCTTGGACTCAGATACGCTCTGTCCAGTATCTTTGGATTCGACGATTTTCCTCTCGCCTCTTTTCTAAATTTCTTTTCCTCCTTCTTTCTCTTCTTTCCTTTCTGGAAAAATAGCCAACTGGGAAAACTTCCAGGAAGCAAAAAGCAAAGAAGGCGATCAGGGCGACAAAAAAATACATGAGAACAGTAGTACTGAACGGAGTAAAGAAATCAATATGAAGGGTACTTGTATTTATGATGATCCAGAAGATAAACCACAGATAAAAGAAAGTTCCCAAAAAATACCAGGCTAGTCTCTTTCTTTTTGTGTAAACTTTCACCCATGAAATTACCCCAAAAAACATCGTTGTCCCCGCCAAAAACCACATGGCACTCCACATGACAAACCTCAGAATCTCACCTAAGTTGGTTCCCATTCCTTCCTCCTTTGTGCCTCGCACATATGTTTATTAAACTCAAAAAACAATCCTAAGTGGACTATATCATAAAACTATTTTAAATAAAATATATTTTAAAACTTTGCCAAATTCTTCAAATAGCTCCTCCGATGAATTTCACACATCCCTTTTTTCTTTATTGCATCCATGTGAAATTTCGTTCCGTAGCCCTTGTGCTTCTCAAGACCGTATTCTGGATAATCCTTCGCTAATTTACACATAACACTGTCTCGGGTCACTTTTGCCATAACAGAGGCCATAGAAATCAACATTTCTTTCTCATCCCCTTTTATTATGGTCTCTTGATTTATAAATTCCTCAGGAGCCTTTAATCCCCCATCCAACAAAACCAAACATTCCTCCCCAAACTCCCAGGGGCCGGATCCCTGGGAGTTTAATGATTTTAGAGCTTGGTTGATACAAGACTGGATTGAAGGAACTATTCCGAACTTATCTATTTTTTCACTATCAACAAAAATAACTTTGTAATCAATCAATTTTTCTTGTTTTGCTTCTTTCATTTTTTCAAACCACTCATTTCGTTTTTTGGAAGTTAATTTTTTTGAGTCTTTTATTCCCTTTCCTCCTGGAGCAGATCCACCTCCGGCGGAAAATATTTTCGCAACTTCTTTTTCATTTTCTTTTAAAATTAAAACTGCCCCGACAGCCACAGGACCCGCCACCGGACCTCTCCCAACTTCGTCTATTCCTATCATGTATTTTATATTTTGCATTGTTTTAAATTATACAATAAAAAACGCCCCCCGATACGGAGGGCAAAAACAAAACTCGGGGTGCATTATCTCCACCCAGGTACTTAGGCATTTCCCCGGGGGAACTCTGTGCGATTTTTGCCGACACACAGTAATCCAAAGAACGGATTGGGTTTCCCTATTCGGATATGGATATTCCACCACACCCTTCATCGCAGGTACATGACAGGCTACCCAGAGTTTCGTTTCACTAAAAAGATACCACAAAATACCAAGAAGTAGAAGATTTGAACTTTTTATTTTTTTATTTTTAACTTTTACCTTATAATGTATCCATGAATCCAGAATTCACTCATCTCCACACCCATAGTCATTACAGTTTATTAACTGCCTTACCTAAAATCACTGATTTAGTTAAAACTGCCAAAGCTGACGGAATGACTTCTCTGGCTCTAACCGACAACGGAAATATGTATGGAGCAATTGAATTTTATAAGACTTGTAAAAAAGAAGGTATCAAACCAATCCTTGGTGTTGATTTTTATGTAGCGGCTAGAACACGTCACGACAAACAATCAGGTATCGATAATTATAGAAGTCGTTTGGTGATGCTCGCAAAAAATGAAGCCGGTTATAAAAATTTTCTAAAACTCGTAACCAAATCTCAAATCGAAGGGTTTTATTATAAGCCCAGAATCGACAAAGAATTAATCGAAACTTACAAAGAAGGACTTGTTTGTATTTCTCCTCACTTTAGTGGAGAAATTTCTCAAGCACTAAAAATGAACAATTTTGCTAAAGCAGAAGAAATTGCGATTTGGTATAAAGAAAAATTTGGGGAAAACTTTTATCTTGAACTTACCCACCATCCAGAAATAAACGGGCAGATAGAATTAAAAGAAAAAATTATTGCATTTGGAAAAAAAATGAATATCCCGCTTGTCGCTGCTCACGATGTTTATTATCTGAAACCTGATGACAAAAGAGCTAGGGATATTTTAATGTCTATTCAGTCTTCCCAGGGAGGTTCTTTTGGTGGAGAAAAAGATGACTTTTCTTTTATAAGCCAAAAACAAGCTCAAACATATTTTAAGAACACTCCTGAAGCTTTGGTAAACACTGAAAAAATAGCCAACCTATGTAATCTTGAGTTAGATTTAGACAGTTGGATTTTCCCTGATATTGATATTCCTGCAGGAGAAACCTACGACAGCCAACTTAAAAAACTAAGTTACGCGGGAATAGAAAAAAGAGGGCTTGAAAGAACAAAAGAAATTGAGGACCGAATAGAATACGAACTAGAAATCATAAAAAACAAAGGTTACTCTTCTTACTTCTTGATAGTGGCGGACTTATTAAAATATGCAAAAGGAGCTGGAATATATACAAATACAAGAGGTTCCGCTGCTGGAAGCCTTGTTTCTTACTTAAACTTTATTACAAAAGTAAATCCAATAGAGCTAAAGCTACCCTTTGAGAGGTTTATGAATCCTCAAAGACCCGGCATCCCCGATATAGATATTGACATCGCAGACATCCGAAGAGATGATGTTATTGATTATGCGAGGAAAAAATATGGGAAAAAAGCAGTGGCTCAAATCGGGACATTTGGAACAATGGCCGCTCGTGGTTCTGTTAGAGATGTAACTAGAGCTTTGGGGCTTCCCTATTCTCTTGGTGACCAAGTAGCAAAGTTAATCCCCATGGGGTCACAAGGATTCCCGATGACAATTGAAAGGGCTTTGGAAATGGAAGAAGACCTGAGAAAACTTCACAAACAAAATAAAGATGTTCAAGAAATAATAAAATATGCAAAAAAAATTGAAGGTTGTGCAAGACACATTTCCACCCACGCAGCAGGAGTTTTAATTTCCCCTACTCGTATTGATGACTATTCCCCTGTGCAATTTGATAAGGAAGAAAAAATTATTACTCAATATGACATGTACACTGGTGACCGTGATGGCGTGGTCAATTTACCCAAATTTGATATCTTGGGAATTAAAAACTTATCAATTCTTTCAAATGCAGTTAACCTAGCGAAAGAATTAGAAGGGGTAGAGGTTGACTTAGATAATATTGATCTCGAAGACAAAAAAACTTATGACATGCTCTCCCGAGGAGAAACACTGGGGACCTTCCAACTAAATGGGCAAGGAATGACACAATACTTAAAAGAACTAAAACCAGAAGATATTTGGGACATAATGGCTATGGTAGCTTTATACCGTCCTGGACCAATGGCTTTTATTCCTGATTACATTAAAAGAAAAAACAATCCAGAACTAGTAACCTACCTTCACCCCGAATTAAAAGCTATTCTTGAGCCAACCTACGGAGTTATTATGTACCAAGATGACGTCATGCTTATTGCTGTTAATTTAGCGGGTTATACTTGGGGAGAAGCTGACAAATTTCGTAAAGCAATGGGGAAGAAAATTCCAAAGATGATGCAAGAACAAAAAGAAAAATTTTATAAAGGTTGTCTTGAACACGGGCTTAAAGAAAAAATAGTGAAAGAACTTTGGGAATCTATCGAAACCTTCGCGGCCTATGGATTTAACAAAGCCCACTCAGCTAGTTACGGAAGAATCGCTTACGAAACTTCTTATATGAAGGCTAACTTCCCTATCGAATATTTAACCGCCTTACTTATGGCGGACTCTGGTGACACAGAAAAAGTCTCCGAAATAATTTCGGAATGTAAGAGGATGGAAATTCCTGTTCTTCCTCCAGATATTAATGAAAGTTTTACAGACTTCACAATTGTTGATTATGAAGGGGGGAAAGCTATTCGTTTTGGATTACAAACTATAAAAAACTTCGGCGAAGGTATCGCTAATATAATTATTGAAGAAAGAGCCAAAAATGGAAAATTCAAATCTCTGGAAGATTTTCTTGAAAGAATCCAGGATAGAAATTTAAATAAAAAATCATTAGAGGCGCTGACTATGTGTGGGGCCATGGATAAATTGGAAGAAAGAGGTCAGATCTTGGGAAATATACCTGACTTACTTAATTACAATAAAGAAAACGCGAACAAACCAAAAGAGCAAGATTCTTTGTTTGGTCTTTTATCAAGCGACTCTAATATTCCTAAGCTAAAACTAAAAGAATTTCCGCCAGCAGAAACAAAAGACATGTTGTCTTGGGAAAAAGAATTGCTTGGTTTATATATATCAGGACATCCTCTCGATAAATACAAGGAACTCCTAAAAAAAGAGGGTAAGAATATAAAAAGCATCAAAGAAAAAACTCTCGATGGAGTAGAAACGGTTATTGCAGGAATTATCGAGGAAGTAAAACTAATTTTAACAAAAAAAGAGGCCAAAATGGCTTTTGTTAAGGTCTCTGATTTTAGTGATAGCATGGAAGTAGTGGTCTTCCCAAAAGTATTTGATGAGTACAGAGATCTTTTGGAAGCCAACAAATGTGTTATTCTTCAAGGGAAAATATCAAGTCGCAATGGAGAAAAAGGTTTCCTTGTAAATACAGTTAAGGAGTTATTATAATTTGAAAGAGAGCCCCAAAGGGCTCTCTTTAGCATCGGCAAAGAGTGTTTTCTTCTGGCAAAGGAATCCATGTATCCTCCGCGTAACATTTTAATATTTGAGCCAAACCCATTTTTAAATCTAAAGATTCGTCACCTGTCTGAAAATCTTTATCAATTAACATCAGGAAAAGGTCTTCTGCGATAGAAAAAACTTCGTCTGAGTTTCCTGAAAAATGTTCTCCTCTGAGGATTAATTTGAATCCTTCTCTCCCAGCACCATTCACAATCTTTTTATAGATTTTTAAACTGATTGGGTTTCTTTCATTGTCCATAAGACCTCCCTGACTCATTATTAAAATAACTTTTCTCTACATACAATTAAATTATATACAGGGGTGAAAGTCAAACAGGATTTTTGTGGATTACACTAAAAAAATTTGACAAATTGCTTCTCACAAGGTAATCTATCCCGAGGTTATTTTTTATTAATATTTTTTGAGGTAAGAGTTTTGAAGAAAAAGAATGTTTGCGAAACCTGCGGAGAAAAATTGAAGAAAAAATCTTGCGGGCTCTTTCTTTCAAAAGAAACCGGTTCCACTAACGAAGAAATTTTTGCCTGCGGAAATGAGAACTGTGGAATGTTACATGATACTTCGGGAAAATTGATTATCTTAAAAGGAAAAGGTTACACCGAAAAAGACTTGGTAAAACCACCTAAAAAATAAAAAAGGTAAAAAGACCGAGGATACAAGGAGGGGCGCAAGTTCCTCCTTTTTTATTCTAAAATCTGTCAAAATCCCCATAATCTGAGCCATTTTTCACAAAATTTGACTTCTTATCTTTTTTATTTTATACTCCAGCTAGAAGCAGTCCTTTAACTTTCGTTTATTTTAGTTCAAAAAGAATGATAGAGGTGTTCGTATGAACAAAGCAAAAAAGATTTTTTTTGTACTTATTGGAGCGGTTCTTTTAATAACCGCAGGAGACAGAGCCTTGTCACATCTCAATCGTGAGAACATTTCATCAGCTTTCGCTCGCGGAAAAATTCTAGCACTCTTCGTGAGCGAAGAGGTCTTGCCTTTTTTCACCCACAGTGAAACTTTTGAGTTTTCCTCCCGTGGAAAAACTCAAGCATTCTTCTCCCTCGGAGATTTATTGCCTCTTTTTACCCAATATGGGTATGGGAACTTTTCATCCCGAACATCTGCGTGGTTCGCCTTCCGCAAAGCTCATCCAAGGAGATCGCTTCAGGAAATTCTGCACAGTAGGGCTTATCCCAAAAGATCAAACCGGGAAGTTCAATACTCTAAGAATTACCCAGCAGAAGTAGAAGAGGAAGCTTGGGACGACAACCCCTCTGACGAGAATGTCATCAACCCAGCGGAGCTCAAGAAGAGACCTCATGAAGTGGCTTCTTGGTATGGCCCAGGATTTTATTGGAAACAAACTGCCAGTGGGAAATGGTACAACCCAAAGGATAGCTTCGCCGCCCACAGGACTGCTCCGTTGGGCTCAAAAGTTAAGGTCACCAATAAGTTAAACGGGGAAAGTGTCGTTGTCGAAATTCTTGACAGGGGACCTTTCACCACAGATGGCAAAGGGCGCTACACACGAGACATTGATTTGACTCGGGCAGCAGCTCTGAAAATCGACATGATTCCAGAAGGCATTGTGCCAGTGGAAATAACTTTTTTGAACTAAAATAAAAACGAAAGAAGCAGGGTCGATTTATCGGCCCTGTTTTTCTTTTTAATTAAAAAATTGATTTTTGAAAGAGAATAATGTACATTAGCAGAAGGAAAAGAAACATTTTAATTTTTAATAAACTTGGCTAGGGAGAAAATACTATGAAAGTATTGCTGCCGCTAGACATCCCTTACGGGAGAACTTGCAAATTTGAAGGAGGAGAAGTTTGCCGACTATTCCTTTGGGGTCACGAAAATAGTCATTCTTCTTGCCGAGGGTGGAATGGAAGCCAAATTATTGAAAATTTTTTCAAACACCCAGCGTGTTTTGCCTTGCAAGAAAGAGAAACGCATTGTTCCTCAGAACACCTGCATTTAGCAACAGGGTCCTGCCCTAGTTGCGATTATGGCAAACCACCCACTCCTTAAATCCGCCCGACGAGAATTCCCGCTCTCGCTTGGCGGGTTTTCTCATTTTTGGTCAACCCAAAAAAAAAGAAACCCGCTTTGCGTAAACGCAAAGCGGGAGTTCTAGGTAATAAGGACGGCTCATCCCGAAGTCAATCCTGTTGCGTCGTAAAGATTCTGAAGGCTTTTTTGGGTTTCTCTCCCGACGACACCGTCAGCCTGCAAATCCGGAGAGGCAAAACCCATACCAATGAGTGCATACTGGAAAAGGATTTTACTGTTGCGATGAGGCACATTGTAACGATAGTGCAAGAATATCTCCGCCACAGTGGCCTTGTTGGGAAGATGCCCCGCTCCTATGCACAAAATTCTCCAACGCTTCTTGATTTCTTCTTGGGACAACTGCTTTTTCTCACACATCTGAATCCTCCTCTTGGGTTAAATTGACATCTTTAGTATACGGGCTTTTCTAAAAGTAATAATACTTATTCTGAAAATATAAGCAAGGATCACCAAAAAAACACCAAAAAATAAACGGCTAAGCTTTAAAAAGCTTAGCCGTTTATTTTTTGATGAATCACATATCTGGTTATCTATTTTAAATCTGCAGCTTGAATAGGACTTTGTATTAAAGGAGGCGTCATATCGATTTCACCAAACTGTTTTTCATATTCGGCTACTTGTTTATTTATCCAGATGGCAATACTTTTCATAATCTGAGGTGTTGTCGCAAAAGAATCAAGATTATTACCGGATGTGATAGCAAAGGAAAATAAATCCTTTGCATAACCGCCAATGGCTCCATCACAGAATTTTTTTGGTAATTCGTTTAAATTTATTTTTGTTGGATCTATCATATTTTTTAATTATTATAAGTAATACTCATATGCTATCATAAAAACATCTTTTTTTACTTTGAAATCAAAAAACTTGATTTTGAATTTATGTTTGGTATCATCAATGGAATATTAACTCTATTTTAAAATAGTTGTTAAAAAGGAAATGCCTGTATAAAAATAGTGAATATTACAGTATAATATCCAAATTGGCCCTATCGTCTAACGGTTATTGGAATAAAAAAACAAACTGCTTTGTTTTTTATCCAGTTCTGAGTGTAACGAAGAAATTTCCTTTATCGAACGAAGTGAGATAGGAAATAGGGTAAGCCTTCGTTGAAGGCGATGTCTGCTTAAGACATATAAAAATAATCAAGATTACAGTATAATATCCAAATTGGCCCTATCGTCTAACGGTTAGGACATCGCCTTCTCAAGGCGGAAATTCGGGTTCGATTCCCGGTAGGGTCACACCAAAAGTAAATCCGCCTGAATAAGGCAGATTTACTTTTGGTGTGACCCTAAGAAAGCAAACTTCTTTGCTTTCGTCAGGAATCGAACGGCGGAGTATGTCGAGCGAAGCGAGACAGCGAGCCGCGTCCAGCGATACTTAGGATTTTTTAAAACACGAAGTGACTTAAAAAAGACTTAGTGATCGCGGGACGATTCCCTCCTGTAGGGTCACAAACAAAAACCTCCCCACACTTACGTGTGAGGAGGTTTTTGTTTAAATACCCTAAACCAAAGGTCTCATTATCGGAAAGAAAACCGTGTCTCTTAGATTACTTTGTTCTGTCAAAATTGCAACCAGTCTATCAATTCCCATACCAAAACCTGTCATTGGTGGCATCCCGTGTTCCATGGCATCAATAAATTCTGAATTAAATTCCATAGCTTCTGCATCTCCCTGTTCTTTCATCTTCATTTGTTTTTCCAAAAGATCTCTTTGAACAATAGGGTCAACTAACTCTGCATATTGATTGGTTACTTCAGCGCCATTGATAACAAGTTGTGCTACTTCGGCTGTCCCGTCTTCGTTTTGGATAGCTAAGGGCTTTAAGGAACCAGGGTAATGAGTAACAAAAGTTGGATTAATAATTTTTCCTCGAGAACTTTTTTTGAAAACAAAATCAATCAAGTTACCGTCTGAAATTTTAGAAATTTCTTTTCCGTCAAAACCCAATTTCAAAGCATTTTTTTCTATTTCTTCTCGGCTAGCCCCTTGCGGATTCCAACCAGTGTTTTTCTCTACCAAATCATTAAAGCGAACTCTTTCCCATTTTTTATCTAAATCAATTTCAACCTCTTTCCCTTTCTCGTCAAAATTTTTAAATTGCATTTTACCTACTACATTTTTAGCAATATTCTTTATCATCTCTTCTGTCAGTTTAATATTATACTCAAGGTCTTTATAAGCTCTATACCATTCAATCATAGTAAACTCTTGAATGTGAGAAGGGTCTGAGCCTTCATTTCTAAAATTCTTACCGATTTCGTAAACAGCCGTGTAACCCCCAACCATAATCATTTTCAATTCTGCTTCCAAAGAAATTCTTAAAACCATATCAATATCATAATCATTGTGGTGAGTTTTAAATGTTTCAGCAATAGCCCCGGAAGCCTGATTTTGAAGAATAGGAGTTTCCACTTCCAAAAAACCTTCACCATCCAGTATTTTTCTTATTTCTGAAATAACTTTGGCTCTGATTATAAAACGATTTTGAGCATCTTTATCCATCAAAACATCTAAATATCTTTTTCGGTATTTTTGTTCAATATCTTGAAGACCGTGCCATTTCTCTGGCAAAGGTCTCAAACTCTTACTTATTATATCCCAACTGGAAACAACCACGGACTGCTGTCCCCTTTTGGTTGTAAATAATTTTCCTTCAACTTGAATAAAATCTCCAATATCCATCACTTCTTCAAAAAAATTAAAAGATTCTTCAGTTACATCTTCTTTTTTTAAGATTCCTTGAAAAACAGCTGTTCCGTCATCAAAATTGAAAAAGGTTAAACCACCTTGAGGTCTTAAGGACATAATTCGCCCTACCAACTTTACATCTTTATCTTCTTTAAAACCCTCTGTTACCTCTTTTAAAGTAAGATCAAAATCCACCTTGGATGGATAAGGATTAATTTTATTTTTTTCTATTTTCTCCTTTTTTTCAATACGAACTTTGCGTATTTCATCTAGTGATGACATAAGATTACTCTATATTTATAATTTTATAATCTACTTGCCCTGCGGGTGCCTTAAATGAAAATGTTTCCCCTTTCTTCTTTCCAAGCATTGCGCTAACCAAAGGAGACTTGGTGGAAATCTTGTTCTGGGCACTATCGGACTCTTCTGCCCCAACAATCTTGTAAGTCACACAATCTTCATTTCCTCTTTTACAAATAGTAACCGAACGCCCAATACCAACAACGTCTTTGCTCCCTTCTGTAATAATTTCAGCAGTCTTCAAAACATTTTCTACTATCATAATTCGATGTTCCAACTCTGCCTGAGCTTCTCGTGCTTGATGATATTCTGCATTTTCTTTTAAATCACCCATAGAACTAGTTTGGCCGAGCTCGGCGGCGATTTCTTTTCTCTTTGTTCCTTTCAAGAATTTTAATTCCTCTTCCAGTTCTTTAAATTTTTCTTTTGTTATATATTCTTTCTGTTCCATAAGTCATAATAATAACACAAACTTAGACAAAATAAAAAATCCTCGGGGAAAACCCTGAGGCATTTAAACTCTTTATTTCACCAAAGGACCAAGGTCCACTGTTTTGATTTATTTGCTTGGAATAATAAGCCAACCAACAGCATAAACAGCTACTGCTGGGATTATTGATGTCACCAAAGCAAGAAAAATACATACCATTCTAACAATAGTAGAATCAACACCAAAAGCCTCGCCGATTCCTCCGCAGATTCCCACAATTTTTTTGTCCTTTTTTGAAAGATGTAATTTTTTTATATTACTCATGTTATTTAGATATTAAATGATACAATACAATACTCGCAAAAGTCAATGGGACGTTATGGTTCAATAGCTATGCAACACTTTAATCAGGTAAGCTTAAATCTGGATGTATTTGAGGAAGTGAGAAAAAAATTTTTGAGCCTTATAAACATAAGGTGAAAAAACTTTTTTTGAAACTGACGAAAAAATACGCCAAATTTAAGCTTACCTAAATACCTTTACAATTTGCGGCTGGCGTATACCCCTTATTTTCTGCCTCTTCTTTTGTCTCAAACCAAATTTTATTTGTCTCGCTAATTCTTTGGGCTCCAGAACACCAAGGTAAATGGTATTTTGAGCCGTTTTTTGATACCACATAATTCCCTTTTACCTCATTTGATTCAATTACTTCAGATACTGAGGCAATATTATTTATTTGTAGAGGAAAATCATTCTCTGTTATTTTTGACAATCTCCCTAAACCGAAAGAAGCGCTAGCAACTAAAATTATGGTAAAAACAAGAAAAACGTCCTGACTGTTGAAAAAATCACTTACTAACTTGATTTTATTAGTTAAATATCTTATACTTTCTCGCATACGTTTAATTATATATTAATTAGTAAGTGGGTGGTAGGAATAAATTAAAAAAGGTTTTAACTAAAAACTATCAACTATAAACTATAAACTAAACAAATATGGCACATAGAAAAGCTGGGGGATCAGCAAAAAACCTAAGAGATTCAAATCCTAAATATTTAGGAACTAAATTATATGACGGACAAACTGCAAAAGTTGGTTCTATTTTGGTACGCCAAAGAGGGACTAAAATTTTACCAGGAACTAATGTAGCAGTAGGAAAAGACCATACTCTATTCGCAATGAAAGAAGGGACGGTAAAATTTGGCAAAAAAAGAAAAGCCAATTTTGACGGGTCAGTAAAGATAAGAAAAGTTGCAAATATTGTTTAATCTAAATATAAAAAAATAAAATAAAAACCACAGGAATTGATTTCTGTGGTTTTTATTTTTTATATGTTTTTTAAAACTCACCTATTCTTTTTCTGCAGTAATCTTTAAAGTGAAACTAAACTCTTTACTTCCTACTTTTAGTTTTATTACATGCTCGGAAGCCTCTTTTATCGGTTTTTCTAATACAATAAAATCTTCACCAATATCCAAAGCTTTTTGGTCTTTTATCACATCAACAATTGCTTTCTTGTCTATCCCAGCAAATAAATGTCCTTCTTTATTTACTTTAGTTGTTATATTTATAACAGAATCTTTTAATTTTAGGATATCTTCCATCAATTCAGCTTCCTCTTTAACCTGTTTCAGTTGTTGTTTTTCTTTCAAAATTTCTATCTCTTTTTTAGCGTCTTTAGTCGCTAGTTTTGCTAATTTTTTAGGAATCAAAAAATTCAAAGCATAACCATCAGCTATGTTTTTTAAATCATATTTTTTTCCAACCTTTGGAACATTTTGTAGTAAAATAATTTTCATAATATCTTTTCTTTAATTTAATAATTAATCAAACTTCTCTAAAAACTAGAAACTATTTATTTAGTATCTCAATAGCTTTTTCAAATTGAGGATCAAGACCTGCTTTAAAATCTTCTAGGGTGAATTCAACCTCTGTGTCAGGGGTTAACCCCTCTTTAGAAATTGAAACTCCATTTGGTGTTAGCCACCTTGCGATAGTTACTTTCAAAGAAGTTTCTGGGGTTATTTCAACTAACTCTTGGACCGAACCTTTCCCAAAAGTTTGTTCCCCGACAAGTGTGGCAATACCGTGCTCTTGCAAGGCTCCGGCTAATATTTCAGAAGCCGAGGCCGAACCGCCGTCAACCAGTATAACAAACTTTAAGTCTTTGTTAAAGATATCGTAGCCTTTACTTCGATGTATTTTGTTTTCCTGGGTTCCTCCAAAATCTTCGATAACCACGGTCTTTCCTGCTGGCAAAAACCAACTAGCCATATCAACTGCCGCCTCCATATAACCACCGGGGTTTCCTCGAAGGTCTAAAATTAATTTATCTACCTTTCCAGACTGATTTCCTTCTTTAAATTCTCTCAAAGCTTCTCTGAAAAGATCTGGGGAAGTAGCAGTAAAGCTATATAAATAAATAATAAAAACTTTCCCCTTTGACTCAGTCTTTATTGTGGGAATGTTTATGATATCTCTAACGACTGTTATTTCTAAGGGCTTATCTTCTTCATCTCTCATCAAAGAAAATTTAACTGGGGTTCCTTTTTCTCCTCTTATTAATTTTACGGCTTTATCTGTACTGAAATCGGAAGATAAAACGTCATCTATTTTTAATATTTTATCACCAGACTTGATTCCAGCTCTATCAGCCGGGGTATCTTTCAAAGGAGCAATAACTGTTAAAATTCCATCCCTGATTCCTATCTCCATACCCACACCAGTAAAATTCCCAGCGATATCGCTCGCAAAAAGTTCATTCTCTTCTGGGGGTAAGAAAACTGTGTAAGGGTCACCAAAGGAACTGGCCAAGCCCTGTATAGCACCCCAGACTCTAGCTTGGTCATCTGTCCCATCAAAATCTACATATTTTTCATTTAAAAGGTTCCATGTTTTCCAAAAAGGCCCAAAATCAACCTTATTGCCTAAATCATCGGTTTTGTTAATTAAAGAATCAATTTTATTCTGACTAGCTTCACGACTTTGCCCAAAGCGAAAACCTACAAGAAACACGCCTGTAATTAGTGTAATAGCGAGGAGAGGGAAAATTATTTTTTCAATTAATTTTTTTTGCATTATTTATAAATAAAAAATAAATATGGAGATATTATATCATAAGTTTTTTTGTAGAGAAATTAAAAAAGGCGGAACAGTATAAAACTGCCCGCCTTTCGGGAATCCCTAAGGGATTCTCAAAAAATCAGAAAGAAAGAGATTTTTGAATGAGGGATTCATTTGCCCCCATGCAATCATAGACAAAAGTCTCCTTCTCCCCCGAGACACTTTCGGTTGCGTAAGAAACACAACCATCGGAATCTCTGGACACAAAGATTCGATCCCCCTGGATTCCCATGCCCAAGTATTTCCACTCGGAGACCTCAGGAGCCTCAGAAACGACAACTTCCTCGGCCACCGGCTTTGCTGGAGGAGTAACTTCTTCCTCTCCAAGAAAAAAGGCAGCCCCCATTAAAAAAATAAACAATGCCAATGAAACAATTACTGTGGGACGGGTTCCTACTAGGTTGTTCTTCGCCATGATTATTTCTCCCAAAATATTATGAACTTCTTTCCTCCCCTTGTCCTCTGTTGTTAATAGTAGCACATAACTATGCATTATGTCAATGGTTTGTTATATTTCAACAGCTATACAGCACCTTAAACCAAAAAAGAGTCCCCAACTATTGTATTTCTAATATCAAAAACATACAGTATAATAAAATAGAAGTTGTGATATAAAAAGAAACAAAAAATTTACAGAATAAATTTTTTTAACTTATTACTTGCTACTTATTCACTTACTACTATTTTTTATGATAAAAAAACATACTTACAAAAAGTTAACTTGGATTGATTTGTTCAAACCAACAAAAGAAGAGGTTTTGGGTTTAATGGAAGAATATGATATTAACCCCAGCATTGCCAATGACCTTTTGTCTCCATCATTTAGACAAACAGTAGATGCCCATGAAAATTTTATTTATTTAATCCTTCACTTTCCTGCCCTCAAACATACACACAGCAATGAGCCCAATCAGGAAATTGATTTTCTTATTGGAAAAGATTTTATCATTACCTCAAGATATGACGATATTGATTCTATCCACAAATTCTCAAAAGTTTTTGATGTCAATTCAGTTCTAGAAAAAGAAGATATGGAAAGAGATGGAGGTTATATATTTCTTCTACTGATGAAAAAACTTTATGCATCGATTGATTATGAGATTGAATATATTCAAGATGCTTTAGAAAAGGCGGAGGATAGTATTTTCAAAGGCGAAGAAAAAAGAATGGTCCAAGAACTGTCAAAAATCGGGCGTGATTTACTCAACTTAAAGCAAGCCACAAACAACCATCAATCAGGGCTTGAATCATTACAAGTGGCTGGATTAAGCTTTTTGGGAGATGAATTCTCAAAAAATATAAATAAAATTATAAACGAGTACCACAAAATAAGACACAACATTGCTATCAATGTTGAATCATTAAACGAGCTCAGATATACAAACAATTCGCTTTTAAGCACAAAACAAAACGAAACAATGACAATTTTGACTATTATGGCGTTCGTTACATTCCCATTGTCTTTATTGGCCTCAATTTTTGGGATGAATACACAACACATGCCTATCATTGGCTCTGATTATGATTTTTGGAAAGTTCTTGGAATAATGCTTCTTTTAACAACTACATTTTCCCTATTCTTTAAATACAAAAAATGGCTCTAAAAATCTACAACACCCTTTCTAAGACTAAAGAAGAATTTAAACCTCTTGAAGATAACAAAGTGAGGTTTTATTATTGTGGGCCAACTGTCTACAAAACCCAACATATTGGTGGGTTAAGGGGTAATTTTAATGCTGATTCCATCCGACGCTCTTTAACATACTTAAATTATAAAGTTAACTTTGTATCAAATTATACCGATGTAGGACACTTAACCGGAGATAATATTGGTGATGCTGATACAGGAGAAGATAGAATGGAAATAAGTGCGCGGTTAGAAATGAAAACCCCGAAAGAAATCGCAGATGTTGCTATTGAAGATTACGAAAGGGACACAAAAGAATTAAATTTATTATTTCCAACGACAAGATGCCGGGCTACCGACTACATCCAAGAAATGGTTGATATGATTCAAATTTTATTGGACAAAAATTTTGCTTACCAAACAAACTTGGCAATTTATTTTGATGTATCAAAAGCAAAAGATTACACAAGACTTTCTGGCCAAAAAATGGAGGAACAAATTGGGGGAGCAGGAACTGGCGATACCACCGACACAGAAAAAAGAAACCCAGCTGATTTTGCTTTATGGTTTTTTAAAAAAGGTAAACATGAAAATGCCCTTCAAACATGGAGTTCTCCTTGGGGCGAAGGTTTCCCTGGATGGCATATTGAATGTTCTGCAATGAGCAAGAAACATTTAGGCGACACCATGGATATTCATATGGGAGGAAAAGAACATATTTCTATCCACCATACAAACGAAATCGCGCAAAGTGAATCTGCTAACGGGGTAAATTTTGTTAATTACTGGGTCCACAATGAGCACCTCGTAGTTGATAATAAAAAAATGTCAAAATCTATCGGGAACGTTGTAATGTTAAAAGACATAAAAGAAAAAGGTTTTGACCCATTGGCTCTTCGTTATTTTTTCTTACAAGCACATTACCGCTCTGGACAAAATTTTACTTGGGAAGCTTTGGATTCTGCACAGAAAGGCTTAATAAATCTGTATGAGCAGGTAGCTTCATTAGGAAATAAGGTTGGAGAAACAAACAAGGAATACAAAAATAAATTTACAGAAAAAATTGAGGATGATTTTAACACACCCCAAGCATTAGCTGTTGTTTCAGAATTATTAAAATCAGATTTGCCTAACGAGAATAAACTAGCGACTATTTTAGATTTTGATAAAGTGCTAGGCCTAAATTTAAGTAAGGCAAAAGAAAAAATTCCACAAGAAATTTCAATTGAGGAACTTTCTCCAGAAATTCAAAATTTAATTAAAGAAAGACAAACAGCTCGTGACAATAAAGATTATCAAAAATCTGATGAATTAAGGGCTTCAATCATTGATAAAGGTTATGAAGTAAAAGATACTCCTGAGGGGCAGAAAGTTTTTAAAAAGCTAACAGCAGACAGCTAACGGCTCACAGCAACGGACAAAAAAAGAAAAAGGTTCCGTCGCGAGCGACGAAACCTTTTTGTATTTTGGCGGAAAAATGTCATTCGTCGACAATTTCTGTATTGCGACAAAAACCACCTGGTTTTTTGGAAGAGAGCCAATCCTTTGCTACGGCCCATTTTTCTTGTGTTTTTTTATCACTAAGAAAAATAATCAAAAAAATAAAGAAACAAAGAAACAAACAAGTTAAAAGAAAGGGTATCAAACCATTAGTAGCAACCACTTTGGTGGCATACGCACTTGCTTGAAAAAAAGAACTGACTGTTCCAAAAAGCCACAAAACACTTGCGATGATTTCTTCCCAAAAAGAAGCCACCAAATAACCCATCCCTAAAGGAAGCAGAAATTTCCAAGGGGCAATGAATTTTTTCTCATTTTCTTTGCCGTATGTTTGGTACGGTTTAAAACAGGTTTGAGCATCTCTTGAAATCAAAGGAATGAAACCACAAACTAGACCAACTGTTCCCGCAATCCCTATAATGATTCCAAAAACAAACATGATTGCAATGTTAACTGGTATCCCCCAAAAAAATCCCCGGATTACTTGGCAGTCATTTCTTGGACATACTACTTTCCTGTTAATTGTAACCCAGAAATTGTTACGAAAAAGATATTTAATGACAAAACTGTTTTTATTGATTCTCAATTCTCCTGCTTCATTTCTATTGGGAGTTCCCAATGCAAACTCTGAGATAAGCCCAACCAACAAAACATAAAAAAAGAAAGTTTCAATGACTAAACAAAACGGGCTAATCCAAAAAATCCAGTTCCACATAACAACTCCTCCTTATACTCAATATTTGACTAAGATGAACATCTCAAAAAATCTATAGATATAGTAATACTAATTGACTCATTTGTAAATAGTAAGAAAAAATTTTGAGAAGGCTATAACAACGAAAAACAAGGCGAATTTTGACTCCGTCAAAATTCGCCTTGTTACTTAATACTTATTACTTAATACTGGGGATAAAAATCTTCGATTTTTATCCCCACTTCCTCCCCACTTTAATATCTTTTAAAGGTTTGGGCATTTTTTTCATTGTGCTAGAATACTTCAATGGCTGAAAAAATAAATAAAAATTTAAGAATCCCCCCTCAAGATATTGATTCGGAAAAGGCTCTTTTGGGTTCGGTTATGCTTAAAGCAGATTCCTTGTATGACATTTTGGACTTCATCTCAAAAGATTGTTTTTACTCCGAAAAACATAGAATAATTTTTGAAGCCATGGTGGATCTTTTTTCAAAAAGAGAACCAATTGACTTACTGACGCTTTCAACAAAATTAAAAGAAAGAAAAGCTTTGGAACAAGCCGGTGGAAATACTTACTTAACAGAACTAGTTAATTTTGTTCCTTCTTCTTCAAACATTGAATACTATGGAAAAACAGTCCACAAAAAATATATGATGAGACGTCTTATCGAGTCGTCCGAAGAAATCGCCGGGATTGGGTATAACGAAGAACACAATTTAGAAGAATCTTTGGACCGAGCGGAAAAAAGTGTGTTTGGAATTTCAGCTTCAATTGTTGCCAACAACTACATAAAAATAAAAGATGCTTTAGGAGAAGCCTTTGAAAGATTGAGTCGTCTCCATGAATCAAAAGACGAACTACGTGGAGTCCCTTCTGGATTTAAAGATTTGGATGATAAACTTTCTGGCTTTCAAAAATCAGACCTTATTATCTTAGCCGCTCGTCCTTCCATGGGTAAGACTGCTTTTGCATTGGACATCGCCAGAAAAGTTGCAGTTAACCATAACATGGCTGTGGCAATTTTTTCTTTAGAGATGAGCTCCCAACAATTAGTAGATAGAATGTTAGCCGCTGATTCTAAAGTTGATGCTTGGAAACTAAGAACGGGAAGACTGAACCAAGAAAGTGAGTTTGATTTGATAAGAGAATCTTTGGACACCCTTTCAAAGGCTCCTATTTTTATAGATGACCAGCCTGCTAACAACATCTTAAAAATGCGATCAATCGCAAGAAAATTGAAAAGACAGCATGATTTGAAACTGATTATTGTTGATTACCTCCAGCTTATGGCTCCTACTCAAACAAGGGCATCTGATAACATGGTTCAACAAGTAACAGAAATTTCTAGGTCTCTTAAGCACCTAGCCAGAGAATTAGATGTTCCTGTCATTGCTCTTTCACAGCTAAGCCGTGCCATTGAACAAAGAGGTGGACGCCCCAAACTTTCAGACTTGAGAGACTCTGGTTCTATTGAGCAAGACGCCGATGTTGTTATGTTTATTCACAGAGAAAAAAATGAGGCTGGTGAAAAATCAAACATCACGGAAATATTAATCGAAAAACACAGAAACGGTCCGACTGGAAGAATTACATTAAATTTTGATGATAAAAAAGCAACCTTCCAAAGTATTGATAAAAACTCCTTCGAAGATTTTACTGTCTCTCAAACAGGAGGTGATGAGGATACTGATGATTTCTAATGATTCTCAAACAATATGAATAGAATAGATAAATTAACTGAATATTTTTCCAAATTTCCAGGAATTGGCCCAAGGCAAGCTAAAAGATTTGTTTATTTTTTGTTAGCTAAGGATAATAATTTTTTAAAAGAATTGGCCGAAAATATTTTAAATCTTAAAGACGAAGTAAAAATTTGTAATTTCTGCTATCGCTACTACCCTGACCAAGGAGGAAAACAATCTGTGTGTGATATTTGTTCTGACAACAACAGAGATGACTCTGTTTTAATGGTAATTGGCAAAGACGCGGATATGGAAAATATTGAAAAAAATCACATCTTCAATGGAAAATATTTTATTCTTGGTGGGTATTTACCCATTATGAGTGACAACGCTCCTTGGGTTCGCTCCAGAGAACTGATGCAATTAATTGAGAAAAGAAGCAAAGGCAAAGAACTAAAAGAAATTATTTTAGCCCTCAGCCTAAGCCCCGAAGGAGAAAACACAATTCACTACATTATGCAGGTTTTAGAGCCACTAAGAGCCAAATTCGGCTTTAATATCACTACTCTGGGTAAAGGTTTGTCTACAGGAACAGAGCTGGAATACTCTGATGACGATACACTTAAAAACGCATTAAAAAACAGAAGCTAAGCTTCTGTTTTTTCTTTACTTATTTTTTGTTTGAGGTAACATAAGATTTAGAAATGTTGTTTTTTGGTAAAACCAAGAGCAAGGAGGATTGATTATGTTGTTTCTACAAAATTTGCCAAAGAGTGTACAACTTTTTTTAGTCATTCTCACTTTCTTTTCTTTTTTAGCCTTTCTTTTTTTTATGATTCGTCTTTTTTTTAGACGAGATAAAAAGGAGATTCTGAAAAAACTAAACAGAAACGGAAGCCCGAGAACGGTTGGTCTAGTCTATATAGACCAAAAATCAAGAGGAAAAGAAGCTGGTAGAACATATTTCAAACAAGCCATCACGGGAGATCTTTGTTTTGTTGACGAAGTAGTTAACGAAAGTATTCTTATGAGCCAGTTTATGCCACATATAGCCGAGGAATACAGACTCGTCAAAGGAGGTAAAGATTTCGAAATCAAAATGGTTGCTTACATACACTGATTTTTTTCACTAAGTATGGGAATCAAAAGCAGGGGCCCTCCTAGGCCCCTGCTTTTTTAAAACCAGAGATAACTCTTGCTTTGTGACTAGTACGAAGAAATAAATTGATAGGAAAAAAACACTGATGTAAGTAAATAAACAATTATTATTGACACTATCAACGTAATAAAAAAATGAAGTGCCCTCCTATTTTTTACAAAAATAATAACAAACAAAGCAGAAATAATAGACAAGACGAAAGGAGCATAAATAGATAACAGAGCAAAAATCATTCGTACTATTTGTCCTCCAAAAGACAAAGCTACCCAAAACATCAACATAAAAATTACCCAAACAACTACTGGCACCAATAATATCTTTTTCCACTGAATATTTTTATTTTCTGTAATCATGAAATAAATTAATTAAATTTTTAATCTTTAGAAAGAATCATTTTGAGTTTAAATTTTTTGTCAGAACTTAAAATCCAATACAAAACCAAACCAAGGAGTATCATTACCTGCCAGCCAATGTATTTATAAACTTGGCCAAAAATCAAAAAATTTCCGATAGCTATAGTAAAAAAAAGAAACACGGGGCAAGAAAACAACTTAAACATAGCTTTCTGAAAAGTTGATTCTTTTTTCTTCTTATTGTTATTTTTCATTACTTAATACTTACTACTCATTATTAGGTTTATCAATCACCAATTCCTCAACCTCTGAAGATTCTCCTGTGATTCTCAAAACATCCTTGTCTATCTTTTTGAATTCTTTTCTAGAGGTGTTGTAATGATTAACCGTTGTGGCCAAAGAATTTCCTAGTTTTGCATGATAATTATCATAAGCTTTAATATGCCCCTGCAGTTTTTCAACGTTTTTTATAATTTCTTTGGCTGATTCTTCTATCTGAAAAGCCTTAAATCCTTGCAAAATTGTACTTAAATAGGCCACAAAAGTAGTAGGCGACACTATTATCACCTTTCTATCTCTATAAGCATATTCAATCAAACTCTTTGTGTTTACCTTTACTGAGCCAACCTCATTTACCAACAAATCATAATAAATCGCTTCGGCGGGAATATACATAATAGCAAAAGGAAGTGTCCCCTCTTTGGGTTTTATATACTTTGAAGTTTCGTCAATCCTCTTTTTTAAATCATTTTTAAAATCTTTCTCAAGCTCTATCTTTCTGTTTTCGTTTTCTTCATTTGTAATTCTATTATAATTATCTAGAGAAAATTTTGCATCGACTGGAATTATTCCATCTTTAGTAAAAATTACTGCATCAACTATATCTCCATCTTTGAAACTATATTGCATTTGAAAAGCTGTCGGAGGCAAAATATTATTTAAAATCAATTCCAGACCAGATTCCCCCAGGTTCCCTCTTTGTTTTTGATTCTTCAAAACTTTTTCAAGATTTTGAAGTTGTTCTGTCATGCTAAAAACTTGTTTGTTGGTTTCTTTTATTTCAGTCATTTGCCCAATCATCTCTTTTATAAGTTTTTGAGACTCTTGGGACTGGTTTCGGGAGGATTCGTTCATCATCTTTGAAGACTCCCCTATTTTCATGTCCAATGTTTTTGTTAAATCCCGATTAGTCCTCATCAATTCATTTAACTGATTTTGGATAAGTAAAAAACTATTATCGTCCTTTTTTTCTTCACCATTGTTTTGAGTTTTTAGTAATTTAAACAAAAAATAGGTCATTGTGCCCACAGCAATCACTAAAAAAACAATTAAAACGATCAAAAGATTTTCCATTGATTAAATAATAACATTTTGTTTTTAATAAAACAAAAACACCTTAAGTATTGTTTTCTTTTTTAGTTTGTGTTACTGTCTGAGACAGAAAAGTTTCCTTCGCAACCTAACCCTTACTTGGGAGAAAGAACATGCCACAAGACACTCTTTGTTCCTTTGGTGACTTTCTGAGGGAACAGCTAAGCTTGATCACAGGGTTTTGTCTTAAAGATTTTGGAAGCCATACAATATCAACCGCAACTATTGATGGCGACATAGTGACCCTCTCTGTAAAAGGCGATACGAAAATTCTCGACCGGGTAATAATTTCTCTTAAAGAAATGACTTTCGTCGTAGCAAAAGGTGAGATGGTTTCTCAAAACCCCCTCCCGATAGGAGAAGGAAATTTCCAACTCAGGATTTAACCCCTGTTGTACAAGCAAAAAAAGGCACGTTGCAAGGCGTGCCTTTTCCTTATTTATTTTTATACCAGTCTCTGTTATTTTAATTCTTTTTCAAAAACGAAATATTTGGTAACCTCTATCAAAATCAGATTAAACACTCCAATCCCCAGCAAAAACAATAGCTCTTTCCCGGAAAGGATCGTTAAAGAGAGCATGTTTCTTATTGGGTCAAAAAATAGTGCGGCGAGCAAGAACAAAATACTTATCACCCAAGAGATTAACAAAAACTTATTTGAAAGAAAATTTTCTTTCCACAAGGGTGTCCTTAGTGATTTAAATGAAAAGGCAAAGAAAATTGAATCTAGGGAAACAACAGCGAACATAATAGTTCTAACCTCTTCTATCCTCAAATCAAATTGCATAAGTACCCAATAAAGTCCAACTAAAAACAGACCTGTAACAATGGAAACTATTGCTATTAAACGTTTTAACTGAGAGGAAACAATATTTGTATTATCTGATGAACGAGGATTTCTTTTCATCAAGTCTTTTTCTCCTGGCTCAAAAACAAAAGCAAAATTCATTAAACCCTCTTCGATAATATTCGCCCAAAGAATTTGAGCCGGCAAAATAGGCAAAGGAAGTCCAATAATAAGAGAACCCCCAATCAAGAACACTTCACTGAAACTAGTCGATAACAGATAACCAACTATTTTTTTTAAATTATCAACGATCCTTCTCCCTTCCTCAATGGCAAATGTAATTACAGAAAAATCTCCATCTAACAAAATAATATCTGAGGCTTCTTTAGAAACGTCTGTCCCATTACCCATAGCTATCCCGATATCAGCCCCTTGAAGAGCCGGGGCATCATTTACTCCGTCTCCTGTCATAGCCACCACCTCCCCATCTTTTTGGAAGATTCTTGATATCCTTAATTTTTGAGATGGTTCCATTCTAGCCAAGACTTTTGTATGTTTTAAAGCCTCCAACAACTCTTCATCATTCATTTTATCTATTTCTACCCCTGTCAAAACGCGGTCTCCCTTCTTCATAATTCCAACTTCTTGAGCAATTTTTCCAGCCGTATTAGGATTATCTCCTGTTATCATAATAACCCTCGCTCCGGCCTCTGTAGCTATCTTTATGGCATCCTTTGCATTAGCCCTAACAGGATCACTGAAGCCAAAAAATCCCACAAAAACTAAATCTGTGACTATCTCCCCAGCGTTCTTTTCTTCTGCGGGGATTTTTTCCCAGTCAACGTCCTTGTAGACCAAAGCAGTAAAGCGTATCCCCTCGCTACTTTTCTCAGCTTGAACTTTCTGAAACGACTCTAATAAAGCCCCTGTCATTTCTTCTTTCTTTCCATTTATAAAAATAAATTTTGAATTTTCTAAAAGAAGTTCCGGTTTGCCACTCACAAATAATCTATTAATTTTATGACTTCCGTTTTTATTTAGAGAAGCACTAAAACCATTTTTAGATTCAAATCCTAGCATATCAATCCTTTTGTGATCAATAGAGAAATCATTTTGGCTTACCCCGTATTCCAAACCAGCCATAACCATCGCTTTCTCTAACGGACGTCCCCTCACTATTAATTTACCAGGGGAGTTTTCGTCTTCTTCAACAAAAGCGTCTGAAGAAATGACTGCCATCTTTAATAAATCCCTATTATCTCCTTCGTCAATTTTCAGATTTTTATTATGCAAAGACTCTGCTGTAAAAATTTCTGCCAAGTGTAGCTTTGCTTCAGTTATTGTCCCTGTTTTATCTGTTAAAATTATAGTAGTACTCCCTAATGTTTCTGCTGCTAATAAATTCCTAACTAAACCACCCTTTTTTAATATGGCAGACATTCCAACGGCCAAAACAGAGGTAACAGCAACAGGAAGCCCTGAAGGCATAACAGCGACTGCAACAGCGATGGCAACTAAAATCATTTCAAGAAGAGGTTCCTCTCTTAAAAGACCTAAGACTAAAATTATAAGTAAAGAAATTACAACAGCAATGCTTAAAAATTTTGATAATTTTTCTATACTCTCCTTTATAGGAGTCTTCTCTTCTTCTATATCACCTAAACTTTTGGCTATTTTTCCTATTTGAGTTCTATTTCCTGTTTCGACAACGATACCCTTACAGTAACCAGCGGCAATGAGAGTTCCCATCCAAACCATATTAGTTCTTTCAATAATTGAAACCTCTTTTCCTAAAGTTTCAATACTTTTTGAAACGTTAGCCCATTCTCCTGTCAAAACAGATTCGTTAATGGAAATATTTTTTTCTTTAATTAATCTTATGTCCGCGGGAATATACATACCAGCATCAAGAATGACAATATCTCCTGGAACTAGTTCCTTGGCTAGAATTAAACTTTTCTTTCCTTCTCTTACAACCGTTGCATATTTTTGCTGAGATTTATTTAATTCATCAAAAGCTTTTGAAGCTTTATTCTCTTGTAAAGTTCCTATGATTGTATTAATAGCAAGGGCGATAAAAATAACAGTAGCATCAGCGAATTCATTTAAAAGTAAGGTTAATATCCCAGCTAACAATAATATAAAAACCAAAGGACTCTTAAATTGAGTCAAAATTTTCCCCCAAATTCCTAACCCATCCTTTTTTCCAAAAGAGTTTTCTCCGTGTTTTTCACGCAACTTTAACACTTCTGAGTTACTAAGCCCCTCCACCAGGTGGGTTTTCAATTTTTCCGCAATTTCCTCTGTATTTAATAGGTACCAATCTATTTTTTTAATCATAACCAATATTATAACAGAAGAATATAAAAACATACAAAACGAAAGAACAAAGATACTAAAAAACATAAAAAAGTTTTCAACATTTTTAACTTATCAAAAAATAGTGTAGTATTCGCTGATGTTCCCAGAAAATAAAAACCGTAATATAAAAAATGAATATGATATCCTCTTAATTTTTATGTTAATGGGAACAGTAATCACCGGTGTTTTTTTATTTAAAGTGTCATCTTTTGTTGCGGTAAAAAGCTTTGATTTATTGATGTTAGCAACGGTCAGTAGTTTTTAATTTTTTTATAGAGTAAAATATAAATATCTTTTAAAAAAATATTTTATAAATTAATTCTATAAACTATCAACTATAGACTACAAACTTAAATATGTTACAACAACAAATCAGAGAACAATTAACAGAATCAATGAAAGCTCGAAACGAAGTGAGGACATTGGTCTTAAAAAGTCTTTTATCTGCTTTCACAAACGAATTAGTGGCTCAAAGAAAAAAACCCTCCGAGGCATTGTCTGATGGAGATGTTCTTAATGTTATTAAAAAAGCCGTTAAACAAAGAAAAGATTCAGTTGAACAGTTCTCGAAAGGAGGCCGAGAAGATTTGGTGCAGAAAGAACAAGCTGAATTAGAAATTTTAAGCGCCTACGTTCCAGAAACAATGAACAAAGAAGAAATTTTGAAAATTGCTCAAGCAAAAAAGGACCAGCTTGGAATTGAAGATAAATCAAAAATGGGAATATTAATGGGAGCGTTGATGAAAGAATTGGGGGGAAAGGCTGATGGCGGGGATGTAAAAGAGGTTGTTGATGGATTGTTTGAATAAGGAAAACTTAAGAAAAATTTAGGTCAATAAGGTCTCGAATTTTTAATTTATAATTTATAATTTTTAAAAACAATACGAATAAAACTGATAAATAGAGTTTTGTATAAATAATGAGAAAATATAAAATTGCCAGCGAGATGCTGACAATTTTTGGTTCAAATCTTTAACAAGAAGTTGCTTCGAAAAAATTACTTTCTTCCTAACCGTTCAGAAAGATCTCTCCAATAGTTATTTTTTTCCAAGGAAGATTTCCAACTAAATAACTGAACTAAAATGAAACTAGGGTGAACTCTCATTTCTAATAATTCACCAAGAGAGTGTTCATTAAAACCCGCCTCCTTATTCTTTCTTATCCGCTCCAATTTTTCTCCAGAACCAGGAACAGCATTTTTGCATTGAGAGACGAAATCACTCCATTTTTTCTCAGTATCCATAATCTTTGCCCTCTTTAGATTTTAGTTTCAAGTAGCAAACAAAGGTTAACAAATCTCAGTTTAATATACATAAATATTAAAGAAAAATCAATAAAAATGATTAAACCGCGCCTTTTGAGGGGCGCGGTTTTTGCCACTGATGGTAGCGGCGAAACTGTTATTGGGAATGTCCCCTTCGTCCGATACTCCTGAAAAAAGAAAACGCCTGAGCGAGGATTCCTGGCCGATGAATAATAGTCTCGGTGACAACCTGAGTGGCCCGAGGAACCACAGTACGATGAACTTGCCGTCGTGACGGCCGATGTTTTCTCCGAGATGATTTTTGGGGGATTCCCCACGAAGGAAATCTCCGTCCATTTCTCTGCTCAGAACTCATTGTTTTCCGACTCGCAACCATGATATTCCTCCGTGTCTGAATGGATAAAATGATACTTCCTGCGATATTTATACACTATTAGTGGTTATTTGTCAAGGAGTTTTAAATGGCTCTTTTATACGGGCTCGTCTCGCGGTTACTAATTTAAAACGGGCTTCGGTCACAAATCACTAAGTATATTTTTCGCGCTTCGCAACTGCTTAGGGGCGGGTCGTCCCGCGATTACTAAGTCTTTTATTTATTCAAGACTAGTAAAAAGGACTCGGTCACGAATCACTAACTTTTTTATTCGTCCTCCGGACTCCAAAAAACTAAGTGTTCGCGACCCCGCCTCACTCGTCGTGCTCGCTATCGCTCCGCGCGACATCGTTCCGGCTTCCGAGCCCGCACACAAAGTCCTCAAGGACTTTGCTCCCTCGACACAGCAAAAGAAAAAAGACGAATAAATTCGTCTTTTTTCTTTTGCTGTGTCGAGGGGCGGGCTCGGACCGCCGACCCTTCGCTCTTCAGGCGAATGCTCTCCCTCCTATTGCCTGCTCGCCCTTCGGGACTCGCTTCGGCAATTTTTTGCTTCGCAAAAACCAGATAAAAAGCTTAAACGCTTTTTATCCAACTGAGCAACGCTCAGTTGCTAGAGCATTAATAAATTTAGTTTATACAGTGTGTCGAGGGGCGGGCTCGGACCGCCGACCCTTCGCTCTTCAGGCGAATGCTCTACCAACTGAGCTACCTCGACATATATTTTATATTTTATGAGAAAACTACCTTTAACATCAATTCATTATTAAAGATGCCCCATATTAACATTTTATAAGAAATTACGCATCAAAAAGGACATTTTATAATCTTAAAACTACTAAGAAAAAACTATCGAGGCAATTCGCCAGTTTTATCCAATAAGCTTGGGAGAATACCGGTCACCTTTTTTATATTTTCAACTAATGCACCAATCCCCTTCCCAACACTACCATACCCCTGAGAAAAACCTTCTATTATTGGTTGAACATAGTAATAAGCGCCTAGAGCTAAGCCAATTATAATTAACCAATAAATAAATTTAGTAATTCTCTTCCACTTTACGTCTGACCAAATCTTTGAGAGAATTTCATTGTTCTCCTTAGAGACTTCTAAATTTTCTTCTAGTAACTCTTTCAATTCCTCATCCATAAGAAAAATTATAGCAAAAATATCAACAAAGTAAATATAATTAATTGAATTTAAGTCCTAATAATGATATCTTTAAATTTGTTGCCATTACAAAATGTCTGCCTAGGCAGATTAAGTAGGCTTTAAATTTTTTATATTTGTGCCCCCGTAGTTCAATGGATAGAACAGTCCCGTCCTAAGGGATAGATGTGGGTTCGATTCTTGCCGGGGGCACATGTATAAGAAATTTAAAAAACAAAAAAATCCCCTCTAGGGATTTTTTTGTTTTACTATAATCTATAAACTATCTACTACCAACTATTTCAACAATTCTTCAATTCCATTTTTATCAAAACCAAAAACAACTGTTCCATCAATAACAATAACAGGAACTCCCATTTGCCCATCTGTTAGTTTTAACAATTCTTCTCTCTTTTCTTCACTTCCTGATACATCAATTTCTTCAAACTCAACTCCTTTTTCTCTAAAAAAATCTTTGGCCATTAAACAATAAGTACAAGTTGGTGTTGAATAAATAATTACTTTTTTCATAATAAATTAAAGATTAAATTTAATAACGAATTTTATTATAACATAATAAATGGGAACGCAAAATTTTCTTGTATCTTATTCATGGGTAGGGAGGAGAATCGGTCACGAATCACTAAGCCTTTTGTTCGTCCTCCGCTCGATCATTAGTTTATTGTAGGGAGAATCGCCTTCCAGTTCTAAGTTCAGCCTTCGCCCTTCGGGACTCGTCTTCACTAAGAACTCGCAGGCCCGTCGCTCGTATTTTTCTTTCGCTTCACTACAGAAAAATATACTTCGCTCTTTCCGATTCTCCCTACCCGCTACAAAAATAAACAAAAACAGAGCTATTCGCTCTGATTTTGTATTTTTGTGCGGGTAGGGAGAATCGGACTCCCGTCTCATCCTTGGGAAGGACGTGTCATACCACTAAACTATACCCGCATAGATGAATTTTTAATTTCAAATTTCAATTCATTACTACAAACTACTCACTACTCACTACCAACTAATCAAACCATCCTAAAAACTTGCTCCAAATTCCATCACCTTTACCATCATCTTCTTTTTGCTTGGTGTCTTTGGGATCAATTATCAAAACCATTTTTTCTCCACTTTTTGCCACACCAAATTTGCTTCTTATCTCTCCCTCCTCTCCTTCTTTCGTTTTCAAAATTTCAATTTCAGACGATAGATTCTCTCCTCTTTCTTTTAACTCTTCTAATTCCCGTTGAGCAAGCTCTTTATTAATTCTTGTAATTTTTGATTCCCTGTAAGCGGTCCAAACTCCTTTTAAAATAAAAAGGGTCACCAAGGCAAGCAAAAAAATAGTAACCTTTGAATAAATAATTCTTCTGACTACTTGTTTTTCTTCAAAATCAAACATTGGAGTAATTATAAAATTAATATTTCCTAAAGTCTATAAAACATTAGAAATAACTTTTGACTTTATAAGCTTTTAACATTAAACTGTGTGTATGTTATTTAATCCAAAACATAAAAAGAAAATTAAAGTATTTTGGGGAGTTATGGGGGCTCTACTTATCGTAAGTATGATACTTCTTTACATGCCTATTCTTTTTTAATTCTTTAGAAGTCAAAAAGACAAAAATGGTCGTTTCTAAGGATTCGGCTTTTTTTATTGCATATCCTTTGGTTTATATGTAAGATACTAAATAGATTTGTTCTAGTAAAAACACTCACATATGGAGGCGAAAGATGAGCACAATAAAGATTTTTTTTAACCAAGACTGTTTTCCTGCGGAACTCTGTCAACAAACCAGCGAGGTCAAGCAATTGCTCTCCAAAGCGGAAGGACTCTTGAGGGAGATCCAAATCAAAACCAACAAAATTCAGGAGGAATGCACTCACGAGCCAGGCAATTTCAAAAAAATCTGTGTTGATTCCAGCGACAACCTGGAAATCATGGAAGATCTTTTTTTAAGAAAAAATGGTTGGGTCTGGGTTGGAACCCAGTGCCCGAAATGCAAAAAAATCTCCTCGAGACCATCTTATGACCCCAAGGTTGAGTGTGAAAAATGTGGCGGAAAAATGAAGGATCGATGCCTTGGTTTGCGGGCAAACGTCCTAGCTCATGTCTTCCAGTGCGAAGTCTGCGACCATGAATTCGTCGAGGATTTAATGAAAAAGAGACTTCTTTAACCGACAGGACTCATCCAAAAAAGGAGGCTAATAAGATGAAAGATTGTGTCGTTGAAAATAGCAAGACTATTCACAAATGTGGAGAGCCGAGAATCCATACATTTGATAATCTTGTGCAATCCCACCCTAGTATCGTGGGGAAAACTGTCCCAATTAAGGCCGAAATATATCCTTGCCAGGAGGTAGGTTTTGTTAAGGCGGGGCACGCCGGACAAGAATCTGCCCTAAGATTTACAAACCGAATGCGGCCTCCTCAATAAGGGAAGGCATAAAATCTGTCTTCCCACTTCCTAAAAAGGTTTAGCAACAGTTGTTGCTAAACCTTTTTTTACTTACTACTTGATACTTGCTACTTATTACTTACTACTCATTACTCTCTACCACAATGTTTAAAATTCTATTTTTGACGTAAATGATCTTTTTGGGTTCTTTTCCTTCAAGCCATTTTTTTATCAATTCGCTTGCAAGAGCTTTCTTGCTAACATCCTCTTCCTCAGTTCCCTCTTCTATTTCTATAGTCTCTCTAACTTTTCCATTTACCTGAACGGCTATTTTGTGGATACTGTCTTTAGACAAGCTCTCATCAAATTTTGGCCAACTTTCATCTTGAATCAAACTTTCATTTCCCAACTGGTGCCAAAGCTCTTGTGTAATATGCGGAGCAAAAGGAGAAAGTATTGTTAAAAATGTTTGATAATCTTCTTTTGAGATACTTGATTTTTTTACTGTGTTTATAAATTTCATCATATCAGAAACAGCAGTATTATAAGCCAACTCATCTATACCTTTCGTCATTCTTTTAATTGTCTTATGCAATTCCCTAACAACATCTTCAGAACTTTTTTCTTTTAGTTCATCTTTGGTAAACCAAACTTTTTCCAAAAATCTATAAACTCCCACTATATTATCTTCATTCCACATTACCTCGTCTTCCAATGGTGCAGCAAAAAGCATATAAGTCCTTACGGAATCAGCCCCAAAACTTTTAACCATATCATCTGGATTAACCACATTACCCTTTGATTTGCTCATTTTCTTGCCCTGCGCGTCCAAAACCATCCCTTGGTGCCTTAGCTTCAAAAACGGCTCATCAAAGTCTAGAAGGCCTATTTTGTTCATCGCTTTTGTGAAAAAACGAGCAAATAATAAGTGCATATAAGTATGTTCGGCCCCACCAATATACAAATCAACCGGCAACCATTTCTTACGAATTTCTGAACAAAACTCAGAATCATTTAGAGCATCTGGATATCTTAAAAAGTACCAAGAAGAATCAACAAAAGTGTCCATGGTGTCATATTCGGGAGTCCAACCTTTTCCAAAAATTTTTTCAGTTCTTTCTTTAAATTCTTTTGAAGCCCCTAATGGAGAAACTCCCTTTGGTTTAAAATCAACATCGATGGGAAGAATCCAAGGAAGATGCTCTTCAGGAACCAAGGTCGCCTTACCCTCGGGAGAATAAACGATCGGAATCGGACAACCCCAATATCTCTGTCGAGAAATTGACCAATCTCTTAAACGATAATTGGTTGTCATTTCCCCACCAACAAATTCTGTAATTTTCTTCTTAGCTTCTTCGGAGTTCATTCCATTGAATTGTCCTGATTCCATAAGTAACCCAAAACCTATCGTTGCAAAACCAGACTCACGAGCACTTTTTATTTTTAATTCTGCTAATCCTGGAATAATTTCGTCAACAGATTTAACCTCAGCTATAACTGGCTTAATTTCAATATCTTTTTGTAATGCAAACTGAAGGTCTCTATCATCATGAGCCGGCACCGCCATAATCGCACCAGTTCCATAGTTAACCAACACATAATCAGCAATGAAAACTGGTATTTCTTCGCTGTTAGCTGGATTAATAGCCGAAATTCCCTCAAGCTTCACCCCTGTCTTCTCTTTACCCTCTATTCTCTCCATTTCTGTCTTATTTTGAGCTTTAATCCCGTACTCCTCAACCTCGTCCCAGTTTGTAATTTGGTCCTTCAATTCGGAAACAAGCGAATGTTCTGGGGCAAGCACCATATAAGTAGCACCAAACAAAGTGTCAGGACGAGTAGTAAATACCTCTATTTCGTTCGCTGTTAGCTGTGATCTGTGAGCTGTCAGCTTAAACTTAATCTTTGCTCCTTCACTCTTCCCTATCCAATTTCTCTGATTTTTTTTAGTATGTTCTGGCCAATCAACTTTGTCTAAGTCATTAATTAAATCATCGGCGAAATCTGTAATCTTGAAAAACCACCCTGGTATTTTTTTCTGTTCAATTTGGGTTCCGCATCTTTCACACTCACCATTAAGAACTTGTTCGTTCGCAATTACAGTCTGGCAAGAAGAACACCAATTTGCTTTTTGTGTACTTTGATAAACTAAATCATTTTTATAAAATTGTTGAAAAATCCATTGAGTCCATTTGTAGTATTTTGGATCAGAGGTTACTGCCTGTTCATCAAAATCATAATTAAGACCCAACATCTTCATTTGTTTAATATAATTGCTGATATTTTTTTCAGTAGTTTGGGCGGGGTGAACTCCTGTTTTTATTGCAAAGTTTTCAGCCGGCAAACCAAAGGCGTCAAACCCTTGAGGGTGCAAAACATTAAATCCCTGCATCTTTTTGAAACGGTAATATACATCACTCGCGGTATAACTTTCAGTATGTCCCATATGAAGACCATCACCGGACGGATAAGGAAACATATCAAGCATGTAAAACTTATTTTTAGTATCGTCTTTGTCTATTTTAGAAACCTTATTTTCCTCCCAAATCTTTTGCCATTTCCCCTCAATATCATTGTGATTGTATTTTTCCATATCTAAATATATTACAACAAAAACATGAAAAACAAACTATACTAAAATTTACGCGACCGCGTAAATTTTAGTATAGTTTGTTTTTTCCTTCATTTTATTACTTCTCTTTATTATTTCCCTTTATTATTTATTTTTCTTTATTATAAATAACTACTTAGTTAAACCAAAAACTTCTTTTAACCACTCTTCGTTTTCTATTCTATTTACTTCCATATACAAAACATCTTCATCAGCAAAAAAATTTGTTTTAAGTAGAAAAATAAGCTCTTCACACTCATAAGGAAGAACCCATACACTATTTTGTAATTTAATAAACCCTAATCTATCTAAATTATGACGAAGTAATTCTCGAAGTCTCTTTTTTTTCTCTGGAATATCAAAAATAATAACTCTCCATTTTTTATCCCAATTCTTTGGCTTTTCTATTTCTATTTCTTCTAATTCATATTGGGAAATCATTTCCCTACCCTTTTTTGTAAGTTCTATAAATTCAACACTGCCTTTTTTTACTTTTTTTATTAAACCTTTCTTTAATAGTGTTTTTACAGAATTATTCATATAATATTTTTCTTTCGACCAACCCTTCTTTTTTGGTAAAAACATTTTTAAAGATTGCAAAGCATTTGGAGCTAAAACAGCCATACCAACCAAGCCGGTAATCGCTATTGTGGATAAAATTATTTTTTGATAATTTATATTTTTCATTTTTTATTATCTTTTATATAAAAATATTATATATTTATATAATATCACTATACTAAAATTTACGCGACCGCGTAAATTTTAGTATATCTTGATAAGTAAGATCGAGATTGTTAAGCATCAAAAAAACAAAAACCGCCAAAGGCGGTTTTTGTTTACTTTCTACTTATTACTTAATACTCGCTACTAGAAATTTAAATAAAAATTTTCAATTTTTATTTAAATTTCTTTATTCCAAGCCATATCAAAACCAACAAGGCTAGCCCTAAAATTCCAACTTGCAAATATTCACTAGCAAACTGCCAATATCTAACAGATGCAACGATGAAAGTAAGAACTCCACCAAGTGAAAATGCTACCGAAATGACTGCTTGAGTAGACATCATGAATCCGATTATAATCGAAATAACACCTAAAGCAATCAGAGTCATAAAGACATTCCTTTCATATTTTTCTAGAGCTGACCGATATTCTTGGTTACAGGTAAAGTAAAGATCACAATACCCAGGGTTCATAACTTCTCCATTTTCTCCTCTAATAACTGGTTCAGATTCTGGAGCATTGATAGCCTTAATATTTTCATTCCATTGTCCTCCTTGTTCTAAACACATATCCTTTGTATCAATTTTTTCAATTACCTGCTTTTCTTGGCAGAAATTGGTGTACTCGGGAGAATTGTAAGCAACCTTCATTGCATAGGCAAAGAAAAGATTAAGAACGACGATGATTCCTAAAATTAATGCCCATTTTAATATTTTGTTATTTTCCATATTATTTATATTATTGAGATTAATAAAAATTCTAATAATAAACTAGAAATTGAATAGAGAATCATGAATTAAGAATTCTGAATCATGATTCTTTATTCGTGATTCGTGATTCGTGATTCGTGATTCGTGATTCGTGATTCGTGATTCGTGATTCGTGATTCTGTTTTGTTAATAAAAAACTACTATTTTTTACTAACAAAATTAGAATATCCTTTTATAGCTTCCAAAACTTCTGTAGGAATCATCCAGATGGTTGTATTTGATTGATCAGAGCTTAAATCGTTAATTGCTTGCAATGTTCTCAAATGCATAGCCCCAGGGGTAGCGGAAAGTTTTGCAGCCGCTAGAGCTAGGTTGTCAGCAGCAATTCGATCACCGTCAGCTTTAATAATAACAGCTCTCTTTTCTCTTTCAGCTTCAGCTTCTTTTGAAATAGTTCTCTTCAAGTCTTCTGGGATAATAACATCCTTTAGTTCAACCGATTCGATATCGATTCCCCAAGGATCGGTGAGGGAGTCAACTCTTTCTTTAATCTGCAAAGCTATTTCAGCTCTTTTCTGCAACAAATCATCCAAACTTCTTTCTCCCACAAAGTTTCTCATCGTTGTTTGAGCAACCTGTGAAGTAGCATAGTAGTAATCTTCTACTTCAAGAACAGCCTTAGAAGCCTCAACAATTTTATAATAAACAACGGCATTGATCTTTACCGGGATATTATCCTTTGTAATCACTTCTTGATCGGGAACATCTACTGCTTTTGTTCTTATATCGACCTTTGTCATAGATTGAAAAATTGGAATAACAAGTCTCCATCCTGGTTGTTTTATTCCTGTAAATTTACCAAGGGTAAACATAACCCCTCTTTGATACTGATTCACCTGCCTCAATATCAATACCAAAATTACAATAATAACTGGTATGTATGTTAACAGGTTTGGACCTCCTAAAAATGTATTCATGGTTAATTTAGTTTATAGTCTATAGTTTTTAGTCTATAGAAAAATATAGTATTAATAATATAATTATAACACAGTCTAGTTTTTAGTTGATAGTTGATAGTTTTTAGGAAAAAGAAAAAGCCCGTCCCGGAAAAAATTTCATGAGTCTCTCAATTCCTTGCTTTTTTTAAAAGAAATTTTTCTGACAAAAATGACGACCGTCATTTTTATCAGAAAAATTTCTTTTAAAAAACCATGGTGATCTATCCTAACCAATTTAAATATTTTACGAGAAAAAAGCCCGTCCCGGAAACCGGGGCGGGCTACAAAACAACAAAAAGATAGCTCGGGATCGCTGGGTGGCGGTTTGAAAATTTCATTGACCGTCGCCTTCAGGGCGGTTTTTTACGTCGCAGGCGTCTCTTTTTGGTGTTTTTCTATTTGGAAACCTCCCCATATAAACAGAGAAGCTCCACCCATAAGAGCAAAACAAATATAGAAAAAAAGCAGGGCAAAATGATGAAAGAAAAAATCATTTAACCAATTTCGATAAAAATCATTTAACAGAAGAATATTAAGATCTGAAAAAAACAATACTGATACCATCAAGAAAAAACCAATGGCCACAGAGCAATAAGCAATAGACTTCATAGCACTCCTCCTTTCTTTTTTATACTTTTTTATGAAAGACAAAAAATTCTAACCATAGACTAACAACATAGACGAGGGTTGTCAATCATTTTGGCTTCTTTTACAATTATTTAGAAATTAAGAATTTAAAATTAATTTGATTTTAAAATTGGATGCGGAACGAAGGTTTGAGGTAGTTATTTGGAAAAAGAAAAAGCCCGTCCCGGATAACCGGAACGGGCTGCAAAACAACATTTGGTGTTTTTGTTTATAAAAAAAGTTTTTCACCAAAAGCGTTAATCCCTTTGCCGTCAGGGTAATGAACCCTTTTACATACCGGGCACGCCGGCATATCCTCAAATTGAGGATTTGAACATCACCCCCCTCCAGAGACCATCATACTTTTTGAAGGAGAATCTTGATCTATTGCCTCCCCACAGTCAGTACATGGAAATTGAAAAGTATCTTGTCCCACTCTTACCTCCTTATAATGGCTCTGGTTTTTTGTACCGGGTTAAATAATCTATCGTTAGATTAACAGATCAGATTATATTGTCAACAAAAAATTAATTTGATTTTAAAATTGGATGCAGAACGAGGAGTTGAGGTAGTTTTTAGTTGATAGTTTTTAGGAAAAAGAAAAAGCCCGTCCCGGAAACCGGGGCGGGCTACAAAACAACAAAAAGATAGCTCGGGATCGCTGGGTGGCGGTTTGAAAATTTCATTGACCGTCGCCTTCAGGGCGGTTTTTTACGTCGCAGGCGTCTCTTTTTGGTGTTTTTCTATTTGGAAACCTCCCCATATAAACAGAGAAGCTCCACCCATAAGAGCAAAACAAATATAGAAAAAAAGCAGGGCAAAATGATGAAAGAAAAAATCATTTAACCAATTTCGATAAAAATCATTTAACAGAAGAATATTAAGATCTGAAAAAAACAATACTGATACCATCAAGAAAAAACCAATGGCCACAGAGCAATAAGCAATAGACTTCATAGCACTCCTCCTTTCTTTTTTATACTTTTTTATGAAAGACAAAAAATTCTAACCATAGACTAACAACATAGACGAGGGTTGTCAATCATTTTGGCTTCTTTTACAATTATTTAGGCCGAAATACCCAGCCATAGCAATCAGCGGGAAACATGGGTACAGAACTTTTTTCAGTTTCCTAAACCGTGTCGGCCCAGGAGGATGAGTCAGCCCCCAAATTGATCCCACAAAACCGACAAGAAAAACAATAACGCATGCTGATTTAATATCCATACCTTCTCCTTTTTCGCCACTATGTTAAAAAGCTTCCCAAAATTCTTGTTCTATAATAACGTCTATTTTACTAATTGTCAATACTTGTATTAAGTTAATTTCAAAATTAAATGCAGAACGAGGAGTAAGAGTAAAATTTTGTGAGACGTATTTTCAATACGGTGAACAAAATTTTGCGAATTACGACAAAGCTCTGCGCCAATTTTGGAATTAAATCCTAAATTCGATGACATCCCCATCCTTCACAACATATTCCTTCCCTTCTATCCTCTTCAAACCCTTTTCTCGCGCGACGGCGTGAGAACCACAAGAAATCAAATCCTGCCAATTTATTACATCAGCTTTGATAAACTTGTCTTTAAAATCTGTGTGAATAGCTGTGCCTGCCATAGGAGCTGCCCAACCACGCTTTATTGTCCAAGCTCTAGATTCATCTTCCCCTGTTGTGAAATATGTAATCAAATCTAACAATTCATATCCTGTCCTGATTAAACCATCAATATCATCAGCAGAACCACCGAGCTGTTGTTTAAATTCTTCTTTTTCATCAGGCGCAAAGTCTTGTAATTCATGTTCAATCTGAGCATCAACTTTTACATACTTAGCCCCAGTTTCTTCAAAAAACTTTATCAGTTGGTCATATCTTTCGTCTTCAATTTCATCCAAATTTTGCCCACCCGACTTTTTGTTCAAAATATAAAAAATTGGTTTCATTGTAAGCAAGTGAAGAGCTTTAACAATTTTTATTTCTTCTTCGTCCATCTCCACAGTTGAAGCAAACTTTCCATCGTCTAAAACTTTTTCTATTTTTTGTAAAACTCCTTTTTCAATAATTGCATTTTTATCTTGCCTTCTTACATCCTTTTCAACATTATCCAATCTCTTGGTAACAGTTTGAAAGTCTGCCATTATTAATTCAAGATTAATAACTTCCACATCATCCATTGGATCAATTTTCCCTTCCACGTGAATAATTTTGTCGTCTTCAAAAATTCTCACCAATTCGGCGATAGCATCTACTTCTCTAATATTGGCCAAGAATTTATTTCCCAAACCTTCTCCAGAGTGAGCTCCGGCAACCAGACCAGCGATATCAACAAACTCAATTGCCGCTGGAACCATTTTTTTTGATTTTGAAAATTCGTTTAATTCTTCTAACCTTTGGTCAGGAACAGAAACAACCCCGACTGATGGGTCGATAGTACAAAATGGGTAGTTTTCTGCTTCGACAGACTTTTTGGTCAAAGCGTTAAACAAAGTTGATTTTCCTACGTTGGGCAAGCCCACAATACCTATCGAAAGCATAAGGTTATTAAGAGATTAATGATTAATTTGTAAATTAGTAAAAAAGGGGAGGTAAAATTTTTAATTTATAATTTTTAATTTATAAACAATTTTTAATGATAAAATTTTTAAAATTTAAAAGTTGGGATTATGATACCTTGCAATGGAAATCGCAAAGCCAATTCCCCTCCTTAACCTCGTTATAATAGCCTTTTTTAAGCGAAAACTCAATAAATAAGAAAACCCGTCCAACAAGAAACAGGTTTTCTTGTTGGACGGGTTGTTCGCTACTGGGCGAGCTCACAGAAAGTTTGCTTGTCAAAAGTTTTCCAAGTTCCTCCACGCAAAATTGTTAGAGTGGGGTTATTATCCCAGTCCCTAATTTTTTCAAAAGCATAAAAAATTTGTCTTTGAGTAATCCACCCAATAACTCGGTGGTCTTTGCGACTGAAGGCTTTTGAGGTCCCTCTTCTCCTGATCAAAACGAAATCCTGAAACCCCAGTGCGAAATCAAAGAGACAAAAGGTTTTTCCGAGTTCGTCTTCCCAGATGACGACATTTCCGTTCTCGGTAAAATAATACTGCCCTATTGTTCTTACATTTTTAGTCCTGCAAAGCTGTAAATCCTCTTCAGAGAAATTACCATCCTTCACGGGACTTCCGATTATAGGGAAACCTAGTCGTCTCTCACCTTTGAACCTTTGCATGGCTGTATTCATTGGTTTACTCCTTCTTTGGGTTATTACAGAGAACCGATACAAATCTTTTTCTAGATTACCTCAAAAGAAAAGCTTTTTCAAGCTTTATGTGTTCCGTCCCTACATTCTGTTAGGCAAGGCCTACTAGATTAATAAAAAGAAAACCGCCCAGATAAGAAACGGGCGGTTTCTTTTTTGGACGATTGTTGTTTACCACGGAATCCACGGAGGGATTGATGCGAATTCATGCCCCATGGCAGCCATTGTGATAACGATGGTCATCATATACGGATAAAGTGCGTTATACAAATTTGTCATGGTTCTCCACCTCTTTTTTAATGATTGCCGCAATTTGGGCATTTACCATCGGCGGATTGCATATGTTCGATAGAACCGTGAACTTCGCAATCAGGATTCTTGGTGGGCTGGTCTGCTGAAGTCCAGAATCCGTTTTCAGGATTAAAGCTTGCAACGAAACATTCCACTTTCGCTTTCGGATAAAGTCTTTTGATTCCCAAACCAACATTCAGTGCAAGCCGTTGCCGAACTCCTTGTGTTCTTTCTGGTTTTTCGAAGAGACCACTAATTTCGATGATGATTTCTTCACCCAGACCATAAGACATAAGGTCAGGAACAAACAAGCAGGTCATGTCGTTTTCATCCTTCAAACCAAGTTCGTAAATACCAACAACAGCGGATACAATCGATTGATGAACCTTGTTCAGCATCTCCTCTGTCTGATTAGCAGGAAGACACCATACTTTGATTATGGGCATTAGAATATCTCCTTTAGGTGGTTTTTATACCGTGTATTGAAAATGACTCACTTTTTTCTAACAAAAATATACATCAAACTGGCTTGTTTGTAAATAGGTTTATAAAAAATGAGCTGTGAGTTGTAAGCTGTCGGCTGTTAGCTTCTCTTAGCTATCCCCTCATTTAAAACAATTGCATTGTTTTAAATTTTTTTCTTATCTCTTTAAAATTAGGAAAAGTCTGAGCAACTAAGTTCCAAAAATTTTGCGAATGATTAAATTCTCCCAAATGACACAGCTCGTGAACAATAATATAATCCCGCAACTCCTCGGGTAAAAACAAAATCTTAAAATTAAAATTTAAATTACCATTTCTTGAGCAACTTCCCCATCGAGTCTTTTGATTTTTAACAAAAATTTTATTATATTTAAAACCATAAATTTTATTAAAGTATTCTATCCTTTCAGTGGCCAACGAAAAAGCTTTTTCTTTATTTTCTAAATTAAATTTTGGAAAATAAGCATTTTTTATACTTTTAAAAAAATTGATTTTACTTAAAACCCAATCAGCTTTTTCAATTAAAAACTTTTCGATGGCATCCTCTGTCCCTCCCCTAGGCATGGTAGCAACAACACTGCCATCACGGCGAACAAGCAAACGCAATCTTCTAGCTCTTTTACTTTTCTTAATTGAATAAGAAATATTATTTTCTTTTAATTTTATATTTTTAGCTTCCACAAACAAATAATATCACAGTTATTTCTATCTTTTTTCTCCCTTTGTTCTTTTTATTGACAGGGTATAGGTAATAAAGTATATTTTTAACAGAAATGTAAACCTTATCATACATTTAGAAACATAAAGGGGGGCTAAGATGGTGGAAAATAAGATATACCCAAAAGATGTTGAAGCCGTTTTTTTCAAAGCTGCGGAACGGGGTTGGGCAGTTACTGGAACAGCAACAGAAACTTCCACCCTACTTCCAGGGTACAAACTTATCCGTTTTAAATCAGGAAAATTTTCTGTTTTAGACGCCTACTGCGTCAACCCAGCAAGCGACAAGTCAGCAGGATTCACCACCATTTGGTGCGACGACGTTCCGGTATGGACGATGCATTACAGCGGGAGGTATCAGAAACGATTGATCCCACTCCTTAAACTAGCCTTACAAGCAAACATCATCAGCCGTACCTTTGTGGGAGGACGTGGTCCGACGACTTTTACCGATGAAGAACGGTACCCAGACCTTGTCTATATCAACAATGTTGTAAGGGGAAGGAGAACCTTCTCCAGTTTTGCAGGAAGAGAAATTATTGTTGACGTGGGAAACCTCAACCTCCCATTGGGGTATCACGACTACCGGGGAATAAGTCTCCTCTAAACCCGCCCAACGAGAAAACCCGCCATTCTCGTATGGCGGGTTTTCTTTATTTTAATACTCTAGAGTCTAACTCTGCAAGTCATTAAAAAGTTATTTATTAGCTATAATATTTTCTTGACCCCTAATTTAAACTGGTGTAGTATCAACAATAGATTGTACCCTGAGACTAAATTTATTTTAGGAGGAAAGACATGAGTACGCCAAGAAAAATCGAATTGTCCAAAGATTTTAGTTCAAAAGGTTGTTATAAAGCTAAAGCTGAAATATTTAAGGATACAGGAGGTATGGCTTTATCAATAAATATAAAAAATGAAACTACCGGAAATCTGGTGGCGAGCGATCATTTTGGTATTGGAAGCTTGAATTTAAACGAGGAGAGAGAAAACTGGCTTGCTAACATAATCGTAAGCAATATGATTCGTTTAGCGGTGGCAGTTAGAAAAGAAACTGGGAATGAGATATATACTGCTTATCAAAATTTTATTACTTCCATTTCTCCCTAAACTTTTTCAGCACTCGTGTTTGTCTTTCATAAAATATGGCCTCCTTGGTATAAGGAGGCCATATTTAATATTTATTTCATAATATCTTTCAACTCATCTTGATGCGCCTGCATAACTTCCATAGTAGCGGCCATCTGATCTTTTCCCTCTTTCATCTTGGCTTGAACTTCAAGACCGATTTTTTGGAAAAGCTCTGGATTTTTTTCAATTAATAGTAAAATTTTTTCTTGCTCTGCCTCTGGGACTCCTTTCATTTGAGACTTGAGCATCTTCTTCATTAACATATTTTTTATTCCCATAGGTTTAGTCGTTAGTTATTAGTTTATAGTTTTTAGAAAATTTTTAAAAACAAAAACTTATTTGCAATTAATTTATAATTAATAAAATAATAACACAGGAGGATAGAAAATAAAAATAAAAAACACTTCTAGTTTTTTTCATACTTAAATTTATATAGGCATGAAAAAAACCGCCGAAGCGATTTCTTTCATAGTACCTATTAAGTAGCAAGCTAAATAATAAGTACTTTAATTAGTATACTAAAGTGAGAAAAAAAAGCAAGCTTCTTGTTGATAACTCAAATTTAATTTACAGAGTCTTAGTCTCTGTAAATTAAATTTGAGTTATCAACAAGAAGTAATAAGTAGTAAGTAGTGAGTATTAAGTTTCTGGATTGCTTCAGGCTTCGCCTTCGCAAAGACAAAAATCGTTTGCTATAAGCTATCGGCTATTAGCTATTAGCTTTCTAATATTATAGTTCTCTTTTTTCTGGGATTATTACTCTATTTTTCCAAATTTTATTATTTAAAGCCCCGCCGATTTCCCTTAACTCCCGACTCCCTAATAACCACAAAACAAAAATTCCTGCCACTAGACCAATCAAGCCCGGGAACAATCCCTGCAAGAAAATTCCCAAGAGAGTCTTCGTGTCTAAGAATAAAGCAAAGACATCTAAAAGCTTGTAGGCGACAAAACCCATTATCAGCGAAGAAAACAAGCTATGCCAAAAAGTGGTTGATATGGAAAAACTAAACTTTTTAAAATCCTTTTGGAAGATAAAAATCAAAACCAACGCATTGATAATAACTCCCAACGAATAACTTAGGGCTAACATCAAAACAACGGCTCCCCCAACATTCTCTATCCTGAAAATTGACTCAATAAAATATCTGAATGCATCATATTTTGTAAAAGCCCAATTTAATAAAACAGCGAAGCCAACGATAAAAGTAGAAGAAAAAACATTTACAAAAAGAGGTTTCCTTGTATTCCCCATTGCATAATAACCCCGAACAAATAACAAAACTAAGCTCTGAGCAGTTATTGAAAAAACAAACAAAGCCAAGCAGGCTGCTGTTAACCTAGTAGCAGACCAATCAAACTCTCCTGTTCCAAGAATAGTTCTTACTATCTGGGCTCTTAATACAACAAACAGAACCATGGCGGGTAAAGACCAAAAAATTATGTGTCTTGTGGCGGAAGCCATTTGCTTAAGAAATTTTTCTTCTTCTCCACTCGAGAATAATTTTGCTAAAGTTGGGAAAGCGGCCACAGAGTAACTGACTCCTATGATACTTAGAGGGACTGACTGCAAATTGAATGATAAATTAAAAACAGAAATCGCCCCGATTCCCATTGTGGAAGCAAATCCCACTAAGAAAAAGAAAGCTAATTGATTGGCAGACATCGTTAAAGTCCTAGGCAAAGATAATAGGACAACCTTTTTAATATCGTTGAAATTTATTTTGAGAGATACTTTAGGAAGCAAGCCTATCTTTTTCACAACAGGAATTTGAATCATAAAATGCAGTAAGGCACCGAGAACAACTCCCAAGGCTAATCCTTTTAAACCAAAAATTGGGTAGAAGAAAAATATACCGAAAATTATTCCAGCATTATAAAGGAGCGGACTAATCGCGTAAACTAAAAATTTTTTCTTCACCTGAACGATACTAGCAAAAAGATTGGATAGCCCGAGAAAAATTGGAGACAGCAACAAAATCCGTGTCAAAGAAATAGTTTCATTTAAAGCTTCTACGGGGAAACCAGAAAATATGTTTTTTATAAGGAAAGGAACAAAAAAGAAAACAATACCGCTAACGACTACAATAAATAAAAAGAAAGTAGTGAAAACACTATTTATAAAATTTTGAATTTCGGTCTCATTTTTTTGAGCCTTATCTGCTAAGAAAGGAATCAAAACCGAGATGGAGACGATGGATGCCACGGTAATAAAAATAAAATCTGGGATACGGAAAGAAGCATAATATACATCCAAAGTTTCCCCCGCACCAAAAAAATGTGCTAAAGAGCGATCCCTTAACAAGGCTAAGATGTGCGAAAAAAGAGCAAAAACACCTAAAAGATAAGCGGCCTCATGAAGACCGCTTATCTCTCTATTTAAAAGTTTGAAAATCTTTTTAACCATTTTGCCTTGAAATTAGTTTTCTACCCCTTCTTCTTCTGTGGTAGTAGGAGCAGGGGTAGGGTTACTTTCTTGCCCTAAACTCTTTATAAGATCTTTGATATCCTTGTTGTCTGGGTTCAATAGACTAACCGTCTCAAACTGAATACGAGCGTCCTCTGTTCTTCCCAAGTTATAATATGCCAAACCTAAGTAATATCTAGCGTCTGAGTAATTGGACTGAAGAATAACAGCTTTCTCTAGAGTAGCAACAGCTTCATCAAGATTTTTATTGTTGTATTCAAGTGCCCCTAGTTTAAAAATAAGAGAAGGGTTTCTAGGATTTAAACCAACAGCTTTTTTATAAGAGCTTATTGCCCCATCATAGGCTCCCTCAACGCCAGACAATGCCATAGCCTCATATACATCACCCAGAAATACCCAATTGCTATAATTATTTTTATCAATTTCCGTCGCCTTTTCCGCACTTTGAATTATGTTGTTTAAGATAGCCTGAAATTGCTGTTTTGTTTCTTCATCAGTAAGACCCTCTTCTGGTGTATTTAATTTTAATTCATTTATTTTCGACAAAAATTTATAGTAATCTGCGTTTTCTGATAACTGTATCGCTTTTACTATGTTTTTTTCAGCCTCTTCTAAACTACTACCTCCAAGACCTCTGTTAGAATAAACTGAGGCCATGAATTTTTGTGAAATTGTGTAAGCCCCCACCAACGAAGCCAAAATCAAGAATATCAAAACAATTGTTACAATAAAATCAAATCTTTGATTGTTCAGGAAAGTAATTTTTTTGGTCTTCAAAACACCATTCTGAATAAGCAACGCTATCAAAGCCCCTGTAAACACAAAGGTAAGCGTCATAAGCACATTTGAAGGGACATAAACTATCGAGAATATCCACAAGAACAAAGTCGCAAAAAAAGATAATGTTAACAAATAATTTTCCGAGGAAGCAAATGCCGATTTAAAACCTAGATAAAACAAAGCACCCAAGAAAGCAATCCATAAAATAAAACCTAAAATACCAACAGTAATCAAAGCAGAGGAAATAAAACTAAATCCTATGACGAAATCTACATTGGCAAAGGCAGTATTGTTTATTTCCAAGGGTTTATGCAAAAGCCATTGACTTAAAAACTTGTTTGGGCCAGCTCCCAACAAAGCATATTTACTGGTCAACGTCCCCTTAGCAACACTCATAGTGCCTATTAAAGAAGGACGAACTTCCGTATCGGTTATTTTGAAAAGTGACGGCAATTTAGCTCCAACATTGTTAGCCCCTAACACAAAGGTAAAAGACATGACTAAAACTAAAATTGAAATTACCGGGAATTTTTTACCCATAAAACCTTTTTGATCTTTTTGAAACTTATTATTTGAAATAATAAAAGCAGACGTTATGAAAGAGAATATTCCTAACACTACCCATAAAATAGTCAGATTAGTCAGAGCAACAAAAAACAGCGAGACAAAAAAAGCAATGAAAATGAAGATCTTTAAAACCTTGCTAAGGTTTACAAATTCAATCACAAACAAGGATGAAATGGATATTAAGCCACAGAAAATTCCTAATTCATTCCATCCACCAATTAAATTTGAAGTTGGATTGGTTGATATGTTGGCAATAAAACTAATGCCAGGAATTAACCTTAATATTTGGAAAATGGCTACAACAAAAAAAGAAACAAAAAAAGTCGCAAATAAGTAATACACTTTTCTTTTTGTGTTTAAAATACTCGAGACTAAAAACATTAGGATAAACAGGGTAAAGACCGAAGAAAATGTTCCGACTTCAAACCCCAGACCAATTAAAGAGGCAGATATTGAGCCAGAAAACAGAGAAGAGAATAGATAAACGACGGGGATAGAAATTCCTAAAATAATAATAGGGTTTTGGGAAGCCGTAAATTCGCCATCTTTTAATCGTGCTATCACCCATAGTATAAACAAAAACGTAGTAATAAGAGAAACTACTATACCTTTACTAAATAAAAAAGAAAATTCTGGGAGAGGTATAAAGAATATTGGGAGAAAAAAAACTAGGCACAACAACAGGAAAAAAGAAAAGTCGTGTTCCTTTTTTATATCCTGAACAACGGTACTTTTAATTTCTGATTTTTTTTCGTTAATTTCAAAAACTACTTCTTTTTCATCACTTGTCTTTACTTTAAATTTTTTAAACATAACAAAAAATAATAATGGTAATACTATGCACTAATTATAGAATAAAAAATTTGTTTTACCAAACAAGCCCTGTTGATACAATTAAGCGAAAATTGATTCTTTTCATTTTCTTGCAAAAATAAGACAAAAAAACCAGCGCTCGAAGCACTGGGGATTTTTTGAGACGGTTGGCTATTTCCATCTATACTCAAAACAATTTCAGTAGAGATGAAAAAGGCCATCCGAAGATGACTTTTTTCATGCACTTATCAAATAGCAAGCTATTTAATAAGTACTCGTACATAATACTCGAAGCCAATAACAAAGTCAAGCTTTTTATAAAGTTTTATTTACTAAAAGAGAAAATCCTTAATGTTTTAGGCAATTAAAGCTATTATCATGCCTAAGATAGAAAAAATAATACCTATAATCCAAAACCTCATGGTAACCTTGTAACTCGGCCAGCCTAAGGCTTCGAAGTGGTGATGAATTGGTGCTACCAAAAAAACCTTCTTTCCATTTCTCAATTTTTTTGAAAAAACTTGAATAATAACGGAGGCTGTAGTGATAAAAAGAGGGAAAGCAATTATAGGCAAGATCAATACATGCCCAGTTAAAAAGGCTACCACAGTAAGTGTTGTTGTTAAACCCAAGATACCTGTCTCTGACATATAAAACCTAGCTGGTGGAATATTAAACCAAAGGAAAGCCAAAATCCCTCCAACGATGACTGCACAAAAAGCAGCTAGGTTGATTTGATTTTGGAAGAAAGCAATCCCTGCATAGGCGGAAAAAATCGACGCCATAATGCCCCCCGACAAACCATCAATTCCATCAATAACTCCGGTCGAAAAAAGAGCCAACATGACCATCATAAAAAATGGGATAAACCAAACACCTAACTCCCATACTCCATTAAAAGGAATATCTATGGATGTCACTCCTAATTTTGAATAAAACCACCAACCCCCAATCAAACCTATCAACAAAACAACTCCGATTCTTATTTTTAAAGGAATTCCTCCTGCAACGTAACCACCCTTCCCAAAAACAACCCAAAAATCATCAACAAGCCCCAACAAAGATGCAGAAACAAGAGTAAACAAAGGGAGCCAAGTCTGAGTTCGACTCATAAAATCGAGTTTTTGGGTTAAAGCATCCGGGAATAAGTAAGGGAGTAACCAAAAGATAAAGGTGGTAGTCAAAACGCTCCCCCAAATTATGATTCCTCCCATCCGAGGAGTCCCTGTATCCTTTTCTTTGTGGAGTTCATTAAAGATAGGAGTTCCATTATTATCACCAAGCCCCCCAGCCTTTCCTGATTTCTTCTTCCACATTTTGTATTTGTATAAGTAATGAGTCAAAAAGGGAGTCATTACTATTCCTATAAAGAAGGCTACGGTCCATGGGATAAAAATTTTTAGAATGTCCATAGAAAATTTTTACGAAAATTTTAGTATTAAGTAATAAGTAGTAAGTATTAAGTATAAATGAAAAAGTTAAAAGTTGAAAGTTTATAATTTCTAGCGAGGACGAAAGGGAGGTATAGTCCATGAAAAAAATTGATCGTGAGGCAATTATAATTATTTTTGTTGTTCTCTTGGTATGCAGTCTTTTTAGAAGCACGCGTACCATACACTCTCTCGAGGAGAATCTATCCTCGATCGAAACTGCTGTGATGAGAGAGTGTGACTTCTCTAATGAGGAATGCATCACCTGCAAACCAAAAGGGATTGTCGCCGTAAAACATCATCTCGACGGAAGTAATGAATTTATTTGGGGCAAGGATAAAGTTTCTAGAATCTAGGCCTCCGACGAAATTCAAACTCCTTTGGAAAGTGAGCCGATTGATACATCGGTATACTAACCAGAATACACCTAGCCTAGGGGGCCTCGGAACTTGTTTGTTCCGTGGCCTCTTTTTTTGTTTGTTAAAAAGTCACAAGCCTAGCTTGTGACTTTTTAAAGATTTGTTACGTAGCATGCTACGTAACAAGGTTCTGAATTGCTTCGAAATTACTCCCCGAGGCCTCACCTCTCCCGTCGTTTCGCTTCGCTCCACTTCTCCTCGAGGACTTAAAATTTTTTAGGAAAAGTTTTAAGCAACGACGGGCCTCCGTCCGTAATTTCTCGCAAAGACGACGAAAGGCAGAGCCTTTCGTCGTCTTTTAAAAATTAATTTATTAAAAATTTTTAAACCCCCACCCCTTTCTTTTCCAAAACAAAGGTGTGGGGGTTTAAAAATTAAAAATTAAAAATTTCAGATGTTTTTTCTACTCACTACTCACTACCAACTACTCACTATTCCTGTGCAACTTTTTCTATACTAGCAGAAACTAATTTTCCCACGTCTTTGAAACGGCCTTCTCGGGAAGAACCTAAAACAGAAACAATGATAGGATGACCTATGCCAATATCAAAAGCGATAACTAAATTTCCTCCAGCCAAATCTGTAAAGCCGGTTTTAGAAGCAATTATTCCGGGGATGGCTTCCGCGTATTGATTGGTATTGTAAACAGTATGAGTAAAATCTTTTGATTTTATTTCCAAACTCGAATATTTTGTAGCCTCAAGAATCTGCGGTTTCTCTTTTATGATCTGCCCCATTAGCATAGCCACATCTTTTGCCGAACCATAGGCCCCACCAACATCCTGACTTACATCTAACCCAGATTCGTTTAAAAAATAAGTTTGGATTAATCCTAAATTTTGAGCTTTTTGGTTCATTTCTTTAATAAACATTTCTTCCTGTGTTTGTCCCTCTCCTGTATTAATAGAACCTATGATAGAGGCAAGGGCGTGCGCTCCATCATTAGATGAAGATACTAAAGTAAAGTCCAAAACATCAGCGAGTCTCCATTTTTCACCCATCAAGAAACCACTATCCCCTTCTTCGTTGATGTCCTGACTGTCTATGGTAACAATGATTCCTTCTGGAACTAATTCTGAAACAACTAGTGCTGTCATTAACTTTGTTAAAGATGCCAAAGGTAACTGAGCTTCCCCATTCATTGAATAAATTATTTTATTTTCGTAAGTGTCCCAAACGAAAGCTGATTTTGCTTCCAAAACCAAGTCTTCAAATGGATCTATTTTTTCTTCCGCAATATTGACCTCTGATTCAATTATTATTTCTTCTTTTTTACTTAAAAAATAAAAAAGAAAAACGCCCACCAAAACGACAGTGGTTGTTATTAGAACAATAATTTTATTTTTATTTTTTGCGAAATTCACTTATACCAAAATACCACAAATAAGCCGAATTTAAAAGCTTTCAAAGCCTTTTTGTTGTGCTTGGATTTGATTATCTTCAATTTCTTTTTGAGTTTGTTCATATTCAGGTAATTCTTTCAGTTCAGAAATCCCCAGATAGGACAATAATTCAAATGTTGGTAAGTAAAAAAAACTTCTTTGATTATTTTCATCGGTTTTTCTTTCAACCAATCCTCTAACCAAAAGATTTCTCAAAATAGTTGCCGAGTTAACCCCTCTAATATAATCAATCTCTGATTTCCTCACAGGCCCGCGATACAGAACAATAGAGAGAGTTTCCAAACTGGCTTTACCTAAATCTTTTGATAATTCTTCCTTCTTTAATGACTCAATAATTTCGTGGGCCTCAGGACCAGTGGCAAGCATTACCTTGTCATCCTTAAAAATTAATCTTATACCCCGGTCCTCTAACTTTATTTTTAATTCTTCTAAACTAGTTTTAATATCATCTTCTTTTACATTCAAAATGCTTGCCAATTTTTTATATGACATGGCCTCCCCTTTAAAAAATAATATCGCTTCAATTTGTTTATCTAGATTCATAATATTTTAGTCGATAGTTTATAGACTATAGTTTATAGTATAAAATTATATTATTAAAGTATAAATTATCTAAATTCTATAGACTATCAACTAAAAACTATAGACTGTCTAATTATAACTTGGGACACTTACTTCTTGGTTTTCAATACTTATATCATCAAAATTAGTGGTTTGTTTAACCATAATAATTCCCTGTTTTACTAATTCCAACAACGCCAAAAAACTTATAACAACATTTACCTTCTCTGTTTTTCCTTTCTGAGAAAAATCATTGAAACTCATCTTTATGTTTTCCCGAACTCTTTTTGTAAGACTATCTATCATCTCCTCTAAACTAATAACAGTCTTTACGACTTTTTTAGGAACAATTTCTACTTTTGGAAGATTATTTAAAACATCCTTCATCAATAAAAAAATATTTTTTGTTGTAATCTTTTTATCGGGAGAAAAGATTGGCTCTATATTTCTAAACTCGGATTTTGCAAAAAAGATTTCCTTTCCAAATTTATCATTTATATAAATACTCAACTCTTTTGTTCTTTTATAAATTTTTAATCTCTTTCCTAAATCATCAATACTATGTTCTTCTTCTAGGGTTAGGTTCAAAGTTGGCAAAAGAGATTTAGATTTTATCAACATTAAAATAGAAGCGACTAAAACAAAGTCTGCGGAATTTTTAATTTTTGACAATGAAGAAAAACTAGTAAAATTTTGATCATTTCTAATATAAGCGATATAATCGTCTGTTATTTCAGCCAAAGAAACATCGTTTATATGAAGTTTTCTTTTTTCAATTAAATTTAAGAGTAGATCAAGAGGGCCTTCAAAAATCTCTGTTTTTACTTTGTAATCTTCCATGTGAATAAGTATAAAGTAGTAAGTATCAAGTATCAAGTTTGAAACTTTTAATTAGTATTTTAAAAAAACAAACCCGCGCCAGAGACGCGGGTATGTGCAAAAGATTCATTACTACTGATTTCTGCACTGAGGGCAAAGGGTTTCAAAATAATTTTTCTCTACCCCTTTCTGGATACTTTCAATTGTTAGCGGGGAGCTATGCCAAGGCCCGCCCGACTGAGAGACCACGAGTTTGTGCTTCACACAAACCTTACGAAACGGTTTTTTACATTTATCGCATCCTACGATTCTTAACAAAAAACCGTGAGATTGAGGGTCCGCACAAACCGACTTACCAGGCTTCCACTTCCCTTTGTAATAAACCCTTTGATGCTTTTGGCATGCTGGAATTTCAAGAAATTGAGACATAGGTCTTCCTCCCATGAAAGTAATAAACAAAAATAACAATTCTGTCTAAAATAATAAACTAAAACAGTCAAAAAGTCAATACTGACTGTCCCACCTGCTAACGAGTGAATACACTAACTAGGGAAATAGCAAAACTAAAAAACCCAGTAATTAGAGCAATGAGGGTGGCTCTATCGCTATACCATTTATAATTAGCGGAGATGTCTGAATTTTGTACTAAATTTGGAACAGCCCCTTGAACAGCTGGGTTCTGTTGATTCTGCGCTGATTTGTTTTTATTATCTTCCATACGTTAAATATTATATCATTACAAAAAAATATCTAAAAAATTATTGTGTATAATGCCTAAGCTACTCACTTTTCATCATTTTTAAGAAAATATCTTGTGAAATATTAACCTTTCCTCGGTCTTTCATCTTCTTTTTTCCTTTCTTTTGCTTTTCTCTTAATTTCATCTTTCTCGTAATATCTCCCCCGTACATATGAGCGGTTACGTCTTTTTTCATGGCAGAAATTTTCTTTGATGCCAGAATTCTCCCCATGGCTTTAACTTGTACTTTCATGACGAACATTTGACGAGGTAAGATTTTATATAATTTTTCAACAATTTTGTCTGCTTCTTCTTGGGCTCTTCTCCTGGAAACTACTCTTGAGAAAGCTGTGATGACTTCATCAGCGACAAGGATATCTAAACGAACGACATCAGAATCCCTATGGTCGTTCATCTTATACGACAAAGAAGCAAAACCAGAGGAAAGACTTTTTATTTCATCAAAAAAGTTCCTCATTAATTCTCTTAAAGGCATGAGAATATCAATGGAGATTCGATTGTTTCCGAAATCTTTTGAGTCACCTATTTCGGCCTCGTGGTCAAAAAATGTTTTCATCAAAGCTCCCATATACTCTGAAGGAGTTATTATATTAACGTTAGCCCATGGCTCTATAATTCTGGCGACCGTTCCATCATCGGGAAATAGTGATGGAGAATAAATTGTTTCCTTTTTTCCATTTTTATATTCAACCTCGTAAGTGATACTTGGATGGGTAATGACAAGATCCAAATCAAACTCTCTTTTTAATCTTTCAGTAATAATTTCTAGGTGGAGCATCCCCAAAAAACCACAACGGAACCCTCTTCCTAGTGAATTGGATTTTTCTTCCTCATAGGAAAAAGATGAATCGGTTAGCTTTAATCTATCAAGCGATTGTTTTAACAAATCAAATTCATCAGAATCTTCAGGGAAAATTGAAGCCCAAACTACTGGCTCTGGTGTCATATAACCGCTCAAAGATTCCAACGGTTTTCGGCTCAATGTAATGGTATCCCCCACAGAAGCTACTCCTGGCTTTTTTATTCCGGTAACAATATAACCGATTTCACCAGCCCCTAAAAATTCTTTGGGCTTTTCATCAGGACAAAAAATACCCACTTCAAGAGAATTAAATTTTTCTCCGATAGCTTTAAAAATTAAGTTTTCATTCTTGGAAACCTTTCCGTCCAGCACTCTCACATACACGATAATCCCTCGATGTGTTGAGTATTTAAAATCAAAAACAAGCGCCCGGAAACTATCCGTTTCTTCTAAAATTTCTTTGGGCGAAGGAATTTTTTCTATGATTGATTTTAAAATTTCTTCAACCCCTTCCCCTGTTTTTCCCGAGGCCTCGATGATGTCATCTTCATCACAATCGACAAGACGACTTAATTCTTTTTTTACTTCATCTATACGAGCCAAAGGAGAATCAACTTTACTCAAAACAGGGATGATAACCATCCCTATTTTTTTTGCCATCTCTAATGTTGTTAGTGTTTGAGCCTGGACCCCCTGAGTAGCGTCAACTAGCAAAATAGACCCCTCAACGGCCCTTAAAGCCCTAGAAACCTCGTAGGAGAAGTCTATATGTCCAGGGGTGTCTATCAAGTTAAGAATATATTTTTTGCCACCCATTTCATAATCCATTCGGGCTGGTTGCATTTTTATGGTAATTCCCCGTTCCCTTTCAAGTTCCATACTATCCAAAAACTGCTCCTTCATTTTTCTTTTTTCGACAGTATTAGTAACCTCGAGCATTCTGTCAGCAAGTGTGCTTTTTCCATGGTCAATGTGGGCTATAATTGAAAAATTTCTTATATTAGATAAATCCATAGACATCAGTATAAGGTAGCAAGTAGCTAGTAGCAAGTAGCAACTGAAAATTTTTTCGAAGTTTCTATCTCACCAAAAGTTCGTCAGCTTTTTCCGGGTGAGCCATTACCTCTTCAACCACAAATTCCATTCTTGTGGCCCAACGAGAACCTTTTACCAAAATGAGGTCTTTTTCTTTTATTAAATTTTGTAAAAAGGCGCCGGCTTTCTGAGAATCATCAAATTCAAAAATGTTCTTCTTGTTCATCCCTGACTTATGAGCTCCTTCCGCAATATCTTTGGCACGCAAACCAACAACTAAAAGAATGTCACAGATCCCCGCTACAATTTTCCCGGCCTTTTTATGTTCTTCTGTAGCGTATTCTCCTAATTCCATCATATCTCCCAAGACAGCTATTTTTCTTTCAGCCTCTACCTCTCCTAACATTTTCAACGCCCATTCTACAGCTAAAGGAGAAGAATTGTACGAATCATCTATAATAATAGAATTTTTTATACCTTCGATTAATTTCATTCTTCCTGGTTGAGCTAAATGATCTTCGGATAAAGCCTGGGACATAGAAACAAGATTAAGGCCCTGCGAGATTCCCACAGCGATTGCAGCTAGTGCTGGATAAATATGTTGAACCCCAATAACCCCTGTCATATTTACAGGAACACTAGTTCCCTTGCTGTTCGCCTTAAAGACCATCCCAGTAACTTTCCCTTCTTTATAAGAAAATTGATTATTTGAACCCCAAATATCAGCCTCATCATTTTCTAATCCATACGTAATAGTTTTCTGATCATTTTCTTCTTTTATTTTTAAAACATCCTTATCGTCATAATTAAGAATGATATAACCATCTTCTTTTAAATATCTAACTAATTTCTTTTTTTCTTGGATGACGGCATCTGGGGAATCAAAGTATTCAACATGAACCGGAATTTCTGCAAAACGAGTAATAACAGCGATGTCTGGCTTTAGCCATTTTGCTATATCCTCAATATCATTGGGATGGTCTGCCCCCACTTCTAACACAAGCCATTTTGGATAATGGTTTTTAAAAAGAATTAGTGCCAATCCTTCAAAAATATTTTTTAACCAAATAAAAATGTTGTTTCCTCCGTTGGGACAACCCAAAATACTCAGAGGAACACCAATTTCACTATTAAAACTTTTCTCACTTTTTCTAACAAAGAAAGCTGAACTTAGAACAGTAAAAATAGCATCTTTGGCAGTAGTTTTCCCTACACTACCTGTTATCGCCACAATTTTAGGTTTATATTTTTTCAAAACAATTTTCGCCTCCAGTTGGATTATAAAAACTATTATTTTTTTAAAGGTTGATTTCATAATTTGGTTTTTAGTTGTTAGTTATTAGTATTCTTCAGAATTTTTTTAGCTGTAAGCTGTCGGCTGTGAGCTGTAAGCTTTTCTATTACCGGTCGGGGGGTATCTCATAATAATTTATTAAAAATTTTGCTGTATTCATAAAAGGCTCGGTCAAAGTGCTAGATGCATATTTTACCTCTTTGGGGTTTATTATATAGAAAAATACTAGAAACTCTGGATTATAGGCAGGAAAATATCCAAAAAAACTATGCAGGTACTTATCATCATAATATCCTCTCCCGTCTTCTTTAGCCATTTGCGCAGTTCCTGTTTTCGCGGCAATGCTATAATGCTCCATCTTCACGGTGCCCCCCATAAGAGCCTTGTCTACAACCTCTACCAACATTCTGGTGATTTCCTCGGAAGTGCTTTCTTTAAAAACTTGATCCCCGTCATCATACAACAGTTCTCGTGCCAATCCAACCCTGTACTTAATCCCCTCAGTTAAATGGGGGGTAATTAACTTTCCTCCATTAGCCAGTGCTGATAAGGCCCGAACAGTTTCGACAGGAGTAAGAGCAATCCCTTGCCCGAATGATGCCGTAGCATATTCAAGATCCCTGGGGCTTTTTAAATTATTAACAAGGCCATAGGTTTCATTAGGTAAATCTATCCCGGTTTCTTCTCCTATTCCCAGTTTCAGCATATACTCCGCAAACTTTTCTTTGCCAGTTTCTTGCATTACAAAAACAACTCCTGTGTTAAGCGACTGATTCAAAACCTCCTGCATAGGAACAATACCCCTCGCTTTTCCGTCGTAGTTAGAAATCTTCGCCCCGTCAATAAGTAAAGAACCTTTGTCATTATAAGTTGTCTCCGCAGTTACTGATTTTGTGTCCAATCCAATTGCCATAGTTAATGGTTTTATAATAGAGCCCATTTCGAAAACATTCTCTACAAAGGAATTAGAAAAAATAGAATTATCTTTTTCTTCTTGAAAGTTATTTAAATCAAAACCTGGATCAATCGCTAAGGCATAAATTTTACCCGTCTTTGGGTCAAGAACGACTCCGACAGCCGAATCTGTATTCCACTTTTCCCCAACTTTCTTTAGCTCAGATTCTAGAAATAATTGAACGGATGGTTCTATACTTAAAACTATTTCCCCCTTTTTCTTACCTTCAAGAAACCTGTCTTTTACATTAGAAAAAATTTCTGCAAAAAAATTTATGTACAAATCATTGCCTTCTCTTGTTAATAAGTCATCATAATATTTTTCAACCCCATAACGTCCATCTAAAACATTTTCATCAAAAGCAACAAAACCAAGAGTTCTAGAAGCAAGCTCTCCCCCTGGGTAAAATCTCCATTTTTGTTTTTTTAGATCAACCCCATCAATATTCAAAGCTTCAATTTTCTTCGCAGTTTCTTCGTCTAACTTTTCGGCTAATTCTTCATACGTGTCATCCTTCTTATTGGCTTTATTGTAAAAAGCATCAACCTCTAAGTCGACAATCTCTGATAATTTTTTATAAGTATCCTTGGGGTCAACTATTAAACTAGGGTTAATTATTAAGATGAAACCAGTTTTTAACGTGGCAGCAGAAATTAGTTGCCCGTCTTTGTTTTTAAAATAAATAGACCCTCTATCAAAAACTCCTCCTTGAGGGGTAACGTAGTGCTTCTCGGCCTGGTCTCTATAATCGCTACCTTTTAGCACCTGTAAAGAATACAATTGCACCATTAAAATAAATGCTACAAAAGAAACCAGCCCATACAATATTTTTATCCTTAATACATTAAATGATGGCATAAAAACTAATCAGCAGTTGCCATAGTTAGATTTTGACTAGACAACTTTCTTGAAGCAAACTTTGGATTTTTAACATCAACAAAACCTACTGAGTGAGCATAGTCTAAATTAATATCATTTTTTAAAGCAATATAATAAAATTCGTATTCACTTATTTGGGAACTCAAATCAACAAGTTCTTCAACCATTCTATCTCTTTCAACGATATTAAAAACAGTTTGTTTTACAAAATACATGTAAGAAAAAACCGAGGCAAACAACACGAAAGCCATTAACCAAAAAACTTTTTTTTCTATACCCCTTATATTCATTTTTTCTGTAATTGTATCCATAATATTTTTTTAATTTTTTTCTATAACTCTTAATTTTGCGCTTCTTGATTTTGGGTTGTTTAAAACTTCTTCCCGGCTCGGCGTAATAGGTTTTTTTATGATAGGCATCCCTTCCCCCCCTTTCTTTTTATCTCTTATAAAATTCTTTACAATCCTATCTTCCAGACTATGAAATGAGACTACGGCCATCCTTCCTCCTTCATCCAAAGCGTCAAACCCTTTGCTCAAACCGTCTTTCAGTGACCCTAATTCATCATTCACCGTAATTCTTAATGCTTGAAATGTTTTTGTAGCAAAATGTGTTCTCCCTTTTCTATATTTCACCGGGACCGCATCGCTTATAATTTTTATCAATTCAAAAGTAGTCTCTATCGATTTCTCCTGTCTTGCTTCAACAATTAATTTTGCGATTCTCCTGGAATATTTTTCCTCCCCATAACCGAATAAAACATCTGCAATATTATTCTCTTCCCAATCGTTAACGATATCTCTAGCCGTAAAATCTACTTTGTCTGAATCACAGCTAAGAGTCATCACAAGTGGTTCGTCCTTTTGAAAAGAAAATCCTCTCCCAGAATTTTTTAACTGGTCTGAACTTAAACCTAAATCTAAAGTTATTGCATTTACCTTTCTTATCTTTAATGTTTTTAAAACTTTATCTAAATTTCTAAAATTTTCGTTTATTAAATATTTTTTACATCCGCAATCTTTTAGTTTTTTTTCAACCATGGCTATCGCTTCCTTATCATGATCAAGGCCAATTACTGTTCCCTTCTTCCCTACCGCTTTACATAATTGTTCCGAATAGCTACCTCCTCCAAGAGTTCCGTCCAAAACAACCTCACCTAACTTTAGATTTAAATTTTTTATTACTTCATTTAAAAGAACTGGAATATGCTCTGTCATAATTTTAAATTACACCGATTTCTCCCAATTTTTCCGCTAATACGTCAGCCTGATTTTCAATTCTCTTTTTGTAAATTCTCCAAGCTTTTTCATCCCAAATTTCTATGTGACTATAAACTCCGGCCAAAACAATCTTGTTTTTTAGTCTCGCAAAATCCTTCAAAAAATCTGGTATTAATATTCTTCCAATAGAATCAACATCGGTTTCGACAGCCCCTGCCAACATAAAACGATTGAATCCTCTCTGATCTGCTTGCCCTATAGAGAGTTGCGACAATTTTTCTGAAACTATTTTCTCCCACTCTATCGGAGTATATACAGAAAGACAATTATCCAGACCGTGAGTTATTATCACCTTTTTTCCAACTTCTTTACGAAATTTTGCAGGTAATGAAACCCTTTTTTTTATGTCTATTGTATGTGTGTATTCGCCTATTAACATGATTATTTCCAGTGGTTTTTATATCACCCACAATCTCCCACTTACCTACCATTATATACCACCAGATACCACAATACAAAACAAGTTATCCACATTCAATATGCCCTTTAAAACCAAAATTTATAATAAAAAAACCCGCAGTCGCCTGAGCGGCCGCGGGGTCTACCTAATTTGCTCCAGTGAATACATCAGCTGAAATTTCTTTCTTGTAAAACTAATCATTTTTTTGCAACCACTCCGCGATCCTTTCCGTTCCTGCTTTTCTGTTTTCCTTATCTTGTTTCCAATTTTCCCTAAATAATGTAATCAAGGAAACAAAAATAGAGAGCGCGAACGAAGCCATCATTGTCGAGAAAAAAGTGTTAAAAAACAATGCGGCGTCAATTTCATTGTAACCCGCCAAATAGCAAAAGAGGATTACAGAGACAGTGCAAAGCGATAATGATATCCCCGTTCCCCGCTTCTGTAAAACATCCAAAAGTAAAAACGTAAAGAAAACAGCAAAACAAAACCAAAGTGCGAAAAACAAAAAGTAATTCATTGAGTTTCCTCCCTTCACTTGAAGTTAAAATCCTACTTAGAAACTTTTTCTACGAAGAACTATACAACAAATTGAAAATTTAAGCAATATAATGGATGAATATATAAGTACAGAAAACCCTGGCCAATGAACAGCCAGGGCAAAATCTTCTTAACCTCTTTTTGACTACTTTTTTTGAGGGGGAACCTCCCATTCGTAAATAATATCCTCTCTTTCTTCTTGTTCATTTCCCTTATATTCACCACGGAAAGCTTTAGGCAACACCGAGGTAAGCTCAAATGTTACTCCTGCAACAAAAGCAGAGGCAGCGAGAATAAAAAGGAAAACTTCACTTGAGATAGGATAAATTAAAAAATGATTTCTTTCCCAAAATAAAAACGTAGAGAAAAGAAGCCAACAGGCAAGAAACCCGAGAGAAATCTTTGCTTTAAAATTTGCTAAAAAGGAAAAACTCATTACGACAGCCAACCCAAACAAAATAACAATAGACCATGTGTTTTCCATCTTTCATTCCTCCAAGGCTAAGGTTAATACTATAGATTTCTAAAAAAACAGTACCATATTCGCCCTACAAATGCTATTATCTAATCTATGAAAAATATAAAAATTATGAAAAATAAACATTCAGGCAAAAAACACGACTCGAAAGATTTTAACCATAACAAAAATAAGCATTCCAACACCTCTAGAAATACTAGGGGTGGAGAAACTATGGAAGGGGTTATTTTTGTAACAATGAGAGGAAACGGCTTTGTTAAGGTTGTTAATTTAAAAGATGACGTTGAAATATCAGAATTTAATCTTAATACCGCTCTCAATAAAGATATTGTAAAAATTTCTCTGGAACCAAAAAGAGGCAATCGAGCTGAAGGAAGAGTAGAAGAAATTATCGAAAGAGCTAAAACCGAATTTGTTGGAACTATCACAAAAAAAGAAGGGGCTATGTTTTTTACTCCAGATGATAAAAAAGTTTATAGAGAAATAGTGATAATCCCTAACAGAAAGTCAGAACAAGCTAAAACAAATCAGAAAGTACTTATAAAAATGGAACCTTGGACAAATCCTAAGGCTAACCCTAAAGGTGAAATTGTTAAAGTGCTCGGGGACAAGGGGGACAATAATGTTGAGATGGAATCCATTGTTTATGAAAAAGGTTTCAGCCCTCACTTCCCTAAAAGTATAGAGGACGAGGCCCACAGAATAAAAGAAAGTGCCCCTGCTGATTTCGAAGAGGAAGTTAAAAAAAGACTTTCTGCCCCAGATGGACCACCTTCAAGTTGGGATTTTAGAAATACCACAACTTTTACCATTGACCCTTTTGACGCTAAAGATTTCGACGATGCTCTTTCCTTTAAAGAATTGCCTGACGGAAACTATGAAGTTGGTATCCATATTGCTGATGTAACTCATTATGTAAAAGAAGGAAGTATTATTGATAAAGAAGCCGTAAAAAGAGGAACTTCTATTTATTTAGTTGACCGAACAATTCCAATGCTACCAGAAGTTTTGTCTAACGACCTTTGTTCGCTGAACCCTCATACAGATAAACTGGCTTATTCCGCTATTTTTAAAATAAATGACAAATGCGAAGTCTTGGATCGATGGTTTGGAGAAACAATAATAAATTCTAACCGAAGATTCAGCTATCTAGAAGCCCAGGAAGTTTTAGATAAACATGAGGGAGAGTTCCACAAGGAATTATTTACATTGAATGAACTGGCTTTAATCAAAAGAAAAAGAAGAACAAAAAACGGAGCAATAACTTTTGGAAGTATAGAAGTAAAATTTAAATTAGATGAAAAAGGTTTCCCTATTGAAGTTTATGAAAAAGAACTATTGGAAACCAATGAGTTAATTGAAGATTTTATGCTTTTGGCAAACAGAGAAGTTTCTGAATACATAGACCGTCTAAACAAAAAGACTGGGGTGATTAATCCTTTTGTTTACAGAATCCACGATGTCCCTAAACAAGAAAAAATTATTGAACTACAATCTTATTTAAGAAATATTGGTTATGAATTAAACACGGATAAAGACGGCAATGTGACAGCAAAAGATATAAATAAATTATTAAACATAATTCAAGGAATAGACGAGCAGGACCTTATTGAAAAAGCTATTTTGAAATCAATGGCAAAAGCTATCTACTCAACAACCAACATTGGACATTTCGGTTTGGCTTTTGAACATTACACTCATTTCACCTCCCCTATCCGAAGATATCCTGACATGATGGTACACCGTCTAATGAAAAAGTATCTAAAAGACGAAAGAATTTCTGCTCAAGAAAAAAGAACTTACGACAGACTTTGTGCTAGTTCCTCAAGACAAGAAATTGTTGCCGTGGAAGCAGAAAGGGACTCACAAAAATACAAATACACAGAATATATGTCACAACGAATTGGGGAAGAATTTGAAGGAATAATCACGAGCGTTGTAGAATGGGGAGTTTACGTACAGGACTCTGTAACTAAGACGGAAGGTCTAGTGAGTGTCAGAAGCCTAAAAGACGACCATTATAACATTGACCCAAAAAACTATCGAATCAAAGGAGAAAAAACCGGGAGGACTCTCACCCTTGGTGACAAGGTTAAAGTTAAATTGACCGGAACCGATCTAGACAAGAGGACGATAGACTTTGAGATAATAGGGTAAAAAATCATTTCATTTCAAAACAAAAAAACAAACACAGGGAGTGTTTGTTTTTTTGTTTCCATTTAATTTCTTTCTAATCCCCGTAAACCTCCCCAAACACTTTTCTCGTCTTCGGCCCAAAAACTCCATAACCTGTTCCTCCTGCAGAACCAGAACAAACAATGTTGTGTTTGCATTGGAATCTTTGAATAGCTTTGGTAGTAAGTGAACCATAGTAACCAGAAGTGAGGCCTTCGGGATAAAGGGAGGGATCCTGAGCCAAAGTTTCTTGAAGCTTTTTAACCTGTTCGTTTTCCAAACCGTAGTAAAGATTAGAGGTAAAAGAGTAACCACTGGTAGACGGTTGGCTGGTAGTAGTTGAAGAAGAAGGACTTGCAGTCTCTGTTCCTCGGAGAGCTATAGTAGCCTTGGCGAGTGTAGCTTGGTCGGCACCAAAGGATTGAATAAGGGTAAGGATTGCTTGAATCTGAGTTTCTGAGAGACTGGAAGAGTTAGTTGTTGCGATGGTGTTGGTAACGGGTACCAAGGAGGTAGAAGAAGTCCTTGGGGCAGTAAATGTTGTGGGGGTTCCTCCGCCAGTGGAAGGGGTTGTTACTGGTGGAGTATAACTGCCCCCTCCACCTCCACCTCCACCTCCTCCACTATTAACTAAGGTCACCGCAGTCTGAGTAGTAGCACTCACTACCGTAGAATAATCGCTTGTATTAGATGTAGTGTCGTAAGCACTCACTCTGAAAGTATAAGTAGTGTTGGCTGTTAATCCTGTGTTGGAGTAGGAATTACTGGTAGTGGTTGTGATTAAACTAGTTGGCGTGCAGGAAGACCCGGTACACCTGTAAATGCTGTAGCCACTTACTCCTGAGTTATCAGTGGAGGCTGTCCAAGTTAGATTGATTTGGGAAGAAGAAATAGCTGTCGCAGTTAGATTAGCAGGGGTAGTGGGGACAGAAGTATCAACTACGGGTAAAGCAATGTTGAAAGTAATAAGGGTGTCGGTAGCATTACTATTTCCCAAGACATCAATACAACGGGCATAGTAAGTATGGCTACCACTACTTAATCCACTCACTGTTGCTGTATGGTTTGTAGTAGCAGCTCCTGAGAACGTATTAGTTTTTGATGCAAAAGAAACCCCAGCCGTAATGGAATACGTACAAATAGCTGGCTCGTCAGTAGTAAGTGAAAGTGTAGCTGAGGTGGTTCCTGCCGTTAGGGTACCAGTGGGGGTAGGAGAAGAAATAACAGGGGCGGCAGTTTCAGCTACGAGAACAGTACAAGATTGAGTTTCTGTTGTGATTGGTTTGGTCGTGGTGGTTTTACAGCTATTAGCATCGGTACAAATTCGATTGTGAGACTGAGAACTGTTGGCACATGTGCTCCAAATTGTCCAACCTGAGCAATACCAGTTTTCGACACAGACAGGAGTAATATATTTTTCCAAATATCTTTCCACTGACCAACCGTCAATAGCATTGTCATAGTTTATTTGCCACCACCAATCACTACCATTATATGTTGGGCCACCAATAACAGTGCCGAGAGAGCCGGTCGGCTCATTTCCAAGATAGGTACCAATAAAAGACGGAGTAGCACGGACATTGAGAGTGGTTGTTGTTTTGACACGATCGTTAATAACTAGTTTGGTGGAAACTGTCTGTGAGCTGGTGCAGGATTGAGTTTGGGTTTCAATTGGTTTGGTGTTGGTGGTGCCACAACTCTTGGTGTCAGTACAAGCTCTGGTTTGGTTTTGGAAGTTATTGGTGCACGTGGACCAAGCGGACCAGTTTGTGCAGGACCAGGTTTCGGTGCAGGCAGCTGGAGGTGGAGCGACAACTTCATTCGGCATTCTATTCCAAATCTGAACATCATCCAGCCAGAACTTCCAGTTACCTGAGGTTGTGCGACCTTCTGATGTGCTTCCATTCATAGGCATCACCGGACCTTTATAATAAGCAGGGGTAACAACCGCAATTCTTTTGAAATCTTCTGATTGATGAATGCCCTCTTGATTTAATTTAGCATCTGAGACTGCATAACTGCCACTGTCATCTCGCCACATCCTAAGAGCTCCATCAGTTGCACTTGATGACGAGGGCATTTTGACTTCAATAGCGTATTCATGCCATTGATTATCCTTTAAATAAATGTTAGTACCCCACATAACTTTACCAGAATCATACCAATAAGTTGAACCACCATGTAGCCATCCAGCACCAAATGTTGCTTCTATTGAACGATTAGTAACCCCATTTATTCTAAGATGATTTGCTCCTCCCGAGCTCGCAGGTCCGCCAGGAAGAATATAGTCTGTTGCTTCTCCCACCCAATCTACTGGAAACTTTGCGGCGTATTTTATAAAAAGAACATCGCCAAAAGTCATTGTGCTTCTTCCGAAGATGTTTGGGAAATCAGATACAAAAAAAGAGTCCGTATCATAATCATTTAAAATACGACCATTTGGATCCATGCTCCTGACGGCAAAAGATCCTCCGAAAGGACTATCCGAATCCAAGGTAAATCTATCTTTTTTTCCAGCTATATCCTGAGTAAATCCTTTTGCTGAATAATGACTCCAAATGCTTTCATCCAAGTTATCGCTTTCTTCAAAATCAGCACAGATTTTAAGCCCTTCAGGCATTGGATTAGGGCAATTTGCTTTCGCAGTGGAAGAAAAACCAAAACAAATAAACAACACGAACAATACAATTATTTTTTTCATTTTATTTTTATTTTTACGAAAATACTGAATAATTAAGATACATTTAATAAATTAATTTTTAATTATCAATGCTTTTAATGTATACTAATTTCCCCTAATTAGTAAGTGTGTTTATCCACAAACCCTCTAAAAAACGAGTTGCTATAAAAAATTGACAAAAAAATCATTTTGTATTATTCTGGTGGAGGAATTAGTTTGGGAGATTTTCAATCTTTTACTTCGGGGGAAGAAAACATGATAATCACTCAGGAATTTTTGGAAAAAAACGGTGCATGTCCTGCTCTTTTGAATGCCTTTTGGAAGGAACTAGATGGTCAGGCTCCTGTAAAAAGAACTCTGCGGTGGCTACGAAGAACGTACATGGGATGTTGGGAAGCTTGGTTTTTAACCGTAACCCTCCCCGTAACACAAGCTTTTGTGGAAGAAGGGGCTAACCCTCGTGCTTACGAGGATCGAGCCCTCAAACTGACCCACGGCAAAAAGCCGGAAATACACATCTTTCTCATTGACCAGATAAGGGAACGGGAGGAACAAGAAGAAAAGGAAAGAAAGAATCGCCTCATAAGACGATCCTGATCAAGAGGAATAAGACCCGGCGAGAAATCGTCGGGTCTCACTTTTTATATATTTACTGTTTCAAAAACCTTAAAAACTTCTTTCTTGGCAAACCTATTTAGCCACTTTAACCGCTTCATCCAATTCAACTGAAAGCAACCGAGAAACTCCATCACCTCCCATAGTTATCCCATAAAGCAAACCTGCTCGTGCCATTGTTTCGCGGTTGTGGGTAATAAGAATTAATTGAGAATATTTTGAAAGGTTCTCTATCATGTCTCCGTAACGACGTGAATTGGCTTCATCTAAAGCTGCATCAGTTTCATCCAAGATGATAAATGGTGGTGGATTAATTTGAGACATAGCAAAAATAAGAGCAATAGAAGTTAAAGACCTCTCCCCTCCAGAAAGCATCTGCAAGCCCTTTGTCTTTTTGTTAGGCAAAGCCACATTAATATCAATTCCATCCTGCTCTTGTTGTTCCTCCTCTTCATTATATTCCTCAGCAGAGGTAGCTACAGCAAAGTCATCAATATCCTCCGCTTTTTTTCTTTTTTGAGCCTTCACAGAAAACAATTCTGCTCTCCCCCCTCCAAACATAGTTGCGAAAAAACTATTAAACTGAACATTTATTTTTTCAATTCCCTCTTTAAATTCAAGGTCTAATTTTTCTTTTAATTCAGCTATTAATTCATTTAACGAAGTCGCTGATTTATCTAAATCCAAGATTTCTTTTTCTAAAAATTCGTCCCTTTCTTGAACCTCTTTATACTCTTTCATTATTTCTTCACTTGAACCACCCCCCATATCCTCCAATTTGATTTTTATTCTTTCAATTATTCTGCGTCGCTCTTCTTGTTTATTTCGGTCTTCATTAATGACTTCTTCTAGGCTAATTTCAAAATCAAAAAACTGAATAGAATCTCTCCCCGCCAAAACAAAGGCTTCTTTTAATTCTCTTTTATAGTTTTCATCCTCGATATCTATTTTGTCCTCTAAGTTTTTTAATGAATTCAATTTTGAATTTATTTCAGATTTCTGTGCTTTGATTTCAAAAATCCTTACTTCAGCCTTTCTGCTAGTATCCTTTTCTGATTCAATCTCACTTTTTACTTTTTCAAAATCAGCAACAACAATCTTTTCTTCTGACAAAAAGTTTTTCATTTCTTCATCTAATCCTTTTTTTTCTTCCTTTAGTTTGTTTAACTCCTTATCGTCTAAATCTCTGGCAGGGGAAGTTTCCTCTGACTGTAAGTTTTGAGAAATAAAATTATCAATAATCTCTTTTATTTTTTTTATAAAATCTGAAAGAGAACTACCACTATCCTCATTAAGCTGACCCTTCAAGGAATCAGCAAACTTTTTAACTTCTTTAAATTTTATAACTCTATTTTCTTCATTTTCTTCGTTTTGATCTTGTCTTTGCTTTTCTCTTTCTAGACGCCTCTCTTCAAAGGTAATCATTCCTTCAAGTTGTCCTATCTTTCTTTCTAGGTCGCTTTTCCTACTCCTAATATCATTTAGTTTATTTTCTAAATTAGAAATTTCTTTATTTTCCTCATTTTTATTCTCTTTATTTAAGACCTCTTCGGCTCCAAGCAACAACTCACCCAATTCTGATATTCTCTCAGTTAATGGTTTTTTATTCTTACTTATATATTCTTTTTGATATCTTAAATATTCGTCCTCTCTTTTAAAGTATTCTTTGTACAGGCTTTTTAATTCTTCTTTTAGTTCCAAAGATTTTTCTATTTTTTTTACTTGTTTTAAAAGAAAATTTAAATGCGGTTTTATTTCCCTTCTTAACGAAGCAACTGATTTTATATTTTCTTCAACTTTTTTTAATTTTTTTTCACTCTCTAATATTTTATATTGATAAATCCTTAAGCCCAAAGCTTCCTCTATCATCCCTCTTCTTTCTTTCGGGTTAACAATTAAAATTCTATCCGCTTCCCCTTGAGAAATAATGTGGTGTCCAGAAGCCCCAATATTTGCCCCTGCTAAAAGTTCAAGAATATCTTTTAGTCGTACCTGGCTTTTATTTATAAAATACTGGTTTACAGAGTCTCGATGAACGACTCTTTCAATAGTTACTTCGTCATAGTCTATATTTAAAAAACGACGGCTATTATCAAAAACCACCTTTACACCAGCTCTGTTAGAGGACCTTTCGTTTTTTGAACCAGAAAAGATTAAATCCTCGCCCCTCTTCCCTCTCATTGATTTTAAAGATTGTTCCCCGAGAACAAACCGAAAGGCTTCCGCTACATTTGATTTCCCAGAACCGTTAGGACCCACAATCGCAGAAATAGGAGTCTTAAACTCCAACTCTTCTTTTCTCGCGAAAGATTTAAACCCTGATATTTCTAAAGATTTCAGCATTGAATTTATAAGAATAATGAATCAAGAATTACGAATCATGAATAATATTAAAAATTTATCCACTTTAAACTATAAGCTATTAAACAATATAATAACATAAAAAATTATTTAATTTCAGATGAATATCCACCTAAAAAGAGCGCCCTTACGAGCGCCCTTGTACAAGACAATATGTTTATGGTTAATTTTTGGGATAGCACCTGGAAATAAGGAATTGAAATTTTTGGTCTCTCCACCCCTCTTCTTCTCGGTCAGGAGGACAAGTCACTCCATCAATAGCGCCAGCCCCTAAGGTAAGGAATACTTCTTCCAAAAGCTCCTTGGGAGTAAGGAGCTCGGTTTTATTAATGTTCCGAGGAGTAAATCCATGCTCCCTCTTTTTTTTCTCGCTGGTAAAAAGTACTACCTTGTTTTTCTTTTCCCATTCCAGCCACCTCCTAACAAGAATAAATTCTCGAACATTCCTTTGCCAAACTTCCTCTGCCCTGTCTGGAGGACAGGTAATTCTCAGACAGGCTTTTTCCCCTCCTCTGTTGCGATAGATTTCGTCTAACGCGTGATTAGGATTGAGGAAAGGTACTCCATTTTCCTCTTGCCATTGTCTACAAGCCTCATCCCTCGGCAAAACCTGTGCATCTACCATCTAATTTCCCCCATATCATATCAAAAAGAACATCTAGAGCACTATTGCTCCCCCTCAAAAAAGAAAAACAGTATAACATAAATTAAAGAAAAGTAAAATTTTTTTAAATTAATCCGAATTTAAAATCTCTCACAAAGACATGTTTTAAAAATTAGATGAAGTTTGAGGAAGTTTTATAAAAATAATTTGAGCCGTATTGAACATACGGTGAAAATTATTTTTATAAAAATGACGAAAAAATTCGCTAATTTTAGAAATTTTTTATTGTTCTTTTGACTTTTTATTGGTAATAGTGTATCTATTAGTGTGTTATGAAATTATTGATTGTTGAGTCTCCTGCAAAAGCAAAGACCATAAATAAATATTTGGGAGCAGAATATAAAGTGGCATCATCCATCGGACATATTCGCGACTTGCCCAAAAGTAATAAAACAGCTATCGACATAGAGGGTGGTTTTATTCCTTCCTACGAAACAATAAAAGGGAAAGAAAAAGTTATAAAAGAATTAAGAGACCTAGCGAAAAAATCTGATGAAATTATTCTTTCTCCAGACCCCGACCGTGAAGGAGAAGCCATCGCATGGCACTTATCAGAAATCCTCAAAGATTTAAAAAAACCTCTCAAAAGAGTAGCCTTTAACGAAATTACGGAAGGAGCAATCAAAGAAGCGTTGAAACATCCACGGGAAATCGATGACAATCTCAAACAGGCTCAAGAAGCTCGTCGTGTTTTGGATAGGTTGTTTGGCTATGATTTGAGCGGTCTAATTTGGAAAAAAGTTCGTTATGGGCTTTCTGCGGGAAGAGTTCAATCCCCTGCCCTTAGAATATTGGTAGAAAGGGAAAGAGAAATAAAAGCTTTTATTTCAGAAGATTATTGGGTTATCACTGCTGATGTAAAAACAAAAGCCAACAAAATTTTCTCTCTTAAGTGTGCCGAGGAACCAAGGGATAAGAAAAAGGTTGAAAAAATTCTTAAAGCCGGAAACATCGATGAATGGAAAGTTATCAGCATAAAAGAAACAGAGCAGAAAAGAACACCTAAAGCGCCTTTTACAACATCTACTCTCCAACAAGCGGCCAGCTCTCGGTTGGGTTTTGCTCCGAGTAAAACAATGATGATAGCTCAGAGATTATACGAAGCCGGACATATCACCTACATGAGAACAGACAGCACGACGCTAAGTTTGGTGGCTCAAAAACAAATTCTAGATGTTATCGATAAAAAATATGGAAAGGAATTTGTGGAAAGCCGAATATACAAAACTAAAAGTAAAAATGCTCAAGAAGCCCACGAAGCAATCAGACCGACGAATGCCAAAGACGAAATCGCTGGTGCCAACGAAGAACAAAACAGATTATATAAACTGATCTGGCAAAGGACTATGGCCTCACAAATGACTGATGCTAAATTACTAAAATCAAAAATAATTACCAAAGTAGGCAAAAAAGAAGATATCCCAGAATTTAATATAAACGGCTCACGAGTTCTATTTGAAGGATGGCTTTTGGCAGACCCAGCTGCACGAGGTGACGATGTTGAACTCCCTGAAGTAAAAGAAAATGAGATTCTAGATTTATTGCAAATAAATGTAGAGGATAAGGAGACTCAACCTCCCCAAAGATATTCTGAAGCTGGTTTGGTTAAAGAGTTAGAAAAAAGAGGAATTGGTCGTCCGAGTACCTATGCTTCTACTATCAAGACTATCATTGACCGTGGCTATGTAGAAAAAATAAATACTGCTCTGAAACCCACTGACACTGGTGAGGTAGTTAGTACTTTTTTAGAAGATCACTTTGCTAAATATATAAGCGATTCTTTTACAGCAGAAATGGAAAACGAATTGGATGAAATTGCCAATGGCGAAAGAAAATATTTTGATACTTTAAAAAAATTCTATGATCCTTTTTCCGCAGATGTAAAAGCGAAAGAAAGTATAGAGAAGATAACTAACCTAGGCGACGCCCCCGCAGAGTTTAAGTGCCCCGAATGTAAAGGGCCGATGGTAATCAAACTCTCCAAAAATGGGAAATTTATGAGTTGTGCTAAATTTCCAGAATGTAACGGGGCACGAACAATTGAAGGAGAAGAATTGGAAGGTCCAAAAGAAACTGGCGAACCTTGTCCAAATTGTAAAAGTCCCCTGGTTGAAAGGGATGGAAAATTTGGAAGGTTTATTGCCTGTTCAAATTACCCAAAATGTAAATATGTTGGAAAAGACCCCGAATTAGAAAAAAAGAACTCTACTGGTGTTAAATGTACCGAATGTAAAGACGGATTGCTGACAAAAAGATTGGGACGATTTGGTGAATTTTATTCTTGTTCAAATTATCCTGATTGTAAATTAGCTATCAAAGCCAAACCAACTGGTAATCTCTGCAAAATGTGCGGAAAGTTAATGATGGAAGGAACCAAAACAATACCTGAACGTTGTTCTGTTAAAACTTGTCCTAATCATAGACCGGATAGGTTGTAGTAGTAAGTATTAAGTGATGAGAAAAGATTACAGTTCACAACAGACAGCCTTTTTTAATTTTTAATTTATGAATTTATAATTTTTAAACAATTTTTAATGTTTTAATTTTTAAAGACGACGAACAGCAAAGCTGTTCGTCGTCTTTTCGACACCAGTCGTGATTTTTTTGCGAAGAATTGACACGAGGAAAAATCAATGCTACCATTGCGCTAGAATTATTTTTGAAATAGAAACTCATCGCCGCTCACAATAACAACTCTGAAGGGGGAATATCATGTCGAACGAAACAAACCAAGAAAACGAAATCGGATTTGTTGTTGGACAACATTATGAATTTAGTAACCCCCCACTAGAAACCAATTGTGTTCCATGTGGAGGAGCAAAAAAATTCGAACGCAAAAAATTCGCGGAAGGATGGTGCATAAACTACGACGAAACGAGAGGCTTCTATGTTTTTCAAGGGAAACCTATCGGCGAAAAACTTGAACATTACTTTACTGTCGAATGGGGTAAAGGTAGCGTCGCCGAAAACGTCGCACCGCCACACTTACGAAGAATAAAATAAAGAGGAGACGCGATGAACCCAATAGACGAGCGCAGTAAAGATTCTTTCAAAAAAATGAAAATGACCCTGCTCCACCGCCCGGGGGGTCTTTGGCAAAACAGGGAAATTGTCTGCTTATCAGAAAAACTACAAAACGCAATCTGTAGGCACCTAGAGTTTCCTGAGTACGTGGTAATATCAGGACACCATCAGGAAGAAGAGGTAAGATCCATTTGCTTTGGCTCGGCGTATACGATTACGCAGGTAGAAGGGGCAGATGATAAAAGGCTTCCTTTCCGTCCATTTGGTCAATAGTCCTTTTTTGCATTTTGCAAAGTATCCAAGGCCCCGTCGATTTTTTCGGCGAGGCCTTGCTTTAATTTTGAGGAACCTTTCTTTCCTTTTCTTAGTTTAAATTAAAACACTCATCTACAAATTTTTGGAGAGGCAAAGGCCTCCTGGAGATTAATTTTCCTCTTTTATCAAAGCTATAGGCTGTGAGAGCTGTCGGTTCTCTAATTACTTGCTTTTTATCACCTTCTTGCTATAATTCAACAAATGGAAAATCTAGCGAATATACTTCCTTATATACAAATAGTGCTTTCTTTATTGCTCGTAGCATCAATTCTGTTGCAACAAACTGGTAATGATTTAGGCGGAGCCTTTGGTGGTGGAGACAATTTTTCAGGCGGACACACCAGAAGAGGATTTGAAAAAACACTTTTTAACATAACAATTTTTATTGCTATTCTTTTTGTTGCTTCAGCATTTATTGCTCTAATAATTTAAATTAAAATTCTAAACTAAATTCTTAAACCTGTGAAAAATACAGACATAAAAAAGGTTTTTTCTCGTCGATTTAACATATCTAAACTTAAAAAACTCGAAGATACACTTAAATCGCTATCCCTAACCGAAAAAACAATTTTGGGATTTTTTGCTGTTATTCTCGCTCTTAGCACGGCAATAATGTTATACAAAATAAACGACAATTTCATGATTGAAATCCCTGAAAAAGGAGGAAGCCTGACAGAAGGAATAATCGGGACTCCAAGATTTATAAATCCCCTTTTAGCTATATCAAATGCTGATAGAGATTTATCCTCATTAATTTATTCAGGGCTGATGAAAGCAACTCCCGAAGGAGAATTGGTTATGGATTTGGCGAAAGAGATTAATGTTTCAGAGGACGGTCTTACATATGATGTAACTCTAAAAGATGACATATATTTTCATGACAACACGGAAATAACAGCGGAAGACATCAAATTTACTATAGAAAAAACTCAAGACAGTATCATTAAAAGCCCCAAAAAAGCCAACTGGAATGGTGTTGAGATTGAAAAAATAAGCGACAAAGAAATCCGTTTTATATTAAAAACCCCGTATTCCCCTTTCTTGGAAAACACAACCTTGGGTATTTTGCCTAAGCACATTTGGGAAAGCGTTGCTTCGGAGCAGTTCGCATTTAGTCAATTAAATATAGAACCAATTGGATCCGGCCCATACAAAATCGAAAAAGTAAAAACGAATTCATCAGGGATATTAGAAAGCTACACACTAGAATCTTTCAATAAATATGCCCTCGGAGAACCATACATATCAAAAATTACTATCAATTTATATCCCAATGAAGAAAAACTTGTGAAAGCCTTTGAGGGTGGCATCGTGGAAGGTATTGGAATAATTTCTACAGAAAAAGCTGAAGAGTTAAATAACAAAGGAAAAAGAATAGAAAGAACAACCCTTCCCAGAATCTTTGGATTATTCCTAAACCAAAACAAAAATTCTATATTTACAAATATGGAAATACGAAAGGCTTTAAATAAATCCTTAGACAAACAAAAAATTATAGACGAAATATTAAATGGTTACGGAGTCCCTATTAATGGACCAGTCCCCCCCTCTTCAAGTTATTTTGACGCAACGACAGCAGAAAATTCCTTAGATATTGAAGGAGCAATTGAGATATTAGAAAAAAATGGATGGAAATTAAATGAAAACAGGGTACGAGAAAAAACAATCAAAAAAGTTGTAACACCTTTTAGTTTTTCAATTTCAACATCAGACGCACCAGAATTAAAAGCTGTCGCTGAGATACTCAAAGAACAGTGGAAGAAAATTGGAGCAGAAGTAACAATAAAAATATTTGAGGTAGGTGATCTCAACCAAAATGTTATCAGACCAAGAGATTATGAATCTCTGTTATTTGGTGAAATTATAGGAAGAGATATGGATTTATTTGCTTTCTGGCATTCTTCTCAAAGGAATGACCCCGGTTTAAACATCGCTCTTTATGCAAATATAAATTCTGATAAATTATTAGAAGAAGTAAGATCAACCTCAGTAGAAGAAGATAGATTAAAAAAATACATAAAATTCCAAGAAGAAATTACTGATGATGTCCCTGCAATATTTATCTATTCTCCTGACTTTACATACGTCCTCCCGACAAAAATCAAAAATTTTTCTATGAAGCAAATAACGATGCCTTCTGAAAGATTTTTGGACGTTCATAATTGGAATATAGAAACAAATAAAATTTGGAAAATCTTTCAATAAAAAACTATTTTATTATATTTACACACATTATTAAATTATTATTAAAAATTAAAAAACACATATGATTAAAACTACAAACAGTAGCTCTGGAGCTACTTCTAGACCTAGTACGCAAAAAAGAACAAACACATACAAGACGCCACAAAAACAAACTCATCCAAGTAAAAAATACGTGATGAAAACTCCTGCCGTTGAGAAAGATGTTATAAGAATAATCCCTTTAGGAGGAGTGGAGGAAGTTGGAAAGAATATGCTGGTCCTTGAATTCAATGACGACATATTAATTTTTGACTGTGGCTTCCAGTTTGTTTCAGAAGAAGATGCACCAGGGATTGATTACATAATTCCTAATGTAAAATATCTCCAAGAAAACAAACATAAAATTAAAGCCCTTATAGTAACCCATGGACATCTTGACCACATAGCGGCTATCCCCTATATAATGGATAAGATAGGCAACCCTCCTATTTATGCGAGAAACCTAACCAACATAATGATTAAGAAGAGAATGGAAGAATTCCCCAGAGTGGCTATGCCTAACTTAAAGGATGTTAAGCCCAGAGAAAGAATCAGATTAGGGAATCTATCTCTTAAGTTTATAGATGTGACCCACTCTATTCCAGACTCTATGGGAATCTCTATTGAAACACCTTTTGGGAATGTTGTAATAACAGGTGACTTGAAATTAGAACACGTAGACGGAATTCCAACAGAAAAAGAAGAAAGAAACTGGGGAGACATCGGAAAAGAAAATAATATTTTATTAATAGCAGACTCAACTAATGTTGAAAAGCCTGGCTTTTCTATCCCTGAGTCTAATATTCTTGATAATATTGAAGAAATAATTAAAAAAGTTGATGGACGAGTAATTATAGGGACCTTCGCCTCTCAGTTCGAAAGAATGGTAAAAATTATAAATATCGCAGAAAAATACAACAAAAAAGTTGTCACAGAAGGAAGAAGTATAAAAACTAATATAGAAATAGCAAAATTAGCAGGATTGTTAAACCCAAGAAAAGAAACTCTTATAGCACCGCAGGATATAAGTAATTACCCTCCTGATAAAATTTTAATCCTGGCGACAGGGGCACAAGGAGAAGAATTTGCAGCCTTAATGAGAATGGCTACAAAAAAGAATAAATATATTCAATTAGGGAAAAGGGATACTATTATCCTTTCCTCTTCTATTGTTCCTGGTAATGAAATAAGTGTTAGAAAATTAAAAGACAACCTAAGCAGACACGATGTAAAAATAATTAACTACCAAGTCTCAGATGTCCACTCAACAGGTCATGGAAATGCCGGGGAGCTAGCTTGGATAAACAAAATGGTGAATGCTAAGTATTTTATGCCAGCCTACGGACACCACTCTATGCTTAAAATACATGCTGAGGTTGCAAGATCAGTCGGAATGAAAGACGAAAATATAATTGTCCCAGATGATGGGTCAATTGTTGAAATTCAAGATGGTGGAAAAAAAATAGTTGTACGAAAAGAAAAAGCTCCTTCAAGTATAATGATGGTGGATGGTTTTTCTGTTGGAGATATTCAAGAAGTAGTTATCCGTGACAGACAAACATTAGCTCAAGACGGAATTTTTGTTGCTATTGCTACCGTTGATGTTAATACAGGAAAGCTAAGAAAATCACCCGATATAATTTCACGTGGATTTGTTTATCTTAGAGAATCGCAAGAGCTTCTCCAACAAACAAGAAAGATTATAAAGAAAACAGTAGAAGACGGGGCCGAAGGAATGAGACCAATTAACTTTGAAACAATAAAAAAAGAAGTAACAGATAATGTCGGAAGGTTTTTACTAAAGAAAACAGATAAAAGACCTATCATTATTCCAGTTATTTTGGGGGTATAAAAAAAGCTAACAGCTTACAGCCAACAGCTGACAGCTAAGGAAATCATTAAAATTTAAATGGTCCGTCAGATGACGGACCATTTAAATAACTTAGGGAGTAAATTGATATTAAAAATTACAAAATTTTTAGTTGTCTGTTATAATATAATTTACAAATTATAAAAAATGATAAATATCAAGAAAAAATTAGGAACTGCAGAAGTAAAAAAACGACGTGCTTTCGTCGCTATATACGTAATGTCTTTCTTTTTTGCTCTTAGTATCGCCTTACCTACTTATATAAATTCATCGTTTTTGAGCAGATTTATTTTAGAAAAAAATGTCGGAATTTTTTACGCTATTGCTTCCTTATTGAGTCTCTTAGCTTTAATTTGGATTCCGTCCTTGTTGAAAAAGATTGGGAATTATAAAATTATATTATTATTATTAATAATAAACACACTCTCTTTATTTATTATCGCCTTTTGCCCTTATTTTTTAATTGCAATTAGCGCGCTTGTAATACATTTAATTTTAACTACTATTATTTTATTTAATTTTGATGTATTACTCGAAAATCTATCAACCGACAATGACACTGGAGGAATAAGAGGAACGTACTTATCGATTAAAAATTCCGCCTGGGTCGTAGCCCCTATCCTAACAGGTTTTGTTTTAACAAACGGTGATTACTGGAAAATATATACCTTGTCTGGTGTTTTGTTACTTCCAATTATTTATCTTCTAATTAAAAATTTTAAAAATTTTGAAGATCCCAATTATAAGAAAATTCTTTTTTGGGGAACATTAAAAATAATTAAAAAAAGAAAGAATGTTTTTAGAATTTTTATGTCTAGTCTATTGTTGGACTTCTTCTTTTCTTGGATGGTGATCTACACACCGATATATTTACATAATCACTTGGAGTTTAGTTGGACCGTAATAGGTATTATGTTTACCATAATGCTTTTGCCTTTCCCTTTATTGGAGATGCCTCTAGGAAAACTAGCAGATGAAAAATATGGGGAAAAAGAAATGCTTAACACTGGTTTTATAATTATAGCAATAACAACAGCTATTTTAACATTTATAACATCAACCAACGCGATACTATGGACGGTAATGTTATTTGCTACGAGAATCGGAGCAAGTATGGTTGAAATAACCACCGAGAGTTATTTCTTTAAAAAGATTAAAAGTGACGATTCGAATTTGCTGAGTTTCTTCAGAATGACGAGGCCTGTTGCTTATATAATTGGACCTATCTCAGCCAGCATTCTATTAGCCTTTGTTGCCCCTAATTATTTATTTGTAATTTTAGGTTTTATAGTAATAACCGCAGGGCTATATTTTAGTTTGGATCTTGAAGACACAAAATAATTAAATATATAATAAAAAGAAAAAGTACCCAAAACTTACAACTATAAGTTTTGGGTACTTTTTCTCTTCTAATACTTTTGTATTGATAATTCTTCAAATTTTAGTATTATAAAAATAGGATGAACAAGAACTTCAACAACCACAAAGGAGGCTGACCATGGAACAAGTTGAGAGACTCGTATTACTAGCTGAGTTGCCAAATGAGTTTTGTGCACTCAACCACGGGCCCCAAACAAGAGAGGAGGATTTCCCTGCTGAAAACTATCTGATAATCCCCGTTGGCTTCAAGAAAGAAAAAGTGATTGAAGAAGTAGCTGTTCGTGAGCTAGTTATTCCTGTCTGCCATGAATGTGCCGTGGCACTGGTTCAATGAAAACAAGGGGGGCTTGCCGATGGGAGAAATACTAAGATTTGAGATTACAGGAAAAGAAGTTTCATATGGTTCAAAGAAAAGAACGCGCGTAACAAGAAGCGAAAGGGGGTGCAATGAACCTTTCAAAGATCGGTTCTGGTGCCCTGAGCAAAAGTGGTTTATGAGGACCCAATGTCCCTTTGCAAATTTTCATGAGTGTGAAAGTTACAAGAGAATGTGTGGTGTAAGATGAGGGGAAAACATCACACAAAAAGACCCGCACGAGAGATCGTACGGGTCTTCAAATTTTATAATAAACTTATTTTAAAGATCTATTTTATAATCACAATAATTAAAAATTTCTTCTTTATTGTCTGCTATTAATATAGTATTATTTTTACTAATAATTTTCTTAAAAACTTTTATTAAGATAGGAATATCCATTAAGTGCAATCCCCTAGATGGTGTATCAAAAATATAAATACACCTATCCCCTAATTTTTTTGAAAGTATATTTGATATCCTTACCCTCTGAGCCTCTCCCCCACTTAGCGAACCAGATTTCTGTCCAAGTACTAAATATCCTAGCCCGACTTCTTCAAGAAATTTTAATTTTCTTACTATTAAAGAATTTGACTTAAATATCTCCAAAGCTTCATCAATAGTTAAATCCATAACATCACGAATATTTTTCCCTTGAAACTTTACTTTTAAAACATCTTTCAAAAAATCATCTTTTTCTTCTAAAATATTTTTTGAAATAATAAAATCTGACTTTGTTAATTTCAATTTTTTAGTTAATTTTTCATTCGAAAAAATTTCTCTAATATTACCCCAAACTTTTGTGTATGTTGCGAGTATACTTGAAGGGTGGTCACTAATCGGTAATTGAGGGACAATATAAGATCTACGAACATTTGTTTTTCCTTTCACGTTGACGCTTTTAAGTCTTATCTTCCAAGAATCTTTTCCTTTAAACAAAGCGCGGTAAGTTACATCCAACAAGGTAGATTTGCCTATTCCAGAACATCCTGTTAGACAAACAACACTTGTTAAGGGGAAACTCAAACTGAAATTTTTGAAAGGACCATCATTTATTTTTGATATTGTTATTGTTTTTTTCTTATCATCAAGAGGATATTTAACTGATTTTATATTTTTAACAAAAACATGTTTTGCTGTAATAGTTTTTGATTTTTTGAATTCTTTAAGATTACCTTGAAAAATAAGTTTTCCTCCGTAACGACCAGATCCTGGACCAAGTTCAATTATATAATCCGCATTAACAATAATTTCTTTATTATGTTCAACTGCAATTATTGAATAGCCTTGCTTAACCTTATTCTTCAACATTTTTAAAATTAACTCCCGCTCCTCTTTGCAAAATCCAGCACAAGGTTCATCCACAACAATTAAATCATCTTTTTTCATTTCTGATAATTTCTTTTTGAGTTTATCTAAATTAAATTCTCCCAAACTCAATTTTGAATTTTGGGGAAGAATAACTTTTTGTTCTAATATATCAACTTTTTGTGGCAAATTTTTAATATCCCATTCTTTTTTTAAAGAATTATTGTATAAAACATCATGAACCAAAGTAGATTTTCCACTACCACTCGGACCAACAATAGCCACTAATTTTTGCAAAGGTATTTTTACAGAAAATTTATTTAAATTATTTTTAGTTACATTCTTAACTATGATATATTTCATAATTTTTATTAGAAATTAGATATTAGGTATTAGAAATTTTAAAACCCTGAATTGCTTCACTGTTCCGCTTTGCTCCATTCCTCGCAAAGACGAGCGAATTAAGAAATACCAACTTTTTTTCTTACTTCCTTCATTTTCTCTTCTGCAATTTTCCTCATTTTTTCACCACCCTCTTTCAAAATTCTTAAGGCTTCCTCTGGATTTTTTTCTAATTCTTTTCTTCTTTCTCTTATTTCTCTTAGATAATTATTTATAACATCTGCTACGTATTTTTTAATTTCAGCATATCCTACTCCCCCTTTTTCAAACATTTCTTTTACTTTCTCATTTTCTTCCCCTGTAGCAAAAAGTTTAAAAATTTTATATAAATTATAGTCCTCAGGATTTTTCTTTTCTTCAATCCCCTTTGAATCCATCGGGATAGACATCACCAGTTTTTCAGTCTCTTCTTCAGAAGCAAAAAGAGAGATAATATTTCCATAACTCTTACTCATCTTTCTCCCGTCGGTCCCAGGAACAACCGCTACTTCTTCTTTTATAATGGCTTCTGGTAACTTAAAAGTTTCTCCGTAAATTCTATTAAATTTTTCGGCAATATCGCGAGCCATTTCGACATGTTGCTGTTGATCTTTACCAACAGGGACAACATCAGTATTTTGGATCAAAATATCCGCTGCCATTAAAATTGGATAATTAAAAGTTCCAATACTTATATCTTTATTCTTTGCTTCAGCATCTTTAAAAGCGTGGGCTCTCATTAAATAAGGCATTGTTATAATAGTATCCAATATCCAACAAAGTTCTGTAACCTGTGGTACATCTGACTGTTTAAACAAAGTTACTTTTTCTGGGTCTAAACCAATCGCTAAATAATCCAATACGACATTGATTATGTTTTCTCTCATCGTTTCAGCATTTTGAATTGTGTTTAGAGAATGATAATTTGCGATGAAAGGAAAACTTTCATATTCATCTTGCATATCAACCACTTGTTTCATCATCCCAAAATAATTTCCAATATGAGGTTTCCCTGAAGGCTGTATCCCTGTTAATAGTATTTTTTTAGACATAATTATTTAATGATTAATTTAGCAATTTTGCGTCCTAATTTGATAATTTTCTCCCCAGCGCCTAATGTATAAGTAGGGTCTTCAATCGTCTCTCCGTCTAATTTTACGGCTTTTTCGACTACTTTTCGCCTAGCCTCTCCGTTTGAAGAAACAAAGTCTATTTGGTTCAAAACAGCCAAAATCCCTTCGCCAACCTTAACCTCAAATTCTTCAATATTTTCTGGAATCCCTCCTTTTTGAAACTGAGTTTTAAAATTTTCTTCGGCTTCTTTTGCTTTTTCTTCTCCTTTCATTTTTTTAACAATTTCAAAAGCAAGTCTTTTTTTAACTTCCATAGGGTTACTGCCTTTTACCAAGTTTTTTATCTCATCAAGCGGTAAATCTGTAACATTTACAAACAGAATCTCCATCATTTCATCAGGCTGAGACATGACCTGTCCGTACATATCACTGGCAGAAACATCCAAAAATACACCAGTGCCTTTACTTTTTGACATTAATTCCCCAGTCTTTGGGTTTTCCATTAATGTAACAGCCACAACTATTTTTTCCTTATCTTTTAACTTCCTGAGAAGGGTTCTTCCTGCCAAAGCATTAAAAATCTGATCAGTTCCACACAACTCAACATCAACATCCATTACAACTGAATCATACCCTTGCATAAGCGGGTAAAAAAATTCGTGTAAATATATCGGCTTGCCATCTTTCAATCTCTTATCAAACATATCTCTTTCTATCATTTGTTGTACTGTAAAATTGCTTGATAAATTTATAATATCTTCAAAATTTAATTTAGAAAGCCATTCATTATTATATTTTATAACAGGAGGGTTTTCTTTATCATTAAAATCCATCAATGGTTTGATAAGCTCTTTCCATATTTTTACATTTTCTAAAACATCATCACGAGTAAGTTGTTTGCGAGATGATTTTTCTCCAGTTGGATCACCGATACGAGCGGTAAAATCACCAAAAAGAACGATTACTTCATGACCAAGCTTTCTAAATTTTTCAAGAAGCATTAAATTTTTAGCGTGACTCAAGTGTAAAGTTGGAGCAGTAGCGTCAAAACCAATGTAAAATTTAAGTCTTTCACCATTTAAAAGCTTTTTACGAAATTCATCTTTTGTTGGTAAAATCTGAACAATAGTTCCTCTTTCAAGGATTTCGTCTATTTTTTTTGCATCTGTAATTATGTCCATATAAAAAGCATTATATCATAAATATAATATGAAAAAACCACCTAAATTGATCATAAAAAACTATTGTGAAATTAAGGGTTTTTCTTAAAAAATACCTTGCAAAATATTTCCCTGTATTATAAACTTTCCAACGGAAAGCATAAAGAATAAAAATCTTAAGAACAAGGGAGGTCCACTGTGGGAACAAAAGCAAGCTCTGACAGAAGCGCCAATGTAGCTCCTCTCGATCTAGAGAACGAGGAATCTTTGCTCACAGCAAATGCAGAGAGACTGCGCCTGAACATGGCGGACCCTGAAAGATTCCCTCCGGAATCAGGTCTCCTTATCCCAGGAGAAGATCTGCCCTAAGTGCAGATTTCCTCCTCGCAAAAAGCCCCGCTGGTGCAAACTGGCTGGGCTTTTAAAATTATTATTACTACAAAAAATTAATGCTTTTTATAATTCACGAATCTTATCCATAATTACCTCTCTTGCGTTTTTAAACTCTTCGATACTTACTTCTTTTTTATCACCGAATAAATCATTCGGATAAATTGGCTGTCCAAATATTACTTCTATTTTTTTTCTACCAAGAAAATCTCTTTGAGTATGCGGTTTGTATAAACCTCTTATTCTCACAGGAACAACTGGTGATTTCGTCCGATAAGCCAAAAAACTAACTCCTGGCCTTCCTTCTGCAATCTCACCATCTCTGGTTTTTCTCCCCTCTGGAAAAATACAAACACTTTTCCCGTCTTTCAATATTTGAATATGATGTCTCAAAGCTATATCGTAATCTTTTTTCCCCGTGTAAGCGTTGTGAGCTCCCCAGAGGCGAAAAAAAAGACCGCCATAAATATGCTGTCTCCATCCACTACTAACATAAAATTTTTGTTCTCTTGAAACGTAAAACATAGGCATAAGACAAGAGAAAAATGGCAATGATGCAGGAATCATAATAGGGTCTAACTCGCTAGAATGATTAACTGCAAAAATCGTTCCAAAACAATTTTTTTCCAGTTCTTTAAGATTTTTTAATCCCTTTACCTTATATGAACAAAATAATTTAAAAAAAATTCTAGTTGGAATCCAAATAGTAGTTTGTAGTACCCACGGGGCTATGTAATAAATTTTTTTCATATTTTATCTAAAATGAGGATAATGCATAAATAAAAAATTAGATGCCTTCCTTTTTTATTTCCTCAATTAAAGATTTTGTTTTCTTACTTAACTTATCAGGTAATTGAATATTTAATTTTACTAAAATGTCTCCTCTTTTAGAATTTCCCATAGAAATCCCCTTTTCTCTTATTCTTAAAATTTCTCCAAATTTTACCCCTGCTGGTATTTTTAGATTTATTCTTTCTTCCAAGGTCTCGATGTCATAACTTGACCCCAACAAAGCATCGGTTAATTTTATATTCAAATCCATCACTAAATTATTTCCCTCTCGCCTAAAGGTTTTATGGTCACTCACATGAATTTTTATATATAAATCACCAGAAATTCCACCGGCAATTGCTTCCCCAGAACCACTTAATCGAATCATCTCTCCATTATTTATCCCAAGAGGAATGTTAACGACGATTTCTGTCTGTTTTCGGCTAACCCCCTCACCATGACAAGAAGAGCATTTATTTTTTGGGACGCTTCCCTTACCATGACAATGGTCACACATCCTCGCGCTAGAAAAAGTGCCAAGAAGAGATCTTTTTGTCTCATGAATTTGTCCATTACCATTACAAATAGAGCAAGTTTCTTTCTCGCTGCCAGGTTTAGCTCCACTTCCACTACATGAATCACAAACGGAATTTTTTGTAATGAAAACTTTTCTTTGCACACCAAAAACTGCTTCCTTAAAAGAGATCTCTAAATCTATAGCTATGTCGTTTCCTCTTTTTGTTTTGGGTCTTCCCCCTCCAAAAATATCACCGAAGATGTCCCCCAAATCAAAATCGACTCCCCCTGATGCTTGTTGTTGTGCAAAACTAGAAAAATCAAACCCGGCTCCACCAAAATCAAAACCTTGGGCTCCCCCTGAACCCCCTTCGCTAAATACCTTCCCGTAAGCATCGTATTCCGCTTTTTTCTTATCGTCAGACAAAACCGAATAAGCTTCGCTTATTTTTTTAAACATAACTTCGTCCCCACCTTTCTTGTCAGGATGATATTTGTGAGCCAGTTTGTGAAAAGCTTTCTTTATCTCATTTTTAGATGAGCTCTTCCCGACTCCAAGAATCTTATAATAGTCTTCGTCCATAAATGATATATTACACCAAAATAGCCTAAATGTTAAGGGAATTTTTTATCTTATAAATTCAATAAATTAACCAATTTATTTCTACTTGGCAGGATTATTAACCCTTCCCATAAATAGGACATTCCCTGTTTGATTTTGCTGAATCAAGAAAATAAAAGGGTGATCAGCTCTAAAAATAAGGACTTCATCAGGGATATCGACGAGAACAGAGGTTATTTGCAGACTAACAGCTGTCGCAGCAGCAGCTTCTGTCCCCTCTTCATTAACTTCGACAAAAGCTTGGTGGATAACCTGTCCAATAAACAAATCTTTTTTACCAGTCATTCCAGAAAAATCAGCCAATTCTGAATTAAAAGAATTAGACATCCCCATCTTTTCTAAAGTATCTTTCATAAAATCTTTAGTTTCAAACTTGAATTTTGGTAAATACACGTCTACCCTCACTTTGTGTGAAGCTGTTTTCCATTCCGCTATTTTTTTGCTATCAATACTTTTTTCAATTCTAGATAAATCACTTCCTTTTGGGAGAATAACGAGCATGGATAAATTTCCCCCTTCGTAGGGTAATTCGAGAAATTGAACCTCATCGTTTTCGGTATAATTAAATTTAGCGTCATCCCCCATCAATTGCATCGTTGGAACTTTTACGACCGTATCTTTGTTCACCTCAAAATCTTCATCCTTGGTATCCTTTTTATCAAATGGCTGTGCCCAATTTCCTTTAAAATAAACAGCGTTAGTTAACACTGAACGGGTCATTTCTGACAACACGCCCTGAGGAATAAGATCCTTAATTTTATTATTTGTTTTACTCTCCACCCAGTCATTTATTGTAACTCTCGATTTTTCGGTCTCTCCTACAAAATCAAGATTGATAACTTCCCCTCCATAATAATTTGTTACATTAAATTTATAGTCATCCAGGAAAGTAAAATCTTTTTGTGCCCACAGAGCATTGGCCGTTGATAATTTGTATGTCTTTTCTTCTTTGTTTATATCGTTGAATATTTTTGCAAATGAAGCCCTCCTGTCTTCGTCCTCTTTAGGAAAATAGAAAACTTTTTCTATTTCTTCCGCGGTTGTTCCTTCTGCACCCTCATATACCATGGCGAGAGCGCTAGAAATACTATAGGGTGAGAAAAAAATATTTTTATTTTGATATTTTTCTGTGTATTGAAAATAAAGATTAAAAGCAAACTTATTATTTGCATCAACTATTCCCGCAACGCCTTCTTGGGTTGCTCCAGTCTCATCTGCCATTGGTTGTTCATCAACTGATATAAAAGATAGCTCGTTATCCCCTCTAGTAAAATAAGAAATACCAGCAATAAAAATAACTACCACCAGAATTATTAAAGATTTTTTCATAATTTTTTAAGTTAGACTAAATGTATAATATACTTAATATTACTACAATAAAAAAACAGAAACAAATACCCTAAAGATAAAATTTACTTTATAACTTTAAGGCTGAATTAACACCTGAAGCGCACCCAAACACAAACCCGTGGTATAGAATAGTTTTGTTACAAGCTAATCAAATACCACGG
>Ga0156653_112_pt1 | contig 29927 bp, 35 predicted proteins | sample RifOxyC2_FD_111983 | JGI IMG/M metagenome (GOLD analysis project Ga0156653, IMG submission 111983) | Candidatus Campbellbacteria bacterium RIFOXYC2_FULL_35_25
CTCTCGCTGACCGTATGCGTCCCTCAACCATAAGTGATTTTCTTGGGCAAGAAGATATTGTGGGGGAAGGGAAACTACTACGCCAAGCCATTGAAGCGGATAATATTCCATCAATGATTCTTTGGGGTCCTCCTGGAAGTGGTAAAACTACTCTGGCTTCTATTATTGCAAAACTGACAAAATCAGAATTTATCACTCTTTCAGCGGCGGCCAGTGGGATGGAAGATTTAAGAAAAAATATTGAAATAGCCGAAATGAATCGACGACTTGGGAAGAGAACAATTCTTTTTATAGACGAAATTCATCGCTGGAATAAATCACAGCAAGATGCTTTGTTACCTCATGTGGAAAGAGGAACAATTATTTTAATCGGTGCCACCACAGAAAATCCTAGCTTTGAAGTGCGAGGGGCTTTGCTTTCTCGTTGTCGCACTTTTGTTTTGAATCAGTTAAGCAAAGACCAGCTAGCACAAATTATTAAAAGAGCTATCAAGGACAAAGAAAAAGGGTTGGGTCACCTTAAAATAAAAGCGACGCCAAAAGTAATCGAGAGTTTAGCACAAATGAGTAATGGCGACGCAAGAATTGCTTTAAATATTTTAGAGTACGCTGGTTCAATAAGTGACAAATTAACTTTAGAAATTATTAAAGAAGCTTTTCAAAAACCACATTTGTTTTACGATAAAGAAGGGGAGGAGCATCACAATATTATTTCCGCTTTGCACAAATCTATGCGTGGATCTAACCCAGACGCTGCTTTATATTGGTTAGTCAGGATGCTTGAAGGAGGAGAAAACCCGCTTTATATCGCTAGACGTCTGATCCGCTTTGCTTCGGAGGATATTGGGCTGGCTAACTCTAAAGCCCTAGAACAGGCCGTTTCTGCCTATCAAGCATGCCATTTCAACGGAATGCCCGAATGTGGGGTCAATTTGGCCCAAGCAGTGGTCTATATGGCTAAATGTAAGAAATCTAATGACCTTTATGTAGCTTATGAGCAGGCAATGGAAGATGTAAGAAAGTTTGGTAATTTAGGAGTGCCTTTGCATATTAGAAATGCTCCTACTAAATTAATGAAAGATTTAGGTTATGGAAAAGATTATAAATATTCACCGGACCATGATTATAAAGAAGAGCAGGAGTATTTTCCGGAAGAACTCAAAAATAGAAAGTATCTTAAATAGTTTTTAGTTTGTAGTCATTAGTTTTTAGAAAATAGAATAAGAAAAGCCCCGAACGAGTCGGGGCTTTTGGTTTCTGAAAGATCTGAGACCTTTTTGTTAGGTACCATCACATCCAGGACATCCGGCTGGAGGGAGAACACAATTGGAGCAATCCCCAGATGACGGAATTTCTTCTGAGAGGGCTTCTTCCGGAGGTTCCTCAAGAACCTCATTGCCCGGAGGAGAAAAGTCTCCAACACCTTCTTCACGTATATGCTCCAATAGACGTAAATATGCACCGGTATTAGGATCAAATTCCTCAAAGCTATATTGTGTCAACGCCTTTAAACAAAAAAACATCGACTAGGTGTCGATGTTTTTTTGTTTTTTAAATTTAAGCAGAGATATCTTCTGCTTTTGGTACGGTTTGTTTTTCAATAAGTTCCATAAATTCTAGAACTTCGCCGGTGTAGGCAGGGATAACTGAACCGTTGTAGTGATATAATTTTTCTTTGGTTGTTGTCCCTTCGTAATAACGAGCGGTGGCAGGATTACTTCCTCCAAGGTTGTACGCGATTGTCTCAATCGCATGATCCCAAGAATGAAATTTAACCTTACATGAAGCCCATCCAAAAGGATTATAACCACAAGCAAATTTTCCAGCAGTAGATTCTTTAATCGCGATAGCAGGAATTAACCTCCAATCGATATCATTTTTTTCTGCTTCCTCAACCATTTTAGCGCCATAACCTTCTAATGGCATATCACGCTGAGCAAAATAAGCATCGATTTTTTCTGCATGTTCTTGATTGATTGATACAGAAATATCCGCAACATTATTTTGAGAAACTACGACTGTTAATTGTTGGTAAAAGTTTAGGAATGGAGAGGGAAATGTTAGCATAGGAATAAGAGCTAATCCCCTCATATATTGAACTAATGTATTTTTCATAATATAGCGGTTTCGCTCCGCAAACTCCGTGATTGAATACCAGCTTTTTCTTGAAAAGAAAAAATCCCACTTAAGGGATTACCAATATCTTGTCCACAATATTAGCCTAGTTAGTAAAAAAAGTCAATGGGTTTTGGGTAAAAAAATAAAGAATTTTAGGACGGCAAATAACCCTTATGTAGCCTAGTGGAAACGTTATCGCTTTATGGGACAATACTATTTATGAAGAAAATTATTTTACTCATTAGATTCAATTATTAATTAGAACAGAAAAAAAGTATTATTTGAGTCAAAGTTTTACCTTGCTCTTGGAAAGTATCTACTCTATAATAAAAGCAATTATGGCATTAGTATTATTCAATAATATGACGGAGAAGGATAAAGGGAACGCGGTTGAGCACTTAATCTGCGAAAGCACACCCAGACAAGACTTTTTCCTTTTAGTTATTCTTTCGGTTTTGATGGCGACTTTCGGCCTTCTCATTAATAGTGTCTCAATAATTATCGGGAGTATGTTAATTGCTCCAATTTTATATCCAATCTTAGGTTTATCTCTGGGGGTGGTAATTGCCGACGGAAAGTTGATTACTCGGTCTTTTTATACTCTTTTAAAGTCAGTCGCTTTTGGGATTGCTGGTTCAGCTATTATTACAATTTTCTTCTCTTCAAATTTTCAAATGAATCCTGAAATTTTGGCACGAACACAACCTTCTTTAATTTATGGAACAGTAGCTATGATTGCTGGATTAGCAGCATCATTTGCTTTAATTAAACCACAACTTAGCGCCACACTACCAGGAACTGCTATCTCGGTAGCTCTGATACCTCCTTTGGCAGTAACCGGAATTGGGGTAGCCAGATTTGATTGGGGGATGATCACTAATTCTTTCATTTTATTTTTAATAAATGCAATTGGTATTATTTTTGCCAGTATGGTTGTTTTTTCCTTAATGCATCTTTATGTTAAAAGAGACGTTGCTTCTAAAACTATAAAAAAAGAAAATCTAGCAATAGAAAAGGAACAAAAGGATGCGGAGAAAGAGGCAAAAAAAGATAATTAAAATATAACTTTAAAAAGAACGAGTGTTTCCGAAAGAAACACTCGTTCTTTTTAATTTTTCAGTATCATTTCCTGTTTTGTGGGTTTTGGCCCTTAATTTTCGTGCTTATAAACAAATTTGCTTTTTATTTTTTGTGATATAATTTAATTATGACGATTTTAATTTTTTCACAGGTGCTGTTTTATTTCTCAGTGTCTTTTGCAATAATTATTTTAAGTTTTATGATAGGGATGGTCGTTTATCATTTAATGAAAGTAGCAAAGTCTTTAGAAAAAATTTCCGAAAATATTGAGCAGGCGTCGGATGATTTGAGAGAAAATTTAGAGCAAGCTTTATCATATTTTTCTGCTCTGCCATTCTTTTCTATGTTTTCTAAAAAAAAGAAAGAACCAACAACTCGTAGTAAAAAGAAAAAAGTTATTAAAAATTAATATTTAAAAAATGGTAAAAAAAACTACAAAGAAAATTGAAGTAAAAAAGACAAGTGGTACAGTAAAAGTATTAGAGGGAGCATTAGCAGGGGCTGCTTTAGCAGTTGCTGCGGGGATGTTTCTTAGCTCAAAAAAGGGGAAGGAGATCCAGAAAGATATAAAGCACAAAGCAAATGATTTTTATAAATCAGTTTCTCCAAAATTAAAGAAAGTGCAAAAAATGGGGGAGGCAGAATTCAAAGCCTTCATGAAAACTGCTGTTTTGAATTATGGAAAAGCAAAAAAGATGTCAGAGGCAGAAGTTAAAGAACTTATGAAAGAGGCTCAGTCTTCTTGGAAACATCTAACAAAACATTTTTAATAGATTATAAAAAACAGCTAAATTTATTTTGAGCTGTTTTTTTATAGCATCCACTTCAAATTTCTGATAGTATAAAGAACATTATGTCAGATGGAGCAGTAATTAGATTCAATAAAGTATCGTTTAACCACGGACACAACAAGCCTATTTTAGATGAGGTAGATTTTTCTGTACGTCGTGGGTCTAAAATTACCTTGATGGGACAAAACGGAGCAGGGAAAAGCACCGTCTTCAAATTGATCACGGGGGAAATAAAACCAGCAGAAGGGGCTATCAATATTGACCCAAAGGCTACTATTGCTGTTTCAAAACAAGTTATTCCTCGAGAGTACCTAGAGTTGACTATACGAGAATTCTTCGAGAAGAGTTTTAAGGAAAAAGTTTATGACATTGACCCAAAAATAGAAAAGATTTTAAAAGTAGTAAATTTACACGCTCCTAATGACAGAATCGTTAAATCTTTTTCAGGAGGACAACAAGCTCGTTTGCTTTTGGCATCGGCCCTTATTCAAGACCCAGATATTTTGCTCTTAGATGAGCCCACCAATAACTTAGACAAGGAGGGAGTAGTTCACTTAACAAAATTTATTCTAAACTATGAAAAAACGTGTATCGTGATTTCACATGATGCCGATTTCTTAAACTCTTTTACTCAAGGTGTTTTGTATTTAAACATTTTTACTTTAAAAATTGAACTATACGTGGGAAATTATTTTGACGCTGTAAAACTAATCTCTGCTCAGATTCAAAAGGAAAATAGGAAAAATGCTCAATTTGATAAAAAAATTCAAGAAAACAAGGATAAAGCGAACTTTTTCGCCATGAAAGGGGGCCGTATGAGGCTCTTAGCAAAAAGAATGAGGGAAGAAGCAAGTGAAATGGAGGAAAATAAGGTTGAAGTTAGAAGAGAAGATAAAACTATCAGGCCTTTCACAATCCCATTCCCAAATGCAACTGGGGAAATTTTAAATATTTCTTCTTTTACTGTCTTAAAAGACCATAAACAAGTAACAAAGAAAGTCCAAGTATCTCTAAAGAAAAATCGGCACTTACTTCTTTCTGGCCCAAACGGAATAGGAAAGAGCACCTTGCTGGAATCTATTGCAAAGGGAGAGGCTGAAGGAACCAAGATTGCTGAAGATATAAAGGTAGGGTATTACAGACAGGATTTTTCTACTCTTGATTTTGACGAAACCGTTTATGATTCTTTATCGTCGGTAATGGAAAAACATGTTGAAGAAGAACTACGCTCTGTAGCCGCCGGCTTTCTAATCACCAAAGATCTTATTTACACAAAAATAGGAAACCTTTCCGAAGGACAAAAGGGTTTGGTAGCTTTTGCTCAACTAGTTTTGTTAAAACCAAATCTTTTAATTTTAGATGAACCAACAAACCATATTAACTTTAGGCACTTACCAATAATTGCTAAAGCACTAGACCAGTACGAAGGAGCAATGATTTTAGTGAGTCACGTACCTGAATTTGTTAAACAAATTCGGATTGATGAAACTTTAGATTTGGGAAAATAATTTAGGGTTAATTTAATCAAATTTACATAAAGACCTAAATAATATAGAATAATTATAGAAGTATTAATTTCTGCTAGGTAAACAACACAAGGAGAGAATCGATGATTACAGTCATTATTGTTTACGAAATAAAAAAAGGTGGCAAAAGAACAGTCCAGACCAATGCAACAATTGAGGTTGTAAAAGAAATTCTTCATTCATGGATAGTAAATCAGTTTGGAGAGGAAAGAGACATTCGTGAAGCCAATCACAAGGAAATATACACAATCCAAATTAAGGTGGACCAAAATGATGGCATATTTCTCACAGAAAGTGATACCGGAAATGATCGTTTCACTGCTGGAATAGTTGAAAGAATGCTTATTCTCTTACCAAGTATCGAAATTATTGCACTGTAAGTCTTTTTTATTGTCTCGCTGAGGGGAATTTTGTCCCCTCAGCGGTTTTTTGTCAAAATTTACTTTATTAAGAATATCGTTTATTATTAACCTATATGAACATATTTAAATTAGCGAAAATATTAGGCTTTGTTTTACTTCTTTTAATAGTTGGCTTTTTTGTTTATTCAAATCTATTTGGCGCCCCACAGAAAGAAGCGGAGCCAGAGCGTTTTATTATTTCGTTAGCTTCCGATTCCGGAGCAGCAGAACAACTTAAATCAGAAGGTTTTATAAAAAATTCACAAATTTTTAGCTGGGTAATTGGTGGCAACGAAAACATACAAAAGGGGGCTTATAAAATATCAAAATCAATGAATGCTTGGGAAATAAAAAGAGTTCTTCAAGAAGGCCCTTATATGAAGTGGGTAGTGATTCCTGAGGGTTTGCGTAAGGAAGAAATGGCAGAAATTTTTGCAAAAGAATTAGGCTGGGATAATGAGAAAGTTAATTCTTTTATTACAAAAGACACAACGCTTTCAAGCGATTATACTGAAGGGGTTTATTTTCCTGACACCTATTTAATTCCTTTGGATGAATCTTCTCTTCAAGTGGCCGACCGTCTACGCTCTAGGTTTGAGGAAAAATTTGCACCCTATTTAGAAGAGTCTTTGAAACAAAATATCCGATGGTTTACTCTTTTGAGAATAGCTTCAATCGTTCAAAGAGAAGCAGCAGGGAAGGACGACATGCCACTCATTGCAGGAATATTGTGGAACAGGCTCTTAAGTGATATGAAAATTGATATTGATGCTTCATTACAATATGCAAAGGGAACAGCAGAAAACGGCTGGTGGGCTCCAATTACACCCGCTGATAAGCAACTAGATTCTCATTTTAATACTTACAAATACAAAGGGTTGCCACCTAGCCCTATTTCAAACCCTGGATCATCAGCGATAGAAGCTGTACTTTTTCCAGAGGAAACTGACTGTATTTATTATCTACATGATAACAACAGGCAAATTCATTGTTCAAAAACCTACGAAGAACACCAACAAAACATAGAAATTTACTTAAAATAAAAAATGAAATTTATAATCACCGCTCACCCAGAAAAGGATAAGGCTCAAGAAGCAAAAGATTCAATAGAAAAATGGCTAGAAGAAAAAAGCCATGAGGTTGTTTCTGGAGATGAGGAAGCTAATCTAGCTGTTGTTTTAGGTGGAGATGGTTTTGTGATGCACAATATCGCTAAATTTTCTCAAAAAGATATCCCGTGCTTAGGTATTAATGCCGGAGAAGTTGGCTTTTTGACTAGCGGAAATCTTTCCGAATGGCAGGAAATTTTAGAGAAAGTGCTTGAAAATAATTATAAAGTTGAAGAACGAATTGGATTAGAGCTGGAACTGGATGGTAAAAAATTTGGCCCTTTTGCTAACGATGTTTATTTGAAACATCCTACTTCCATGGTCTCCCTAAATATAAAGGTTGATTCAGAACGCATTTATAGAAATTTAAATAGCGACGGAGTCATCGTGAGCACTCCTACTGGCTCTACTGGTTATAATGTTTCCGCTGGTGGCCCAATTATTCAACCTGGGATTTTTTCTATTGTACTAACCCCTATTTGCCCAGTTCATTTGAATATCCGTTCTCTCGTAATAAACCCAAACTCAGAAATAGAAATCGAATTTTTGGGTAGCCGAAATTCAGAGCCAGTGTACTTGGTCGCTGATGGACAAACTATTGATGAAATATTAGATAAGAATAGAAAAATTATTGTTCGACAACATTCAAAAAAACTTTTATTTGCTGTTTTAGACAAGCACCATTTTTACAAAGCTCTCCAAGACAAAAAAGGGTTGATGAAATAAAAAACATTCTCAATTTTATTGACATTATACCAGTGTAAATGATACTGTCTTGGGTAGAAACGTCTGTTCCACAAAATTAAATCTTTACATTTTGAGGAGGAATAACTATGAACTTATTAGATACTTTTGTCCCTATGGTATTAATGATAGCGGGGTCACTCGGGTTTATTAGCGTTACGTCCAACGAGATGAATCTTCTTTCAAGCGCAGGTTGTCTAACGAAAGAGAATCGCCAAGGTGGAGCAAAAGCCCAGAGACTTTTTGTGTTTTTATTATGGGGAGGAATCTTAATAATGGCTGAAAGGATCTTTTTCGTTATTTTGTTTAAGTTTTTTTAAGAAGACGTGTTCAGTAGGGGGTTCGGATAGACCGAGCCCCTTAATATTTATGTACCGTTTACATATACGAGAATTATTTTACTTGATACAATATAAGTAATGAAAAAGCTCTAGTTCAAAAGAAAATGGTTTGGCTGGGGGGGGTGGTGGAGACCCTCTTCGTGGGAAGGATGGCTAACCACCATAATCTATTTAATACTAGTAATAGAAGGCTCGAAAAAATTTGGTAAAGAAAATATGGGCGATTTCTTTTTTTATTGGAATCTTAACCTTAATTTTTATTTTTATCGTTTACAAAACAGGGGAAGAGTCTCGTTGGCAGTGGGGAAGACCCAAAAAAGAAAAAGACCACTAGCCCAATTATGTTTGACTTTTATTATTTATAATGTTATAAATAAAGATACTGAAAAAAAGCCTCGGATTCCTAGAAAACCGAACTACCACACAATACAGGATATTAACAGGATGTTGACTTTTTTTTTATATAATGATAGAGTAAACAAAGTTTAATTTAAAAAAATATGGTAATTTTAAAAACAAAACCTGAAAAGGTAACAAAAAAATTTCTTTCTGTTTTACCAGATAGATCTCACGATGTAATCACAAGAAGATTCGGTTTAGGTGGCCAATCCTCAAAAGTTACTTTGGATTCAATAGGTAAGGGCTATGGTATCACGAGAGAAAGAGTCCGACAGATAGAGAATAGTGCAATAAAAAATATTAGAAAATCTGAGGCTTTTAAAGGTGAGAGCAAAATCTTTGATGAATTATATGAAATTATTGAGCAATTAGGTGGGGTAGTTTCAGAAGAAGATTTGCTAAGTTACCTACATAAAAATGACGTTATTCAAAATCATATTCATTTTTTGCTAGTTTTGGGAGACCCATTTTCCAAGGAAAAAGAAAATGATAAATTCAAAGCAAGATGGTATACAGATAACTCTTTATCTGAAACGGTTCACAACGCACTAGAGAAATTATACAAGGAACTTGATGAAAATAATCTATACACAGAAGATGAAATAGTTACGATGTTTTCTAACCATGCCGAGGATATCGAACAAAAACACAAAAATCCAGACACAATAAAAAGATGGCTAAATATTTCAAAAAATATTGGAAGAAATAACTTTGATGAATGGGGTTTGTCAGCTTCTACAAATATAAACGCAAAAGGAATAAGAGATTATGCTTATCTATCTATAAGACAGCACGGATCACCTCTTCATTTTTCTGAAGTAGCAAAATCAATCGAAAAGAATTTCAGTAGAAAAGCCCACATTGCAACTTGCCACAACGAATTAATAAAAGATCCTAGATTTGTTTTAGTTGGCCGCGGATTATATGCTTTAACCGAATGGGGTTATGTCGGAGGAGTTGTTAGAGACGTAATAAAAAATATTTTAGAAAAAGAAGGAGCCTTAACAAGAGAAGAAATCATAGAAAAAGTCTTAAAGGAAAGATATATAAAAGAAAATACTGTCGTCGTTAACCTACAAGATGCTAAGTATTTTAAAAAAGATAGTAAAGGAAGATACCTAATAATCAAATAACCTCTTCAAAAAAACAAAAATCCACAGCAGCCAGGCTGCTGTGGATTTTTGTTTTTATAAACGCTCAAGAGCTTTTCTTCTTAAAATTTAATCATTAACGGGCGAAACAATACACATTTTTCATTGTTAGCTATCCGTTTTTGTTATAAAATATAGTGAAATGTACGAAAATTTCTTTTTAAAAATTCCTTTTGTTACACAAGGGTTAATAGATAACGTCGTCGGTGTTCTTCTTTCAGTAGGGCCTATTTTTCTTTTACTGATATTAATCAATATCTGCTGGAAAACTTGGTTAGGATACAAAAGATTTGAATTCATAACCAAACAAAACCGAATCTTACTTGAATTAAGGTTACCTAAAGAAATAAAGAAAACCCCCTTAGCAATGGAACTTCTTTTGAATGCAATTCACCAAACAGGAGGAGAGGGGACTTGGTATGCTCGAGATTTCCAAGGAAAAGCTAGAACCTGGTTTTCTTTAGAAATTGTTTCTATTGGTGGTCAAGTTAAATTTTTTATTTGGACAGAGAAGTTTTATAAAAACTTTTTAGAATCACAAATTTATGCTCAGTACCCAGGAGTTGAAATTTACGAAGTGCCTGACTACACAAAGTCGGTTCAATTAGATTTTAACAAAGTAAGTGCGTGGGGAAGTGAATTTATTTTAACTAAGGCAGATCCTTACCCTATAAAAACTTATATAGATTACAAGCTAGACAAAGAGGGAATAAAAGATGAAGAAAAATCAGACCCAATGTCTCCTGTTATTGAGCTGTTAGGGTCAATTGAAAAAGGTGAACAAATATGGATTCAAATTTTGGTTAGGGCTCATAAGAAAGAATACAAAAAAAGTTTGTCTTTTGAAGACAAGATAAAGAAAATGAAGTGGTCTGATAAGGTTGATTGGACAGACGCGGGTAAAAAAGAAATTCTTAAATTAGCTGAAAAATCAAAATCAGAAAAAGGGGAATCTGCAAGAATGGCGACAAAAGGAGAACAAAACATTATTGCTTCCCTAGAAAGAAACATTGATAAAATGGCTTTTGATTGTGGAATAAGAACCATGTACATAGCCGAGAAGGAAAAATTTAATGCTATAAACGTTGTGGGAACAGTAGGGTCCTTCAAGCAATACAACTCCATGTCCTTAAACGGGTTTCGTCCAAACCATGTAACCGCTTTTGATTTTCCTTGGCAAGATTACAAGGATATTAGAGCAAGTAAACTAAAGAAACATATGCTAGGCTTATATAAAAGAAGGGCTTATTTTTATTTTCCCTATAGAAATAGTAACCAATTTGTTTTAAGCTCAGAAGAATTGGCCACAATCTTTCATTTACCAGGAGAAGTTGTTCAAACACCTACATTTAGCAGGGTTGCTTCAAAAAAATCAGAACCGCCAGTCGACTTACCTTTTTAGTTTTTTATAATTATTGTATACTTACTCACTATGTCTGAACTGAATTTTAAAAATTTCAACCCTAGAAACTTAACTGCCAATATTAATTTTAATCTAAAAGAAACCTTTCGTAGGGTTAGGCTGATGCTTGCTTTGTTTCTTATACTTTCTTCGGGTGTTTTTTATTTTTTTAGTATACACCCACCCAAAGATTTCCCTATAAATGTCGTTGTTGAAATAAGAAAAGGAGAGACATTGAGTGAAATCTCTCAAAATTTTAAGAAAAATAATTTAATTAAATCATCTTTTTGGTTTGAAATTGCAACAAGAATTTATGGAGATGATGGTGGCGTTCTGTCGGGAGAATACTTTTTTGAAGAACCATTGAATTCTTTCTCTCTTGCAAAAAATGTTCTCAAAGGAAAATTTGGTTTAAACCCTATCAGAGTAACTATATACGAAGGACTTTCGGTAAAAGAAATTGCTAGTCTTTTAAGTAAAAAATTTAATAAATTTGATCCTGATGAATTTATCAAATTAGCCTCAGATGGTAATAAAGAGGGATATTTGTTTCCCGATACTTATTTCTTTTTGCCTAATATAAAAGCCCCAGATATTTTAAAAGTCCTGGAAGAAAATTTTTACAAAAAAATTACCACAGTTCAAACGAAAATAGATACATCTGGAAGAAAATTAGAGGATATAATAATAATGGCTTCTCTCTTAGAAAAAGAAGCTCGAACACTAAAGACAAGAAAGATTATATCTGGAATTTTGTGGAACCGTCTTTCAGCGGAGATGCCTCTTCAAGTTGATGCGGTCTTTCCTTATATCTTAGGAAAAAACACGTACGAAGTAACCTTGGAGGATCTACAATTTGACTCAAAATATAACACTTATTTATACCCAGGACTACCACAAGGGCCTATAACTAACCCTGGGATAAATTCAATTATCGCCGCATTAGAACCAATTGAATCTGATTATTACTATTATTTATCGGATAAACAAGGAAATACCTATTATGCTGTAGACTTTGAAGGACATAAACGTAACCGTACATTACATCTAAATTAAATTAAAAAATATGTTTACAATAGTTGGACTAGGAAATCCAGGAGAAGAATATACAAATACTCGCCATAACATGGGAAGGATTATTTTAGACTATTTTGCAAACAAAAATAAATTAGGGGAGTGGGAAAATGATAAAAAAAATAAAGCCCTTGTTTTAAAAAGCGAAGTAGAAAAAAATAAAATTATCTTAGTAAAACCAGAAACATTTATGAATAAATCTGGGCTAAGTTTAAAGTTGCTAATCACGAACAAGAAAAAAGCGGAAAAACTTGTTGTTATCTATGATGATTTAGATTTACCCTTTGGAGTTTTTAAAATTTCTTTCAACAGGGGCTCTGGTGGGCACAAAGGATTAGAATCAATTATCAAATCTATAAAAACAAAAGAGTTTGTAAGGATACGAGTTGGTGTTGCTCCGTTAACCCCAACAGGAAAGATACGAAAACCAAAGGATGGAGAAGCTGTTTTAAACTTGATAATGAAAGATTTTAAAAAGCCAGAACTCGAAGAAATCGAAAAGCTTTCAAAGCAAATAGGTGACTCACTTTTAGCAATAATTGATGAAGGGAGGTCTGTTGCCATGAACAGATTCAACTAAATTGACAGGAGTCGAACCCCTGTCAATTTAGTTGAAGAATCAAGAATCATGAATCAAGAGAATAAAATTTTAAATATCAAATTTGAAAAAGCAATAAAATTACTTACAGAAAATCTGCCTCTTTCCAACGAATTAAGCAGAAAACCAATTTTATTTCACGATATCAGAGTCGGGGTCTATTTATACAACAATGGATATCCTGAAGACATTGTTTTAGCCGGTATTTTGCACGATACAATAGAATGGTCAAATTTAGCTAAAGAAAGACTACAGGATGAATTCGGTGACAATGTCGTTTCTTTAATATTGGCCAATACTAAAAATGATAATATTGCTGAGAAAAAAGAAAAAATGGAAGAATTAATAAATCGATGTATACAAAGAGGGCAGGATGCCCTCATAATAAAAACCGCTGACATCATTGATAGCTTTAGTTGGTATTTTAATCAAAATGACAAGGACGGACTTGAATATTGCAAAAGAAATGCAAATACAATTTTAAAATATAAACCGGTAGAATTTAAAGATAAAATTTTTGACGAACTAAAAATCTATACTACAGAAGAATAATCTAAAACAAAAATAGCCCTTTAGGGCTATTTTTTCTTCCATGATTCTTGATTCAGGATTCACAATTCATCTTTAATTGAATCTTATTTAACTAAAGACAGTGTCATCTTTTGATCTTTCGCTTCAAAAACATTAATCTTAAACTTATAGCTTTTACCTAACTGTAAGGCCCCCTTAAGTTTTTCTTCGTTTTCAAATTCTGAAATATGCACCAAACCAGAAATACCTTCTTCAATACTTGCCAATGCTCCGTATTTGTTAAATTTTATAACAACACCTTCCACAACATCGTCTTTCTTGTATTTCTTTTCAGATTTTTCCCAAGGATTTTTTGTAAGAGCCTTTATAGAAAGTGAGATTTTTCCACCAACTATTTCTATTATTTTTACTTTTATTTTATCCCCAACTTTAAATAAGCTTCTCGGATCTTCAACCAAAGACCAACTTATCTCTGAGATATGAATTAGACCTTCTATATCTCCCTTAATTTTAGCAAAAATACCAAAGTCAACGATTCCTGTTATTTCTCCTTCCAGTTCATCTCCCACTTTGTAATTATCAATTATAGTATCCTTCTCTTCTTGGTTTATATTCTTCTCGGAGAAAATCAATTTGCCTTCTTTTGGTTCTACTCCGATTATTTGTACCTGCACTTTGGCATTAACCAGTTTCTTTAATTCATCAAGAATTTTATTTTTATCTCCCTCATCTACCCTTGGATAATGCTCGGTACTAAGCTGGGAAGCTGGCAAAAAGCCATTAATCCCTTGCCAACTTATCAAAAGACCTCCTTTGTTAGCTTCTTTTATTACTAATTCAAGAACTTTCTTTTCCTTCATTACTTTTTCAGCTTCTCCCCAAACAAAAGCTTGTCTGGCTTCCTTCAAAGATAGTTCGATGTAACCGTCTTTGTTTTCTTTTTCTACAATCTTCGCAGCGATGCTATCTCCTATGCTTAAATTTTTAATAACGTCACGAACATTCATGAACTCACGCCCATAAATAATACCTGTTCCAAAAGGAGAAAGGTCTATAAACACAGAATTATTATCGATACCGATAACATCCCCCTCAACGAGATCTCCTGTTGCGGGAATTTTAATATTTTCATCTTCTATAAATTTTGTCCAAAAATTATTCTTTTTGGGCTGTTCTTCTGCTTTTTCTACTTCCTCTATCTCTTCTACTTCTTCTTTAGTTTTTGTTGTCATTTTAAATACATGAATAAAAGTGCTATCTTTTTCCAAACATCCATCTTAACAATCCTTTCCCTAAAAAATATGATAGGATTAGCCTTTATTCTTAATTAATAATAAAAATAGCCCCTTGAGACCATTTCTAATAGTATAGTCAAAAACACATAAAATGCAAATATACTGGGCCTTTTTCTGGTTAGAAAAAATAAAGAGAAAACAGAATTAAAATTTTTAATTTTAAAAAATTATGTTACAATTTCACTTATGATTATCACTTACCACAATATTCAATTTTTTAAAATTCAATTCGGAGACATGGTTATTGCTTTTAATCCTATCTCCAAAGATTCCAAGTTTAAAGGTTCTCGTTTTGGTGCTGATATTGTCTTGATTAGTACAAATAGTACTGATTTTAACGGAATAGAAAGTGTTTCCTCAAAAAATAAGGAGCCCTTTGTCATATCAGGTCCAGGAGAATATGAGGTACAAGGAATTTTTATTAAAGGAACCCGCTCAGATTCACAGTATAAAGATAAAAAAAGAATTAATACAATTTATACTCTTAAAATAGATAGCATGAATGTGGGATTTCTTGGTGCTCTAAATGTTAAGGAGCTAAGTGATAACTCAAAATCGATTCTTGCTGACATTGATATATTATTTGTTCCCATTGGAGGATCGGGGGTTTTAAATTCTTCTGACGCACACAATCTTGCAACAAAATTGGGTCCGAAAATAATTATACCTATGCACTACGGAGAGGTTGGTCAAGAAAATGCCCTGAAAAACTTTCTGAAAGAAAGCGGAGACGAAAATATAAAACCAATCGATAAACTGACCATAAAGAAAAAAGATCTGGAAGACAAGTTGGGGGAGATTTTTGTTTTTACGGCTTCTGTTTAAATTTTCTTTTTTAAAACTCGCTACTTATTCCTATGTCTAATTTTTTGACTACATTAAGAAATAAATCTCAAAAAGAAAAGAAAATAATTTTTATTGTATCGACTCTTGTCATGATGTCTTTCGCCGTGATTATCTGGTATTCATTTTCAGATTTTAATTCAAGAAATTACACAATTAACTTTGATTCATTAAAATCTTTTAAAGAAGATAATTCTGATTTACTTGATGGCTTTAGAAAAAATACCAAGTCTCTAAAAGAAAGTTTTTAAGAAAATAAGCATTGTCAGAATCCTTAGCTTTTAAGTTTTAATCTGCTGTTTTTATTACACAAAACTTATTTTTATCAGTAAAAAAAGTGGATAAATCACTGGTGAAATAAGGCATTTTTTGCTATAATATTGTTAATTAGGCGAATGCTTCGCTTATATTTTTTAATCAAAAAACTTGGAACTCTAAGAAAAAATCCCTAAAAATGGCAAAAAAAAGCGAGGAAAAATTAGAAAACGAATCAGAAAAAGAAACTGATAACATCATTTCTGAAGACATAAGTTCGCAGATGGAACGGAGCTTTTTGGACTATGCTATGTCAGTTATTACAGACAGAGCTTTGCCCGATGTTAGGGATGGTCTCAAGCCAGTTCACAGAAGAATTCTCTATACAATGCACGGGATGGGCTTAACCGCCTCTGCAAAATTTAGAAAATCAGCCGCGGTAGTCGGAGATGTTTTAGGAAAATACCACCCTCACGGAGATGTGGCTGTTTATGATTCCATGGTAAAAATGGCTCAAAATTTTACAATGAGATACCCTCTTATAATGGGACAGGGGAACTTCGGGTCTGTTGATGGAGATTCTCCTGCTGCGATGAGATATACCGAAGCAAAAATGTCTAAAGTTTCTAACGAACTTTTGAAAGATATCGAAAAAGATACGGTTGATTTTCGGCCCAACTACGATGGAACAATAAAAGAACCTGTCTTCTTACCAGCCGCCGTTCCTAATGTTCTTCTAAATGGAACGCTGGGTATTGCTGTAGGTATGGCAACTAATATTCCGCCACACAACCTCAACGAGGTAGTGGCAGCAACCATACATTTAATTGAGAACAAAGATGCCACGACAGAAGATTTATTACAATTTATAAAAGGACCAGACTTTCCATTAGGAGGAATTATTTTTGACGAAAAGGCTATTCATCACGCTTACGCAAATGGAAGAGGTGGTGTTATTTGCCGTGGACATGCCGAAATTGTTGAAAACAAAACAGGAAATTTCCAAATAATTATTACCTCGATTCCTTTCAGAGTAAACAAAGCCGACATGATTATTAAAATTGCGGATTTACATCGTGATAAAAAAATAGAAGGAATAAAAGGGTTAAGAGATGAATCAACAAAAGATATCAGGGTTGTTATCGATTTAAAAAGCGGAGTACACCCCCAAAAAGTATTAAATTATTTATATAAACACACACAGCTTGAAGATACTTTTCATTTCAACCTAGTTGTTTTGGTTGACGGGGTTCCCCAAACAATGTCTCTAAAGCCAATATTAGAAGAATTCATCACCCACAGACAAATTGTTGTCAGAAGAAGGACTGAATTTGATTTAAGAAAAGCTGAGGCTCGTGAACATATTTTACTAGGACTCAAAAAAGCCCTCGATCATATTGATGAAATAATAAAACTGATAAAAAAATCTAAAGACGTAAACGAAGCAAGGATGAACTTGATGAAAACCTTTAAGTTTTCTGAGATACAGGCCCAAGCGATTTTGGAGATGAAACTCCAGAAACTAGCCGGATTAGAAAGAGAGAAAATAGAAAAGGAGCTAAAAGAGGTCCAGCAATTCATAAAAGAACTAAAAGAATTACTAGCGAGTCCAAAGAAAATTCTTGCGGTTATAAAAACAGAAATGGAGGAAATAGTCTCTAAGTATGGCGACGAAAGAAGAACCAAAGTAGTCAAAGGAGGAGTAAAGGCAATTTCTGTTGAAGATTTAGTTCCGGAAGAAGAAAGCGTTCTTGTTTACTCTGCTGGAGGCTACATAAAAAGAACAAATCCTGACGAATTCAAAAAGCAACGCCGTGGCGGGGTGGGGGTTATTGATTTAAACACAAAAGAAGAAGACTTCGTAACAACGTTCTTAACAACAAGCACCCATAGTGATTTGTTATTCTTTAGTGATAAAGGAAAGGCTTACCAAATAAAAATGTACGATGTTCCGGAAGGAAAAAGAGCAACAAGAGGGAAGTCTGTGATGAACTTTTTGCCACTAGAAGGTGATGAAAAAATTACTTCCATCTTACCAATGCCTAAAGAAACTAAAAAGAATAATCTTTTCTTATTAATGGCAACAAAAAATGGGGTAATCAAAAAGACGGCAGCTGAAAGTTTCTACGAAGTTCGAAGAAGTGGACTTATTGCTATAAAGCTAAAAACAGACGATGAGCTTATCTCTGCTGAATTTGTTGAAAAGGGAGACACTGTTATCTTAGCTACAAACAAAGGACAATCAATAAGATTCAAGGAATCTGATGCCAGAGAGATGGGGCGAAACGCAAGTGGTGTTACGGGAATAAGATTAGGGAAAGGAGATTACATTATAGAATCTAATATAATAAAAAAAGAAGACGAAGACGCCTCACTTTTCGTAATGGGAGAAAATGGATACGGTAAAAAAACCCCACTCAAAGAATATAAAATTCAGAAAAGAGGAGGCTCAGGAATAAAAACAATAAAAGTAACGGACAAAACAGGTAAACTAGTTACTTCTAAAGTACTTACAGAAAGAGAGCTTGAAATAGTCGCTATTTCAAAACAAGGGCAAGTGATTAGGGTTGGGACTGACGAAATTCCTTCACTTGGAAGACAAACCCAAGGTGTTCGAATAATGAAATTAAGATCGGATGACAAAATTGCTTCTTTAACTTGCCTGTAAAAAGAGAGGTTAAAAGATAAAATTGGAAATTTAAACTAAGTTAAATTTCCACTTTTTCCACTTTTAACTTTTAGCTTTATACTTTATACTTAGATAATATGACTTTTTCAGAACCTCAAAATAATATCAACCAACTTGGACTAGCTGAAGGGATGTTTGTCGCTGATTTCGGCGCTGGCTCTGGCTTTTATAGCATAGAAGCAGCCAAAAAAGTAAAAGATTCTGGTAAGGTTTATGTAATAGACATTCAAAAAGACTTGTTAGATAGAGTAAAAAATTTAGCAACAAAAGAGAAACTTACTAACATAGAAATTATCTGGGGAGATATAGAAAAAGCTGGTGGATCAAAACTGGGAGACGTTTCTGTTGATGTTGTAATAATCTCAAATGTTTTATTTCAAATAGAAAATAAAGAAAGTTTGTTAGAAGAAATTTCTAGAGTCCTAAAGCACGGTGGCAGGGTCTTGGTTATTGATTGGACAGATTCTTTTGGAGGAATGGGCCCGGCTCAGGAAAATATTTTTACAGAAGAACAGGTAAAAAAATTATTCGAAGAAAAAGGCTTCACTCTCCAAAAAAATATTTATGCCGGAGACCATCATTACGGGGTTGTGTTTTCTTAAAAAAATAACAAAGAATTAAAAAAAATTATGAAAAGTTTCAGTGGAATAATATTAGGCGCATTTGTTCTCTTTATCCTAATAGCAGTCACCTTGTTTGCTACCTCTAAAGGAAGTAATGCGGCAATTAAAAACAATGTTACCATTTGGGGAACCATAGAAAAAGGAGTGGTAGAAAATTTAGTAGATTCACTTGTGAAGAGCGACGAATCTTTCAAACTAATCAACTATAAAGAAATCCCAGAAACAGAGTTTGATATGAAATTATTAGAAGCATTAGCTTCTGGTGTTGGCCCTGACATTTTTATGCTTCCTCAATCGTCTATTTTGAAACACAAGGATAAAATTTATAAAATACCTTTCTCAAGTTATCCTCTAAGAACTTTCAAAGATAAATTTATAGAAGAAGGAGAACTTTACTTAGAGAGCGACGGTATTTTGGGTATTCCTTTGATAATTGACCCTCTTGTTATGTACTGGAACAGAGATATCTTTTCTAGGGAAGCATTGGCTAATCCTCCAAAAAACTGGGAAGAATTTTTTTCTCTAAGCCAAAAAATTACAAAAAGGGATAGCAATCTAAATATTTTAAAAAGCGCAGTACCTTTTGGTGAGTTTAGGAATGTTACGAATGCTAAAGAAATTATAGCCAGTCTTATTCTGCAAGCGGGTGACCCAATTCTAGTAAGAGATGGCGAAAAACTAAACGTAGTGTTGGGGTTAGGATCCAACAACATTGTCCCGGCAAAAGAAGCCGTCGATTTTTTTGTTCAATTCTCGAATCCAATAAAATCTGTCTATACCTGGAACAGGTCTTTACCCGAATCAAAAAAAAGTTTTTTGGCTGGAGACTTAGCAATTTATTTTGGATTTGCTAGTGAACTAACAGATTTAAGGAGAAAGAACCCTAATTTAAATTTTGACGTAGCTTCTCTTCCAGAGAATAAACTAGGGTCAAAGGGAACCTTTGGCAAAATGTATTCTTTAGCAATAGCAAAAAATTCAAAAAACATTGCAACAGCATTTACGGTTTTAATATCACTGACATCCGACGAAGCTTTAAGTAAATTATCCGAATCGACAAATTTACCCCCTGTCTCCAGAAACCTCCTCACGGCAAGACCTACAGGTAATTCTTACCTTCAAGTATTTTATGATTCCGCTATTTTAAGCAAAGCATGGTTAGACCCCAATACACACGAAACAGACGCTATTTTCCAAGAAATGGTAGAGTCTATAATATCAGGGAGGGTACAAACAGCAGCAGCTCTAAGTACAGCAAATTCTGGAATACGAGACCTCCTAACAAAATAATGCAAAAAAAACTTCACAAAATAATAGCATTACTTACTCCCTCCTTATTTATTTTTTACCCAGTTATGGCATTAGCATGGGCTCCTGGATCTCCAATAACCCCTACCTGTGGACCTGGTGGCTGTCACTTTACTGATCTTATTACTCTTTTTGATAATCTTTTGGATGTATTTATTTGGTTTACAATACCTATAGCCACAATTCTTTTTATTTGGATTGGTTGGATTTTTATTTATGAAGGGAATAAATCAGGAGCAAGAACAGAGGCCAAAAAGAAACTCGGTTCTCTTTTAAAGGGTTTGATTTTTATTCTAACACCCTGGCTTATTGTAAAACTAATAGTTTCTGGACTAGTTAATGCCAGTTTTATCCCAGGGTGGACAGGATTTTAATAAAATAAATTTAATCATATGAAAAAATTCTTACAATATAAATACTTTAGCTTAATCATCATGCTGACACTTTTGTCATTTAATTCTGCTGAAGCAGTAATAGATAACCCCTTAACAGTGGGTTCATTTACTGATTTGGTAGCAGCTATCGCTGATATTCTTCTTTATGTTCTAACCCCTATCGCAGTAATGTACCTTATCTACGCAGGATTTAAATTTGTTTTAGCAAGAGGAAACCCCACAGAACTTGTAGATGCTAGGAAAACTCTAATCTGGACGCTTGTAGGAATTGTTATTTTACTCGGAGCAGCCACATTAGCCACAATCCTTTCATCTACCTTGTCTGATTTGGGAGTGGGGGTACTTCCTTAGCAAAAATAACACCCAAACTAGACTCAACATATCAAACCTAATTATGAAAAAATTCTTAAAATATAAATACTCTGGTTTAATCATTCTGATGCTTTCGTCTTTCACAGGAGTATCAGGACAAGGACTACATAATCCAATAAGTTCACCGTCGATTAGCCTTTTGATAGCTTCTATCGTGCAGATTATTCTTTTTGTTCTAACTCCAATAGCTATCTTATACCTTATTTATGCTGGCTTCTTGTTTGTCGCGGCAAGAGGGAATCCTACAAAATTGGTAGATGCAAGAAAAAATCTAATCTGGACGCTTGTAGGAATTGTTATTTTACTTGGAGCAACAGTATTATCTACAATTATTAAAAATACCGTGGCTGGTTTAGGGGCAGGGTTATAGCCTCCTAAAAATACCCTGTGAAGAAAATAAAAAAGGGCAAAGGGGATAAACCCCTTTGCCCTTTTGTGCTTCTAAAGAACTACTTCATTTCCTCAATTGTGACCTCAATGTATCCTGCCTCGTAATTAGCGGAGTAAAACTCCATGTAGGTTTCCCTAGCATAGTATGCTGGTTCCGCAGATCTCGGGACATGGTCCAACTTGAAACGCTTCAAAAGTTCCGAGGGAGTCCACCCATCGTGATCTTCTGCCCACTTACTCAGTAAGCGAACATTTGATGAATAGGACATCATTGACCCTGCCGGTATTGTGACAGGTTGTCCTTCCCACCGATCATGGGAAATTGTGTAAATCCTCCTCTCGGTTCTCTTTGCCCTGTCTGCTTCTTCAGCAGCAACCTGACTTTGGTTTTCTCCTTTCTCTAAGAAGTATGGTTTAGCCACCAGAAAAAATCCAAGATACAAGATAACAGCGACTACAATTAATCCCCCAATCAGATCACCTGATACTGCTGGGAGTTTAATTTTTCCTCCCAAATTTTTTAGGTTTAACTTCATTGGCCCTCCGAGTCGTTTATAGATCAAAAGACCTAAAATGACAAGGAAAACGATAAATTCAAGTCTCATCAGCAGGTTCCTCCACAACTGGAGCGGGTTTTACAGGAAGGGAAGTCGTTTCTGGAACAGGTGCTGAAGACTTCACGGCATCAAAAACAGTTCCTGCAGTTGCCGCCAAATCACCAAAACCTCCTGCGCCAGCGATAATTGTCCTTTGCCCTGGGTTACTCGTAATTCCACGAGCTGTTTCTGCACCCAAAACTTCGGAACCACTTACCCCGAGTTCATTCATCATATGCCTCAATCCATCAGTTCGACCCACCAAAACAGCTTTTTCCGCAGCTCCTTTTCCTTGTCCGCGAAGTTCCTCGCTTTGTTTTTCTCCTTCAGCAAGGGTAACTTGGGATCTCTTTTTGGCCCCTGCTTCGGCCATCAATTGGACCTCTTTGTTAAGACTCTTGCTGAAATTAATCAGCTTGATCTCGGCTTTGATAATGTTAACCCCCCACCATCGAGGAGTCCCAAAACCAACCCTCTCTAAAACAGCTTTTTTCAATTTTTCGTTGTACTGGCCCATATTTTTCAATACAACAGCAGGAGTCACTTTTGTAAACTCCTCTAACAACATTGTTACAGCGGCGTCCTCCAACTGTCTTCTCAACTGCTCTCTGCTACCAATGGTAGTAAAAAATTTCCAGAAAGAATCTATTTGCAGAGTCACCACGGGAACTACTTCTTGCGTCATTCGTTTGTTAAAAGGGTCGTCTTCCTCAATCTCAAATTCTTGATTATTTTGATTACTAGCAGGACCAAAAGGAATCCTAATAGGGGGAACCCTTTTATCTCCCTCAGGAACAGATCCTTCTTCGCGGAAAATATTTTCCGGCTCGTCTGGTAATTCCATTGGTATTTCAAGTCGAGTCACCAGTTCTAGATGACAGAGGAGAGCGGGAACAAAAACTGGTCCTGGTTTAACAAGTCCAGTGTATATCCCTAACAAAAATCTTCCTCCTTTTTCTTGGGGGCCGACAACTTTCCAGCTCACTATCACGTAAAATGCAGTGGACAAGGCCAGGGCCCAACCCCAACTCCATTGTTGCCCAAAAATTTCTGAGAAAACCTCATTGTTGTGCAAAATAGCACTGGTCACCATTAGAAATAAAAATGTAATTATTACTCCTATCCAAAAAATTCTTCCGTTAAAACCTTCTTTATTTTCTTCCACGACAGTTTCCTCCGATTCTTCGTCCAAAGGCTCGAGCCAATCATCCACTTCTGGAGAAAGGTTCTTGCGAACCTTTGAATTCAGCCATTGAGATAATTGCAAAATCTCCTTCCAAAGAAAGATTCCTGCAATTACTATGGCAAAAGTAGAACTCCACCAATGTCCATAGAAAATGGCAAAAAGAAACAAGACTCCAGCAATAATGTAACGCTTCATAATATTCTCCTTTTATGTCAATAAAGCTTGGGAAAATTCCCGAAAACTTAAGCCATTCTAACAAAAATACTACTATATACGAGCCATAATGTCAACCCTAGAATCTAAAGTCTTTGTCCTTACAGGGAAGGGGACTTGGGTTAATTTATGAGAAATCTGTGCTAAAATTAAACTATTATGGCCGAGAAAAAAATGGGTATAGGCTTTGGAGTAATGATCCTCAATAGTGAGGGGAAAGTCCTTTTGGGTAAAAGGCATACGGACCCAGAAAAAGCCAGTAGTTTATTACATGGTGCAGGGAAGTGGACAATGCCTGGGGGAAAACTTAATTTCGGAGAATCTTTCGAAGAGGGAGCCGCTAGAGAAACATTGGAAGAGACTGGGATAAAAATTCAAAAACTAAAATTAATATCAATAAACAACGATGTTGTAGAAACTGCTCATTTTGTTACTGCAGGTTTTTTGTGTAATGAATTTGAAGGGGAGCCAAAAGTTATGGAACCAGAAGAAATAACAGAATGGAAGTGGTTTGATTTATCGTCTTTGCCAGAAAATTTATTTTTTCCTACGGCTAAAGTTTTAAAAAATTATGAAAAAGGGGAGATTTATATCCCCGAAGAATAAACGACGCTGAACTTATAATATGGAAGAAAAAATAAATTTAAAAAATATAATCAAGTTTGTTAATTTGCTAAATAAGTTTAGGCAGGTAGAAAGAGTCATTCACTCCAACGGAGAAGACAGAATGGAGAATGATGTGGAACACAGTTATCAACTAGCAATGTTGTCTTGGTATATTATTTCCACTAATAATTTGAATCTAAACCTCGATTTAATTTTAAAATATTCGCTTGTACATGATTTGGTGGAAGTTTATGCTGGGGACACTTACGTCTACACAGAAGATGCGGAACACAAAAATACTAAAGAGGAGAGGGAAAGTATCGCCCTTGATCAAATCTCTGAAGAATTTTCGGAATTTCCTATTTTTGAGCTTATAAAAGAATACGAGAAAAAAGAAAATAGAGAAGCCCGTTTTGTTTATGCTTTAGATAAAATCGAGCCAATTCTCAATATTTATACAAATAACGGAAGAACCTGGAAAGAGAAAAATATTTCCATTCAAATGATGATAGACGCTAAAAGAAAAAATATATCTAAATTTCCTGAGTTACTAGAATTTTTTGATGACATAATAAATTTACTAAAAAAAGAAGAGAAGGATTTGTGGTAAAAAAGAGTGAGATTAAGGGAGGGGAAAGGGACGGAAAGCCCTATTTGTTTAATTATATAAGTGTCGCACAATATACATTTTATGCACTTTATCCATTATTTTCTTAACCTCTATTAATGCCCATAAAACATAGGCATAATACAGTAGGAATAGGCCTCTAAACGGCCCTCAGACGCTCTTTTTTGTTGCAAAAGTACTTTTGGTAACAAGGTCCTCTATATATTCATTAAGCGTTGGTTGCTCTTTAATTTATTCTTTTTTGGTTCTTTTATCTTCAAGACAAGAATAGAACATTTTCTGTGGATAAAATCACCCCCAAAACGATTTACAAGGTACCTAGCTACCTCTTTCTCTGTCCTGCAAACTCTTTTATTTATTTTTTTGCTCGCTTTGAACGATGCTTTCCTTTTGTTAAACCGTGCTGACCAGAAAGTTTTAAGTCTTTACGAATCGCGACAACCCCTCCAAATTTTCTTTGAATTGACCTGAATGTAAATAAGCAAAAATTTTAAGAATCCCGCCTCTTATGATTAATTTTGAAAATTAATCTGTGGGGCTAACTCCTCAATAGTAGTGGCTTCCCCACCCTTGATTCTTTCTAAATTATCAACAAAGCTATTCCATAAAAGATTAACGAAAATATCATTCCATAAGTAAGAAGCTGGTCTCTCCAAATAGTTAGTCCAGACATATAAAACCCCGCCCCAAACATAACTAAGATTTCCTTGGGTTGTTGGGGACTCCACTATAGACCTTAGATTGAAACCGAAATAACTCAAAACAATAATTGCGATAACTATAATGATAATAAATTTTACTAAACCGCCTTTTTCATTTGGATAATTGAACATATATGAATAAGTATAGGGTAGCTAGTATCAAGTATCAAGTGGAAAAAAGAAAAATATTTTTCTACCAACTACTCACTACTCACTACTCACTAAATTAATATTTTGGTAAATACGACAAAGGATTCAAATATGCATTGTAAGGTGCTAATGGTATAAATTTGTCTTTACAATTTATACTATTTGTAAATTGCTTAACCTGCACTCCGGCTGAAGCGTAAACTGAAAAATGTAAATGAGGGCCGGTAGAATATCCGGTGTTTCCACTATAACCTACTATGTCCCCAGTATTTACAGTTTGCCCTTCAGAAACCTTTATTAGGGAAAGGTGCGCATACAAAGTAGAAAGACCATTATTGTGCCTTATCAAAACCCATTTACCGTAAGAGTAACACTTTGGGGGAACAGTATCGGTGTTACCGCTTCCTTCTACTACTCCCCCCAAAGCTGCTCTTACTTTTGTCCCAGAAGAAGCTCCAAAATCTATTCCGGTGTGCCCTTTACCGTTATAAACTTGTGGGTTTTTGGTTGAGAATTCAGTTTTACCAAAATATTGTGTAATCCACACACAACTATCCAGTGGACAACTGAGAACCCCATATCTAGAATCAGGAATACTGTTAGGATCAATTTCTATTTTAAGTTGTGATTCTAGATCTGATATCTCTTTTGCAAACTCTTCCATTAACCTCTCTTTCTCAGATAAAATTGTCTTATAATTTGACTCTTTATTTTTTGTGGCAGAAAGGAGTTGATCTTTTTCTTTTGCATTATATACAACTATCTTTTCTTGGTCAGATAATTCTGATTTTAAACTAACCAGTACTCTTTTGCCTTCCTCTGTTTCTTTTTTATTTTCTTCTAGTTTTGTCTTTATTTCTTTTAATTCCGCTGTTTTATTTCTAATACCTGATTGAAATCTTTGTATTTCTTCAATGTTATCCCAAAATTCAGATATATTATTAGTAGACAAAATTATTTCTACTAAAGAGCTAGCATCCAGTTCATTTATCATTCTCATTGTTTCCTCCAAGGCTTTTGTATTATTTTTTATTATGTCTTCCTTTCCAACAATCTCCATCCCCAACTTCTCAATATTTAAATTTGTTGAAGATATTTTATTATTTGTAAGGCTAATATCACTACTTAACTTTTTCTTATTTAAATTAAGCCGGTAAATCTCATTATTTAAAGTTTGCTTTTCGGCGCCAACCTCTTCAAGTTGTTTTTGATACATTTCTATTTCTTTCTCTAGCTCACTCATATTTGAATTTCTTTCTTCAATTTGATTTTTTAACTCATCAATTTTTGAAGCATTAGAAAAGCCTGGCTGTTGAATAACAAGTAAGATTAAAAATAAAGAAAATATAATTACCTTTGATATCTTTAACATAATATGTCGATTGCTTTTTTTATTCTTTCTAATGTTTCTTTTTTTCCCAAAATTCCAGCCAAAGTAAATGGATCTGGTGATTTTTGTTGGCCAGACAAAGCAAAACGCATCGGCCAAAGTACAGAGCCTCTTCCCTGTTTAGTTGCATAATCCCAAAGATTTTCTTTTATATTTTCCGATGAAAAATTTTCAATCTTTTCTAATATTTCAATAACTTTATCTAAATGTTGTTTTGCAATGTCGGCTCCATCTTCTTTCCAAATTAAATCTTCCTTTTTGAGGTCTGGCATTCCAAAAAAGTAATCCAACTCCCCTGCTTCTACGATGTTGGTTACATCGCTGAATTTATCTATTCTTTCTTTAATAACCGAAAGGATTTTAATCAATAAATTTTCATCTTTATTTTTTATTTTTTCTGGCAAAAAATCTACAATATTTTTCTTAAAATCTACATCACTCATTTTCTTAATATATTCTTTGTTAACCCAATTTAATTTTACGATATCAAAAATAGCTCCACCTTTTTGGATTTTATTCAAATCAAACTCTTTAAGAAATTCACTCATTGAGAAAATTTCCTGATCAGTCCCCGGATTCCACCCCAACAGCATCAAATAATTTACCATTGCTTCTGGTAAATACCCCTGATTTTTATATTCTATTAAGGAAACGGCCCCGTGCCTCTTAGAAAGCTTGGAACGATCAGGAGCAAGTATCAATGGTAAATGAGTGTAAATTGGTTGTGGAGCTCCCATAGCCTCTTGAATGAGTATCTGGCGAGGAGTATTTGAGATATGGTCATCACCACGAATTACATTGGTAACACCAGTCTCAAAATCATCAACCACAACAGTAAGGTGATAAAGTGGCTCTTCTAAACTTTTAGCAATTACAAAATCCCCCAACTCTGTTGTATCGAATTCAATATCACCACGAACAGTATCTCGGAAAGTAATCTTTTTGTTGGAATTTTTAAAACGAATTACTTCATCCCTATCCCCTTCTTTCTCCACTTTTTCTTTTGAAAAGTAAGCTAACTCATCAGCAATCAATTTTTCTAAATATTTTTTGTATATGTCACCCCTCTCGGATTGTCGAAACATTTTTGATTGATCAAAGTCGATGCCCAACCACCCTAAGCCAGCAAGGATATCTTCTTCAAATTCTACCTTGGAACGAGCCTTGTCCGTGTCTTCGAGACGAAACAACATTTCTCCTTTATTTTGTTTAGCAAAAATATAATTAAAAAGTGCTGTTCGAGCAGTTCCCACGTGCAAATTCCCAGTCGGTGACGGAGGAAGTCTGGTAATAATTTTTTTTAATATTTGGCTCATATTTTGAATACACTTATTTTAACATAAATGACAAAAAAACTTTATTGAACAAAAAAAACACAATGGCCGAACTATTGCGATTTTTTTCTTTAAATAAAAGGCTTAGAGAGATCTATCAATAGAACAGATATTACTAGTAGCTAATGGATGACTTGCTCCAGCAATACAATCTGCATAATTTTTTAACACCCATCGAAGCTGAAATGCATTACACTGCCCAGTGGCCGTCCACCCTGAACACCTATAATGGAAACCTTTCCAAACAGGGGTTGCCCCGAGAGTACTCGACGGATTAAGGATTTCAGATTTGGGTAAATGTGAGAAAAAAGGAGCAAGGGCACTATTTATTGCAGCATTTTGCACCCTAGTAACATTTAAACCGCACTGATTATCGGTATAAGCACCCCCCACATACCCTTCACCAAGGCAGTACATATTAACATCCCCTACTCCTGGATTGGGATATTCATCATTGGCATCTAGAGCAAATTCAATAGCCTTTGTATATTCCATGGCAATAGAATTTATAGTAGAATTGTTGGCTTTATCTTTGGCGCTTTTTAAGGAAACTAGAATCACAGTTGAAAGTAAACCAATAATGGATATAACCACCAACAGTTCAATTAAAGTGAAACCAAGATTTTTTTTAATTATTTTTTTAGACATATATTTTACGGGGTCATCTCTCCAATATTTATCAATTCTTGCAATACTTCAGGGCTCATTTCTTGATTATTAGTTGGGACCTTATTGACCCAAAGTATAATAATCGTCAACAAAACACAAAAAACAACAATTCCTAGCATTACTTTGTTAGCTTGTTTTTCATCTTTTACCCCCATTTTCATAAGGAGTTTAGTTATGGCAGAAACTTTTTCGCCTCTAACACGACCTCTCTCTTCTTCTTGAAATTCTACGTTCGACATATTTTTAATAATTTAATTTTAATGATCTGACAAAAGATTAGAACTATAATTACACCAAGAATCACTTGGGTCTGTATTGATAGAGTGGCTGGTAGTAGGACAAGCAATGATATTAGGATTTTCAAGATGAACAGTTAGGTCATAATCGGAACCAAGCGTCGGACTTCCAGCTACAGTATAAGTCGAATAGGTAAAGGTAAAACCACCATTCCAAGTAGCCCCTCCTGTATTTAGAGGGTCTGTGGGAAGAGCGGGAAGATAACCTCCTCCAACTAACGTCGTTCTTAAATTAGACGTAGTATCCCACGTTGCTTGTCCGCTGTTAATTTCTTTACCATAACCTGTTGCTGCGGGAACTGCATCTGGATAAGTCCCGTTATCGTTATAATACATTTCTAAAGCAAGCTGTAATTGTTTTATTCCGGCCATTCTGTTGGCATCTCTCGCCTTAGCTCTCGCACTATTCAAAGAAGCCATCACAACACTTGAAAGTAAACCAATAATGGATATAACCACCAACAGTTCAATTAAAGTGAAACCAAGATTTTTTTTAATTATTTTTTTAGACATATATTTTTTTATTGAGAAATTACTCCTCTTCTGATTAACCCTTGTGATTCTTCTGGGCTCATCTCTTGAGTGGCAGGAGTCTTGTTCGACCAGATTATTATGATAGTTGCAAGCACACAAAAAACAACAATTCCTAGCATTACTTTGTTAGCTTGTTTTTCATCTTTTACCCCCATTTTCATAAGGAGTTTAGTTATGGCAGAAACTTTT
>Ga0156653_113_pt1 | contig 26183 bp, 29 predicted proteins | sample RifOxyC2_FD_111983 | JGI IMG/M metagenome (GOLD analysis project Ga0156653, IMG submission 111983) | Candidatus Campbellbacteria bacterium RIFOXYC2_FULL_35_25
AGAAAAGGGGTCAGGAGCCTTTTTTAGGCCTTCCTCTTGTTTTTACAGTTGATTCAAGTTTAAATTTTTTAATAACTTTATTCCTCCAACCATCTTCCCCATACGGACTACCTCTTAATATAGAATTTTGGATGGCTTTTTCTTCATTTTCGTTTTGGGGTTCATTTAAGTATTTTAAATAATTTTTTGGTTCTTCAATAATCCATTCTGAAAGTAATTTCTTCTGTTTTTCTGTTCCATTTTCTCTTCTCCATACACTTCCCCATTTCCAGTTTTCGGCTTTTTTAACTAAATTAGCTTTCTTGGAATTTCTTTCTACATAACGAACTAGGGTTAAAAAATGTGAATCATTTTGGCATATAAATGATTTATACCTACCTTGATATATATGACCCTGCCCTGCCGTTTTCTTTTCAGCATGCCATCTTTGAGTATGAGTCATCGAAACCCATCTCATAAAAATTTGCAAATCTCCGTCGTTTTTTAGATACAAAACTAAATGCCAATGATTTGGCATTATTGAATAAGCGAGTATTCTCATATCAAACTTTTCTTTTGCTTCTTCTAAAACAGATTCAAATAATTGATAATCTTTATTGCTATCAAAAATTTGCATTCGTGCATTAGCACGATTTAGCACGTGATATATTTGGTTTGCAACATCTACCCTGTTTACTCTTGGCATACTTAAATTATATCATAAAAAGGCTCCTGACCCCTTTTTCGCTTAGTTAAGTTAGGTGTTAAACCCGCATCTCTAATTGAACCCACTTGCGGTAGGGGTAATTTCTTCTTTTCTGCTTTAAAGAAATTCCCAAAGATAAAGACTGCGATTTGTAACGAAATCAATCCAGAATATATCAAAGAGATCAAAAGTAATCCTGTATTCAAGGAATACAAAAGTATTATCGAAGTAAAGAACAATGACTTTTTCCAATTAAATTGGATTGATATTACCAACAAGATTGATGAACCAATTACTTTTATTGGTAATCCGCCTTGGGTAACCAATTCTAAATTAGGAAGTATTCAAGGAACGAACCTGCCTCAGAAAACCAACTTTCAAGGATTGAGAGGTTTTGATGCTATGACAGGTAGCAGTAATTTTGATATTTCAGAATGGATGTTGATCGCAATGGTCAATATCCTTAAAGAAAAAAATGGTCATTTGGCTATGCTAGTTAAAACCTCAGTTGCTAGAAAGATATTAGCTTTTATCTGGAAGAGTGGATTTAATCTTAAGCGTTCGAGTATCTATCATATTAACTCTGCACTGCATTTTGATGTTTCAGTGGATGCCTGTTTATTCTTTTGTGAATTTACAAAGGATAAGGTAACTAATTTTGATACCGAAGTCTTTTCATCTTTGGATGCTAAAAAGCCAACTAAAATAATTGGGTATCGTAATGATCAGATTATTGCAGACATAGAAGCATATAACCGAATTATTAGTATTACTGGGAGAAACAAAGCTTATGTTTGGAGATCAGGCGTTAAACACGACTGTAGCAAGGTTATGGAACTTAAAAAAGCTAATGGTAAATATATAAACGGCTTAGATGAAGTTGTAGATATTGAAGATGAATATGTTTATCCGATGCTCAAAAGTTCAGATCTTGCTAATAACCGAAAGCCAACACGCTGGATGATAGTTACTCAAAAGAAAGTCGGGGAAGATACTTCTGGTATTAAAACTAAGGCTCCGAAGACTTGGAAGTACTTGAAGAACCATTCTGAATATCTAGATAAGCGTGGAAGTTCCATATACAAGAAAAATATTCCGTTCGCAGTATTCGGAATTGGAGATTACACTTTTACTGATTGGAAAGTAGCAGTTTCAGGTTTCTATAAAAACATTCAATTTCGATTGATTGGAAAGAATGACGGCAAACCGACAGTGTTTGATGATACCTGTTATTTCATTCCTTGCTCTTCAAAAAAGGAAGCTGAAAATATTGTTAATGTACTTAATTCAAAAGTCGGAAGAGATTTAATGGAAGCTTTTGTTTTTGAGGATGCAAAAAGACCTGTTACCAGCCAACTCTTAAATAAGATTGATATTCCTAAAGCCCTAGTACTATGAAAGCACTAAATATTTCCAGAGTATCAACAGAAGAACAAAAAGAAGCTGGAAACTCTTTACCTGCTCAAATTGAGCGTATAAAAAGGTACTGCGATCGAAAGGATTTTGTTGTTGAAGAAAGGGACATCTTTAGTTTTGATGAAAGTGCCTATAAAGAAAAACGAGACGACTTTGACGGAAAAGTTATTGCACGAATCGATGAAATAATTAAAAAAGAAAAGCTTGCTGTTTGCTTTGACAAAGTGGATCGACTAGCAAGAAATGTATTTGATAAACGAGTAGCTTATTTATACCAACTTGCTCTTGAGGGAAAGATTGAACTTCACTTTGTCTCAGATAACCAAATAATTAGCGACAAGCTTTCGGCTACCGAAAAAAGTGGTTTTAGTATGAGCTTGGTAATGGCTAGTTACTACTCAAACGCAATTAGCGATAACGTAAAAAGAGCATTTGAGCAGAAACGAAGAAATGGCGAATGGACAGGTGCGGTTCGTCTTGGTTATTTAAATGTACAACTAGATGTAGAGAAAAGATTACGCAAAGATATTATCCTTGATCCTGAACGAGGATATTTGGTACAGAAAATGTTTGAGCTGTATGCAACAGATCAATACTCACTTGAGACAATAAGGAATAAGATAACAGAGCTTGGCTTAAGAACTCTCAAAGGAAATGTACTGTCAAAAAGTGGAGTTGAGAATATCTTAAAGGATAGTTTTTATTGCGGAATAGCTATATCAAAAAAATATGGTTCATTTGCACATAAATATCCTAGACTAATCACTAAAGAACTATTTGATAAGTGCCATCAAGTCCGAACTAAACGCAATGTAAATCCATACAAGGCAATTTCAAAGGACTTTATATTTAAGGGTTTACTAAAGTGTCAAAACTGTGGCTGTTCAATGAGTGCTGAGACAAAGGTAAAGCCAAGCGGACTTACTTTTACCTATTATTCCTGCACTAATGCTAAGGGTATTTGTAAGCGAGTATATGTACCAGAAAAAGACCTCCTGAAGCCCGTGTACGAGGTTTTAGAGCGTTTTGAGAGTATCTCAGAAGATACTCAGAACCAGCTTGTAGATAAGCTCAGAGAGACTACAGAAATGGAAGTTGTATTTCATAAGGCACAAATAAACAGGATCAGAACAGAATATGACAAATTAAAACAAGCACAGAATAATCTGCTAAACATTTTCATAAATCCCGACAACAAGAGTATTACTAAGGATACCTATGACAAGAAACATCAAGAGCTTCAAGACAAGATACAAGAGCTTGAAATTGAAATGTCTGAACATTCAAAAGCAGATTACGAATACCAAAATACTGTTGCCACAGTGATTTCTGTAGCACGCAGAGCAAAAACAATTTTTGATAATAGTTCTGATCCTGCTAGAAAAAGACAGTTTCTTAACTACATACTTCAGAACCCGACCGTAAACGAGAAAAAGCTATATTTTACTATAGCTTCTCCCTTTAATTTGGTACTAGAACTAGCTAGTACCCCTAACTGGCTCCGGCGGCAGGACTCGAACCTGCGACCCAGTGATTACACTTATCCAAAAATTTCTTTAAGGGGTGGACTATATCATCATCCTCCTTTACAAGGTAGGATGCGAGGCGCTTCCCATCTATCTTAAAATAGACGGTACTCCATAAAGGATAGTCTCTGAACCTTTCCGCCAACTGACGGACTTGGCTGCTGATTGCCCGTTCTTTAAAAAGAGTGTGGGTTTCCAGACAATTCACCTCGTTTTCGACCTAAATTTCTTTAGGAAGCTGCGATATACCATCATGAACTTCATCATGGCAATTGGAACATAGCAAAACACATTTATCTAATTCACGACTTACTTTTTCCCAAGATCGAGTTAAACCTCTACTTGATAAACCAAACTCCTTTTGATTTGGATCTATGTGGTGCATATTTAATGCTCTTATACATTTATTGTAACCACAGAGAATACACTTTCCTCCTTTGTATTCAATAGCCATTTCTTTTAACTTTTTTCTACGTTTTGCTACTGCCTTAATCATATATTCAGCTCTATCTGAGTATGTTCTTTTTTCTTTCATACCCACAGTATAACACAATGTGTATACCAGATTACTGTGTATAAATTAAGATTTCGTGTTCACAGTCACTTGCTCTACCAACTGAGCTACACCGGAATGTTGGTACTTTATTCTATTTTGAAAGTACTTTTAAAAACAGATATAATCTTACCAAAAATTTTGAAAAAGTGAAAGGTTTTTGACTGTTTAACTGATTTCCAAGTTTCTATGCCTTTCTGTTTTTATATTTTCCTGTCTATTGGTTCTTTTATTTCTATGTTTATGTATTTCTCTGTTCTACTGTCTTTCTATTTCTTTGTATTTTTTTTGATATAATAAAAGCTATGAATTTAAATAACATTGAACAAATAACAAAACTTGATAAGAATGAACTAGCAAAATCTATTAGTTTAATCCCTGCTCAAATAAAGCAGATCCTAGAAGACACGCGGGAAATAAAAATTCCAGCTGAATATAAAAATATAGACCAAATAGTTATCAGTGGAATGGGAGGTTCAAACTTGGGGCCAAAAATAATTAAATCGGTTTACTCAAATGAGATTAAAGTTCCCTTCTCGATTAATGCGGACTACCAAATCCCGGCTTCTGTAAATAAAAATACTTTATTTATTTTATCTTCATATTCAGGAAACACCGAGGAAGTTCTTCATACTTATAAAGAAGCAAAAAAAAGAAAAGCTAAAATAATGATTGTTACTGCCGGCGGAAAATTGGCAGAAATAATAAAAAAAGATAACTTGCCTGGTTATGTTTTTGAAGATATAAATAATCCGTCAGGGCAACCAAGAATCGGAATAGGTTATTCTATCGCTTGCCTTTTGGTTTTACTTTCTAAGGCTGGGGTATTAAAAATAAACAAAGAAGGGCTCAAAAAAACAACTGATGAGTTAGAAAAGGAAAGTAAAAAACTGAAGGTTGGTGTAAATATACAAAACAATCCTGCTAAAAAAATTGCCGAACAGACTCATGGCAAACAAGTAGTGTTGGTTGGGGCTGAATTTTTAGAGGGAAACATAGAAGCGATGAGAAACCAATTTTGCGAAAATGGGAAAAATTTTGCTAGCTATCTTATTCTTCCAAACCTAAACCATTTCGCTATGGAAGGGTTGGCAGACCCCTCTGACAATAAAGAAGATATAATCTTCTTATTTATTGATTCAGATCTTTATTATGACAGAATCCAGAAAAGAGGAGACTTAACAAAAAGAGTTGTCAAAAAAAATAAAATTGAAGTCTTAAGCTACAAATTAAAAAATAAAACTAAACTAGAACAAGCTCTCGAATTGCTACAACTAGGAACATGGGTGACTTATTATTCAGGACTACTTAATGAAAGAAACCCAGGAACAATTTATTTTGTTGATTGGTTCAAAAAACAATTAAAATAAATGAAAAAAATATTAAATATAATTTTAATTTTACTAATTATTTATATAGTTACTTGGGTTGTGCTGTTTTTAAAATGTAAACTTGGGTCAGCATATCAATGCATAGGTACTCTCATTCCTCTTCCTTTTTGTGTATGTCTATAAAAATTGATTAAGAGACACTCCTAGCAAACTTAAAACTACAAACTACTCACTACCAACTACAAACTATTCCCATAATATCTCTCCAAAAACTCAGCCTTAAATTCTTCAAAATTTTCGTTCAATATTGATTGACGAATTTTTTTAACCAAATTAATTATAAAATAAAGATTATGAATTGATGCCAAGGTCCCTGCTTGCATTTCCTTGGCTCTAAACAAATGCGCAATATAAGCCTTGGTATAATTTTGACAAGCATAACAACCACAACCTTCCTCAATGGGAGAAAAATCATCTTTAAACTTTGCGTTCAAGATATTTATCTTTCCACCTGATGTGTGTAAGGTCCCATTTCTTCCCATGCGCGTGGGTGCCACACAATCAAATAAATCGATACCATTTTCTATACCACCAAACAAATCAGCAGGCTCACCTATTCCCAACAAATGTCGAGGCTTGTCTTCCGGTAAAATTTCATTCACCCAGCCAACAGCAGTATACATATCTTCTTTACTAAAAGAACCGCCAATACCAAAACCATCAAAATCCATTTCAGAAATAACCTTGGCACTTTCTTTTCTCAAATCCTCAAATCTTCCTCCTTGCACAATCCCAAGGAGTGAAATTTTTCTATCTGTATTTAATTTTTTGTGCTCATCTAAACTTCTCTTGGCCCAGCGATGAGTTCTCCCCATAGCTTCTTTTTGATATTCGTAACTAGCTTGGGGTGAAGTACATTCGTCGAAAGCAAAAATCATATCGGCTCCGATGTTATGTTGAATTTGAATTGATTTTTCTGGGGTAAAACGATGCTCACTTCCATCGATATGAGAACGAAAAACAACTCCATCTTCATCAATTTTTGCCAAAGCACAGCTTGAATCTGTTCCACCATTTTCTGACCCGCAATGAGAAACAACGCTTTCTCCAGAAGCTATTTTACTTACATTATCACCAAATGCAGCTCCCAAAGAAAAAGCTTGGAATCCTCCCGAATCGGTCATTGTTGGGCCACTCCAATTCATAAATTTATGCAAACCCCCTGCTTTTTTCAAAATTTCATCTCCCGGTTGTAAATACAAATGATAAGTATTTGCCAAGACAACCTGAGCTCCTAAATCCTTTACCTGCTCGGGTGTTAAAGCTTTGACTGTCGCCTTTGTTCCTACGGTCACAAAAGCCGGGGTTTCAATAATTCCGTGTGGAGTTTCTAGTGTTCCCACCCGTCCCAGTTTTCCATCCATTTTCTTTTGTATGTTAAATTTCAACATAAAAATAAGTATAAGGTAGTAAGTATTAAGTAGCAAGAAAAAGAAAAGGAGGTGCTGTAAAAACAAGCACCCCCCTACTTAAAAGAAAGACTCAGCGGATCAACTTCATCCAAGTTGTCCAAAACGATCATTCCATCTGACTGAATAAGACGAACCTGCAGAATAGACCCATCTGCTAATTCAATTCTTCGGCCTTTTTTTATTGATTTTGCTACGATGACCCCCAGCCGTTCTGATCTTATTTTTTTATCAACCTCTGTCTTGGCGATTTCATCAATCCTTCCATAGTGAAGGCCGACAGCATAATCCAGTCTTTGCGTTCTTAATTTGTTCATAGTGTTGCTCTGTCTTCTACTATTCGCCATGAGAAACCTCCAAAACAATGGTTAAGAAAAACTTTTCAAATCTAGGCACCATATTAACATAAGTGCTAGGTTTAAAAAAGCGACCCCAAAAACGGGTCGCTTTTTAAAAGCTTCGATAGGCTGTTGTTTTTCAGCACCTATCTTTATCAGAATAAATGCCATCTTCGGGAGAAACAATCTCTCCATTGACTTCCGTCGCAAACCCATTAAGAAGCATTTGAATATCCCAATGATCTAAACTTTGTAGATTTATCTCTCTAGGACCTCTGGCCCTGATGAAATAATCTATCCCGCTCAAAGATTGTTTTAACAACTCAACAATGATTGGAGAAGGAATACGATTATTGCATGAAATATCTTGGAAAAACTCTTCAACAGTTGTTCCTGACGGTATGTCAAAAGATAAGTACATCATAGCAAGACTCCTCTTTTTCCAAAGATTATTAAATTCTACAAACCTAAAGTAAGTCTATTTATTTAAAGTTGTTTGTCAATCAATTTCATTGTTTTTCTAAGTTTTCTAATCTATACTTCTCTCATATGGAAGAAATTGAATACCCAATTCGCATAAACCGTTACCTTTTTTTAAAAGGTCATTGTAGCCGAAGAGAAGCTGATAGACTAATAGAAAAGAAGCAAATAAGAATAAACGGCAAAATGGCTCTAATAGGCCAAAAGGTAGAAAAAGGTGATAAGGTAGAGATAAGCAAAGAGGTAGAGAAAATAGCCCAAAATAGGGTCTATTTAGCGTTTAACAAGCCCAGAGGCATTGTTACTCATGACCCTGTAGAGGGGCAAACTAGTATCTCAGATATCTTGTGCAAAGAATGTACAAAATTAAGTGCAGTTCGAGGAGGTGAGGAAAATTTTTCTGAACCTTATAAACATAAGGTGAAGGAAAATTTTCAGAAACCGACGAAGAAATGTGCTAATTTTGTGCATTCTGTTTTCCCTATGGGAAGACTGGATAAGGAATCCGAAGGTCTCATAATTCTTACAAACGACGGGAGGATTACCAATGCTTTGTTAAGTCCTGACCACGAACACGAAAAAGAATATATTGTTGAAGTTAATCACCGAATTGATTTAAACTTTATTAGAGCAATGGAAAATGGAGTAAATATTGGAGGTTACAGAACCAAACCGTCACAAATAAAAAAGACTGAACCAAAAAAATTTAACATCATTCTTACCGAAGGAAAAAAACACCAGATACGAAGAATGTGTTCAGCCCTAAACCAAGAGGTCGAAGGTTTGAAGAGAATTCGAATTATGAATATAAAATTAGGAAAAATAAAGTCGGGTCAATACAAAGATATAGTTGGGACTGAATTAGAAGAATTTTTAAGTGCACTGAAGATTAGATAGGAGAATCAAGAATTATGAATCACGAAAAAAGTTTTGCCAAAGGCAAAACTTTTTTCGTCAATTATCCCCTCTATTCGATACTCCATCCCCTATATTTTTTAAATACCAAAGTCTTTTATTGAGTATAAATCATCATCGTTGCTGGTATCTTCTGTTTCTGTTTCTTCCTCAGAATTTATTCTGATGGGCTCTATTTCCACTTCCATCTCAGAATCAACGATTCTATTATTTTCTATATTTTGTTCAAAATTATTATTTAAGGTATCAGAATTTGGATCGTTATTTTCTCCACCCACAAATCCTGTTGGAATTATTTTTACAACATCATTATCAAATTCTGGGTTGGATTCAAGTTCAGGTTCAGGTTCAGGTTCAGGTTCAGGTTCAGGTTCAGGTTCAGGTTCAGGTTCAGGTTCAGGTTCATTGAACGTTTCTACCTGGTCTTCTATCTCTGAGAAGCTATCATCCAAAGGCTTAATCTCAGAATTATCTTTTTGGGGAACATCTGTGATGATATTATTATTGTTTATATAATTATCCAACATATCACCAGAACTCTTCTTCTGGTTAGAGTGCAATAACTCAATAATCTTTTTCAAATCATCATTAGAAAAGAAATCGATTAAAAGCTTTCCTCCTACTTCTTTTCTTTCAATATGAACTCTTGTGCCCAAAGATTCGGCCAATTGCCCTTCTAGGTCCATTAATTCTGGGTCATGAGCATATTCCCTTTTTCTAACCTTGTCATAAGCAATTTTTCTAGCGATGGCTTCTGCATCTCTAACGGTAAGTTTTTTGTAAACTATTTCCTTAAACAAAGTATTTTGTTCTTCGGGCCTATCTCGCAACATTAAGATTGGGCGAGCATGACCTTCAGAAATTTGCCCAACGGAAATAGCCCTGATAATCTCTTCTGGCAAAGTTAACAACCTCAAGCTGTTGGTAACATACTCACGGCTCTTTCCTACCTTTTTAGCAATTTCGTTATGCTTAAAATTAAATTCATCTACCAATCTTTGAAAAGCCGTAGCTCTGTCAATTGGGTTTAAGTCTTCTCTTTGAAGATTCTCGATAATAGCTAGTTCCAACTTAACTCCATTACTTTCTTCTGTAGTTCTAATAATAACTGGGACTTGGCTTAGCCCTGCTATTTTTGAGGCTCTGAGACGCCTTTCTCCTGCAATAAGTTCATATTCTGATAATAATCCCCCGTCTTCTTTTTGTATCTCATGCCGTGTAACAACAAGTGGTTGCAAAACACCGTACTGGCGGATTGATTCAGCTAGATAGTTTAATTTTTCACTACTGAACTCTTTTCTTGGTTGATAAGGGTTTGGTTTTATTTTATCTACTTCTATCCAGAAGATTGAGTCGTTTTGAAATTTAGACATGAAATTTAGTAGTAAGTATTAAGTACTAAGTAATAAGTTTAAAAAATTGAATTTAAAAATTAATTCTTACTAATTTTAACATAAAAAGATGTAAGCTCAAAAATTTGAGGTGGAGAAAAAAATTATTTAAATTTAGGGGAAGATTTTAGTTTTTTAATAAACAAACTTATCAACCATCCCAAAGTATAAAAAATTAAACTATTTAAAACCACTAAAACTAGATAAATGATAATCGAGTCGCCAATGACCCCCTCTAGGAGAAATACCCATGGCATAATAGGAAAAACTAAAATTAACCCACAAAACATTCCGCTACAAGTGTTACTTAATACCCAAAAAATTATTGTCGCTATTAAATACAATGATACAAAAAATATACCAATTTTTGATTTTTTCATATGTGCCGGAGGGGAGACTTGAACTCCCATCCCTTGCGAGACACGATTTTGAGTCGTGCGCGTATACCAATTCCGCCACTCCGGCAATCTATTCTATTTTTAAGTTTACTGCTTAAACGATGACGGCGCGTATTCCTCCTATTTCCTATCTCGCTTCGCTCGATAACGGAAATTTCTTCGCTATGCTCAGAATCAGATTAAAAACAAAGCAGTTTGTTTTTAATCCAATTCCACCACTCCGGCAATGTTAAAACTTATACCATAATAGCCAAATTACTCACAAAAATCAATTGGCAAGAAAGTGATTCCCTCCCAGGCTAGATAAAAATAAAACACCCAATATTTAAATGGGTGCTTTATTTTTGTTGGAGCCAGCAGAGGGAAACCTTCTCCTTCGTCATTCGCTGATTCCGCTTCGCTACATATCGCTCATTCCTCATCCGAAGCCGCGGCACTAAAAAATACAAAGCAGTTTGTATTTTTTAGTGTCCGTTCGATTCCCTCCCAGGCTAGATAAAAATAAAACACCCAATATTTAAATGGGTGCTTTATTTTTGTTGGAGCCAGCAGAGGGAATCGAACCCACGACCTATAGTTTACAAAACTATTGCTCTACCAACTGAGCTATGCTGGCGTATCTATGATATAAGCTTACTTATTATATTGTAAAAATTTACATGTGCAATAGTTTTTAAAACTATTACTCTCCCTCCTATCGCCTGTTCGCCCTCCGGGACTCACTTCGGCGATTTTCTACCTTTGGCAGAAACCGGATAAAAAGCTTAAACGCTTTTTATCCGACTGAGCTATGCTGGCATATTTATAGTATAAGCTTACTTATTATATTGTAAAAATTTATATATGCAATAGTTTTTAAAACTATTGCTCTTCCGCCTCTCTCGCCCTTCTAGGGGCTCGTTCGGATTCGAAACAAAGTAATTTGTTTCGAATCCGACTGAGCTATGCTAGCGTATTTAAAATTAAAATGATTATATATTATTTTAAGAAAAAAACAAACTAATTCTGATTCTTTTTCTTTTCGTCTGAGATAGTCTTCAGGAAAAGAGAGACGGAACCTTTGTTTCTGTCTATATCTTTAACATTATGAAGCTTTAATACCTTAACCAATTTAGCAACGGCAATATTTTTAAATCTCAGAGATAAACGAACTGAAGACACAAATAACAAAAACAAAATATGAGGAACGTCAGCCACTTTCTTTAAAGTACTCTCCAAAAGTCCTTCAGCAGAGATAATCTGTTTTTTTATAAAAGAATCGCTTTTATGCAAAGCTGATTCGGATAATAATATTTTCCCCGTATTCATTTCCCAAACCTTCCAAGAGAAAAATATGGCCAGTCCTGTAAGGGAGAATAGGAATGATATCGATAACATCATATAGCCCTATTATACAATAATTAGCAAAAATAGTTAAGCCTAATCTAGCGCGAAATTCCCTCCCCAGAATATAGGTATAAAAAAGGGCAGATGGAGCGTAAACGCAACCACCTGCCCTGTCGATCATCAGATTAGAAGGACCATTTCAGCCCTAATCGGACGCTACTTGAACCACCTCCTTCAAAATTTGTATCTTGTGCCACACGCGAGAAAACCGTGACGGTATCGCTGATTTTGTAGTAAACCACAGGACCAACGAGTGCCCAGTTGTCATTGGAATCCCACCAATGGTCATAGATCACATCAAAAGCAACGGACACCTTTTCGGTCAGAGGGTAGCTCGCTTCAACGAAACCGTCGAAGAAGTCATTCCCTTCACCAGCGATAGAAACATACAGACGCGGGTCAAAAAAGATACTGACTTTCCCAAGGGACGTGGCATACCAAATCCCGGCATGGACATAGTCAGATCCATTGCTGTCGAGGGAAAGCCCTCCAATCAAGCTGAGACCTCCACCGATCGACTTGGTCAGGTAAGGTTTTACCTTTGTATACTCCTTTACTGGACAAAGAGTGGTATCCACTCCCATTCCGAACTTCTCCGAAGAGAGGTAAGTATTGATGTCATGGGACTCAAAACTGTCCCCGCCTTCAGGATGAATGGAATTCATCTTATACGTAATACTACCCCCAGCCAAACAAAGCTGAGCGGAAAAACAAAGGCCAACGACAAGCAAAACAGCAGTTTTTTTGAACATGTTCCTTCTCCTTTTTTGTCGGAGAAGACTCCGACAATTTATTTGCTGAGTGAGTAAACACAAATGCAAACAAACTACCACTAAGAGGAACATGGTCAATTCTCAAGAAAACTTCCTGCGAGAGGAAGACTCTCAAGAAAAATTCAACTGCCTGACAAAAGCGGGCAGCCATTTCCCCAGAAAAATTATCCCAGCAAGCAATCTCTTTGGGAATTTCTAGGTTAATGTGTTGTTTTGCCGATCCCTCGTCCTCAGATGAAAATCCAACCGAAAACGAAGAAGAAATCTCTGGACCAGCTCTGGTTACGCGAGTTTCATCAGACCCTGCTTGTGCCAAGGGCACAAAACAATGAAGGACAATCGTGAAAACCAAAGCGGTAGCAAATGAACGCTGAAAGAAACAAATATTTGCTGACCGGAAACTACCAATCCATTGCCAGAAGTTTTTGCTCCCAGCAACTTTAATGATGGTTTCCTTTTCCTGGAAAGTTAAACGCCTAAACGTTTTTCCTATCCGCCGAAGTTCTGCCTCCACCAAGATTTCTTTTACCACATTGTGTGGATACTTGTTCAGAAAAAATGGCCAAAGAAGAATTGCGAGGAAAAATTTTGCTTTGTCAGCAAGAATTGTTTCCAAGATCCCCTTTCTGTTCGCCATTCTAACCACAAACAACAAGGCTACCAGAAAAATCCCCCTGAAATAGCACCTAGATGCCCAGCCAACGATAATAGAGACTTTTTCTTCCCCGCTCATATCGTCAACCTGAGTCCGAAACTCTTCACCAGAAGCCCCTCCAGACTTCATCCATTCAGAAAACTTTTGAGATTCTTTGGATATTTGATCATAACTGTAAGGACGACCTTTTCCAACATTCCTTCTCATTAAGTCTTGTAGCTCTGTGAAATTAATCCGAAAAAATGGGGGCTCATATTGATACCCCCGTCCGATTTCATACTTCTTTTCTTCAATTGTTTTGAAGTCCTCGAAATACTCTTTCGGCCCGTAAGCCTCGCCCTTAGACTTGGCTTTAGCGATTATCTCTCTTGCAAGAGAATGTAGCACTGGGTCCATTTTTTGCTCAATTTCAACATTTCGTGCTGGCCGGTTCTTTTCTGCTTCGTAACCTTTCTTGATGACAAAACTGAATTGAGCTGCCCAAACAACAATCAAAATCCATATCCCTGACTTAAGAAGCCAGGAATAGTCGCAGAAAAAACTTTCAAGCTTTTTCATCTCTTCCTCCTCCTTAGTTAGGATTAAATCTTTTTGTCAAAAAACATGACTACCTCTTGAAATATTAGCATGTTTTAACGAAAAAGTCAAGGGTATTCCCCTTGGCTTTCTTGGTCTTTTATATAAATTTGCTCCAGACAATGATTAGATTGAGAAACGTACAAATCTTGCAACTTCTGTTTTTTCTCCGAATTTCTGGATAGCTCCTTCAACCAAATCTTTAATAGTCTTTTCTGAGTCCTTGATAAAAGATTGTTCGAGAAGAATTTTTTCTTTAAAATAAGCTTCTAACTTACCAGCCAAAATCTTTTCTTTCATTTCTTCTGGTTTACCTTCTACCTCTTTTTGGAAAACTTCCATAGCTTTTATTTTGTCTTCTTCCTTAATCTCTTCTTTACTTAAGAAAGTAGGGCTAGTAGCAGCTACTTGCATAGCAATATCATAAGCTAGTTTTTGAAATTCTTCATTTTTTGCAACGAAATCAGTTTCGCACAATAATTCAATCATAGCTCCCACTTTTCCACCATTGTGAATATATGTCGCAACAGTTCCAGAATTTAGTTCTCTGTGAGCTTTCTTGGCAGCGATGTCTCCTCCTTTTTTACTTAAAACAACAATTGCTTTCTCAATATCACCCCCAGCCTCTTCAAGAGCACTTTTACATTGCCCAATAGATATACCTGTTCTGTTTCTTAATTCTTTTATTTGTTCTGTTGTTATCATATTTTTAAGTTTGCAGCTATCAGCAATAAGCTGTTAGCTTTTTAATTAATGATTTTTAAAATTTATTTTTCTACTTGTTTAGTTTTGATAGCTTCAGTAGTTTCTTTTTTAGGCATCATTTTTTTTCCTTCCTCATAAGCAGCAACGATTTCATCTACAAAAAACTGTATGCTTATTCTAGATGAATCATTAGCAAGTACAGGATAATTAATATCATTAATATCACAATCGGAACTCGCCAAAGCAATGATAGGAATTTTTTTCACTAGAGCCTCTTTTATAGCAATCATTTCCTTTTTAGGATCAATAACAAACAAAGCGGCTGGCAATTTTTCAAGAGGAGTCAAACCAGAAAACTTTCTTCCTAGCTTTTCTATTTCTCTATCAAGTAACAATCTTTCTTTTTTTGTATATTTACCTAAAAGCCCTTTTTCTTTATCATCTTCTAATTTTTGGAATCTATCTATTCTTTTTTTAACTTCGGTAAAGTTAGTTACTGTTCCACCAATCCATCGTCCAGCTACATAGGGAGCATTTATAGAAGAAGCTCCTGCACTTAGTATTTTTTGTGCCTCAGTTTTGCTAGCCACAAAAAGAACCTGTTTATTTTCAGAGGCTAATAACTTTACAAAATTCTTTGCTTTCTCTAATAAAACACTAGTCTTTTCTAAATCAAAAATTTCAACCCCGTTTTTTACGCCAAAAATAAAGGATTTAACGGAAGGATGCCTTCTTGTTTTAGAATAACCAAAATGAGCACCTGCTTTAAACATTTGCTCAATTGTCTTTTCTGAACCTTTTATATCAATTGTCTTTTCCATATACCCAAGAATACTACCAAATTATCTAATTTTATGCAACATAAAGGCGGGTCTTTCGGCCCGCCCTTTGATACTTCTTTATCTTTATATCTGATTTTTTAACTCCTTAATACGATCGGGTACTTGTTCGTAAGACATTTCTTCTGGAACTTTATGGGTTTCAACAACCTCAATCGCATGAGGAGAAGATTCCTTTGGATCTTCTCGAAACCAAACAAAAAAACCAGTACTGTCCCTTTGAATAATTGCGTACATTTGCATCTCATCCCTCCATTTCTTCTACCTTTGGGTAAAGTTACACGATGGTTCATTCCTAATTTCAAGATACATTATCTCTCACACAGAGTCAAGCCACTCTATAAAAATTAAACCTCTTTAAACTCATCAACGATTACTTGTAAACCCCCGCCCAAAACACTGTATATATTTGACCAAGATTTTTTTATTCGATGATCGGTGATTCTGTCCTGAGGAAAGTTATATGTTCTAATTTTTTCAGACCGATCTCCTGTCCCAATCAAGTTACTTCTTTCCGCTGACTTTTCGGCAAGATCTTCTTCTTCTTTTCTCTGTTCGAGTTTGGCAATTAAAATACCCATTGCTTTCTCCCTATTTTTTAACTGGCTTCTTTCCGAAGTACACCTAGTATCAATACCTGTTGGTTTGTGAATAAGGCGAACCGCCGTTTCTACTTTGTTTACATTTTGGCCTCCAGCACCACCCGAACGGGAAAGTTCCATTTCTATATCAGAGGGATCAATAACTAATTTGCTTTTCTTTCTTATAGGCAAAACGACCACGGAAACAGTGGAGGTATGTATCCTTCCCATTTTTTCAGTCACAGGAGTTCTCTGAACCCTATGAACGCCATTCTCGAATCTCAAATCTTTATAGACATCTAATCCTTTTATCTCAAAAACGGCTTCTTTAAAACCACCGACAGAACTCAATGATTCACTGATTCTACTCCACCTCCAATCTCTAAGCTCGGCATATTTTTCATACATTTCAGCCAATTGCCCAGCAAAAAGAGAGGCTTCATCACCACCAGCTCCAGCTCTTATTTCCATAATGATTTCGTTTGGAAATCTCTCTTCTTCTACCTCCGAAACCAAAATAGACTCCATTTGCTCTAAAATGGCTTGCTTTTGTAGTTGAATATTTTTCAGTTCTTCCTCGGCCAATTCTTTCATAGAGACATCATTTTTTACCATCTCTTCGATGTTTTTTTCTTCTCTCTCTAGCCTTTCATATTCGCCAGCCAAGAAATTCGTTTTTTGATTTTCTTTAAATTTGTCTAAATCCATAGGAAACAGTATAAACCCGCACACCTTTTATTGCAAAACAAAAAAACAACAGCCCGCATGCGGGCTGTTGTTTTTTTGTTTTTATTCTTCAGTTGCTTCTGTCTTTTTTGCTTTTTTTACTTTTGGTTTCTCAGTCTTAGCGGCCATTCTCTTCTTGAATTTATCAACTCTTCCTGCGGTATCCATAACCTTTTCGTTTCCTGTGTAAAATGGGTGACAATCACCACAAATTTCCACCTCAACCTTTTCTTGAGTAGAACCAATTTTAAATTTGTTACCACAAGCACATGTAACATCTGCTTCTGCAAAATATTTAGGGTGTATATCTTTTTTCATACCCAGTATTTATAGCATAAAGACAGTTTATGTGCAAATAAACAAACCATTTTAGCTAATTCTTTAGAGAAAAACAAAGGTAAATACTAATTCTTAATTATCTCCTAAATTATTATAAATTAAGCGTATCTATATCCTTCTGGAAAGCCTGTGCTCTTTCAGCTACTTTATACCCGTAACTCCATTTTGATGTCATATGTTGAGCTAACCTAGAACCGCTTGAGCTAAGCCCAGAATAATATTTCGCAGCGGAACAACTCCAAATTTCAAATTGATTATCAAAACCACCTGGACCTGAACATTTAAACCGTGCGTCACTCAAATACAAAGCAGTACCAGTAAAGGCATCCAAATTAATAAAAGGCGAAGGTGTCCTTATCCCTAAAACTTTTGCCACTCTTTTTTTGTAACCAAGCTCAGCCTCAACATCCCACCATGTACTTGGCATAAACTGAGAAGGACCCATCGCTCCTCCGTAAGCTCCATCCGAGTAAATTGGGCAAGATACTGGAGTTGTATCGGGATTCATGTTTAGCTCTTCCATAATTGCTAAGAATGAAGGTTTTTGTGTGTTACTCATAACGGTTCCACTTTTATTTCTAGTAACCGGTTGGTTGTAAGTACACTTTCCTAGGTTGCTCCCGATAACTCCGTCAACAGCTGATTCCTGGGTTAAGACAGCCAAAACAAGAGCGGCTTCTACTCCAATCCTTCCTTCATAGGGCTGAATTAATTTTAAAGCCTCTTCAAAACGAAGCTCTGTTCCCCCGACTGTTCGAAACATTCTATTCCTAATTTCGTTCTTGATTTTCTCCTTCTCAGCAATAATCTGTTGGTATTCTTTTTCTTGATTTCTGTTTAAGCCAAGCAAGACTTCGTTTTCTGCTTTGTAATTTTCTGTATTCCTTTTCTCTTGTTCCTTGGCTACTTTCAATGCTTGTTCTTTTGATTGCTGCTCTTCCAAAATATCTTTCGCGGTCTGAGTTTCTTCCTTTATCTGTTTAATAGCTTCTAAATTATTTTTTAAATCTTTTTTAAGTATGGAAAAATTATCAACATCTATGAAAAAATCTGACAGACTTTGCCCTGACAAAATAGCTTCAACTGATGAAAAAGAATCTATTTCATTAGTTCTTCTGATTAATTCTGATATAGACAAGGTAGTTTTTTCAAATCTCTTGTTCAAATCAGCGATTATCTCTACCTTTGAGGTTATGTCCCCATTCAGTTGGTATATTTTTATATCCTTGGCCCGGATATCTGCTTGTGTCTTACTTATTTTTGTTCTTAAAATATCAATGTCTCTCTCGATCGTTACAGATTCTCTTTGCTTACTCTGTAACATCTTTTCCTGTTCTGCAATTTCTTCCTCGCACTTCTTTAAGGCACTCGCCAGTTCGCTGTCGGTTTTATTATCTAAATCAATACTACAAGTGACCTCTGATTTTGCAATAAAGGGAAATATAAAAAACATCAACAGAATAGATACCGCCACAAGGCCCCAGATATTTTTCGTTCTTTCCATATCAATAGATTATAACTTTTTTAATGTTCTTACTCAACAAAACAAAAATCCACAGTATTTAACTACTGTGGATTTTTGTTTTAATTTTTAGATTACTTAATTATTTCTTTTCTCCTTCCTTTTCGCCGTCACCTTCTTCTTTCTTACCCTTCTTTTCTATCTGAACGTCAGCCACATCAGCTACCTCAACTTCCTCTTCTTCTTTTGCTTGGGAAACAGACACAACGACTTCTTCGGGATCACCAAGCGCCTTTACTCCTTTAGGTAATTTCAAATCAGCGATTGTAATATGGCTATCAAGCTCTGCAAGTGAAGAAATATCTACCTCTATATGTTGAGGGAGATCTTTCGGCATAACCTCTATCTCTAATTCATGCAAAACCTTAATCAAGATTCCACCAAGAGTTTTAACAGCTGAGGATTCTCCAATAAATTCTAGAGGCACCCCAACTTCCATAGCTTTTCCTCTTTCGATTACGTAAAAATCAACATGACGAACTTGGTTTGTTATAGGATTAATGTCTAAATCATGGATAAGAACTTCTTTATCCTCGCCTACTCCAGACAAAGTAATAATTGCTGAGGAACCAGCTTTTTTCCAAACCTTTTTAAATTCAACATAGGACATATATATAGAGGTAGTTTCTACTCCCTTACCATAAAAAACAGCCAAGGTATTATCCTCTTTTCTTAATTTATCTAAATCAGTCTTATTATCTCTCTTTTTTATTTGAAGTGTTAACATATACCAAGATATTATATATATAAAAACGTAAAATGCAACTAGTCGTTAAAACAAACCAGGCTTTTACCTCCTTAAATTTATTTACTACTAAACAATTCTAGTCTCTTTTTTACCACCTCAGAAATCGCCTTAACCGATAGTTCCATTCTTTTGTAAGGAGCAATTTCTTCTGGGTTATCTTTTATAGATTGTTCTGTGGCATTTTTGTAAGCTAATCTTATCTCTGTATTTATGTGAACAATTGAAACCCCGCTTTTAATGGCCGAAACAAAATCTTCATCTGAAATCCCAGAACCACCATGCAAAACAATCGGAATCTTTATGGCTTCTTTTATTTTGCCAATTCTTTCGATATCTAAGTTTGGGTTTTTGGCCCCTTTGAGCATCCCGTGGATATTCCCCACTGCTGGAGTAAACAAATCAACACCAGTCTCTGCAACAAATCTTTTAGCATCTTCTGGGCTAGTCATCATCTCTCCAAGAGCCACCCCCTCAGGGATCTCATCTAACATTTTAGACGAACCTCCTATGTAACCAAGTTCCCCTTCTACCAAAATATCAGGGTTAACACTTTTTGCATATTCAACGCATTTTTTCGCAGTTTCTATATTTTCTTCAAGAGATAATTGCCCACCATCAAAAATGACAGCGTCAAAACCTGCATCAACAGCTTCTTTTAGGCTTTCAAAAGATTTGCAGTGGTCGGCATTTGAAAAAATAGGATAATCAAATTCTTCTCTCAAACTTTTAACTAAAACGGCTACCTGTTTTGTGCCAACAAATTTTCTCTCTCCTTCCGAGGCACCAATGATTACCGGTAAATTTAATTCTCTAGCTGCATTAAAAATACCCCAAAGACCTTCTATATTTGAGATATTAAAATGGCCAACTGCTATTTTATTTTCTTCTGCTTCTTCTATAATTTGTTTTAAGTTTTTCATCCCTGTATTTTACCATAAAAAATCATGATGGATTATCCCCGAAATGCTTCCTCCTAGGAATCCTCTCTGTTATAATTAATCATTATGGAAAATACAAATTTAGATTTCGTTGCTATAGGCGACATTGTTATAGATAATTTTATAGAATTAATACAAGCTCAAGTTCATGAAGGAGACGGGCGACAAAAACTTTGCATGAATTTTGCTGACAAAATTCCCTACAGAAACTCAACGGAAATTACAGCCGTTGGAAATAGCCCTAATGCTGCTGTTTCCGCTGCTCGTTTGGGTCTAAAAACAGCCCTAATAACAGATATAGGAAATGATAGTAACGGCCAAAGGTGTTTAGACTCTCTTAAGGAGGATGGGGTAATTACAGATTTTATAACTGCTCATGACAACCAAAAAACAAATTATCACTATGTGCTTCTTTATAAGGCGGACAGAACTATTCTGGTAAAACATGCCGAGTTTAACTACAAATTCCCTGACATCGGAAAACCAAAATGGATTTACCTTAGCTCTCTTGCCGAAAATTCACTTCCTTACCAAATAGAAGTGGCTAAATATTCAAAAGCTAACCCCGAAGTAAAAATGGCATTTCAGCCAGGAACTTTCCAGATAGAGCTAGGGTACGAAAAAATGAAAGAAATTTATGAAGCCTCAGAACTATTCTTTTGTAATATGGAAGAAGCTGAAAGAATTTTAAAGCCGTTGGGGAAAGAAGCGGAGAGTGTAGATATAAAAGATTTATTGAAAATGATGCGTGAACTTGGTCCTAATATCATTGTTATAACAGATGGTCCTAACGGAGCTTACACCTACGACGGAACCGATATCTGGCATATGCCAATGTACCCAGATTCACAAGAGCCTTTTGACAGAACTGGGGCGGGAGATTCTTTTTCATCAACGCTAACATCCGCTTTAGCAGCAGGAAAAACAATTGACGAAGCTTTGATGTGGGCTCCGATAAATTCCATGTCTGTTGTCCAATATCTAGGAGCACAAAAAGGATTGCTTACCCGTGAAAAATTGGAAGAATTTTTAGCTAATGCTCCGGAAGACTACAAACCAAAAAAATTAAGCTAGCAGCCGACAGCTTACAGCTAACAGCAAAAACAACGAACGGCTCCGCCGTTCGTTGTTTTAGTTTATTTGTTCTTCTGTCTCTCTGTTTTTTTGTTTTAACTTAAAAACTTGTTTAATTTTTAAATTTTTTATTTCAAAAGATTTTTAATAACCTTTTTTATAGAGCCTTGATCCAAGCCATAATACTTAATAAGTTCTTCTGGTTTCCCAGATTGGCCAAACTCATCTTTTATTCCTAAAAATTCTATTTTGATTGGATGTTTTTGAGCCAATAATTCAGCGACAGCAGAGCCCATCCCTCCTGCGATTTGATGTTCTTCAACCGTCACGATACATTTTACTTCTTTAGCTAACTGCACAATACTTTTTTCATCCAATGGTTTTATCGTAGCTAAGTTCAAAACTTTTACTCCTATTCCTTCTTTGTCTAATTCTTTTACTACCATTAAAGCATTATAAAGAACTGATCCCGTTGCAATAATTCCTATTTCTGCATGATTCTTTGGTTCATAAAATATTTGTGCCTTTCCAACTTTAAAAGGAGTTTCTTCTGTTGTTATAACAGGAGTATTATTTCTAGCCAAACGAATATAAACGGGTCCTTTGATTTTTGTGGCCTCGAGAACCGCCTTTTTAGCCTCAAAAAAATCACAAGGAGACAAGACTGTCATTCTTGGGATTACTCTTGTAATGGCAATATCCTCGATGGCTTGGTGTGTTCCTCCGTCAGGACCAACAGAAACTCCCGCATGAGCTCCAATAATTTTTACATTGCTATTGTTATAACAAATAGTTGTCCTTATTTGTTCCCAATTTCTTCCTGGAGAAAACATCGCATAGGAAGAAATAAAAGGAATTTTACCCATAGCTGACATACCAGAAGCAACACTGGCCATATTTTGTTCAGCCACACCGACTTGCACAAATCTTTCTGGGAACGCATCTGCAAAAAGATGAGTGTAGGTAGAATGAGTTAAATCAGCACACAAAGCCACAACATTTTTATTTTTTCCTCCCACTTCTAACAACCCTTCCCCATAACCCTGACGAGTAGATTTTTGTTCAATATTTTTATTATATAAATTTTTGTTTAAATCCATTTTAACTTTTTTTGAATCACTCATAAATTTTTAAATATGTTACTAAGAATTTTCAAAATTAGATGAAGTTCGAGGAAGTTTTACTAAAATAATTTGAGACGTATTGTACATACGGTGAAAATTATTTTAGTAAAACTGACGAAGAAATTCGCTAATTTTGGAAATTTTTCCTTAATTCTTTAATTGCTTTCTCTCCCTCTTCTTTTGTTGGGGGCTTTCCATGCCATTCATATTTTCCTTCAAATTCTTTCACCCCTTTTCCTGGAATTGTATAAGCAATTATTACAACTGGTTTTTCCGTAATCGCTTTGGCTTCTTCAATAGCATTATTTATACTTTCAAAATTATGCCCGTCTATCTCAATAACATGCCAATTGAAAGATTGAAACTTTTCATCCAATGGTTCAAGAGGCATAATATCCTCAGTTGTCCCCTCAATTTGAATATTGTTTCTATCAATAATTGCGGTTAGATTTGTTAATTTTTCTTTACCAGCCAACATTACCGCTTCCCATGTTTGTCCCTCTTGAAGTTCCCCATCACTCATTAAACAATAAAAAAATTTGTCAGAATTTTTATTATTCATTCTTTCCGCTATTGCCATACCAACCGCCTGTGAAAGGCCTGAACCCAAAGGACCCGAGCTTGTTTCTAGCCCTTTTAACCATTCTCGGTGAGGATGTCCTTGCAATGGCGAGCCAAATTTTCGTAATTTTTTTAAATCAGACTTTGGAAAGTATCCCGCATGTGCCATAGTCGCGTAAAGCACAGGACAAATATGACCATTGGATAAAATTAACCTATCCCTATCTTTCCAATCAGGATTTTTGGGGTCATGGACAAGATTATGAAAGTATAAGGCGGTAAAAATATCAGCCATTCCTAATGGCCCTGCTGTATGACCAGAACCGGCCTCGACTAAAGACTCAATAATAGAAATGCGAATGTCTTTCGCTTTTTTTGTTAGTTCTTTTATTTTTTTATCATCCAAATTCACAATAGTTTTTAGTTTATAGTCTATAGTTTATAGAATTTAATTTATCTTTCTAATAATAACTGTCAACATTTTTTGGATTTCTAACAAAAGAGAAGAAATTTCTTTAAACTCAATATTTAAGTAAATTCTCTGTGCAATTATAATTTGTGTCTCTAATTCAGCAGCGGAACCACTTGCAATTCTAAGAAATTGTGCAAAATCTTTATTAGTTTTTCTTTTAGAGCCTTCGGCTATATTTGAAGGTATAGAAACGGCGCATCTTCTCATTTGGCTAATCAAACCAAATTTCTCGCTTTCATTAAAGTTTTCAGTAACATTGTATATATTAACAGATAATTCGATAGATTTCTGCCAAACAATTGAATCTTTGAATGATTTTGATATACTCATATTTATCTATAAACTACAAACTATCGACTATCGACGATCAACTACCCAATAGTTCTTTAAATTGTTCAATTGTTTTTTTAATATTATCACTTTTTAGGATTGCTGATCCCGAAACTAATCTCGTGGCTCCCGCTTCTATCAAAGCTGGTGCATTTTTTAAGTCTACACCACCATCAACGCTTATTATAATTTCAGATTTTCTCTTTTTTAATTCTTTTATTTTATCAATGACTTTTTCACTAAATTCTTGTCCTTGAAAACCGATTTTCTCAATCCCCATCAACTGAACAAAATCAACTTTTTCTAACAAGTGGTCATATAACTCAAAAGGGGTTTCAATATTAAAAGCAATTCCAACTTCAACTTTATTTTTTAAACTCTCAATAATTTCTTCCAATTTTTTTGAAGACTCAACGTGAACAATAATTCTCTTCGCACCAATATCAATCAAATCCTGTAAGCATCCTTCTGGGTTTGAAACCATCAAATCAAACTCAAAATTAATTTCATCCATAAAAGATGGTTCCATATGGACTCCACATGACCAAGCGTCATCATTAAAAGGCCAACTTTTTGAAGGAACAAAAATCCCATCAGTAACGTCTATTTGAACAGCAGGAACTAAACCCTTAAACAAAAAAAGTTTTGCTTTTAAATCTTCGAAACTTTGAGGAATAATTGCTGGGATAATTTCCATAATGTTCTAGTTTAAATCTTCTATTTTTTTTATTCGGCGGATGTGTCTTTCGTCCCTAGAAAAGGGTGTGTTGAGCCATATTTTTACGGCTTCTTTAGCCTTTTCTTCTGACAAAAAACGTGCTCCCAAAGATAAAATATTTGTATTATTGTGCTGACGTGACAATCTTATAATATCCGAATTACCACCATAATAAACAGCTGCTCTTACATTCTTGAAACGATTTGCGGTAATTGCTTCGCCTTGTCCCGAAGCACCAAGAATAATTCCTTCGGCATTTTCAGGGTCTTCTGAAACTTCCCTTGCAACGGAAGAAATAAAATCAGGGTAGTCATCTCCTTCATCATAACCGAAAGCCCCTTTATCAGAAACTTCATAATCTAGCCCAACCAAAAAATCAATCAAAGCGTTTTTTAATTCGAAACCAGCGTGATCGGAGCCTATATATACTTTTACTTTGTTATTAATCATTTTATTTTTTATTCCTGTCAAAAGCGTCTCCACCCCTAACGAAAGAAATTAATAATTAAAAATTTTACAACGACTCTCCTGCTTTTATAGCGTGCCTAATTAAAGTGTTAGTGTAACCCATTTCATTATCATACCATGCCAAGACCTTGACTAAATTTCCTCCAACTACTCGAGTAAAGTTCAAATCAGCAATGGAAGCAAAACGACTACCAATAATGTCAGAAGAAACAATTGGTTCCTTTGTAACAGAAAAAACTCCTGCCCAATTTGGGTCTTGGCTAGCTTTTTCTAAGATGTCATTTATTTCTTCCGCACTAGTATTTCTTTTAGCGATAAAGGTTATATCTAAGAGCGAGCCAGAAATCACGGGGACACGCACAGCAATACCATCAAAAGAACCTTCCAACTCTTTAATAACCTTTGTGGTGGCAATAGCAGCTCCTGTTGTGGAAGGAATAATATTTTGAGCACCAGCTCTTCCTTTTCTAAAATCTTTTTCATCAGTAACATCAACTATTTTTTGTGTTGCAGTATAACCGTGAACTGTGTTTAACATTGCCTTTTCAATCCCAACCGCCTTGCTAAGAATATTTAAAACAGGACTTCCTGCATTTGTTGTACATGATGCATTTGAACTGATTTTACAAGTTTTTAATTCCTCCTCATTAATCCCCATCAAAACAGTAGCGCCTTCTACTCCATAATTGGGAGCATCACTCTTATGAGAATCTTTCACGGGAGCAGTTATCAAAACTCGTTTAGCCCCAGCTTTTATGTGAGCTTGGGATTTTTCATAATCATTGAAAGCTCCTGTTGATTCAACGACGACATCAATACCTAAAGCTCCCCAAGGCAAATTGCTCGGGTCCCTTTCGCTTAAGTACTTAATCTTTCTATCATTAATAATTAGGTTTTCTTCGTCGGTGCTTATATTTAAGTTACTCACACCATAAGCCGAATCATATTTTAACAAGTAGGCAATGTTTTTTAAGCTTCCCAAATCATTCACAGCCACAACTTCAATAATTTCATTTTCCATCGATAATTTCAAAAAGGCTCGTCCAATCCTGCCGCACCCATTAATTGCTACTTTTAGTTTTTTCTTTTCCATAAAATATTAAATTATTAAATTATTAAATCTGCGCCTCCGTCGTTGTGGACACT
>Ga0156653_112_pt2 | contig 10000 bp, 9 predicted proteins | sample RifOxyC2_FD_111983 | JGI IMG/M metagenome (GOLD analysis project Ga0156653, IMG submission 111983) | Candidatus Campbellbacteria bacterium RIFOXYC2_FULL_35_25
AAAGTGCTAGATGAATAATTTGAAAAAACCAAACCTGTTCAAAAAAGCGAGCAAGCCGCTTCAAAACTATCACCCTTCACCAATTTATTCTTTCTTTGGTGCTCGCACTTAATACATTTTTGGATAACAGAGAAAACTTCTCCTTTTTTATCTAAACCAATCGGCTTCATCATCCCACCACACTCTGCACGCCTATCTCCTGGATCCACATCAACATGCTTACTCCAAAGACATTCTGGGCAGTGATTGGTATATCCATTGCCTTCAACAATTTTTTCGCAATGTTCGCAAACAAAATTTTCTATAGTTTTTTGAAATTTTTTACCTTCCATATTTATTTATTTTTCCAAAATTCTGTACTAAAATTAGTCACTCTGACAATTTCTTCAGCTCTTCGTTGAATAATTTCCCCAGAAACTTCTTTCGTTGGTTTTATATAAATATTATTAGAACCCTTAACAAAACAGCTGTCCTTAAATTCACTATCAATCCGACTAGTCTCTACCCTAGGGTCATAAGCAACGCATTGTTTTTCACTAATTACATCCACATATTTACAAAGATTTTTATAGGATGAATTATCCCTATTTTTTATATAAACAATTGCTTTTTGGATTGTATTTTCATTTCCTCTTAGTATATCTCCCTCTATTTTAATATAGCACATCCTTAATGGATTCCAATAGGAAGAAATATTAATAATAAAATAAGCAGCGAACAAAAGAATTAAAATCCAAATCGCTTTTTTTAACAATGATTCAAATTTGCTATATGCCCTTGAAATTTTTATTTTTGTATATGTTTCCATTTTAATATTCCACGATACTTTTCAACACTTCATTTCCTATTTTATAACACTCCCCCTCTTCCATTGTCCTTTCCTCAAGATCCTGTACAACATGGCAAGTTTCATGAGCAATAATAGCCGCGGTCCAGCCCACAAAAGAACCGTGAGATGTCCAGAGATAAATCTCTCTTTCTGTCCCATAGAAACACCCGCCCCCAAAACCACCACAAGCAATATTAGGATTAATTTTTGAAACATTTCCACAAAACTTTTGATACTCTTGAGGAACAGCATTCTTAAGAACGGCAATTGCATCTTTAATGTTTCCTGTATTGAATTCCATAAAAGATGGTTTAAAGCGGACAAAACAACCATTAGAAATATCTACGTAAAAGAAAAATTTATATACAAAAAACAAAATTAAGAATAAATAAAATATTTTTTTTATTATTTTCATTACTCGTGACCAACAGCAATATTAACTATTTCCCTTGCAATAGCATCAGCGGCATCAGGCATCGACGCTTCCTTCGCTTTCTTTGCCATTTCTTCTGCCAATTCTTTGTTTGACAAGATTCTATCTATTTCAGAGAACAATAAATTAGAAGTTAGATTTTTTTCTACAATGACAACTGTTGTTTTTTGTCTAGCAAAAGAAAAAGCATTGTGTACTTGATGATTTCCCGCGGAATTTTCTATAGGAATAATAATACTTGGCAAACCCCAAACGGCTATTTCGGAAATAGAACCTGCTCCTGCCCTAGAAATAACCAAATCGCTTGCCCCAACAGACATTCTCAAAGCCAACAAATCTAAGAAACTAAAAGCTTTATATCTATTTTTATAAGGACTATCCTGTAAAATTAAATTTGCTCTTTTGGAAACCTCTTCAAAATTATTTTTTCCAGTCTGATGAATAATCTGATATTTTACAACCAAACGAGAAAGAACGTCTACGAGAGTGTCGTTTATTATTTTTGCTCCTTGTGAACCTCCCAAAACCAGTACCGTTGGAACATTTTTATCTAACTTTAAGAATTCGTGCCCCCCTTGTTTTAGTGGGATGGCCAAACCTCTTCTGACTGGGTTGCCTGTGAAAGCCGTCTTTTCTTTTCCCTTTTCTTGTTTTAAATAGTCTATTGTTTCAGGAAAACCAATTGATATCTTGTGAGCAAACTTAGAAGCCCAAGTTACGACTTTTCCCGGGACTGAATCTGATATATGGACAAAAATAGGAATGTTAAATATTCTACCGGCTAACAAAATAGGAAAGCTACCGAAACCTCCATTGCTAAAAATAACATCAGGATAAATAGCGAAAACCATAATAATAGCCTTAAAGGTTGCCCAGCCTGTCTTAAAGAAATCAAAAAAGTTAAGAATAGAAAAATAACGTCGCATCTTGCCGGAAGATAACTTTTTAAAAATTATCTCATTTTTGAAAAGCAAATCTTCATCGTAAGATTGGTCAGAAACATAATAAATTTTTGGTTGCAATAACTTTCTATCTTCCGAAATTTTTCTGACTTGTTCAGCAACAGCCATTAATGGATAAAAATGACCTCCCGAACCTCCTCCTGTTAATATTATTTTCATATTTTTTGAGCTTTTAGCTTATGGCTTATAGCCTATAGCTTTTTAATTAATGATTCCAACATTTTTTGTATTTCTACTAACAATCTGTTTACATCGTCATCTTTTAAATTATAAATTTGTTCCGATAACAATAATTGTGTTTCTAACTCAGCACTTGACCCAGAAGCAAAATTTATAAAATTTCTAAAATCTTTATCTGTGCTTCTTTTTGCTCCTTCTGAAATATTTGAAGGTATTGAAACTGCGCATCTTCGTATTTGACTAATTAATCCAAATCTTTCATCAGCCGGTAATTTATTTGTAAACGAATAAATTTTTGCGCCAACAACATCGCCTTCTGCCAAACAATTAATTTTTTGAAATCTCTCATATTTTACCACAGAAATAATTTTTTTAAATTACAATTTATTTACTATAAGCTATCAGCTACAAGCTATTAGCTACAAGCTATTAGCTACAAGCTATTAGCTACAAGCTATTAGCTACTCTTCTTTGAAATATTAAAAACTATCCCAACCTCCAATAAGGTAAACATCAAGGCTGTTCCTCCGTGGCTTACAAATAATAGTGGCATTCCTGTTAATGGAAAAATCCCAATCATAGAAGCCATATTTATGAAAGACTGGGATACTATAAGTATAACAATTCCAACAGCTAGTAGTCCACCGAAATTGTCAGTAGTTTTCGACGCAATATGAAAACCGCGATAGGCAAAAAACAAAAAAAGTGCAACCAAAAAAGCGCAACCAACAAACCCCCACTCTTCTGCTGTCACAGCAAAAATTGAGTCCCCTATAGGTTCTGGTAACGAGTAAAATTTTTGAATACTTTTTCCAAAACCTCTACCAAAAATTTGACCCGAACCAACAGCAATCAAAGACTGTTTTATCTGATATCCTGAATTCAAAACATCAGCAGAAGGCTGTAAAAAAGTTAAAATTCTTTGCCAAATATAGGGTTTGAAAAGAACTAAGACGGAAGCAAAACCCAAAGCTCCTAAAATTGTGACGAAAATATGTTTCCACTTCACCCCAGATACCAAAAGCATACTTATAGCAGAAATAAATATTACTAAAAAAGTTCCCATATCTGGTTGCATAATCAATATGGCTCCAGTAAAAACCAACATAGCGACAGTTGGTAGAATGCTAAACTTGAAAGAGTGAATTCTCTTTTTAGCACTACTAAGCCATGCAGCAAGATAAATAACGAAACCAAGCTTTAAAAACTCAGCAGGTTGAAACGAAAAAATTCCTAGATCAAGCCATCTTTTGGCGCCTCCGTGTTCGAAGCCTAGTGGAGAAAAAACTAACGAGGTTAGAATTAGGGAGGCTAAAAAAATATAAAAAGAATATTTCTTGTAATTTTTGTAATCAATTCTTGAAGTAAAAAACATTAATACTGAACCCAAAAATAGCCCAAGAAAAATTTGCCCAAATATAGCCGAAGATATATTTATACCATCTCGTGTTAATAGCCCAAGAGAAGCAGAGGAGAAAATTAAAAACCCCACCAGCATCAAGATGATTACTATAACAAAAAAAGGCCTGTCTATTTTTTGAACTCGCATAGCAACAGTATAAAGCAGAAAGTGATAAGTATTAAGTGGAAAAGACAAAACACCACGGTTAAAACCGTGGTGTTTTGTCTTTTTATATCTATAAGCCGAATTCTGTCCCCCGTCCAAGACGGATGAATAGTTATTTATCTGGGATTGTTGTTGCCAACAACCTCTAGCGACTCTCCTAGCTATAAATAGCTAGGCACGGTCTTGCACTCAGGTAAGGATTTAGCCGTTTCACCTTCTATATTGCTATAAAAGCTATTCCTAAAAGGAATCCCTTTCCTTTCGGTCTGGGCGTCTCTGCTCGCACCTCTAAGATTACTCTAGACGGGTGTTACCCGCTACCCTTGTCGCTCCTCGCTAAGCTCGGGCGAAGTCAATAGTTTATAGTCTATAGTTTTCAGAAACAAAAAATTTGCTTGCAAATTTTTTCCTATCAACTATAAACTATCGACTATCTACTTCGCTTCAAACGCAGTGAGGAGCGACCGAGTGTTCGGACTTTCCTCCCCTCACCCATAAACTGAGTAAGGGGCAACTATTTAATACAAAAGAACGATAATATTATAAAATATATATTAGATTATAGCAAGGATATCCTTTAAAGGTTCAAAACCTTAAAATAATTTTTATAAATTTCGCATAAAATTTTTTTAAAAAAAAATAATTTACACAAAAAATTTTGCTATTGACGAAACCAAAAAAAAATAACAAAACATAAAAAAATTTTGCATTAAATTTTCATTTGAAATATAATACTTGTTAATGAATGAGAAAAGAGAAAATTTTTTCGTGGAAGTTCTCAAATTTTCAATAATAACTATTATAATTGTCTTACCTTTTCGGATGTACATCGCAAAACCCTTTATAGTAAGTGGAGCATCAATGAGCCCTAACTTTGAGACAGGAAATTATCTTATAATAGACGAGATATCTTATAAATTAGGAGAACCTCAAAGAGGTGAAGTAATTGTCTTTAAATACCCAAATGACCCCTCTAGATTTTTTATTAAAAGAATTATCGGTCTTCCTAACGAAACTATTAAAATAAAAGACAACGAGGTCATTATAAAAAATGAATCTTATCCAGAAGGGATGAAACTTGATGAGGTGTATCTTAAAAAACCCACAGAACAAAACATTGAAAGAACCCTTGGGAATAAAGAGTATTTTGTGATGGGCGACAACAGAACAAATAGTTCTGATTCAAGATTTTGGGGACCTTTAAATAAAGAATTCATTGTTGGGAGAGCGTTTGTTCGTTTATTACCCATAAATAAGATAGATTTATTCCCAGCAGATTTTGATTACTAGATTAATAATTTAAATTATGATACTAGAAATTTCTAAAAAAAGATTGGAGAAAGCGGACGAAATTGCCATTTATAATGGATTCACTTACACAGAGGTCCCCTGTTTAAACAGTAGTAAGAATTTGTTTTTACACCCTAAGGAAAAAATCCAGGTTATACAGAATTGTAAAAAGAAACATGATATAAAACAAAGCGAACCAGTAATGCTTTATTATAATCAACACATTTTAGTAAACAAAAGCGAACAATTAAAACAAAAGACCAATAAAAATTTAGGCCTTGATATAATTGGTATCTCAAACGGAGTAGCGGAAGCTATGCTCATAAATACCGCAGTAAGAATCTTAAAGGAAGAAGGTTACAAAAATATATTTGTAAATATAAATAGTATTGGTGACAAACAATCAATATCTAAGTTCTTGGATGAATTTTCAACCTATTGCAATAAAAATTTTAGTGATTTGGAAGCTAGATGCAAAAAAGCTATCAATAGAAAAAATTTCAATATTCTCAGTTGTGAACACGAAAAATGTACAGCGGTTATTTCCAATGCCCCTAAGCCTATAAACTTCCTTTCTGAAGACAGCCAAAACCATTTTAGAGAGGTACTGGAATATTTAGATGAAATGAGAATTGATTACAGAATAAAGGATAATTTGATAAGCCATGACAACCATTATTCTAAGACGATATTTGAGATAAGAATGGAAGAAAATGATTCAACAATAGGAGAAACTTTGTTGGCAAGGGGTGGAAGATACGACGAAGCGGTAAACAAAATTGCAAATAAAAGAAACTTGGTCGCGGTAGGTATGTCTATGCAATTTAAGAAAAATAGCAATATTAAAGCTGAGTCAAACAGAATAAATGAATCTCAAATATTTTTAATTCAATTTGGTTTTATTGCAAAATTAAAAAGCTTTGAAATAATCGATACTCTTAGACAGCATAGAATATTAATAAAACAAAGTCTTCATAGAGAAAAATTAAGCGATCAATTTGATGAAGCTAAAAAAAATAAAACTCCTTTCATCCTTATTTTAGGACAAAAAGAAGCTCTTGATAATGAAGTTATTTTTAGAGATGTAGTGGGAGCTTATCAAGATGTCATAAAAATTGATTTACTTCCTAGATACTTAAAGAAAAAAGGATTCATCCAGTAAATAATTTTTGAGGAAATTATTTAAGTTTCTAATTTCTAATATCTAATTTCTAAATCCACAATAACACTAAAATCTCCACAGTTGTGGAGATTTTAGTGTTATTGTGGATTCCTCTCTACTGTTGGATATGGAAAATAAAAAGGCCATCAATTTCGGGATACGAAAGATGGCCCTTTGTCTCTCGATATTGGTAGCGAACCATTCGAGGACACTTCGACTTCATTTGGATCTTTTTTCTTTTTAACGTTACATCGTTCCCTAACATAATCCCAGGGATTAATTAAAAACACGGTGCAACGACCTGTCTCCTGTCAATTTTCATCCGGAGGATACTTGGGAGACGGTTAATTTTCTCCCCCAGACTGAGTCTTTTTTTCAACTAATACAAGCTTACCCGCGAAAAAGACAATTCGAGTAAACCGAGGAAAGACAGGTATCCTTTCTCAGCACCAATTTCCCGACATGCTAAGAAAAACCTTTTAGTAGTTTTACTACTCCTTTACTACATAAAACTTCACTTCATTATTCTTCCAAAGAGCGACGCTCCCAGAGCAATATGTTCTGCCCTGGTTTCGAGATAATATCATATAATATCCCCAAACCAAGACAAAATATAATCTTCTGCTATAAGTATACACAGTTTAAAATATTTGTCAAGTCCTTAAGCTGAATTAATTCTATCCCCCATACCCCTAAACCCTCTCCCCTATTCCAACACTGCTTTTATTCTCCTCACCCCTGCAGAACTAGCTTCTTCTTTTTTTATTTTAAAATATCCGAGCTCACTAGTATTCTCAACATGAGGACCACCACAAAGTTCGATACTAAAATCTCCGATTGAATAAACCTTAACGGTGTCACCATATTTAGATGGGTCGAAAGAAGTTTTTGAAACTTTCAACGCCTCTTCTTTCGCCATCTCTTTCATCTCCACAGAAATACTTTCTTGAATTTTTTGATTAACTATATCTTCGACTTGTTTCAGCTGTTCTGGGGTCATTTTTTCTGGATAATTAAAATCAAAGCGCAATCTCTCCGGGGTGATATTACTGCCTTTTTGGTATACATCAGGCCCAAAAACCTCTCTTAAAGCCGCTAAAAGCATGTGAGTGGCCGTATGTAGCTTGGTAGAGTTTTCGTCGTCTCCACCAAGACCTCCTTTAAATTTTCCAGCAGAAGCGGTCTGAGATAATTCTTGGTGCTTTTTCATTTCCTCTTCAAAACCAACAATATCAACGGCTAACTTTTTTTCTTGAGCGATTTCCTGGGTCATCTCTATTGGGAAACCATAGGTTGAAAATAAAACAAAAGCATCCTTTCCTGAAATATCCCCAGAAATTTTTTCAAACTGTTTTAGGCCTTGTCCCAAAGTTTTTTTAAACTTCTCTTCTTCTTTTTTAATTTCTTCTTTAATTTGCTCCGACTTTTCTTTTATATTTTTATAAATATCACCGTACTGTTCAATCACCATATTCACCAGGTTGATTAAACTTCCCTCTTCGACATTTAACAAATGTAGATGTCTCGCCGCTCTTCTAATAATTCTTCTTAATATATATCCAGCATCTGTATTTGAAGGAACAACCCCATCAGAAATTAAAAAAACAGCGGAACGGATATGATCAGCAATAATTCTTCGTGATTTTAAATTATCAACACTTGATAACTCTTTTATTTTAGCCATAAGGCTTTCAAACAAATCTGTCTCATAAACATTATCCTTCCCTTGCATCATAACGGTCAACCTTTCCAACCCAGCTCCTGTGTCGACATTTCTTTGAACCAACTTCCCTATTACCTTTCCATCTTTCTTTTCGTATTCCATAAAAACGTCATTCCAAATCTCAACAATTTTTTGTTCATCGTCAGCTTGGATAAATTCTTCTTTGGTCATTCCGTTGGTCAATTCTCCTGTTACATCATAAAACATTTCTGAATCAGGACCACACGGACCATTTTCCCCAGGGCTCCACCAGTTGCTCTTTGCCGACATAAAGAAAATTCTTTTTTCTGGGTCAAAACCAGCTTTTTCAAAAATAGCTTTCCAAATTTCAAATGACTCCTCGTCGCGAGGGGCATCGTTATTGCCTTCAAAAACAGTTACATAAAGCCTACTTGGATCAAGACCGAGACCCTCTTCTTTGTTAGTTAAAAATTCATAAGACCAATTAATAGCTTCTTCTTTAAAGTAATCCCCAAGGCTCCAGTTCCCAAGCATTTCAAAAAAAGTTAAGTGAGTATTGTCCCCCACTTCATCAATATCAGTAGTCCTAACACATTTTTGAACACCAACAATTTTTTCCCCAGAGGGGTGTTTTTCTCCTAAAAGATAAGGAACGAGAGGTTGCATACCGGCAGTATTAAAAAGCACCGAAGGGTCGTTCTCGGGGACTAAAGAAGCTGAGGGAATGATAGAGTGTTCCCTTTTCTCAAAAAACTTTAAAAATCTTTGTCTTATCTCGTTAGAATTCATAAATACTAGTATAAAGTATAAAGTTAAAAGTTGAAAGTTAAAAATCTATAAAAAAAGAGCCCCCGTCTAGACCAAGACGGGGGGTACAAAAAGGAAAGAAAAGGAGTTGGTAAGCTCATAAGGTCGTGCCAAACCTCTAAAAAAAGAACTCACCGTTGAATATTCTATCATGCTGTCTAAAAAAGAAAAGCGATTTATCAAATAATAAAAAATCCCCCCGCATAAAATACAGCGGGGGGAGAGACGAGTTGGTGTCTTTTAATTGAGAAGGTATAGCTATCCCAACAAGACCCTTCCTAACATGTGAGTCGGTCGCCCACAACACAAAACCAGTCCACATATCAAAATGACTCTCGCCCACTCATTAGCCAAGAAAGGAAAAGGAGTACTAGTAGGTGAGCGAAACCTACCGTGAAAGATAATTACATAAAATAGTCAAAAAAGCAAAGATTATCTGGAAACAATTAATACCAAGTGTTCCAATAACATTTTCACAGAAGGAGATCTGTCGTTTAAATAACTTCTACATTTTATTATTTCTTCAAAAGCAAAAATCTGTTTCTTTGTTAAGTTTTTTATATCTGATTTCTCGTGTAAAGTTTTTTCTAATCTATTTAAAAAAGCGATTGCCCCGCCTTTATCTGCTGGTATTTTTTTACTGGTATCACCGAAAAATTTGGAAACAAACTTTAACCTCTCCCCCACCGTCATTTTCAAAAATTCCTCAACCTCTTCATTATTAGGGCTGTCGGACAGCCCTTTTTTTATTATCATCAAACGGGATTTTAAAGTTGGGAGTAAAGCCTCGAAAGAATTCATTATCAGAAAAAAGTGAGTGCCTTGGGTGGGTTCTTCAAACATTTTTAAAAGTGAATTTTGAGCTTCGCGAGTTATAAAATTAGTTTTAATTATGAAAATCTGTTTTCCGCCTGCAAAAGACTTTTTATTTTGTAAGTCATTTATCTTTCTCCCTTCATCAATTCCAAAAGTGTCAAAATCCCCTTGCCAAAAATCAGGATTATTTTGAGTTAAAAAATTTAATTCTTTTTCCAAAAAATCAACAATCCCCAAAAAGATTTCTTCGTGGTTCCCTTCAAACAAATA